>WNFI01195960.1_pt2 | contig 13880 bp, 7 predicted proteins | sample 5400471 | NCBI WGS metagenome assembly WNFI01 (sample SAMN13153348, study PRJNA577476) | soil metagenome | isolation source: 100 cm saprolite on Douglas fir-dominated hillslope | place: USA:California | collected 2013-09-17 | reverse complement strand
CAGCTGTACCCGAGTGGCGCCAGCCCCTCCAGCCGGTTGCGCACCTTGTGATACGCTTCGCGCACTCCATGCACCCGCGCGTAATCCAGAACCTGCCGCCCCAGCTCCGGCCGCGCCATCGCCTTCCCAACCAGCGACTTCTCCCCCATCTCCACTTTCGCGCGCTCCGTCCCCGAGCTGATCACCGAAAAATGCGTCCTCACCACAATCCCCCCGGGCAGCGCTTCCGGCGAGGGAATGTCGTGAACCGCGATTTCTCCCGTCTTGCTGCTTGTCAGTACCGCTTTCATTTCGCCCCTGCCCTGCGCTCGGCCGGTACACCGTTTAAGGCCTCCGAGAAAACCCCGCGCATTCTTTTGGCAAATATGTCGAACGTAAACTCACTCAGGAATCGCTCGCGGCTGGCTTCTCCCATTCTCCGCCGCAGCGCACCATCGCTCAGCACCGCGCATATTTTTTCCTCGAGCCTATCCACGTCGCCCGGCTCGATCAGAAAACCGTTCACGCCGTCCTCCACCATTTCTGGAATGCAGGCCCAATTTGTTGAGATGATCGGGAGTCCCGCGGCCATAGCCTCGAGAATGACGTAAGGATGCCCTTCAAACGGGTATCGGGTGGGGAAAACCAGCACATCGCTGTTTTCGAGCAGTTGCTGTTTTTTGGTTGGCCCGACCGGACCGGCAAACTCTGTCCATGACCCAATTCGAGATTCCTTGATGATTCGTTCAGCGATTTCTTTGTCTCTCTGCAAATACCATTCACCCGCGAAGATAGCTCGAAGGTTTCCGGCACGCTCTCTCACCTTGGGCAGCGCCCGAAGCAGGTCCAGGGCGCCCTTCTCCTCCATCAGCGTGCTTAGGAAAAGCAGCGTCGGTGGGTGATCGTTTCGCGTCGTTTGCACACCGTCGTTGAAGTAATCGGGAATACCGTTCGGGACCACACATATCCGTTCCGGCGGAATAATGCCTTCAAAATCATCCTGGACGCTCCGCCCCAAAACAATCGCTCGGTCGGCGCCCCCCAGCGCGAATCGAATGATCCATCGCATGAGGGGAGAAATCTTTCGATAAAATTCTGCAAAGTATCCCCCGTGCAGATGAATAATGACCTTTCGGCGCATCAGTTTTGCTGGAATCAGGAACAGGCAATCCCGCAGAAAAGGCAACCAAGCCTGGGCGATAGGCACGTAAACCACGCCCGGTTGTTTGCTCAGTAGGATCCACAAACACTTTGTCCCGTGCACAGCCGCCAGAAGCACGTTGCCAAGTTCGAATTTCCCAATGTTTGACAGGCCCCTGCGATCGGCTGTGTCCAGATGGACGTAAGTAATGTTATCAGCTATCGCTTTTGCAACTAGTTCCGTCGCCACACTCATCCCGTTGTAGGGCGGCGGACTCGGGCCGATCATCAGGAGGGCAGGCCTACTCATTTTTGGGATCTGAACTCACACTAATTGGAACGCACATCAAAGCGAATGCCTCTGCCTTCCGCTCACCGCGAGCCCTGACCGCTCTGTAACTTCTTGCATGCAGGTGATAACATCGCAGATATTCTTTGAAGTTTCCGCATACTCGCGAGCTGCAATTATGCATTGTGCTGGATCGCAGGACCCATCACGAATGATCTCGACTATCCGGCAGGCCATCTCGGCTGGCTCGCGAGACCGGACTAAGTAGCCAGTGACTCCGTCGCGGATAACCTTAGGTGCGATGCCAACCTGTGTGGAAACCACGGGAATACCGCAGGCCAAAGATTCCGTGATAACCAGAGCCAGGCTTTCATGAAACGACGCGACGACAGAGACATCGCCGCAGTTGAACAGACGGGGCAAGTCGGGTGCGGGTAAATGAGGGACGTGTCCAAGAAAGAAAACCCTTCCAGCGAGACCTAGTTCATGTACCAGAGCTTCCAATCCTGCCCGGTCCTCACCGTCGCCGGCAATCGCAAGATATGAGTCAGGCAGTTGAGCTGCAACGAGCGAGAATCCCCTAACGACAAGCTCTATACCCTTTTTCCAAGAAAGGCGTCCGACATATAACACCATCTTTCCTTCTGGTGGAAGTCCAAACCAGTGGCGCATCTCCAATCGGTCAAAATCTGAAATGGGCCGAAACTGCTCCACATCAATCGAAGTGGGCAAAAGGTGGAAATGCTCTGTTCTCTCCGGCATCCTTTGCGTGTATAGGTCGTAGCTTTCCTGGTCAATGACAATAAATTCGTCCGATCTCTTCAGGATGGAATCAACCCATGCGCGGTAGGGGTAGGCGAACGCGCGTGTCTTAAAGATTGGGTATCGCGAGTATTCGGCAGCGCTTTCCTGAGTGCCGTGGATGTGGTATAAAACCGGCTGTCGCTTGCGCCAGAGAAACGGTAACGCCTCGGGCGCGTGCAGATAAACGAGATCGAACTTCATTGAGTCAACGACGTGGCGCCTGCGAATGTACGCCAGCAGGGCGCGTATGCGAACGGGGACAAGAGGTTTCTTGTTTCTGTACTGCTCCGCATCGAAATAAAAGAGCGGTACGAAAGGGTAATCTCGTCCGTAGATGCAGCGTTTTGAAAGCTTGCCGACGGGTTCGTCTTGAGAGGTTGACATCCCGAAGAGCCAGATATCAAAGGGCCGTTCCTGGGCATACTTCAGGAAAATCTCAATCGTGGGCTGCCCCCCGCCGGGCGGGTTTCCATGGAAGTCGCTCGCAATCACGAGGCCAATTCGTATCTTCTTCCGGTTCATGGCTGGGGGATAACGACCGATTTGACTCTCCGAGCGCCTTCATCCCATGCCGTCATGTTTGCCACAGCCATGGCAAAGAATACGTATTGTGTGAAGACAAGGTAGTAATCAAATGGATTGTCGGTCATTGCCATCACCAAATATCCGAAAAACAACATCAGCGATAGGCGGACGAACATTCGCTGTTCCACTGCGATGCAGTTGACCAGCAACGAGCGCAAGAGTCCAAACAATCCGACGAGACCCGTCAAAAATAACACCGTGCCTATGACTCCACCGTCATGCAACACGCGCAGGTATTCGTTATGCGGAACGGCTTGGTCGGGAAGATACGCCGCCAAGAACGCCCCACTAGAGCCTACACCCTGGCCAAACCAAAGGCTGTGCGACAGGAAATTTTCGTATACCCCGGCCCATACAAAATTGCGCCCAGAGACATTCAGATTTTGGATCAACTCCCCGGCAGAGCTCTGTGGATCAAACTGCATACTAAAAAATCTGTACTGGAGTCCCGTCGAGTGCCAGACCATATAGAGTAAAATGGTAACCATTCCCCCAGCTAGGCCAGCCGCTCGCACAATCCTCCTGCCTTTTCCCATCGTGCTCTCGAAGATGAGCAAGCTGACTGCGACTGCCGCCCACGTGATACGCGTCTCCGCAATCATTGCCTGAAGCCCGAATAACAGAGCAAGCGCGGCATAGCCTCTCGCCCCTCTAGTGCGCCAGATTGAATAACAGAGTGCAAACAAAGCGAACATGTACATTGAGAACGGACTCTGGTGCAGAAGACCAGATGAGTAACGGAAATCCTCGCTTGTGATGAATGCCGCGGGTCCCCGAAAGAGGTATGTCAAGCCCCCGAGGAGCGTAGCCACAATGCCGCCGGCAACCCAGCACCCCACTGCCGAGGTGACCTCTCTTGGCGTCTTTACGGATCGCGAGGTAACTAGGAATATGAGTACGGGATACGCTAGTTTAAAGAGTAGGCGCAGGCCCTCCAGGCGTGCGCCACTGTAAACCAGACTGAAGCCAAGGAATCCAAGAAAGAACACATATGGCCGAAAGCGCTCGGGCACCCGGACGGGCCCCGAACTTAGCAGCAGAAAAGTCATTACGAAACACAGCGTCACCAGACAAATGCCGTCCACAGTGGTTCCACCGCTAAAGCGTAACAGGGGCTTCTGACCAGAATCCAGATCGTGCCCGCCTAGCGCTTCTAGCGGGATCCCCCCCATAAACAGTACGACATTTAAAGCTAAACACGGGCTCTTCAAGAAGAGGACGGCGAGACCCCCAGCAAGACACAAGGCTAGCGTCAAGACGGGCTCGTATGCTGCAAGCAGGGAGAGGGACACTCCCAGCGCTGCGACAAAGAAAACTGCAAAGTAACCAAAGCTGGCGTCAGGCTTTACCGTTTGCGATAACTGATCTTTCATTGCTGCCGAGGAAGGCTAGGCGTTGACTTGCTCCGGCCCGGGTCACTATTCCGTGGCCCAGAACCTGAGGATTCTTACCAAACCTTGCAAAGCCGAGTCCCGTTGGCTCCACAGGAGGAGTGTGAAGACGATTGCCGCTGTGCATCCACCCAGGAGGAACTGCAAGTTGGGCCCGTCAACAGACCTTGTCACGAGAAACGCACAAACTGCCATCACTGCGGCTGAGGCGGCATACCGCAAGTACCCGCTCCATTCGAGGGGTATCGGATTCTTCGCCTTAAACCAGCTATACAAGAGCAACGCACCAATCGCCCAGGCCGCGAAGTTCGCAACAGCCACCCCAGCGGTGCCCCAACTGCGGACAAGGAGCAGGCTGCCAGTTAGAGTTATTGCCGCGACGGTTCCGTGAATTCTTGCCAGAGCCTTCAATCCCTGACCTACAAAAAGGATGCCAGAGAGCGCGGTCACCAGCATTCTCAGCAGGCCTGCTCCCAGCAGGATGCGCATCGGCCAAACCGCCCCGAGATACGTCTCCCGGACAAAGATGCGGATGATCGCCGGGGCCAGCACGAATCCTGCACCGACTATGGGAAGCCCGAACATAAGCAAGTAACGAAGAATGGGCCGGATCAAATCTGCAGAAACGTTCTCTCCGTTCAGCAGACTGCGCTTGGCAACCGGCATAAGAGGCAGGACTACGATCATCCCCAGCAATGCCGGAAGCACCCCGAAGGTAGTGGCAACCTTGAAGATGCCCGCCTGCGCATCGCCGATCCGATAGGCCACTAACAGGATGCCGACCTGGTCGGCAAAACCGCTGAACAGCGTTGCCAGCGTAGCCCAGGCCCCAAAGCGCAAGATTTCCGCCGCGACAGGACGAAGAAATGCGACGCGTCCTCGCAACGCCGGACTTAGCAGAAAGCCCGGTATTCCTATCGCAGCAAACGAGATGCACAGGGCCAAAAGCGGTCCGGTTACTGGCATCCCCAATTTGACGAAAATCAGGGCCAGTGCCAACCATCCAGTCTGAAATGCGACACTAAACATGCTCCCTGTGGCGAAGTCGCAACGCGCGTTGTGTATGAAAACGATTATCCCAAGGGCCGAGGTAATGAGCAGTATTGCGATGTAGGCTCCATAACCGTGGAACAATCCTGTAGTGGCGTCAAGACTCCAGCAAAGCAGTCCGAGAACAGTTGAAAGGCCAAGCCGGACAAACAGTGCGGTCCAGGCAATCTGCCCGGCACGCTCTATGTTCTCTGGGATTAGCTTTTGGACTGCATAGGCGACGCTCCAATCAGCAACCAAAGAGAGAATGCCGTAGTAAGCCAAAACGAATGAGATAACCCCCAGCTCTCGCTGGTCGAGCCACCATGCCAGAATAATGGTCAGAAGCCCGGGCATGAACCGGTTGACGGCGATGGCCAGAGCATACCAAGCGCTCCCATGAAAAACCTGGCGGAGAGGCGAAGTGGCTTTGATAGCGCGCGCTGGCATTTCTGCCACTGGTTCCGATACTGTCTTCATCTGTCGGAGACTCGAACTCACTGGCGCGCTGCTCTCAGCCCGACTCGCCCATCGCAAGGGCCAGGTTTGTTCCGCGGATCTGGTAGATTTTCTTAGTCTGGGCGATCTGCTTTAGGACTTTCATCACTTGTGGCGTAAAGCAGTCATGCCACAGGACCCAGCCCTCCGAAGCCTGGCACTCAAAGGCCCGCGAACTGTCCAAGGCGACATAGTCCTCGGTGTGCGCGCCATCCACAAAAAAGAGGTCGATCGCGTTGCGGTACGGCTGGAAATCAAAAACCGCTGAGTCACCCCAATGTGCTTGAACCTGCTGACGGATTCCAAATGCGTCTATCAGAAAACCTGAAACGTACGGCGCGGAAATGGAGTGCGCTTCATAAGACCGCTTCGTCCGGGGAATATCGTTCCGGCCGGGCGGAAGGTCGAGAGTATGTAAAAAAGCATCAGAGCCAGCATTCTTGATGAACACAGTCGCCGTGAGCCCTTCGAAAGTCCCGATCTCAAAGATCTGTTTGGGGCGCTTTTTCTGCGTCAATGCCGCCATGGCTGCCAAATCGGGCAGAGGTGTAGAGCCTGGCCGAATGTAACCGAGCGGGAGAAACAAGGAAGGGCTGAGGTCCTTGCCGACCAGTTCAGGCATCTCGACTGGTTCTAAGGGCGCGTAAGCGTATGAATGATAGACCGTCTCTAGGTCACGCAAGTAGTCCCGTAACAAGAGGGGGGCCGAGGAGAAGCGCAGTGACCTGAGATTCACGGTCGTAAGACCTCTTAGTGCTTTATCGACGATCGTGCCGCTCCCGCGTAAGATCTGCCGCAGCGGTGACACGCCTTGAATCGCTGGCGCGGGTGCGCCCATTCCCGTTTTGGGACTTGACTTCCTCATTAATGTGTGCTAACATTTTTTATGATTCTGTCGCGCTATCCCCGCCGCCAGCCTTCTCTACCCCTTCATCCTTGCGGTCAATTTCCTGCAAAACGCGGAGCTTTTTCACCTAACTCCATTCCTTTCACGCTCTTCCGCACTCTTTTGCACTCCGCAAAATCCTATCCTCTTTCTTTTCATCAACTTCCGCACTCTTTGGCAAAAACACCCGGGTGTGGGGTGGGGGCCTTGCCAGCCTACACCGGATACAGGTCCGCGACGTCAACTTCCACTGCTACCGAACGCAGGATCAGGTCCAATGAAATGATGAATCGCGTTCGGTTCTTTCGGCGCACTAGGATGCCCTCCAGTCCTGCCAGTGGTCCCGTTTTCACCCGTGCGCGCCGCCCCGTGGTCAAATACGGGTGCGGCTCGGCGCAAACTCCGTCCGCCAGGCCCGCTTTCAGCGCTTCGATCTCTTCTTCCGGCAGCGCCGTGGGCGCTCCGTTGCACCCTACGAGCCGCGCCACGCCGGGTACCTGCAGCACTCGCAACCGCTCGCGCAGCGCCAGCCGCACGAAGACATATCCGGGGAACAAGGGCATTTGCAGCCGCACGCGCCGGTCTTTCCACCTCCGCTCCGATTCATACACCGGCAGAAAATGCTCCACCGCCCGCACGCCGAGTTGCTCCGCCACTCTCTTCTCGTGGTTCGCGCTCGTGTACGCCGCGTACCACCGCTGCTCCAGGTATGCCGTCGGCAGCGCGGCTCTTTCCGTTTTGTCTCTCTCGAGGCCCGCAATCGGCGAAATGGCGTTCATGCTCCGCGCCCCTTTTTTATCAGTCCGCCTGCCCGTCCAACTTGGTCGTACACAGGGGATCCGGCCCTTGACCGTAGTCAGGACCTCCAGCGCGAAAACTTTTCGCGGGTCGTCCGGTTCTGTTCCCTCCCAGCGGGTCTTTCCGAATACCCAGGTCATTGAAAACATCAATCCCAGGCAGGTTCCCAAGAAAATGGTCAGCAATCGCGGCGGAAACGATTTTTTCTCTGGAATGTTCGGCGCGTCGAGCACCTTTACCGTCGGTATCTCTTTTGCTTCCTGCACTTTTGCCATCTCATATTCTTTGGTCAGAGTCTCGAAAACCGCTTCTTGGACCCTCGTGCGGCGGTAAAGGTCTGCGTAGGTGACGCCGAGCAGCGGCAGCTTGCGTATGGATGGATAAAGGTAGTCGGCTTGCTGGCCCGATGCCTCGGCGGCTTGCTCGCCCTTTCCGCCGAGTTTCTCGAGCTGGCGCTTCAGCTCCGCAATGCGCGCGCTCACCGAGCGGACCCGCACGTTGCTGTCGGTATAGATCTGCTTGAGGCCTTCGAGATCTGATTGCGCCGCAATAAGCTGTCCCTGCAGCGTCGCCGCCGCTTCCACCATGGCCTTGCCCTGTTCCTTGATGTCAATCGCGGTGTTCTTGCTCGAGAACTGGCTGAACTCCTTCTCCGCCGCTTCCAAATCCAGGCTGACGGCTTTCAGCCGCTCCTCTAGAAAGATGCGCTCCCGTCTTGCAGATGACGTGCTCAATTCCGAGACAAGCCGGTTGAGTTCCGCAACGTACGCCTCACCCATGGCAGCAGCGCGCTTCGGGTCGTGGTCCGTCACGTTAAGCGCGATGATCTGGCTTTTGCGGTCCACAGAAATCCCCGTGTGCTCAGCCAAATCCTTGCGCGCATCTTCCATGCGGCGGTCTCCATAAAGCTTCCTCAAATCAAACTGTTGGATAAGTTTGTCTTGGACTGTGCGACTCGAGAGGATTCCCATGAAAATATCACTCGTGCTTTTCATGCCAAGCATTTCGCCGGCGATGCCTCCCAGACCTCCGGAACTGCCGGAAAGTGCGGCTGCGGCCATTGCAAGCCCGCCTGACTGGCTGCTATCCGGAGGCATGAGACGCGCGGTAGATTCGTATCTCGCAGGAATGAGAAAAGCGATCAACGTGCTCGCAAGCAGCGCATACAGCGTGACGCGGGACACCAACTGGCGGTGTTCCCAGAACAGTCGGAGGTATACAACCGTGTTCTCTGCGGGCTTGAGGACTTCCGGCGGCGTCGGCGCTTCGGGGAAGTCTCTCTCTGCCGCATCCGGAACAGGCTGTCGAGCCGGTGCGCTACCCGTGTAGTTCACGGTCGATCTCCCATCCCTAACGCGTCTCCTGGCGCACTAGCGGCGGAATGTTGGAATATTTGATGTGGCTCAAACAGAATTTGCACTCCGGCCGTAACGTTTCTGGAGACGTTCGGCTGAATCACGGGAAAGAGCCACCGCTCGTGCTGTACCCACGCGGAAACGCCGAGGTTGGAACGCACCCAATAATCGCCGCGCACACCGAAATCGGTCAGCGTGCCGCCGCCGGGAATGAATTCCTGACTCACTTTCTGGTGTCGGAAATTGAACTGCAATCGGTTGCGGGCGCCCAACCAGTAGTTTGACCATGCCTGCGCGCCCTGTCCCTCTCGGCCAACCCAGCTCCCAAGCAGGCGTCCGTTGTTCATATATCCGCTTCTCCACGTATCGTTGAAGTAATAAAAGCCATGGCTGACACCGCCTCCGATGGGGTTATCGGTGTACATGCCTTCGACCCTCAGGTCCAGCTTGTGAACCTTTGGAAATTGGGAAAAATAAAGTCCTGAGCGCCACGCAGAGCGGTCGGCGTAGGCAATGGGTGAAAATTGATCATCCGTATAACCATCAGCATAAAAGGTCAGCCATTTGCGCAGGCCAGGAAGGCGATAGATGAAATCCATACCTGCAGTTCGATTCCCTGGCTTCGAGGTCCCACCGGCGTTTTCGTTCCCGGTAGTAAACAAGCTGCGGATGAGCGTGTGGAATGTAAGGGGATAACCGGGTCCCCCGTAGATGGTCGTTCGAAAGAAACCAAATTCGAAGTTGGGAGTGGGCTTGAAGCTGATTTTCTGGCCATGAATGAATGGTTGCGGAGATAGCGATTGCCCGAATTGTCCGACAAATCCCGATGGGTTTAATAAAAATTCCTGTCCAGTCAATTGACCGAAGAAGAGCTCCGTTCGCATCGGTCCCAACCAACCGAGAATGCTGGGCAGCTTGAGCGGTTCGGCGCGGCTAATCCGGAACATGTTGATCGGCGGCGCATTGTTGCTAAGCGTCATGGAGCCACCGTCGCCCGGCCCCCACGAAAGGCTTTGCTTTCCGAAGGAGACCTGCCAGTTAGAGAACATCAGCCCGACATACGCATCGAGCAAACTAAATCGACTAACGGAAGGTTGATTTGTACTTGGTGGTAGCAATGTTGAAGGAAGGAAGTCCACCTGCTGAATAATTTCCCGTGCCGTCAGAGGAAGCGCCGGCACGCTGGGGGCGGTCTGCAACTCTCCGCGCACATATCCCACCCACCTGCCCACCGTGCCATACGTCGAAAAGCCCGTTACGGTGTTCCATCCTTCTCCGTAGGGCCTCCCGAAATCGTTGATCTGGGTTTGCGCGAAGTGGTAGCCGTCATTCAGCGGCATACCGGAGATGTTTTCGACGCTTGTATAGATGGACTCAACGCGAAATGACCTGTTATCGCTCCCGCTTGCCGTTTCGAATTCCGGATGGAATTCGCGCTGAAGGGAGAGAACGAGCTTGGCAGCTTCCGTCTTCTCGTCTGCTCCGTCTCCAAGCTTTTCATCTGCTTCGTTGACAAGGCGCGCACACTCGCGACGAGTCCAGGGCCGCAATCCCGCGAAACTGCTATCAATCAAACCGAGTCCGGCCAAACGGTCGAGAGCCGGATAGATCCAGCTATCGAGCGGAACGTACGGGGACCCCTGATTCTCTGGGGAGTACGTTCCATCGCCTCGAAAGAGTTGGCTGATCGATCTCCACTCCCCTCCGCCGAGATCGGGGTCGTGATGCCGGGTGTAAATGTTGAGTGCCACAAGGTTACCGATCACGCTGCCAATGAGAACATCCGATGGAAAATGCTGATGAGCCTTGAGGCGCGAGACGCTGACCAAAGAAGCCAGTCCATAAGCCATGGTCTTGGTGAGTGGGCCGGGGTATTCATGTGCGATGATTCCGGCAACGGACCATGCGGCAGCCGCGTGTTCCGAGGGAAAGGAGGTGCCGCCACTCTGAAAAAACGGCCCGCTGCCGTCACCCTGATACGGCCGTTCGCGTCGCAGCGAATACTTCAATGCCTCGACTGCTACCAGACTATTCAAGGCCGATTCGCCCGCAAGGAACCCTGTCTCGCTCCAGTGTTCGTTGTGCGAGACATGCCCCAAGAGCCACATCCCTCCCGCCCCGCCGACGAGTGCTCCGACACCGGCGTTCGAGAGTGTCTTGTAGTGACGAACGGTCGTCGGATTCTGCGATAGATGCTTGCTGAAATCTCGGTCAGTCACGAAGAGTGCTGCACTGACCCCGCTGAGCGGCACAAGCCACTCTGTATCGGAAAACCGAAGCTTCGCGGGGCTTGTCCAAATGCTGTGTTGATCGTCCATGAACCTTCCCAGCAATCCCATCTGCGTTCCCTCAGACGTTTTCGCCACCGCGTTCACTTCGGGCCTAGCGTAAGTCTGAGAAGAAGACTTGTGCTTCGCAGAGTCGCTTTCCGATGTCGAGGGCCCCGCTCCCTGCTCTTGCGCCGAGTACAAGCGAGCAGTGCAAACACATGAAAGCAGCGCCGCTCCGAGAATTCCGACATGTCGTCGCATTGTCATATCTGCCTATGGAATGGCAACGGCCGCTGCCAACGCTCCTGCTTGCGCGATTTGCGCAATCGCCACTATGTTTTTCCAGGTATTGCTGCCGAGCACGGCCTTTTCCGGTACTACGATCGTGTCGCCTGGAGCGATCGTCGAAGAGAGCGCGTCACCCGACCAAAGTCCCCTTTGCTTGCCGCTCGTGACCGAGCCATCCGCGCGGATGATGAAAGTGGCATTCTTGTTTGCAAGTTGTGTGGCTCCGCCAGCGCGTGAGAGATACCAACCCGCATTCCGCCCCGGTGTGTAGGTCAAGGCATTCGCGTTGTACACCTGCCCGACCACGACCACAGCTCCGGGTTGCTTGGGAATCGTCAGTGAGTCACCTGCGCGAAGCTCGATGTCGTCGGTAGAACCTGCAAAACTCTTGAGGTCGGCGCGAATATGAATGACCATTCGCCCCGAAATAGGAGCCCTGCGAAGCGCGTCCACCATGCGCTGGCGCTGCTGCACGGCAGCCTGCTGCAGCACAGCCTCTTCCGTTCCGGTTGTGGAAGCCGCGGTCTTCACTACTGTCGACTCCTGCTCGAGTCGTTGGAGGAGCTCCTCGCGGCTCTTCTGTTGAAGTTCGCGCACGTCATTGCGCTCGAACACTGCGGCACGCGGATATGCCGTCGGCAGCAGCCCGCCAGCGCGCCTTATTAGTGAACTTAGACGATCGCCCGGGCGGATGCCGTACACACCAGGTTTGCGCACCTCTCCCCGCAATGTGACCACCGCACCGATGTCGTTCCAACCAGCCTGCTGCGGCACGGTTAGCACATCGCCATCGTGGAGAGACAGATTCTGGATTTCGCTTCCTGCTAATGCGGCGGATAGACTCAAGTCCTGATGTCCAGCCTGCACGCGCTCCCCGGACGAATTAGAGATCGCATAATGGGTCAGGTCGCCGCCATCGGGATTTGCGCTTCGCAGCAATCCGCCAGCAGAACGCACCAGGTCGGAAACGCGCATATTGGCAGTGAGAGGATAACGTCCCGGCCGCGCCACATCTCCTCTTACGTACACGTTTGCTGGAGAAACTTGTTCCGGTTGGCGATGCACCAGGATCCGATCGCGCGGCTGGACCAAAACATTATTCAAAGGATCTGCAGCGAGTGCGTCGCTCAAGTTGATGCTAAATACTCGTGTGGTCCCGTCTGGCTGCCGGCGGAATAGCTGTGCCGAATCGAGCCAAGCATCCGGTGTCACGCCTCCCGCCTGATAAATCACATCGCGTAAATGCTGCTGGCCAGACGTGCGATACCGCCCGGGCGCGCGGACCTCGCCGGTGACGAGCACTTCGGGATCCGGTTCAAAATTGAACCGCCCGAAGATGCGCACCGTATCGAGAGGTTCAAGCTTCGGCGCCTTTTCGGGGTGTTCGAGAGCGGCTGCCAAATCAAAAGTCTCGACGACCGGATGGTAATCGGGTGCATGCAGCCGAATGATCTCGGCATAACGTGTGAAGGGTTCCGGAAGCAGGTCAGCATACGAAGTCACGAGGTCGGTGAGCTTCATCTCCGGCTTGTACGAATACCGACCCGGCCGCAACACGTGTCCTTGGAGGTAAATCGAGGCGGAGTTGTAGGGTGCGATGGGAAAGATGTGGATCTCATCGCCATCTTGCACTGCAAAACCGCTCATTTGAGCGCGAATCGCTTCGGAATCGCTGGTGTCGCTGATTTCGACGCTTAGCATCGTGCGCTTTTGATGCGCTACCAATCGCTGGACTTCAATGTGCCGCAGTGCCGCCGCGGGGAGAATTCCTCCGGCAAGATCGAGTACATCTAAGAGCGTTTTCTCATCGCGCAACTCGTAGACCGCTGGGCGGCGCACCATGCCTTCCACAGTCACCCCCGGACCAAGCGGCGGGACCATCAGAGAATCGCCGTTCTCGAGTCGCTGCAGATCCCCGCGAATACCGTGAAGCAGCAGGTCGTACGCGTCCACTTCTTCAATCAACTGCTTTCCTCGGTAGTGTTGAAGCCGCCGCAGAGAGCCCTGCGGTGTCACGCCGCCCGCCACAAACAGCGCATTCAACGGAGTAGAAAGAGAACTCACGTCATACGCGCCCGGCGAAGCGACATCGCCCACCACATACACGCGCACGGAGCGCAGCCGGAGCAGTGAAACGTCCGCGGAGACATCGCGGAATTGTGTTCTAAGAGCGCGCTGCACCGTTTCCTGCGCTTCTCCAAGCGTTCGGCCCGAGACCAGAATCGGCCCCGCTTCCGGGAGACCCACTCGCCCTTCGCGGTCCACTGTTCGCAAGAGCCGCTGCGAAACCCCTCCCCAGAGGTCGATCGAGAGGCTGTCGCCTGGACCAACCACATAGCTCGGTCCAACGGGAAGATCCATGGGGATATAATCTGGATTTGTATTGCCCTTGCGGAAAACGTCGAGACCAAACCTCTCGAGAGGCCGATTGGTCGGCCCCGCCTGCACATAGAGGTCATAGAGCGAAGGCACATCAGCATAAGGATTCCGTCGACGCACCAGGCTTACTGGCTCTGCCCCGCTAGTGCTTGCAGGACCAGAATTGCGCTCTGCTGGATATCGCTCGGA
>WNFI01013344.1_pt1 | contig 13881 bp, 11 predicted proteins | sample 5400471 | NCBI WGS metagenome assembly WNFI01 (sample SAMN13153348, study PRJNA577476) | soil metagenome | isolation source: 100 cm saprolite on Douglas fir-dominated hillslope | place: USA:California | collected 2013-09-17 | reverse complement strand
CGAGCACAGACGGACGCGCTGCAAGCGCAACTTCACCAGTTTGGTGACCAGCTGAAAACTCTTTCTCTACCCAAACCGGAAAAGTCTCCTTCCCCATCTACGACCGCGACACCTTAATCGTAAACATCATCTCCCTTCATCTTATACCGGGCGACAGTTTTAACTTGGACTACGTCCGTTGGCGCCCCGTTTCCGGCTTGCAGCTGCCTTACCTCCTTCTCGCCAAAGCTCCCAATACACGCTGAGTCGCTCGACAAAACGAGCGGGTTTCTCGACGTAGATCATGCGGGCGCGATGAAGAGAGATTGTCTTTAGCCGATGACGCCGCCGGTCGATTGTGCGAAGGAACGCCTGGCGCGCGTTGACGTCTTCTTCGGTGTCCGCAGGTTCGATAGGATGCCAGAGCTCATCGGTCGCATTCTCCATCCCGATTGTCTCCACGATGCGATAGTGCTGGCGTCCTCGCCGGTAAGTATGTTCCAGTCCGGCCGCTAGCAGCATACTTCCCCGCTGAATAACGCCGCTTACAAAGACCCAATCGGGAATCCGGGTGCGTATATTCCCCAACAGGTCCGTGACGGTCTTGAGCTCGCGTTGCGTCAGGGACCGTGCGGCTTCGGTTTGCAGTTGGTGCCGGATTCGGTCGACGATTTTCCTTCCGACCGGTTGCAATGCTTCTCCTTTAGGGCGTTCTGGTGTGCCGAAGAGCTTCTCCATGGCCCCCAGCAACGCCTCGGCATCCCGGGTACCTGAAAGCGTTCGGCCAGCGTCTCGTAAGACTAGATTTTCCTGGCTCCGTATCGTCTTGACCATGTTCCCCCGAGCCAGCTGGAGTAGAGCGCGCAAGCTCTTCAGATCTTTTCTGATTTCATGGACATCTTGCGGGCTAGGTCGCGGTTTGGCGCAAGCAGCCGTAATCGCTACGTCTAGTCGTTCGTTGGCGATTCTTCTTACTCCGTCAATCGGCGTTTCGTAGTTTTCAAAGCGAAAACCCATAGTGGAACGAAAGCTAAAGAGTAGCTTGCCTCGTTCAAAAATGCGCATGCATTTTGAGGCGAATAAAAACGGGATGAGCTACCGGACTCGCCCGGAATAGCAAATAGCAAATAGCAGATAGCAAATAGCAAAACCTCCGCAATATGCCGCTGGCCGGGACAGCCCAATCTGCTATTTGCTATTTTCTATTTGCTATTCTGGACGAGCCTCGGGCGAGTCCAGGAGCTCATCCCTCCCCGGCTCTAAAACTCAAAAAAAAACCAGGGCCGAAACTATCGACCCTGGGAAATGAACTATAACGGTATGGCGCCAAATCTGGGGCGCGCAAACGGCTCAAACGCTGGGGCTGCTCAGCTATTTCATTGCGTCCAGCATCTTCTGGCTGCACGCGGCGACAAACGTTTGAAATTTGCTCGATTCTTCCGGCTTCACCTTACCGGCCACCTGAGCCGCTTGAGCTTGGAGATCGCTAAACGTGGGAACGTCATCACCAAGAGCTCGGCTAGTCACAAAGCTACCCGTGACCATTAAGGTGAAGACCAGACACAGGGTTCGGAGTGTGTAATACATTTTTTTCATGTGAGTTTGGCGGGGGTCTGAGGTTTAACTGCCGCTATTTGGTAGCGTCAATCATTTTCTCGGTATAGTCGGCGATGAATTGCTCGTACCGTTGGGTTTCCTCCGGTTTAGAGCGCAATTTTTCAGCCACTTTGGTTACCTGATCTTGTAGTTGTTTTACCTGCGTTTTTACTTGCGTGAACTGGGACAGGTTTCCAGCCTTCGCCGCTTGATAGGCCTGAATATATTTGGTTACTAAATCGGCATACTGGCTAACGAATTGATTCACCTCAGCATCGCTGAACTTGGGCAATTCATCCGCCCCAACCGATTTTGGGAAGAGCACCACTAGGAGAGCTGCAGCGAGGGTCCCGATGCTAAACCGTGTCAAAGTTTTCATGGCCGGCTGGTAAGATGGCATTAACTCGCTTGGGCGCAGAGAACAAGGCAGTCTCGTTCTTTTTTTAAGCGAGTGATTGTTTCAGAGCAACGCTGCTTGCCAAGCAATCCGATTTTTAGCCCTTGACCGATCCGACCGGTAGTCTTCAGAGGATCTTCTTGGACCTACACCTAAGTTGCTGAAAGATTGACACCTACGACTCAGTCCAGTCATCAGGAAACAGAGCCTCATTTCGCCTTTTAAGCGGCTCACCTGATCAAAACAAGGTTGTCTGTTGAACCAGCCGCAGTCTTAGCCTTTCACCGCTCCCGCGGTTAGACCTTCGACAATCCGGTATTGGAAGATCATGACCAGAATGACCAGTGGAATTGTGACCACCATCGACCCAGCCATGATCGAGCCCCACGGCTGTTCGAACGAGGTGGCGCCGGAGAATTGTGAGATTACGACCGGAACCGTCTTCATGGTGTCTGTAACCGTGAAGGTAAGAGCAAACAGGAATTCGTTCCAGGCCGCGATGAACGCCAGGAGGCCGGTGGAAACCAAACCCGGCATCGTCAAAGGCAAGAGAATATCCCAAAACACCTTAAACGGTGAGGCGCCATCCACGTAAGCAGCTTCTTCAAGCTCTTTAGGCAGACTCCTAAAGTATTGAGTCATAACCCAGATCGTAAATGGCATCGTGAAAATCAGGTAACTTAAGATCAACCCCTGTCTCGTATTAAAGAGATACAGAAACCTCAGCATCACGAAGAGACCTGGTAAGATCGAGATCGTGGGGAACATGGTCATCGTTAAGACCAGGTACAACACGGGTCCTTTAAACCGGAACGGCAACCGGCCAAGGGCATAGGCACAAACACTTCCTAAGCCGAGAGCGATGAGGACGGTGCAGCCGGCTATAAAGACGGAGTTGAACAAAGAGTTTACAAACCGCGGATCTTTGAACACTGCGGCGTAATGGTCCAGCGTCAGAGCTTTCGGCAAGAGTTGGGTTGAAAAAAGCTCACTGCTGGGTCGGAATGATGACAGCAGCGCCCAGACAAATGGGAACAGGTTAAAGACGATGATTACCGTTACCAGCAAATAGAAGAGGACACGCAAGATCGTGCTTTTATTGCCGGCCTTCTTGATTTCGCCTGCACTGGGTGTGACTTCTAGAGTCGCGGCTTCTTTGGTTGGAGTGCTCATTCGAAGCTGGTCCGGCTAAAGCGAGTATACAGGATGACAAACAGCATGATGATGATCAGGATGATGACTGAGGTGGCCGAACCCACCCCCGCATCCAGAAACGAGATCAGCTGTTGCTGATTGTAAACCGCCATTGTGGCTAGGTTCCCTTGCCCTCCCACCATCACATAGAAAATGTCGAACACGCGCAGCGCATCGAGCGTTCGGAAGATTAAGGCGACAAGCAGAGTTGGTGTCACCAATGGAAGTGTTATCGCCCAGAATTGACGAACTTTGGATGCGCCGTCGATTGAGCCGGCTTCGTAAAGATCCTTTGGAATCAACTGCAAGCCGGCTAAGAGAAGCAACGCCATAAAGGGCGTGGCTTTCCAGACGTCTACCGCAATAATCACCGGTAGGGCGGTGGCCGGAGTTGCCAGCCAAGCTATTTTCTGGGGAAGAATGTGCAGGTCGGTGAGGACGATGTTAACAACACCGTAGATATCGTTCACCATCCACCGCCAAACCTGCGACGATACGACGGTTGGAATCGCCCACGGCACCAAGATGGCGACTCGCAGCAAGGTGCGACCCTTGAACTTTGAGTTCGCCACCATCGCGATCACCAAGCCCAGCACGCTCTCTAGAACTACGGAAACAACCGTAAAAATCAGCGTGACGCTTACCGCGCTCCACCAATCGGGATCGGATAAAACGAACGCGTAATTACTCAACCCGACGAAGCCTTGCGGGCCTTCGTCGAGTTTGTATTTCAAGAACGAATTGACCAGAACTTGGATCGTGGGGTACGCAATTATCGCCAGAACCACGATCACGGATGGCGTGATCAGATACCACGCTAACCGCTTCTGACGGGCGTAGAGATCGATTTCTTTGATCACCGCTCGAATGTCCGGTTACAGGTCTACCGTACAATCCTTTTTGCTACTCGTTCCACGTCGGAAACCGCTTGCGGAGCCGCTTCGCCGCCGGTCAGGACCTTGTTCACGCTCTGGAAGAAGATGGTCGAGACCTGATTGTAATCGGCGCCGGTGACCGTTGAGGGCCGCGCGATCGCATTATTTAAAATCTCAACCGCGTTGGCGAACCAAGGGTTTTTCGCAAGGACGTCTTGATCCTTGTAAACCTCGGGGCGAGTAGGTAACTGGCTCAACTCAATTGCCCGTTTCTTCTGGGCTGCCGTTGAGGTTAAGTAGCGAACTAAATCAGCCGCGACCTCTGGATTCTTCGAGTACGCCGAAACCATCAAGTTCCAGCCACCGAGGCAGGCAGCGTTTTTGCCATCGGCGCCACCTTTGGGTACGACGGTGGCGGCGAACTTACCTGAAATCACGCTCTTGGGATCTTGTCCCAGGGCATACGCGTACGGCCAATTGCGCATGAAAGCGGCGTTACCGGCCTGCCAGATATTTCGAGCTTCTTCTTCGCCGTAGCTTACCACGCCTTGCGGACAAATCGTGCCGACCCAGGCCTTTGCCGCCTCGAGTGCTTTGATTGCATTCGGGTTATTGATCGTAACCTTTTTGTCCGGGTCGATGATAGTGCCGCCACCATAACTGTAAATCCACTCAATCGCGTTACAGGTCACACTCTCACTGGCCTTACCTTCAAACACGAAGCCTTGGAAGTCCGGGTGGCCGGCTTGACGTTCGCCGTCTTGAATCTTCTTGGCCATTTCAGCCAGTTCTTCCCAGGTTTTCGGCGGCTCTTTGTACCCGTATTTTTCTAATAGATCGGTCCGATAGTAGAGCACTCCGGCATCCGTAAAAAATGGCATCGCGACCAGCTTTCCCTTCACCGTGTTGTTCTCGACGATGCGCGGGAAATGCTCTTTGAGCTCGTCCTCTTTGAAGTACTTCTTGAGATCCACCGCATGAGGCGCGGCGATGCCGGGCCAAATGACATCAACCATGTAAACATCAACGTCTCCGCTTTTGGCTGCCCAATATTGCTGGAAAAGCTGGAGGGTAGCAGAAGCGTCGTTAGGCCGGCTAATATAGTCGACGGTATTGCCGGTCTTTTGAGCCCATTCTTGGGCCAGAGCTTTGGTCCAGCGGCCGCCTTCACCGACATCGGAGTCACCGGCAAAATGGATGGTTACTCCAGCAAATAGCGCAGCCGGCATAAAAACTGCCGCTGCTGCAGCTAAAAAAGATCGAGGCACAATACGCCCGTAAGGGGGGAGTTGGTAGTTCATTGGGGGTTTCTAGAACAAAGATGGGGTCTTTAGTCAGTTAACAGTCAGCAAAGTAAGGTGTCAAGCTAATGCCCGGGGCGAAACGCATGATAGCTGAACCGGTTACGGTGAGGCGGCCGCTGTACCGAATAGCCAATAGCCGATAGCCAATAGCCAAGGGAAGAGTAAGCACCGGCACTTCTCGCTCTTTCGTGCTGAAGTTGTTGCCGGTGGTTCGTTCTCGCTCGTTTCCGCTCGCTCCCGCTCGTTTTACGCTGGGTGGGGGGGTTGCGCCTATGCTGAAAACGATTCAAGGTTCCTTTCTTAATCATCGAGTTTAAAGCTAGGCCGGCACGGAATTATCACTGCGGGATTGATAATTGCTGGCGAGAGTGTGGCTCGGGAGCGTTTCTGGTATGCGAATTCTGGTTGTTGACGACGAAAAAAATATTCGCCAGGCGATGGCGACGGCTTTGGAAGTAATGGATCATGAGGTCACTACGGCCTCTACCGCGCAAGAAGCATTGCGCCGGATGGAGTCAGGTACTTTTCAGGTGATCTTGCTGGACCTTAAACTGCAGCAGGACAGCGGTCTGGACTTATTAGGCGAAATATCCCGCCGAGATCCCAATGCGTCCGTGGTCATTGTCACTGCCTATGCGTCCATTGAAACCGCGGTAGAAGCGATGCGGCGAGGCGCTTTCGATTTTTTAGCCAAACCCTGTACGCCTGAACAGGTCCGCCAGGTCCTCGAAAAAGTTGAGCAAACCAGGCGACTTCAGAACCGAGTTTTAGAGCTTGAGTCCAGATTGAAAGCCGAGGCTCCGGAGGTCGACCTGGAATCAGAGGCGCCGGTCATGGAAAAGGTGCTCAGCATCGCGACTAAAGCCGCTGCTAGCGAAGCTACGGTCTTGATTCTAGGAGAAAGCGGTACGGGTAAGAGCGTGCTCGCACGCGCCATGCATGAGCGAAGCGCCCGGGCGAAGGGGCCGTTTGTGACTGTCAGTTGCCCCAGTCTTTCTCGGGACTTATTGGAAAGCGAACTTTTCGGCCACGTAAAAGGCGCATTCACCGGGGCACTGGTTGAGACCGTCGGCAAGGTCACGGTAGCCGAGGGTGGTACCTTGTTTCTTGATGAGATCGGCGATTTGCCTCCGGAAATTCAAGCCAAGCTTTTGCGACTGCTCCAAGAGAAGGAATATGAACGAGTCGGGGACACTCGATCGCGGCGAGCCAATGTGCGCATCATTTCCGCGACCAATAAGGACCTCGGTCCCGCGGTCGCTGCCGGCCGGTTCCGAGAGGACCTGTATTACCGTTTAAATGTGATCTCGATTCCCATTCCGCCATTGCGTGATCGCAGCGTTGACCTGCCCCGGATCGCCGAGAAACAGCTCCAATTCTTCTCGAGACGATCCGGCAAGCCCGGCCTCGCTCGATCGGTGACAGAATTTCGTCTGGGCGGGAGGGCGAGCTTGGAGGAAATCGAAAACGAGCACATTCGCAAAGTTCTGGCGAACTCCCGGACAATCGATGAGGCAGCACTAATCCTCCAGATCGACCCGGCAACGCTTTATCGCCGGAAGAAACGGCTTTAGCGGTCGGTGATCGCGAAAGATCGTCTCTGCCGGGGTCGCAAGTTGCGACCCTTCGGGTACGGAATCTCGCATCTTACGATCTGCGGGTGCCGCGGTAGCCCCGGCGTAGCGATTACTTTGAGGGGGGAACCCGAAAATTAAAGTGTCCTTTTTCAGGATGGCACGGCCAAAGCTTGGTACTCCTGCTCGCGCGTTGCGTGTTGGTTAAGTTTAGAGATGAAAAGGCGAATTTTTCTAGGGCTCGCCCCGATTTTGGTCCTGCTCGCAGGGATCGGCATCTATGCCATTGTCCTGCTCAAAGAACTCGGCGGGAAAATCGATCTCACGCTGAAAGAGAACTATCGCAGCGTCGTCGCCGGCCGGCAGATGAAAGAGAGCCTGCAGGCGATGGATTCAGCTCTCGTCTTCACTTTGCTCGGTGAAACCGAGCTTGGGGCTAAGATCTACCAGCAGAACCAACCAACTTTTGCGAAGAACCTGGTAGCTGAAGAGCACAACATCACTCTGCCAGGTGAACAGCAACTGGCTGATTCTCTCCGGCAACAATTCACGACCTACCAAAACGAGGTCAAACGCTTCAACGAGACCACCGATCCAGATCAGAAGCGGCAGTTCTACTTTTCGACCCTCCAACCTCTTGGGATCAAGATCAAAGACACCGCCCAAGAAGTGATTCGTATCAACGAAGAGAACATGTTGAACGCAAACCAGGGAGCGCGTTCGCTTAGCACGAATTCTAGTCGCTACCTTTCCTTGGCGGTTGCGATTGGAATTATCGCCAGCCTCTTTTTTGCATTTGGATTGCAACGTTCGATCGTCCGATCGCTCCACACCTTAACCTCGGTTGCCAAAGAGCTCGGGGAAGGCAATCTGGATCAGCTCGTGCCGGTATCGTCCAATGACGAAATGGGGCAGCTGGCCGCAGCGTTTAACAAATTGGCGGCTAAGCTGCGCGCCTATCGACAGGTCACCACGGACCAGGTGCTGCAAGCGAGACAAACGACCGAGATCACGCTTTCTGCATTTCCCGATCCGATCTTCGCTTACACACTCGATAAAAAGTTCAGCTTCACGAATCCCGCTGCGGAGCGGCTTCTGGCCAAGCTAAACGGGCATCTGCCCGATGTGTTGCTGCCGGAGGTAGAAAAAGTCCTGCAAGGAGCACCTGACTTTTTGCCGGCTAGCTTCGAAAAAGCGATCGCGCTCAGGCTGCACGGGTACGATCTGCACCTTCTTCCCCGTATCATCGGGATGCGCGACGAGGCGGGCAATCTATTCGGCGCCGCGATGATCCTGCAGGACGTCACCCGTTTTAGGTTGATGGATGAGGTCAAAACCAACTTGGTTTCGACGGTTAGCCATGAGCTGAAGACGCCTCTAACCAGCATCCGCATGGGGCTGCATTTGCTGTTGGAAGAACGGATCGGCTCACTTAACACCAAACAAACCGAACTGATGCTGGCCGCCCGCGAGGATTCGGAACGGTTACTGAAGATCATCAACGATCTCTTGGACCTGGCCCGGCTCGAGTCCAATACCGCTCAGCGGACGCTCCAGAAGATTTATCCCAGGACATTGGTTACGAGCGTAGTGCAAGACTTGGAGCCCACAGTCGAAGCGCACGGCAGCCGTCTCAAATTCGAAGCCGAACCCGATCTCGAACCGGTAGCCGTTGATGTTCAACAGATACGCCACGTTTTCTCAAACTTGGTCTCAAATGCCGCTAAGCATTCGCAGCCGGGTAGCGAGATTCTGATTCGCGCCAAACGAATTGGAGATGGAATCAGGTTCTCCGTAATCGACCGCGGCGCCGGTATCCCTTTGGAATATCAATCCAAGATCTTCGACCGTTTCTTTCGGATTCCCGGCACCGAACGAGGGGGAGTGGGATTGGGGTTGGCGATTGCCCGCGAGATCGTACTCAGCCATGGCGGCACTATCGGGCTGGAGAGCCGGGCCGGTGAAGGCAGCGAATTCTACTTTGACCTCCCGCTGGCGGAAAGAAAGGCGGCATGAAACGCATTCTGATTGTTGATGACGAACCAAACGTCCGATTGAACTATCGGATTACGCTAGAGCTGGAGGGTTATGCGGTTGATGAGACCGGGGCCAGCACCGAGGCGCTCAAGAAAGTCAAAGTCGACAAATTTGACCTGGTCATTCTGGACATGCGTATGCCTCGAATGGGTGGGCTCGACCTATTAGCCGCCATGCGCGCGCAAAGAGTCACTACTCCGGCGATTATCATTACTGCGTTCAGTGATGTTCCTAACGCGGTCCGCGCTATCCAACTGGGAGCCAGCGATTTCTTGCAAAAACCGCTTCGACCCGAAGATCTGCGCCGGGTAGTGCAGGAAGTACTAACGAGAAACGATCAGTCTGGCAAAAAACCTGAGTTGGCGGATTTTGAGCGCTCTGCTAGCGAGGCACGCCGGTTAATGCAGTCAGGTGACTTGGGAGCTGCCAAAGGACACGTTCTCCACGCGATCGAATTAAACACTAATTCGCCCGATACTTTTAATTTAGCCGGCGAGCTAGCGGAACGCACGGGTGATATCGAACGCGCGCGTAAACTCTATGAAGCGGCCATAAAACTGGACGGAGATAATCTCTCTGCCCGAGAAGGACTGCGCCGGGTCTTTCAGGCGCTTCATCCGACCGAGCCCGATAGATCAATTGAGCCGCGTCGTAACCAGGCTAGCCATTTAGACTAGCGCGTACACCAGGATAATTAAGAAAACTAACCTAACATTATGTCTGATATTATTTATATCGGAATCATCATCGGATCATTTGTAGTTCTCGTGCTGTTCGGCTGGGGCTGTAAAAACGTCTGATTTAACGACTAACCGCTCTATGGAAAATCTACTCGTCGGTATTATTTCATTGGGACTTATTGTCTACCTCGCTTTTAGCATGATTCGGCCGGAGAAGTTTTAACCGCGGCCTTTATAAATCGTATAGAAAATGAACATCCTAGGCTGGCTGGAATTGGCGATCTTTCTGATCGTCCTCATATTAATCACCAAACCGCTGGGGATCTATTTGGTCCAGGTCCTGGACGCCCACGGTAAGACCTTCTTGGATCCAGTGGTGAAACCCCTGGAGAAGTTAACTTATCGACTCTTTGGCGTCGATCCGGAAAAGGAACAGTCCTGGCTCCACTATACCATCGCCATGTTGGTATTCACCGGAGTCACGGTGCTGTTTACTTACGGCATCCTGCGGCTGCAAGGCTTCCTGCCGTTAAATCAGGACCCCAAGACATTTCAGGCCGTTACCGATCACGTTGCGTTTAACACTGCCATCAGCTTCTCCACGAACACGAATTGGCAGAGTTACTCGGGTGAATCGACCATGAGTTATTTCTCGCAAATGATCGGTCTCGCTCTGCACAATTTTATGTCGGCTGCTGTCGGTATCGCCATCGCAGCCGCCGTGGTTCGAGGTATTGCCCGGCATACAACCAAAACGATTGGTAATTTCTGGGTAGACTTGGTTCGGATTCACTATTACTTGCTATTACCCATCTGTATTTTCTACGCGCTGTTCCTCGTTTGGCAGGGTATTCCGCAGAATTTCAAGCCGTATCAAACAGCTAAGGTGGTCGAGGCCCAAAAGGTTCAGGTTCCGAAGAAGGACGCGAACGGCAACCCGGTTAACGACGCAAAGGGTAACGCGGTGATGGAAGAACAGACCGTTGATTCTCAAACCATCACGGAAGGCCCTATGGCATCGCAAATGGCGATCAAGATGCTGGGAACCAACGGCGGTGGATTCGTCAATGCCAATGCGGCGCACCCGTTCGAGAACCCGACACCGCTATCCAATTTCATTCAGATGTTATCCATCTTTGCGATCCCTAGCGCCCTTACTTACTACTTGGGTAGAATGGTAAAGAGCCAGAAACATGGGTGGGCGGTCTGGATGACGATGGCGCTCGTGTTTGTGGTGGGGTTCCTCATTTGCTGGGGCTGCGAAGCTGCGGGTAATCCGCAGGTAACAGCGCTTGGGGTTAACCCGGCGAACGGCAATATGGAGGGCAAGGAAGTACGTTTCGGTATCACGAACTCGGCTCTCTTTGCCACGATTACCACGGATGCTTCCTGCGGCGCAGTGAATGCAATGCACGATTCCTTTACTCCGATCGGCGGTCTTATTCCGATGCTGAACATTCAACTGGGAGAGATCATCTTTGGCGGAGTCGGCGCCGGCCTGTATGGGATGATTCTCTTCATGGTCCTGGCTGTTTTCATCGCCGGATTAATGGTAGGTCGCACACCTGAATATCTGGGTAAGAAGATTGAGTCTTATGACGTTAAGATGGCGGCCTTCGGAATTCTGTTGATGGCGTTCTCAATATTAGGCTTTTCCGGATGGGCTAGTGTGACCGACTGGGGACAGGCGGGGCGGACGAACATGGGTCCACACGGTCTAAGTGAGATTCTTTATGCTTACACGTCTTGTACAGGCAACAACGGCAGCGCTTTTACTGGACTAACCGCGGCTCCGTCTAACGGAGATCCGCACTACGACATCACGTTGGGCTTCGCGATGTTGATCGGGCGATTCGGGATGATTATCCCGGTCATGGCTCTGGCCGGCTCGCTCGCCAGGAAGAAACTGGTAGCCACCGGAGTGGGAACATTCCCGGTAAGTGGGCCTCTCTTCATAATCTTATTGATCGGTACCATCTTGCTGGTAGGCGCCCTCACGTTTTTCCCAGCTTTGTCCTTGGGCCCGATCCTAGAGCATTTCCTGATGTATGGAGGCAAACAGTACTAAGCTGTTAAGCCAAACGAACGAACTAACGGACTTTAGAGTTATATATGGCTGCAAAACAACATTCCATTTTTGATCCGTCGATCGTGGTTCCAGCAATCGGGGAATCATTTAAGAAACTGAATCCGATTACGCTGGCTAAGAACCCGGTCATGTTTGTGACAGAAGTCGGCGCCGCGATCACGACGGTCGTTTTATTTGAGGGTCACGGGGACCTCCTGTTCCTGACCCAGATTGCACTGTGGCTTTGGTTCACGGTGTTATTCGCTAACTTTGCGGAAGCAATGGCCGAAGGCCGGGGTAAAGCGCAAGCCAGAGCTTTGCGCGCAACCCGGACCCAGACATTTGCCAACCGGTTGGCGGAAGACAGCGACAAAACCGAGCAAGTACCAGCAGAGCGGCTACGCAAAGGTGACATCGTGCGAGTTAAAGCCGGGGAACTAATCCCCGGTGACGGCGATGTGATCGATGGCGCGGCGACAGTTGATGAATCTGCGATCACTGGAGAATCGGCGCCTGTAATCCGAGAAGCTGGCGGTGACCGCAGCGCCGTAACGGGAGGTACCAAGGTGCTCTCGGATGTCCTCAAGATCCGAATCACGTCGAACCCGGGCGAGACGTTTATTGATCGAATGATTAGCCTGGTTGAAGGCGCTCAAAGACAGAAAACGCCTAACGAGATTGCTCTGACTATCTTGTTGTCGGCTCTAACGTTGATCTTCCTGATCGCGATGATGTCGATGAAGGCTTACGGGGTTTACTCCGGAGTCGATTTCTCCATCCCCGTTCTGGTAGCGCTTTTAGTCTGCTTAATCCCGACTACCATCGGCGGCCTATTGAGCGCGATCGGCATCGCCGGTATTGACCGTCTGGTGCAGAAAAATGTTTTAGCCATGAGCGGCCGTTCGGTCGAAGCCTCCGGCGATGTAGATGTTTTGCTGCTGGATAAAACTGGCACCATTACTATGGGCAACCGCCAAGCCACCGAGTTCCTACCAGCTCCGAACATAGATCGGCAAACGCTGGCCGATGGCGCCCAGCTGGCTTCACTGGCCGATGAAACTCCGGAAGGCAGAAGCATCGTGGTTCTCGCCAAAACCTTGGGGATCCGCGGGCGCGAGATCCATGAACTCGGACATGCCGTTTTCATCCCGTTCACGGCTCAGACGCGAATGAGCGGAGTTGATATCGACCATTCCAGCTATCGAAAAGGAGCCGCCGACGCGATCCGTAAGTTTGTCGGTGGTAAACTTCCTGAGGCGGTGGAAAAGGATGTGGTCGCTATCTCGAGCGAGGGGGCGACTCCGCTGGTGGTGGCGCGCAACGCGGAAGTACTCGGCACCATCCGATTAAAAGACATCGTTAAGGGTGGATTGGCTGATCGATTCGAGAGGTTCCGGGCGATGGGCATCAAAACGGTGATGATCACCGGTGATAACCGGTTAACCGCCGCAGCGATTGCCAAGGAAGCCGGGGTGGACGATTTCCTCTACGAAGCCAAACCGGAAGATAAGCTGGCCCGAATCCGCGAGGAGCAGGCCCAAGGTCACCTCGTCGCGATGACGGGTGACGGTACCAATGACGCCCCAGCGCTAGCTCAAGCTGACGTCGGTGTCGCCATGAATACCGGGACCCAGGCGGCTAAGGAAGCCGGTAACATGGTCGATTTGGATTCGAACCCGACCAAGCTCATTGAAATTGTTGAGATCGGTAAACAACTCCTGATCACACGCGGCGCGCTCACCACCTTCAGTATCGCGAACGACGTGGCGAAGTATTTCGCCATCATCCCAGCGATGTTGATGGATAAATTCCCTCAAATCATGCCGCTGAACGTTATGGGGCTGAAGACGACTTCCAGTGCCATTCTCAGTGCGGTTATTTTCAATGCCGTGATTATCGTGGCGTTGATCCCACTGGCGCTAAAGGGAGTAAAGTTTCGGCCGCTGGGAGCATCTAAGATCCTACAACGGAACCTCCTGATCTATGGACTGGGAGGGATTATTCTACCGTTTATTGGCATCAAGCTGATCGACATGATCATCACCTTTATTCATCTCGCTTAAGCGGACGAGCCGGAGCTCTTCCCTACTGAAAACAATGAAAACTCTGCTCTTAGACATCAAAACATCGATTATCGCGACCATTGTGTTAGCGGTTATCTGTAGTGGTCTTTACCC
>WNFI01143590.1_pt1 | contig 13882 bp, 15 predicted proteins | sample 5400471 | NCBI WGS metagenome assembly WNFI01 (sample SAMN13153348, study PRJNA577476) | soil metagenome | isolation source: 100 cm saprolite on Douglas fir-dominated hillslope | place: USA:California | collected 2013-09-17 | reverse complement strand
TTAGGAAAGTTAGGAGCAAAGTGAGCGAGACTCCTCGAATATCCCAATTTTTTCTTCAAAAATACTGTTCTGAAAAGACGCTCTCGTATCACACGCTGCAATCCACAAAATGGCTCAAAATAAGCCTATTTTTGTTTTTGGTTTTAGACCGAGATGCTTATTTTTCGTTAAAAGTAGCTCTGGAGGATGAGGCTAACATGAGAATCTTTTTAATCGAACATGGGCGACCAATCATTAAGGTATTAGACCTCGAACTTTGGCCTTGATTTTGATAATATGAATCATGAGTGATTTGGAACAGCAAGCAATTGATTTTATTAAAAAGAACAAAAAAATCCTGATCGAAAAATTTGCGAGCTTAGATAATTATGCTTCAGTAAGTGATCCATTAACTTTCTTTATGGCCGGAAGTCCAGGAGCTGGTAAAACTGAGTATTCTAAAGGATTCATTGAGAGTCTTGAAATAGAACAGCCTGGAATAAAAATTGTTCGTATTGATCCTGATGAAATAAGAAAAATAATCCCGGGATATACAGGAGGTAATTCTTGGGAAGTACAACGAGCAGCTTCTTTTGGAGTAGAACCTTTACTAGACCATGTTCTCCATAAAAATTTGAATTTTGTTTTGGATGGAACATTCTCCAATTATGAAAAGTCTAAGAAAAATATTGAAAGATGTTTAAAATACAAAAGAAGAGTTGGTATTATATACATTTATCTAAAACCGGAGGTTGCATGGGCTTTCACAAAAAAAAGAGAAAAACTTGAAGGTAGACCAATACCGAAAGATGCTTTTATAAATGATTTTTTCTTGGCTCAAGAAAACGTACAAAAAATAAAGAATCAGTTTGGAACTGATGTTCATGTCACTTTAGTTATAAAAAATCATGAAGGAAGCGTTGAGAAGACACCTTTTGAGATAGATAAAATTGACAGCTACATAGAGAAAAAGTACACTAAAAGGGAATTAGAAGATATAATCAGCAAAGTCGTAGTATAATACAAGTTACATGTTAAATATTTTTAGAAAGCAAAAAAAAGTTGAATTCACTAATTTTTTTGATCTTCCTGCAAAGAAAAGGAAGAAAATCATTATGGACTCTGCAAGAAGGGGGGCAGAATTGCAACTTGCATTGGTCAAAGAATATGAGGTCAAATTCAGCTCCAAACACAATCCGAGTTTCTGATTAAATTCTTTTAAGGAGCCTGCCTAGATTAGTAATTTTTTAGGAATACCCACCATAGTCCATCTTGGATACTCTGTTTCTTGTTAAGAGTTAGAACGGTCGCTTCTATTTTTATTGTGAAACCTCCAAGGTTAGTGGTAGAGTGCCAAGTACCATTGCTTCTATAATTTCTATTACAGTATTTGTTCTAAACGACTTTGGAATATGAAGAAAATTATACTTTGCTTGCAATTCACCTTTTTCAATTAATCTCATAATTTTCCAACTCACCAAATTACACCAGGAATTTCCTAAGGCAGAAAGCATACTTAGTGCGATCTATTTGTTTTAAAAACGGTTTGAGTAGAAAAGTTTTTGTGGTTGGTAGATCTTTTTCAATAGCTTCATTACGGAATTTATTTTTTGTTATTGTTTCTATTCTTATGGCATCCTGATCAACGCCTGAATATGTTCTCATACCTAAAATATATTTCGGTTGATCATGGACAAGCATCTGCAGATAATGATCTACGTTATTTGGCCATACTTCATAACACATGTCTAAAGGTTTTAAACTCCATAAAATTTTTGATGTTAAACCTGATAGCGAGAATCCATACAAATTATTTGGAATAGAAAATTCATCCATGTTATATCCAACGCATTCTTTATAAAAGTTACTGCGTTTTTTAAACATTTTTGCAAAGAAAGGAATATTCTGACCAATATAATCTACAATTACCTTTTGATTTTTAGATCGTTGAATTCTACCGATATAATCATTTCTTCCTTTGAAAAGGGACATGAATTTTTGCACTTACCCAAAAGTGATAGAAGTCATAAACGTTATGCCTGAGATTATATCAAATTTGCTTAAAAATGTACTTTTACAGTCTGGAAAATAAAAGAAATAATTGCTATTATATGAGAAATAAAATTTATATGGCAACCAATAATATGTTCGCAAAAACTTTTCCATATATTGATCAATGGGTAGAAGAACAAGGTTGGATTGAAATTGGATCAGATGAAAATAGTGACTCTTTGGTGCGAGCAATTGATACGGGCGGATTAGTCTGGGAAAGCGATGGTCAACATCAAACAATTGATGGTGCGTTATTGGCATTGGAGCAATTTTTGATTTCTTGGTTTCAAGAAACGAATAAATCACTACTATGAGTACACAATCACTAGAAGAAATTTTAAAAAAATTAGACAAAAAGGTATTGGTAGAAATTGTTTGTCAGCAAGCAAAAAAAGACTCGGAACTGAAAGCAGTTCTTTTAGCGAAGCATTGGACAAAGGTTGATCCAGAAACTAAAAAGGCTTATAAAATCCTTTAGATATGGAAAAAAATCAATAACATTATGAACAAAAAACAATCCAAAAAGAACGCAATACTAACAGAAGAACAATTGGATGAACTTATCGACGAAGCAACTGTTGATGCTTATGATGAGTATGAGCAACGAACAGGTTTTTCTACAATGATTGACGATAATGTAGCATTTCCTTTCCCTGCAAGAGTTGTTGGCGAAGAAGTAATGGTAACAGAAGTTACTGAGGATGATAATAATATCCTTGCTATCTGTCAACGAAACAATAAAGAGTACAGAATAAATATTCTAGATCTTGATGCCGACTTCTCAAACGTAAAAGGAAGCGAATGGATTGCAGCATATAGAGCATGGAATAGTGGACGATAATTTATAGTAGTAAAATTTGGATTGGAAATATGCAAAAAGTACTACTCAAAAAATATTTTTCAGATAAAACAAAAGATCAGTTGTTGGATGAATTGCAATTTTTAATAAAGCGGTTTCCACAAGTAAAAGAATACTATCATTTTCAGCTTTCTCCGGAAAAACAGGAAAAGATATTTTATGAATATAAAAGAAGAATTAAACGAGAATTCTTCCCAGAGCGAGGATTTGGGGGCGGAAGACCTTCGGTCGGGAAAGCTCCAATTCTACAATTTATTAAAATCTCATCGTCTCCTGATAAGTTAATTGACCTTATGCTTTATTATGTTGAACAAGGCGTAAAATATACGCTTGTATATGGTGATATTAATGAGCCATTTTACGAGAGCATAGAATCAGTTTATAAAGACAGCCTCGATTTAATAAAGGAAAATAACCTTTATGAACAATTTCGCATTCGTTGTAAAAAAGTTAAGACTGATACCCGTGGTATGGGATGGGGATTTGGTGATTACATTGAAGAGCTTTTTGAAAAATATTATAAAGAAGCCTAATTTACATTTTACTGATAAAGAATTTGCTGTATATATTTGAAGCTGTAACTGAGTGGCTAATATAATCCATTCATAGGTTTCTGAATGTATTGAGCAGAGCCAGCCAGATTATGAATATAATAAAATACCGCATCTCGTTGTTTAGTGAAAACCCAGATAAATTAGCCGATTTTTACATCAAAGTTCTTGGGTTTAAACAAGTTGTAAAACTGACAAGCAATGGCTTCTTGACATTTTGTATTACAATGTTATACAATTTTATATAATGGTTATTAGTAAACTCACTTGGGATGAGTGGAATATTACTCATATATCTAGGCACGACGTTACAAAGGATGAGATTGAGGAGGTGTGTTTAGGGGAAGTCATGACGAGTGAGACTTACAACGGACGCTTTCGTTTGATTGGTTCAACAGGAAGCGGTAGAGTTCTAACCATCATTATTGCCCCTTAAGGAAGTGGACAATTACTATCCCGTTACAGCCCATATTGCCAGCAGAAAAGAGCGCAGGCTCTACGAAGAATACAAAAAAGGAGGTGAAAAAATAGCATGACAGCAAAAAAGACGAAGTTAAACCATATTCCAAATTTCAAATCTATTAAAGAGGAAGCCAAGTTTTGGGACACTCACGATACAACTGACTTTGAACATGAATTTAAGCCAGCGAGAACCCACTTTGCCAAAAAGTTAGAACACATTTTGGCAGTACGCCTCGATAGTGAAACACTCAGTAAGCTAGAAAAGGAAGCAGCCAAAAAAGGAGTCGGACCAACTACTCTTATGAGGATGTGGACAAAGGAGCGCCTTTGGGCTTGAAGTTACAAGAAAAGCCAACTTTCATATAGTTAACTCTATGAATATAAATGAAGTAGTCAAAGAAAAATTTAACTTCTTGATTTCGGGAAATATTTGGTATAAATTGAATTATGGAAGAAAAACAACTTGCCGAAATTATTTTTTACCAAACTGAAGATGGGCAGACAAATATAAGTGTTCACTTTGAAGGTGAAACAGCTTGGCTTACCCAGAAGAAACTAGCCGAGTTATTTAATGTAGACAGAACTGTAGTTACTAAACATTTAAAAAATATTTTTAGTGAAAGAGAATTAGATGAAAATTCAGTTAGTGCAAAAATTGCACATACTGCTTCTGACGGAAAAAGATATATAACCAAATACTATAATCTTGATGCCATAATTTCTGTCGGATATCGTGTAAATTCTGATCGTGCAACCAAATTTAGAATTTGGGTAACTCAAAAACTTCGTGAATACATAATTAAAGGATTTGTTTTGGATGACGAGAGAATGAAGCAGGGTGGACAAAAGTCTAGGTATTTTGAAGAATTACTTCAGAAAGTTCGAGATATTCGTTCAAGTGAAAGGAATTTTTATCAAAAAGTAACAGATATTTATGCAACCAGTATTGATTACCGTAAAGATAATAAGTTGACCGAAGATTTTTTTGCAACGGTTCAAAACAAAATGCATTATGCAATACACGGGCATACTGCGGCAGAAATTATTGCAGGACGTGCAAATAGCAAGAAACCAATGATGGGACTTACGAATTTTAAAGGCAAATATGTTACTGCAGAGGATGTAAAAATTGCTAAAAATTATCTTTCCCAGAACGAACTCAATCAACTCAACCTAATAGTTTCGTTATATCTTGATTTTGCCGAATTGCAGGCCACAAATGAAAGGCCCATGAAGATGATTGATTGGATAACTAAATTAGATCAGTTTTTGAAGTTAAGTGAGAAAAGACTTTTAACAAACTCTGGAAAGATTAGTGCCAAGACAGCTAAAAAGAAGGCAACGACTGAGTTTGATAAATATCGCAAATCAAAAGATATAAAGTATATTTCAGATTTTGATAACAAGGTAAAAAAGTTAGTTAGACATGAAAAGAATTAGATTGATTTATACTGTTCATTTGTTTTCGGTCAGACAATTCGGTGTGTTGAGTAAACTAAGTTTACAAGCTTCGCTTATAGGGACTAAACTGTCCCAGACCAACAATGCTTACCCAAGTTGGCAGGCAATGCGACTTAGTGTGACTTAGACTCCTCGAATATTCCAATCTTTCCTTCAAAAAAATGCTGCCCTGGAAAAATACAGATACAAAAAGTACGGCACTTGTAAATTTGTTTGAGACCTGACAGACTGAATTATAGATGAAAATAAAAAAGGTAATTATGAGTTTAATTATTGGAATTATTGGTTTTTTGCTCGTACTATCTGGACTTAATTTAATTCAATTTTCAGTAAAATTAACTCTTTATTCAGGTTTTGCACTATTCATATTAGCAATTCTCAATTATTTTCTACTGTGATAAAAAGACACCAAGAAGAAAGAATTTCCAAAGACGATCCTTCGATTCTTAGACGACGCAAAATTTTGTGGATCTTTCTAGGTGTAATATTCCTTTTCGCTGGTCTTCATATAGTGGGAGTCGATGCCAAAGCTCCCGAGCTCATTGCGGGAATTATTGAAACTATTAACCCTCCAAAACCAATTGTAAAAAGCACTACCTTTCTCCCAGCTTCAGTTCAGGCTTCAATTGAAAACTTAGCAGAACAACAAATCCAACAACAAAATGCGAATGCAACTTTGCCCGGATCTTCAAACATAAACGCCGTTGTAGCTAATGTCTCGCCAGCAGTACCTTTAATTGACGATATCCGAATTATATTTACTTTAGATCCAGTTGCCAAAGCAAAATTAAGACTTGGGAAAGTGGATGCATACATAGCAGAACTTGAGAATCTATTATCAACTGATAGATCAACAAGTGCTGTAAATAAGGCGCTTGGGTTTATTCAAAATATAGGAAATGAAACTGAAAAAATTACAAGTGACCCGAAAGCTCAAGCAGATAGAACTGTACTAACTTTACTTATTCAACAATATAACCGTGTCCAAATTATTCTTCAAAAAGTAGAAGATACACTTCCTATGAGTGACTATCTCAAAATTGAAGATGCTAGAGTTAAATATGTATTGGGTCCTGCACAAATTTCTTTGAATAATGCTTCCAACTTGGAAGTTGTAAATACCATTGGAAACGCGGAAGCAGCAAAGCTTGTTGGAGTTGACTTTGCAGAGCTTAAATCTATTGAAATACTTACCGATTTAAGCGGCGGTTTATCCATTGCCACCCAGGCAAAATTCATTCCAATCAAAAAAGAACTTGCAGCACAATTTGAAAAAAGAATGCTTACTCTTCCTGCAAATGTTCGTCAAAGAAGACTCGATAACTATATGAATTTTTCATATGGAAATCCTGTGAACCAAGTAAAAGCATTTAATGAAATGCAAGGATTTTTAACAGATAGACAAGTAATTTTAGGAATAGATAATTTAAAAGAAATTGCACTTCAAAAACTCTCCGATCAGATAACACAAACAAATGATTCAGCTCTTGATAATCAATTTCTTAATACTGTTATTAAAAATCCTAAAGATCTTGAAGTAATATTACAAATGCAACTTCAAAAAAACAACCCAAAACTAGAAAACGAAATTGCCAAGAAAACAGTTGAAGTTTTTGGGCGTGATCCAGCAGTTTTTAAAACTGCATTTAATAGTGAAACAGGTGAAAATGCTAGTTTTTTGGATGTTGTCCTAACAAATTATTTACAAAAAACTCTTGGAAATGATCCGAATGTAGATCCTTTGGTAAAAACATTAGCAACAGATCTTAAAAAATCCGTTCTGAGTAGTTTTACTCAAAACGTTAATGGGATTGGATTCAATACCATATCAAAACTTTCATACAATCCAGTTCCAGCCAATGCCGATGTTAGAATTCTCATTCCAAATCCATCTGCAATCAAACTTTTAAACGACCTGCAAATTTATACTGCTATTATTCCCGCTGATTCAATTCTGAAAGAACATATATTATTAGGAGTTAACCCTGAAGTTTTTAATGAATATAAACCACTTTTGAATAGTATTTTTTCCCCAGCAGAATTAACAAAAACTGAAGAGCAAGTTTCAAGTATTGCAAAATTAGATAACCAAAAACTTTTTGAAACAGTTCAACAAATAACCCAGAATATTTTCTTAACTGATGCCAAAACTAGTGGCGAAACGTTGTTGCCAGATTCTGTCCAAGAAGAGATTTCAACCCTAAAAGCAGAATTACCAACGAGAAATATTCCACAATTAACTCTTCCTTATGGAGTTACACTTCCCGATGTCGCAAAACTTCCAGATGATGTAAGTAATGCAATTGTAACTATAGCGGAAGAAAAAATTAACGAAGATAAAAAACCACAAGACCTTAAACTTAATCTTGATAACTTGGCAACAGATCTAGGTGTAACAGTACCTTCTATTCTGCCAGATAATCCAATCTATCCAATTGTTGAAGTTGTCCAAAAGATAGAGCTTGTTTTGACATCTGATCCAATAGCAAGAGCTGAGTTGCTTTTGAAACAAGATAATGAAAAAACTCTTGCAGCTGCTAAGTTAGTTGAAGATAGCCAAAGTACTCAATCAGTCGATTTGGCACTCCAAACATTAGATTCAGTCAATAATGATTTCAATTTATTAAAATCTCATACTGATGAAATCAAAACTCTAGAGACGACTGAATCGCAAAAAGTTGATGAGTTAGTAACGCAGATTGTAGATAATGGGCTTGCCCAACAAACAGTTTTTTCTGAAGTTGAAAGTAAAGTTCATGGCGATGAGTTTGTAAAAATCGAGAACGTTAGAAGTGAAGTTTTAACAAACGGCGTTGATGCACTTTTGACTCTTACAAATAATGACGTAGCTGGTTTAACAACCAAACTTGAGGGAGCTGTGGCAAAAGAAAATGCTGGAACACTAAGTGATATTAAAGCTATTGAACTTTTAAATGAAATAGCTCGAACTCAGCCTGAACTAACACAGCAAATACTTCAAACATCTGAAACTAAATTAGCAAGTGATTTAGAGACAAAAATTGAAAGTATACCAGCGGCAAGTAGAACCGAAACAGTTTTAGCATATGCAAATACTGTTTCAGCAAATCCAGTTCGAGAACTGGAAAGCTATGATGTATTAAAAAATAATTTTACAAATCCAGATACCATTGCCTTGACTGAAGGAATGAAAAATGAAGCAGTAAGTAATTTAATTAGTCGAATTACAGAAATTCCTGATGCAGGAACTCTCCAAAATTTTGTTGATAATATTGTCGGACACGAACCTCAGGACTTGAAAGCAGCAATTGAAATAGAAGCCAATGTAGCACCACTTCAAACTGCAAATACTCCTGTGACAGAAGTTTTGCCGATTGTACAAAAAGTTGAAGATATGAAAGCCAATGTTCTTGAAAATATTATTAATACTTATCAGAACTCTCCAGATACATTAGTTAAAGCTGACTTTTTTGATAATCCAACTTTAAATAAAACACCAGACGTTGTTGATATAAAAGTGGCGCAAGACTTACAGACCGCTCTTAGTGGTTCACCTGAGGTTGTTCCTGCTGTTGTTGCTGTTGCAAAACAAGAGGAGACAAAAATAATTAATACCTTTGTAACAAATATATCAAGTCCACAATTTCAATCTTCAACTGGTGTGAGTGCGTTAGCAGCAGAAACTTTAAATCCAGCACCTGCAACCTTGGTAGAACTAATAGACTTACAAAATCAGGTTCCAGCAGTAGATCAACCCAATATCACTTTGGCAATAAATGCTCAGGTTAATATTATGCAAACAAATTTAACAACTCAAATTACCGATCCAGTTGTATTTGATACTTATGTAGCACAAATTGAAAGTAATCCTATTGTTGCACAAACTATAGCAAGTGTAGCAGGAGCGTCGTTTACACAAGCAGTTGATCAGAAATCACAAGAAATTGCAGCAGTTGCAACGACAGATCAGAATGTTTTACAGACGACAGTTAACACTATTGAGAAGGAAGTCTTTTCAGCGCCAATTACTAACCCTTCTCCAGTTCAACAAACTTTACCACAGCCAGTACAAGCAGAAATTCAGCTGATCAAAAAAGAACAACTGCCAGTTGCTCAAATTCCAGCGGTTACTGTTGAAGCTACAGTGCAATTTCCAGCCCCAGCTCCCTCAATTGAACCAGCACCGGTATCAGTACCTGCAGCACCCGAACCAGTTGCTCCTGCTCCAGAAGTGCCTAAAGTAGGATTATAGTAAATACATTAAGTTATAACCTAAGATATCCCTCTTCTATATCTCATTTGTCTCATTTAGCCTTGATATGAGACAATAGGACTCAAACGACCCAGCCAAAATTCTTGGGCCGTAATTTATAATTTATGAAAAAAATTATTTCCTCAGATAAAGTTTATGTAAATAAATCAAAAATTAAAAATGCAGGTAGGGGTGTTTTTGCCTCAAAAAATATTAAAAACGGAGAAATTATTGAAAGATGTCCTGTCATTAAAGTTTCAAAATATGACACTTCTAATTTAAACGAAAGTATTCTCGTTACTTACTTTTTCTATTTCGGAAAAAACAAAGAAGAATTATTAATTTCCCTTGGTTTTGGATCAATATATAACCATTCATATAAACCAAATGCAAAATTTAAAATAAAGCCCAACGAAGAAATTATGGAATTTGTTGCCATAGAAAATATCAAAAAAGATGAGGAAATAACATTTAATTATCGAAACTCTGAAGATAAGATTAAAAGCCCTTTATGGTTTGAGAAAAAAATTTGACATCAAATCTCAGAAATTACAGAACCAGTTAGATTTTCTTCTGACACCCGTGAGAATTTGGTAAAAGCTGGTTATCATATTTACACTTTAACTGGTGCATCCATTACTCAATTGATTGAAGCTGGAAATCCCATTTATCATTCATGGCAACAAACAGCAAAATTCGAAAATGAGACTTCTCCTGCAATAGAAGTTGCTATAAATCCAGAAGGATTATTCTTAAAAAATAGCAATAACAGAACAATGGCTAATCAAGATAGAATGTTAGAGAATTTCTCTAGAGGAATATCAAGAAAAATTAAAAGAATTAAGGCAATAAAAGGATACGCTAATCAATATTCAGAAATCACAGCTCTCCACCAAGAAGCAACTGGCGAAAGTCTTTTTGGAAAAAATTATAATCTGGGTTATACAAGAACAGAAGATTTTTCTGTTGTGGTTGGAGGCAATAGTAGTGGGCTGGGTTTACATATTGTCCGCGATTGCCCTATAGATGGGTGTGATCCAGATTTATGGATTTGCCCTTTAGTAGTACCCGTGGAAGTAAGTTAAAAAATATCTTTTAAACTTCAGCTATTTTTTCTACAATACTATTTTCCCAAAAAAGCATTCTTTCTTCAGGAAATAAGTAGGCTCTCTCTGGAGCTAATTCAATAATAAATTCAGGAGTATGGCTAACTATTAACATCGCTCCTTTATATTCTTTAAGGGCTTCAAGGATAACTCGTTGAGACAAAACATCAAGATAAGTAGTTGGTTCATCCAAAATCAATAAGTTATAATTATTTGCCGTTAAAAGAGCGATAGAGAGTCTTGTTTTCTCTCCCCCAGAAAGAGTTTCTATTTTTTGAAAAATCTTTTGACCCGTAAACATATATCTACCCAAAAAAGCTCTAGCAAATCCTTCAGTTTGTTGAATTTTTTCGGCAAATATTTCAATAACAGTTTTATTCATATCAAAGGTTTCAAACTCTTGGGAATAATAGCCAATTTTAAGATCTGAATTTTTTATAATTTCTCCGCTATCAGGTATTAGTAGCCCCATTATTATTTTAATATAAGTGCTTTTACCAACACCATTTGGCCCAATGAGAGCTATTCTTTCACCGCGATGCAATGTCATCGAAACATTTTTCAAAACTTCTTTTTCTCCATAAGATTTTTTAATTGATTCGACCCTTATAGGAACTTCACCAATATTAGCTGGATCCGGAAGTTTTATTTTAATTTTTCTTACTTCAGGAGGAAGTTCGGGAAGATCCTCTTTCATTTTGAGAAGTCTTTTTTGAAGATTTACTCTCACACGAACTCCTTTTTCACTTCGAAAGCTCATTGCATTTTTAACTGCCGCCTCCATTCTTTTAACTTGTTTTTGTCCTTGAATGGCTTGCCTTTTTTGTAAAGCCTCTTTTTCTTCTTTCAGCTGCTGAAATTTTTTATAATTTCCTTTATATTCATCAATAGATTTCATAGGAGGATTAACAAAAAGAATTTTATCAATCGCATGGTTCATAAGAGCAAGATCGTGAGAAATCACAATCACAGTTTTTGGATAATTACTCAAAAAATTCATGACCCATTTTTTTCCTGAGCTATCCATAAAATTTGTAGGTTCGTCTAAAAGTAAAATATCGGGAGTGCTAAGAAGAGCGCGAGCTAAAGCAATTTTTGTTTTTTGTCCACCACTTAATTTTTGAGGGGTTGCATCAAGATCTACAGTTAATTCAAGTCCAACAAATAATTTTTTAATTTCATGATCTTGATGAATCTTTTCAGGATCGATATAATCACGAACTGTGTTAGCTCCTTCCATTTCTGGATCATTTTTAATTTCCTGAGGAACAATTCCTATTTTTCCAAGGACTTTAATACTCCCTGCAGTTTCTTTTTCTTTTCCTGCAATAATACTTAAAAGTGTTGTTTTACCGCTCCCATTAGGGCCAACGAGGCCAACTTTCTGGTTTTCTCCAATAATAAAATTTACCTTTTCATACAAAGGCTCATCAATATACGCAAAGGCTAAATTGGTTGCTTGGATCATATGAAGAATTATACCTTAAATTTTTCACTAACCAAATTATAGATAGTATTACCCTCAGGTTTACTATTAAGTAATTTTGTAAATTTTTTATCATTAAATGCATTAGTTATCATTTTTCGTGCTTCATTTTTAGTTATGATAATTTCTTCAGTTCTTTTTTTATATCTAATTATTCCTTCCATCAAAGAATTTTTAACAAGCTGATTTTTGTGCTGGTAAATATATTGACGAAGAAAAAGTTCAATGTTTTCAGTTTCAATCGGATCTTTTTGTTTCATCAAGTCAATTATTACAGAACTTGTTTTAGGAATCGGGTTAAAGCTTTGTGCAGGAATATCCATTAAAATTTTTGCAGTAAAAAAAGAATTAAATATTCCTGAAGCTTTGATTGTTTTTAAAGTTTTTTTGGGAACAACTAAAATAACCTTTTTATAATTTATAAAAATTAATTGATGAAGAAGAGATTCAATTAAAGAAAAAGGAGGATTAGAAATAATTATATCCCGAAAGTTTGGCGTTAACTCGGTTTTTTCATAACGCAGATCAACATTTTTAGGAAGAGAATTCAAGTACGACTTAAATTTTTTATCTATTTCATAAGCAATAACATTCCCAGCATATTTTGCAATCTCTTTTGTTAAGTTTCCAGTTCCAGCACCAATTTCAAGGACGGTGTCGTTTTTATTTAAATTAGCAAAAGAAACCATCCTTTCTATGATCGCCTTATCCTCTAAAAGAAATTGATCCTTGATTGGATCAAGATTAGTTTCATTATTCATTTAATTAAACCTTATAGAAAGAAGTATAAAGGTTTGAGAAGGAACATCAAACCAGAATGACGGCCCCGTACTTCCATCTTTATTATTTGTATTTACAATCAATAAAGTTCCTGATGCCCAGCCAGTTGCATCTTGTAATAGGTAATTAGGGAGTTTTTCATTAAAAATTTCATTTACGTTTATAAATTGAGAACCATTTCTAAATGCTATGCCGCTTGCATTCAATACTAAAAAATTAATAACACCAGTATTATTTTCTTTTACAAAAACATAATTTTTATCTGGTGACCAGGTATTAAATGGTATTGAAAAAATATCATTCTTTGTAGTTGTTTTTACGTAAATAAGATTATTTGTATTAAAAGCATAAGTAATTAAATTTTTGTCAATTGTAGTCCTCATGGTTAAAGTCGCTTTGCCGTCTGGAGAATCCATTGAAATATTTGGTTTTTCCTCAGTTGAAATTAACTCTTTTGAAATATTAGTAGGTATTTTGGGTACAGAATTTTTATTTTTGTATCTTATTAGAAAAAATAACAGAACAATAAAAGCAAAAGTAATTATTAGAATCGAAATTATTAACTTTTTCATTTTTTAAAGTGGTGCTTGACCTGTAATAGTAATTAAAGTTCCAAGGTGATTTGGGTCAGTTGTTGTCGTTGGACCAGTTGTTACAGGATCTGCCCAATCATAGATCTTTTCAGCATCCACTTCTCTCATATTAATGCACCCATGGCTCATAGGATGACCAAAATTATTATGCCAGTAAGCGCCGTGAAGACTAAACCCTTGTCCTTCTGAAACCTGATCGTTTGCAAAAAACATTACAAACGGGACATTCGGTAGATCGTAAAAGTCAGCTCCCTCTCCCCCTGTCATGCGTGTAGATCGAAGTTTTATCCAAATTCTATAATCCCCAGTTGGTGTCGGATGC
>WNFI01477100.1_pt1 | contig 13883 bp, 7 predicted proteins | sample 5400471 | NCBI WGS metagenome assembly WNFI01 (sample SAMN13153348, study PRJNA577476) | soil metagenome | isolation source: 100 cm saprolite on Douglas fir-dominated hillslope | place: USA:California | collected 2013-09-17 | reverse complement strand
CGATGAGCACGTGAAATGCGCCCAGGGGAGATACGAGCGGCGCGACGGGGGCGGGGTCATCGAGCGTAGCGACATCGAAGACGCGCTGCTCGTCTTCGAGGCCGGCGGCGGCAAGACCTTCCCCACGTTCCTGTGGCAGAAGGCACAGACGATGCGCTCGGAGCTTCGGGCCGCGCCGAACGGACAGAAGGCGGCACGGCTGGCGGAACGACGAAACGAGCTCGATCAGTTTCTGGCCCACGAAGACTCCCAGAATCCCGAGGAGTGGGGCGTTGGCATCCGGCTCCTCGACGGCAATATGCGCAACTACCTACAGCGCGTGAAGGCGGCCATCGCCAAGAAGGCCTCGGAAATCTCGGACAACCCACAGTACGGGGTCAACTACGCGCTGTCGCTGCTGCGCGAATTCAAATCGCTGCTTCGGAACGAGAACTTCCGCTATGTGCGTTACTTCGACGGTCAGCTCACGGTCTGGCGCGATGCCGTGCAGCACTATGGCCAGGAGCTCGATCAATTGCAGTTGGACGTCGCCCGTCACGAGGCCGAACATCTCTTTCGCGCCCCCGACCTCAGCCGGGACTACGAGAGACTCGCCGGCGATGAAGGCGACGACGATCCCGGCGCCTTCTACAGTCACTTCCTGGCTCGCACGCAGAAACAGGTCGCCAAACGCGGGCGGGAGATCTGTGAGGAGCTCGACCACTTTCTCGGACCCGACGCACCAGCCACCGACGGGCTTCTTGGCCGCTACTACGATCTCGTCGTCGGCTTTGCGCGAGTCAGGAACCACCTCCAGCGCAAAGAACAGTACTTTTCGAAACCGGAAAAGTCCGAGCTCACAATCACGCTCTTGCGCGACGGCGACGTCGACGAGTGGTATCGCACGTGGATGGGCGACCCGGCGGCGGAAAGCGAACGACTGAAAGCAATCGGCAATCAGATTCTGACTGAGATCTTTCAGGTCGAGGGCGTTACCGCCGCGCTTGAAAAGATCCAGCGCACTCCCGCGGAGACAGTCGAGGAGTTGATCCTTGCAAAGTGCCGCGACATCATTGCTGCCCACGAGAAACAGCCCGAAGCGCTGGCGCTGCTCTTCGACGCAAATCGGATCAGTCAGCGGCAGCGCGAGGATATGGTCCGGCAGGCGTATTGCCTCAGCAAAGTCTGGGTTGCGCCGGGCGAGAGCAGCGAGCACACCGGCCTGCCGCCGGTCAAAACGGACCAGCGGCCGTGCCTCATCGGGCTCGACAGGACTGGCCAAATGCAGAGAGTCACGGAATTCGAGAGGTTGATCGCGACGATCCATGCGCCAGGCGACACCCTGCCGAGCTTCCACGACGTCGGTGGCGAGCACCGCGGCATGATCGTCTTCTATAACGAGCTCGCCGGTGTTCCGGCGTTCTACCCGAGCTCGGTCACCGCCCCCGGCGGACTGCGTGCCTCCTATAACGCGTACCCGGAGAAGGAAGAGCTGCATACAGATAAGAATCGCTTCTTGTTCAACGACATCCTTCCCAAGCAGCCGACGGAGGCGCGCGAGTACGCTGATTCGTTGAAGGCGTTCGTCTTGGCAAGGCTCCTCGGCGTGTTGTTCGTGCACGAGCTCCCTCGCGACGGCGAACACCGCCGCTTTCGATTCAGTTATCCCTTGAAGAAGGACCTCATCATCGAGAAGATCGACCTCGGCGAGGAAGCGCACGCTGTCGATTACCTCTATCGCGATAAGCGCAGCGAACATGTGACCCACCGGAGATTTCTCCTGCAGAAGATCGACGAGACCATCCTGGAGTTGAGGAGGCAGCAGAAGCTTCCTGTTTACCGCATGCTGCTCGATTTCTACCTCGACAACGTTTATCCACCGCAGGATGTAACCGAAACCGGTCTGCCCGTGATGATGATGCAATTCTCGCCGGAGTACGCCGTGCTCCATCAGGCACGCGAACGTCTGACACAAGTCATCGGCGATACAAAAGAGCAGGCTCAGTTCGAGCTGGCTTTCAAGACCATGTTCGGAAAACCAGTCAACACTGACCTGACATACGAGGAGTTCCAGCAGGCGCTGGCGCCTTACTGCAAGACAGCGGGTAGGTTTGAGGTTCGCGCCGACGACGCGGTGGTACTGGACGAGAAAACCGAGTGGCGTGACGTCTTTGCGCTCGACATGACGAAGATTGACAAGAGCACAGCGGCCGACGCTCCTGTCGCGCTTCGCAAACCCTCGACTCCCGTCGTCCAGACAGACAAGCACTTCGGCGAGCGCCCCTGCCCCAACTGCGGCAAGCCCATCGATTCGCGGGCCACTTTCTGCATTCTGTGCAAGCGGACGATTGCCACTCACGTGCCCTGTCCGCATTGCCAGGAAGCTCATGTCCCGAACGATCTCGAGCTCTGCTGGAAGTGCGGTCTGCGAATGCGCGAGGACGAGCAGATCGACTGCCCGCAATGCTTCTCCTGGCGCGGTTACGAAGATCAGTTCCCTTGCCCGCATTGCGGCTACGATCCAAAGGCCGGCGCCGCGCCGATCCCGGCGGTCGGCGATCCAGTTCTCTCGTTTTCGGACCGGGGCGGTACGCCGCATTCGGACGAATCCGGAGGAAACGGCAAGGCGTCCGCAATGTTCCCGGGGTCGGCGCCGATGACGCCGCCACTTCCGGCACCTCTGGTTCAATGTTCGATCTGCTACTCGCAGGTCGAGCCGGGCGGACACTGTCCAATCTGTAAGAGCGTATTGGAAACCCGGTGAACCGGACAGAGAGGAAACAGCGTCATGGTAAGAAAGATCCCATCCCGCGTCCCGGCCGTACTCTTCGTCCTCTTCTTCCTCGGCTTCGCTGTGACGCTTCTGGCGTTCGTGGACCTGCACTGGACGCATTGGGCTTTCGCGCGCCCTGTGCATTCGAAGAGAGATTCGTCCGCTGATCGGACGCGGCTCGAGCGACTCCGGCAGAGCATCCTGAACGTTCGAGTCGCTCAATGCGGCCAATCAGGCGAACTGGTCGGCACCGCCTTCGTCGTGAAGCCAGGCTTCGTCGCCACGGCCGCTCACGTTCTCGGAAACCGGGAGAACTGCAACGGCGCCGTCCGGCTCATCGATTACGAAGGACGGGAGCATCAGGCTACCGTCGAAGCGGTGTCGCCTGCCGAGGACCTCGCGCTGCTCGGCATACCCGGCACCGCGCTTCCTCCTCTGCTCTTTGCCAACGCCAACAACTATGAGTCTCCCAACGAGATCGTGAAGTTGGTCACGATCGGCTATCCGCTCGAGCGGGAAGGGGCATCCTCGCCCGACAGCGCCGCGATATCCGGAGAGGGGACTCTTTCGCGCTTCGACCGCGAGCACAACGTGTTCGTCACGTCCGGCCTCAACCTGAACGCCGGAAACAGCGGCGGGCCCGTGTTCGTCCGGCACAACTGGACCGTGCTCGGCATCGCCCGCTCGAAGCTGCCGAACACGGTCGGTGACGGAATCTGTTTCGTGGCCTCGATCCGCGCGTTCCGGCATGGCCAGTATTCCGCTATTCCTCAAGCCACCCGCCTACCTCGACCTGGTCCTTCGGGATGCCGTGCTCGGCTCCGATCTCGCCGGACAGCGCGTCGTCATCGTCGACGACGCAACGGGCAAGCAAATGAGCGCAGCCGTGCAAAGAACCGGCGGCGCCTTCCTCGCGCGCATCGGTCGCATCAACAGCGGTAAGACGACCTACACGGCCCGGCTCGAGGGCTACAAGCCAGCCACCGCGCATGTACTCGCCATCGCCCTGGAGAGCGTCCGGGTTCCAGTCGATCTCACGCCCACCTTCGGACGTCTTGACGTCACGCCCGTCGACGCCACGAAGGTCGACGAGGCGGTTGCCGCGGTGCTGCGTGAAGGCAACAAGGCCCTGTCCCAGACCCCGCAGCGCCTCATCTCCGTCACTCTCCCTCCCGGCCGGCATAGCCTTTCAGCACAGGCAGCCGGCTTCTGTTCAACCACGCACGATTTTGACGTCCTGGGGGGGACAGTCACGAAGGGGGTCTTTCCGCTTTCGCCCGACTTGAAGGACGACGAGATCGCACGCTTTGTCCTCGGCTGGTCAAACGAGCCTCGCGATCTCGACTCGCACTTTCGCCGCGTCGGGACGTTTGGCTTCCCGAATCCGGCTCATGTCTTCTTCCAGCACAAGACCGGATTGACCCAAAGCGGTATGAAACGGTCACGGTGCGGAGCTCCGCCGTCGGTGAGTACGAATACTTCGTTCACCTCTATGCCGGTCTTGGAACGATGGGTGGGTCCGGCGCGACCGTGCAGGTATACACCCGCGGCTGTGAGGTGAAGACATACGCGGTTCCACGAGACTGCGCGCAACGCATCTGGGCAGTCACGAAAGTTCGGTACGACGGCCGACGCGTGGAGCTCGCCGATCAGCAACGCTGCGAAGTCGGAGATTCCTCGCTGATGACCCTGAAAGCTGCGATCGAAAGGCTGATTCACTGATCAAATTCCAATCGAGCGGAAGGTGGTCAACACCGAAGGCCGGAGTATCCCCTACGACAGCGCCGTATTCACTTAGACAGCAGCTCCGCGACAGCGTCGTGATAGCGAGGTTCGGGTTGTCCCTTGCTGTGCTGATGCCCCACTCGTTGAACTTGGTGAGGCAGTGAGCGGTTCGAGTGAGGGAACGGAACCACAGAGGCGCAGAGATGCACAGAGGTTCACAGAGAAAGGCAGAGAAGAGGGAGCACCATCGTGTCTCTGTGGTTACGTCCACTCTCTCGTGCCGCTCCGATCAATAATCTCGCCCCTCCGCGCGGGAATGACGGACAATCTCTCCGAAGGAAGGACGTCATGAAACGAACGACCGCCATTCCCGGCATGCTGATCTGTTTCGCGCTCGCCTCCCCCGTCCTTGCCAGCGAGAGCTTCACACTCGACATCCCCGTCCGAGGAAATGCTTCGCAGGAGACGGGCGAAGTGAGGATCGCGCTCGGGCTCAATGCCGCGCCCGCGGGCGCGCAGCTCGTCGTCAATGGCAACACCACGCTGAACCTCGGCGACACGACCATGGTGGCCGGCGATTCCGTGTCGTTTGCCGCGGGCACCGGCAACGAGGCGCGCATCACGTATCGGCCGCTCACGAATTTCGGCGCTGACTTCTGCGCGGGCGGCAACGCCGTCGAGAAGATGATCCCCATGCGTTTCTCCGGCGCGCAGGACGTGACGGACTACCGCGTGGCCACCTACATCGTCGCCGCGCCGATGGTCGAATGCTCGGCGGTCTCGAAACACACAGGGGACACCCCGGCGACTCTCATTCCCATGGCAGACGGTGTCGCTCCGGCACTCTCGGCAACCGACAAGGGACGCAACACGTTCGACATCGCCATCGTCCTCGACAAATCCGGCAGCATGGCCGACCTCCCGCCGGGAGCAGCGGCCGGCGCCACGAAAGTACAGATTCTGAAATCAGCCGTCCAGGCATTCGTCGGCAATTGGGAGCAGCTCGACCAGCCGACCATGAGCGGCGCGGAGTGGTCGGAGGACCGGCTCGGCCTCGTCTTCTTCGACAGCACGGCCGCGTCACAGAGCCTTCCAGGCGCCGATCCGCCGGCCAACTTCTTCGTGCAACGCGGCGGCGCCAGCGCCTGGGACGCTGTGATCAATGCCACGGCGAACCTCACTCCGGGCAGCAACACATCCATTGGCGCCGGCATCAACGAAGCCATGAAACAGTGGAAGGCGGATCCGAAGAACGATCTGTCGCTCGTCGTGGTCACCGACGGCATGCAGAACACGGCCCCTTTGATTCTTCCCACCGCAACCGGCTTCCTCGGATTGGATCCGATCAGCGGCCTGCCGCAGGAGCTGCGCAAGCGCTTCATCCCCATCCAGACCATCGGCTTCGGTACGCCCGCGTCAGTCGATCAAACACTGCTGACGAACATCGCCTTCGAGACCTCGGGTGTTTCCTTCATGGACGCCAACGCCACGACGATGTTCAACAGTTTCGCGTTGACGCTCATCTCCCTGCTCAAGGGCAACACGGCGTCGCTGGCCATCCGGCGCAATGAATCGATGATCGGACCGGGACCGGGCGCTCCGCAACAGGTGATCGTCGATCACTCCGCGCAGCGCGTCGTCTTCTCTCTGCAATGGGCGCCGCCGTTGATCAACGCGCTTGATCTGGAAGTCTTCCGCCCGGGGTCGGCGTCGGTGGCGGCGCCGGCATCGACCAAGAAGCTGCCCCAGGCGTCCATCCAGATGTTCAACCTCGGCGCCGGCGACGCCGGAACGTGGAGCGTGCGCGTGAAGCGCGCTCCGAAAGCGGTGGCGCGGCCTGTGCCGTACACCCTCAACGTTTTCTTTCTCGAGCGGCAGCTCGACTTCCAGCTCTCGCTCGATACGGTCCGCGCCACGGCCGGCGATAAGCTCGGCATCCGCGCCGTCGTGGACTGGGATAAGAAGCGTCTCGGCGGGCTGCCAGCCGGCGCGATCCGCGTGCGCATTCAGCGCCCGCCCGAAGCGCTGGGCACGATCCTCCACGACACACGCACCGAGATCGCCACCGGGCCAGGTGCGGGCGAGCCGAAGACGCCGCTCGAACGGAAGCTGGCGTCGTTCAAGGGAAATACGCTCCTCGATCGAATCCTCGCGAAAGACGTTGCCACGATCACGTTGAAGGAGGAGGCCAAGGGCGTTTACACCGGCACATTCGACCAGACCTCCATCCCTGGCGACTACGGCTACGAGGTCGTGCTCGACTGGGACTCGGAGCGCACAGGACATGTCCATCGCGAAGAACGCCTCGAACAACTCGTGGCGGTGAAAGCCGATCCCGGGAAGAGCGAGATCAAGATCAGCAAAGGAGCGGGGCAGTCGGTGCTGGTCAGCGTCACGCCGCGCGATCGGTTCGGCAATTACCTCGGACCGGGCTACGAGTCCGTCGTGAAGGCGACGCTTTTGAGCACAGGCAAGCTGAGGAGCTCCGTTCCAGTCGACCGTCATCAAACCGGCACCTACGTTTTCGACGTCGTCGATGTCCCGGCCGGGAAGACGCCCAGCGTCAAAATCACCGTGGATGGTGTGGAGGTCGGCAGCACTGGAAGAAGAAGAGCGATTGAGGCGGCGAGGGCAGTCCCCCGTCGTTGGGTTACCGCCTACCACTCGTGCCGCCGGGCGAGGACGCCCGTCGGTAGCAGGTGGGACACCTGCACTACGGGAGCCACGATCTCTACACGTTACCGCCGGCGCTTCCGGAGAAACACGAAGGGCCGCCTTGGCGGCGGCCCCCCGGGTCTGACGTTTTCGTAGGCTTGCCGGCCTGAAGGCTGCGCTCGGCGGTTACGCGCTGATTTCCTTTTCCTTGGCGCCGACATTGATCTGAATCTGCTTCGGCTTCGACTCTTCCTTCTTCGGGATCTCGATCTCGAGGACGCCGTTGCGGTAGTTGGCCGCGATCGCGGCGGTGTCGACGCTGCGGGGCAGGGTGAACGTCCGGACGAAGCTGCCATACGAGCGCTCGATCCGGTGGTAGTTCCGGTCGTCCTTCTGCTCGAACTGGCGCTCGCCGCTGACCGTGAGCAGGCCGTCTTCGAAATTGACCTTCAGGTCCTTCTCATCGACTCCGGGCACTTCGACCTTCACGAGGATCTTCTCGTTGTCCTCGGCGACATCGACCGGGGGAGCCCAGGTGCCGGTTTTCAGGGAATCGTCCGCGAAGTTGAAGCGGCCGAAGAACGGTTCGAAGAAGCGGGACTGCAGGGTCCGAAAGTCCAACGGGCTGTAACGGGTGATGAACGTCATGATGAGCCTCCTTGTGCTGTGATCTGAGTCATTTCGACTCAATTCGACCGCAGCAACTTAATCGTGATCTTAGTTTATTCCACGCATATATGGCTGTTGGAACGCAATTACTTAGTTGTTGTCACTCAAATTTGCGACTGATGAGGTCGATGGTTGCTGCCTCATTGACAAGAAATGTCATCGAATCAGATGCGAATCATCTGATTTAGATCCGAATCATCTGAATTGGATCCAAGTCCATCTGAATTAGATCATCCTGGTTTTGATCTTGACTCCAAGACAGTCGATGACCGACCCAAATCCGTCGATTTCGATTCGAGTCCTCAGCAAATTGAACGAGAACGACACTGAATCGATCGCAAACGGTCGATTCATTGACAAAAAGTGTCAGTGAATTGGACTCGTAGCATCGAAATCAGATCCGGAGCATTCAAATCAGGTCGGGAGCATCTGAATCAGATCATGGAGGATCTGAATCCGATCACGGAGGATCTGAATCGGATCATGGAGGATCTGAGTCAGATCATGGAGGATGTGAGTCAGATCATGGAGGATGTGAATCGGATCATGGAGGGTGTGAATCGGATCATGGAGGATCTGAATCGGATCCTGTCACCCGGACTGCCGGAATCTTCCCCCGTTCCCATTGTTGTAAGCCACTCGCATGACGGTACTTGTCGAAGAGGCGTCGGAGCTCCGGCGCGAGGTGGCCCGGCGTCGCACGTTCGCGATCATTTCGCATCCGGATGCCGGCAAGACGACGCTCACCGAAAAGCTGCTGCTCTACGGTGGCGCGATCGACGTGGCGGGAGCCGTCCGCACCCGGAAAGCCCAGCGTCATGCCACCTCGGACTGGATGTCGATCGAGCAAAGCCGCGGCATCTCCATCACCTCGACCGTCCTGCAGTTCGAGTACGGCGGCTGCTGCCTCAACCTGCTCGACACGCCCGGCCACCAGGACTTCAGCGAGGACACCTACCGCACCCTGGCCGCCACCGACAGCGCCGTCATGGTGCTTGACAGCGCCAAAGGGATCGAGCCGCAGACCCGGAAGCTCTTCGAGGTCTGCCGCATGCGGCACATCCCCATCATCTGCTTCATCAATAAGCTCGACCATCCCGGCCGCGATCCGTTCGATCTCGTCGGCGAGATCGAGCAGGAGTTGAAGGTCGCCGCCGTGCCGATGAACTGGCCGATCGGCAATGGCCCGAACTTCCAGGGCGTCTACGACCTCATCAAGCAGGAAGTCCTGCGCTTCGAGCGAACGCATCACGGAGCCTCGATGGCCCCGGTCACCGTCAGCGGCCTCGACGATCCGCGCCTCGAGGATGCCGTCGGCCCCTCGGCGTGGACCGAGCTACGCGAAGCAGCCGAGCTGCTGGCCGGTGCCGGCACCTCCTTCGACCACGCCGAGTTCAATCGCGGCCACGTCATCCCCGTCTACTTTGGCTCGGCCATCAACAACTTCGGCGTCGAGCCCTTCCTCAACGCCCTGCTGGAGCTGGCCCCGGCTCCTCCTCCGCGACACGCACGCGATGCGAACGGCAAGGAGCTGGAGCTCGATCCTGCTTCCGACAACTTCACCGGCTTCGTCTTCAAGATCCAGGCGAACATGGACAAGCGACATCGCGACCGGCTGGCGTTCATGCGAGTGTGCTCCGGCGTTTTCGAGAAGGACATGCTCGTCCACCACGGCCGCCTCGGCCGCGAAGTGCGGATGACGCGCCCCCATCGTCTCTTCGCCCGCGAGCGCGAGACCATCGAGCGGGCCTACCCCGGCGATGTCATCGGCTTCGTCAACCCCGGCCTCTTCCAGATCGGCGACTCCGTCTCATCAGGCGATCCTGTCGTCTTCGACCGCATCCCCCGCTTCGCCCCCGAGCACTTCGCCATGATGCGCTCGAAGGATGTCACCCGGCAGAAGCAGTTCCAGAAGGGACTGGCCCAGCTCGAGGAGGAAGGAGTCATGCAGGTCCTGACCCTCCACGAAGGCCTCCGCAGCGAGCCGATCCTGGCCGTCGTCGGCGAGCTGCAGTTCGACGTCCTGCAATCACGACTGGAGACCGAGTACAACGTCGACACGACCGTCAAGCCGCTCTCCTTCACGATGGCCCGCTGGGTGGACCGCGACGTCAGCGACGTCGAGAAGATGAACCTGCCCTCCAAGAGCCGCGTCGCAATCGACAACGCCGGCAAACCCGTCGTCCTCTTCACCTCGTCCTGGGAGTTGGAGCACGCCGAGAAGGAGAATCCGGGCGTGACGTTCAGCGCGGCGAGCTGAGTCCCTTGTCGTAAATAGGCTAAGGTGGTGCTCGTGAAGATCACGATCGAGATTCCGGACGAGTTGTTCCAAAAAGCTATGGCAACCGCTGCGGTCTCTTAAGTGCCTCGGTGATGAACTTACGGAGCGATTCGCCCCGCAGACGACTCACATCGCCGAACCGGCCAGCGACTCAGCAATCCGGATGGCGCTCGATCCGCTCGACGGTCTTCGGTTCGCCGAGACCAAAGACGCGGCGGCTATCCTGGCCGCCGAGCTCGAGCAAGTCGATTCGGCGCAGTGGCGTTGATTCTCGAACGCGGTTTCGGCGCTCTTCGCTGGCGATTCTGCGGCTTGCTCAACTCCTCGCGGGTGAGAGCACCAGCATCTTCCAGTAATCGGTAATCGGCGAATACCGGTGCGACTCGTAGGGTCCCTTCATCGGGGTCGCCTCGGAAGGCTCCTCGATCTTCTGCGAGGATGGCGCGCGAGGGCGCTCGCAACCATTTCACCCCGCGCCTCGCCTGGTTAGCCGGCACTTCGGAGCGGAATCTGCACACCTGAGGTAGGCACTCCTGCCAGGATGCCCTGAACTGACAGATCCTCGTCAATCTCAGGCCAGTGAATGCCGAAGCCGGCCCCGGCGATCTGCCAGCGGCCGCGCTGCGCCGTCGTTGCGTGTAACAGCCGCGGATACCAGGCCAACGGCACGCTCACGGTCCTGCCGTCTGCAAGGGCGATCACCAGCGAATCCTCAGTGAATTCGACACTGACGATCCGCTCGCCTGGCCTAGGTTCCGAAGAAATCATTCCACGCTCGAAGTAGTATCAGCCGGTTTTCGCTCACGAGTGCTTCGATCAAGCGCAACTCACGTGCCGAAAACCCAAAGTTGGCCGCCACCGAAACTGGTGCCACCCAGAATTTCGCCGAGAGATCCTCCCGATCGACGTGTACATGAGGCGCTTCTCCTGGCTCATGACTGTAAAAGTACACCCGGTAGGGACCACTGCGCAAAACGGTCGGCACAACGCGGAAGTGTACGCTGTACAGCGAACCGAGCCGGTTACTACCGCATCGTCTCCGGATCCACACCCTGCGCCCGCACCCAGTCCCGATACGCGAACGGGGAGATCTCGCTTGGTTTGATCTCGCTGCGGCCGCCCCAGAAGACGTTCGTGTAGGAGACTGGGATTCCGACGACCTCCAGGTGCTCGTCGATGGCTTTCTTATGGGCGAGCACCGTGGGCTTCTCCGTGCCGTGAGCGACGGCCATGATGTTGACGTTGCGGAACTCCGGGCCGCCCTCGCGCCAGTAGCAGTGGGTGAGGATGTGGAAGCGCCCGACCTCACGCCCGGATTCGAGCTCGCGGCCGGGCGGTACGGCCCAGTGGAAGAGGGCATTGAAGCGGGTCACCCGTTCGCCGCCGGCGAGCGGCTTGACGTGCTCCAGGAAAGTCGAGAAGCGACCGATCACGCCACGCTTGTTGAGTCCTTCCGCGGTCTGAACGAACTGCTCGAGCGATACCCCCGCTTCGTCGGCGCGCTTCTGCCAAACGTCGGGGCCGATCTCTTGCGGCTCCAACTCCCGTTTCAATGTCGTCAGCACCTGCCATTCGAGATCCGTCAGCACGACCTTCTCGGTGTCTTTCACCTTGGCCAAGTACCCCTGCGGCACCTTCACCGTGGTCCAGAGCCGGTAGTTCGAGCCGGCGGTAGCGGCGTCGGTCGACCGGGTCACGATGTGCCCGGAAAAAGGGTCGTCCTTGAACATGAAATCAAACGCGGGCTCGATCTTGTCGGGCGGAAGCTGCCACGCCACCAGGGCTCCCTCGGCGAGGTTCGTAGCCATCAGCGTCTGCCGTACCCTCCGGATCGTTCCGGCCCTTAGCATGGCCTGAACGCGCTCGATCACGGTCGCGACGTCGACGCCCGAAAGGCGAGAGATCTCAGCGAAAGGATCGCGCACGAACCCCTGAATACGGTCCTCGGAGATGGCCAGGATCTGGGCGTTCACCGGGTCGGTATGCGTGGTCGGAACTGCGTCGGTGACGGTGGTCATGGGCTGAGATTATCACCGTCCGCGCCCCCCGGAGGTACGAGGTACGAGGCGCTGAGAACGAGGAGCGAGTTGCTTGCAGCCCTTCGTGCCGGATGGCATCGACCGATGAAGGATCGATCCGCGCGGGGCCACGGTCTGCAGAAGCTGCGATGATTCAGGCGGGGGGTCCTTCGCCGTCCTCCACCGCTCCCGCCCAACCACCCGCCCCCGCGGTTCCGGCGGCTCAGGATGACAATCGCCCGCGCGCGAAGCGACTCAGGGCTCAGCATTCAGCCCTCGATTTGACACGTCACGACTCGTGGCTTAGAGTCGCAGCCACTGGATTGAGTTGGGGCAGCTTGCAACCAGGATAAAAAAAGCTAAACAGCCGAGACTCGCAAATCTATCTGCATTCGATTTCGAGGCCCCGCTCGGCGGGGCCTTTTTGTTTTGTCATGAAAAAACTGAAAGAAGCGCTGCAGAAGCGGATTCTCATCATCGACGGAGCGATGGGGACCATGATCCAGCGTCACAAGCTGGACGAGGCGGCCTATCGCGGCACTCGCTTCGCCGACCATCCACGCGACCTGAAAGGGAACAACGACCTCCTCAGCCTCACGCAACCACACGTGATCGAGGAGATCCATCGCCAGTACCTCGAGGCCGGCGCCGACATCATCGAGACCAACACCTTCAACGCCCAGGCCATCTCGATGGCGGACTACGGATTCGAGGCGTTCGTCTACGAAATGAACGTAGCCTCCGCACGGATCGCCCGAAAAGCCGCCGATGCGTTCTCAACCGACGACCACCCGCGGTTTGTGGCCGGCGCCATCGGGCCGACCAACCGCACCGCGTCGCTCTCGCCCGACGTGAACAACCCAGCCTTCCGAGCCGTGTCATTCGACGATCTCGTCGCCGCCTACTACGAACAGACACGCGGCCTCGTTGACGGCGGCGTCGATATCCTGCTCCCGGAGACGACGTTCGATACCCTGAATCTGAAAGCAGCCGTCTTCGCCATCGAGAAGCTCTTCGAGGAACGGGCGCGCACCGGTCTCGATCCTCTTCCCGTGATGCTCTCCATCACGATCACCGACGCCTCGGGACGCACGCTGAGTGGCCAGACAGTCGAGGCCTGCTGGAACTCGCTCTCCCACGCCCGCATGATCTCGGTGGGCATCAACTGCGCCCTTGGCGCGAAAGAGATGCGGCCTCACGTCGAGGAGCTGGCGCGGATCGCGCCCGTCTATATCTCCTGCTATCCGAACGCCGGCCTGCCCAACGCTCTCGGCGAGTACGACGAGACGCCCGAATCCATGTGCGCGTTGTTACGCGACTTCGCCGAGAACGGCTGGCTGAATATCGTGGGCGGCTGCTGCGGCACGACACCCGATCACATTCGGGCCATCGCCGACGCCGTCCGCGACCTGCCGCCACGTGCCATCCCGACCATCGAGAAACACCTGCGGCTGAGCGGCCTCGAGCCTCTGACCGTCAGGCCTGACTCGAACTTCATCATGGTCGGCGAGCGGACGAACATCACCGGCTCCCCGAATTTCGCGCAGCTCATCAAAGCGGGCGATCTCGAAGGGGCGTTGGCCGTGGCCAAACAGCAGATCGATGGCGGCGCAAACATCCTCGACGTCAACATGGACGAAGGCCTTCTCGACTCCGAGAACGTCATGAGCGAATTCCTCAACCTCATCGGCTCCGAGCCGGACATCGCCAGGGTGCCGCTCATGATCGATTCATCGAAGTGGTCGGTCCTGGAGGCGGGACTCAAGCGCACGCAGGGAAAGTC
>WNFI01624057.1_pt1 | contig 13885 bp, 18 predicted proteins | sample 5400471 | NCBI WGS metagenome assembly WNFI01 (sample SAMN13153348, study PRJNA577476) | soil metagenome | isolation source: 100 cm saprolite on Douglas fir-dominated hillslope | place: USA:California | collected 2013-09-17 | reverse complement strand
CTTCCGATCCATGCGATTCGTCAAACGATCTTCAAAACTCAGGAAACTCGTGTTCTATCTCACCGATGTCAACTCTGAACTGCTTGATGATATTCTACAAATACCAGAAGCACTTGATACTCTGATTTATGGTGGCTCTCTGTTTGCCGATATCGTTGGTGCTTATAATATCTATAGCGATCCCGCATTCCGTTATATTGAACCTACGGCTTTGGCTAGGGCCCTCCGCCATCAGATGCAGTCTCACCACCCTCTCCGTCACCATACTCGATCTCATTATTGAAGGTCTCGAACCCATGGGGTCCCTCTCCGACTTCACAATACTACATAAATGCCCTTTTTCCGACGCCAACAAATGGAGCAGTGCATGACTGATGTTACACTAATTCGAAGGCTTGGTGATGAGACAATAGCAAAAAGAGAGATAAAACCAAGCACAGATTCACAGATACAAGTAAAGCAACAGCATAAAGCACATTCTTTAGATCGGAGGAGGAGCACTGAGGTTGATATGGACAGCTTTGACCTCGGTATAGTTCGCTAAGGCGTACTCTCCAAGCTCGCGTCCCATACCACTCTCTATAACCAAGAAGAAAGCCATCAATCAAGGACACGGAAGATGATGATGACAACTCACGCTTGAATCCTCCGAAAGGCACGTTGGTATCGAGAATGTTATAGCAATTCACCCAAACCGTACCGGCCTTCAAGCGATTCGTAATTTCAATCGCACGACTTATATCCTTCGTAAACACTCCGGCCGCAAGTCCGTACGTCGTATCGTTCGCTGCCTTGATCAACTCCTCCACATCACTGAATTTAGCCACAGCAACGACAGGGCCGAAAATTTCTTCCTTGATAATTGTCATCTCGGGTTTGGTGTTTGTGAAGATGGTGGGTTGGATGAAGAACCCTTCTGTTCCATGTCGCTCTCCACCGAGGTGAACCGTCGCACCTTCTTTCTTGCCAATGTCAATATGATTCATGATGCGCTAACAAGTCCAAATGTAAAACGTATTGAGTTAAATCGGGACGCTAGAGGAATGAATGACATACTTTATACTGTGTTTCCGAAACTTGCGGTCCTTGGAATGTATCCGGTTGGAATGGATCACCAACCTTAAAGGACTTCATCTTCTTCGTAAACTTCTCGAGGAAGGTTTCATAGATCTTCTCATGAACGTACACGCGCGAACTAGCACAGCACGTTTGACCATGATTGAACCTTTTTGCGTTCCGAGGCGTGAGAAATAGGAAGGGAAAGGAATGGGGACAACGTTAACTTACCCAATACCAAAAGCAGCCCATGAAACAGCCGTCTCCAGATCCGCATCGTCCCAAATAATGGCCGGTCCTTTTCCACCCAACTCGAGTGTAATCCTCTTCAAATTCGAACTCGCCGAACTCTTCATAATATGTCTCCCCACAAGTGTACTACCCGTAAATGCGACCTTGTCGATTCCCATGTGTGCACTGACCGCTGCACCTGCAGTATTGCCCAATCCAGTAAGGATGTTCACTACTCCTGGTGGGAAACCGGCTTGGTGGATGAGTGAGGCGACGCGAATCGCGGTGAGAGGGGTCCACTCGGATGGCTTATATACGATGGTGTTACCGGTTGCAAGGGCTGGTGCAAATTTCCAGCCAAGCATCAGTATCTGTGTTAGAGAGATACAAAGTATTCCATTCTAGATTAGACTTGACTATGTGATAAGTGAGAGACGTACGGGGAAGTTCCAGGGAGTGATCTGACCGACAACACCAACGGGTTCATGACGAGTGTACGCAAATTTGGAATCGTTCACTGTTCAAGCGGTATTCCCGTACGCACCCCAACACGAATGGTCCCCAGATGCATGTCCATGAGAAACCCATTTGTCATATGATAGTAAGATTACGTCAGAGAGGCATTGGATCCAAAAATGATTGGTCTCACCCTCGATGGTTTTGCCATGAACTTTGTCCGCCCAGCCTGCATAATACCTCAAAACATCAACCGTGCCCTTGACATCCACAGCCCTAGCAATCGCAAATGCCTTTCCATTATTCAGGGCTTCAAGCGCAGCGAGCTCATCCTGATTCTGCTCGATCAGGTCCGCTAGTTTGTGGAGAAGACGAGCACGCTGTGCGGGGGGAGTTTTGGTTCCCCAGCGAGTTTCAAAGGCTTCTCGTGCGGCTTTGACGGCAATGTCGACGTCTTTATCGGTTGCGGCTGGAACGTGCCCAAGAGACTTTCCAGTGGAAGGGTTTACGATTCTGGTTTGTTGTGTGATGGGAAGGATGATTAGGTGAGGGGAGAAGTTAGAGAGGTTAGAGATGGTTGGGCGAAATTAGGGGTTCAGAAAGGTTATACGCACTCGACGGTGGTCTTATCGACGCCCTCAACGAACTCGCCGTTGATGTAGAGACCTGAATTGAAGGACGACTTGCCGTTGAAGTTGCCCGCGACATGCTTGAAGTCATACTCGAAGTTTGGAGGGGTCATTTTGGATGGTTACGAGCGGGGAGTGACAATCAGTTATATATATGGAGTTGCGGCTTGCCTAAGGATATTTAAGGCGTTGGTATTGCCCGTGAAAACCCATCGATGGATGATCTGATGACCCCACCGTGTGTCTCCAACATTCTATTCATTCAGTCGACATCCTCTCGTGACGACGGCCATCGACCACACTTCATCGCATAACCAAAGTAATGGCGGATGGGTCGATGGAGGGATGCCTACTACCTCGTGTCCATCTGTGGGTTTGTGGCAGCTTTTCATTTTATCGGGGAAGCTTGAGAGTTTCTCCTTGAGGCCACTAGGCTGGTGGTCGGATCCGTGAATAACCGATGAACCTACGCGTTAAAGAACCTATCCAACTGGTAGTATCTTTACTTCATTTGCGGCCATACCCACTGCGGGGTCTTTGCATTCTTCGGGCCCGGGCACTCTGGCCCCGGCGACAGGAAGCGACTCGAGACCCCGAGGCTAAACCTTTTTCTTTTTCCTTGTCTTCTTGCATTGTCGCGCAGCTCGCGCTATGTTATTACGGATGCATGCACTCCTATGCAGTCCCACTCAAACCGCCCGACATCGATGAGCTCACGTCCAAGCATTGAGAAATGCCTGGGATCACTGCGCTCGAACCGAGCCGAGGATGATCCCTGCGCGGAAGCCAAGCCACCATCGATTGACGCCGCAAGCAGACATTGTAAGTCATTTGCTTTTCTCATGTTTTGCTTCATGCTTGAACTGCCCTGCTTTGGCCTTTGGTTTTTGTCCAACAGTCTCCCTATCTGCATTTCCTCCCCCCTCTCTCATTGTACCTTTCATTCGTTTTGCTTTCGCTTTCTGTGTCGCGGGATGCTCCCAAAGCTATCCTGGTCAACTTACGTTCACCATGCGGGCCTTCTAATGCGTGTCCAATTAGTTTGTGGTCCCCTCACTCATTGAAATCCCTATATGATTTACTATCACTCAGTTTTAGAACCATGATTGTCTACATGCACCATTGTGGACACGAAGCGTGAATATACGATGCTCTGGTACGTTGACTGCGGAGTCCCAAATGCATCTGGTCGACATAATCCCATTTCTTCCAAGCCATGTTCTTGAATTATCATTCTGTTGCAGTCGATGTGGGTTTTGCGGCGTCATTGCTAGCTCTCCCCTCCAGTGGTTTCTCCATACCTTGACACACTTGCATATGTATGGATCACTCCATCATCCCGGTCATTCCTGCCGTGTCTCTGAACTTGACCGATTAGCCCTCAGAAAACAACTTGTTAGTCTCCAACGCAACTTTGTTCTAGATATCAGAAACTCAAAAGCTCTAAACGAAGAAAATGTGCAAGGACTCCCCTTCCATCGTTTCACGTTCAAAGAGAACCGATTAAAACGAAACCACAGGATGTCTTGTGAAAAGGTCACTAGTACAAGCGTTTAAATCTTATCTCCAGAGCCTCCAGTTTATGGCTGGCTTCATCATAATCGTACGACCCCATAATGAAAGTTTCCAAGTACGGCACTTTTTGTCCTCGCACCCTCATCCATCGACTAACATTCCCGCCCTCAACGGCATGAAGAAACTCGGTAACAAACCAGACCCCGATATCAATTGTAAGTTCCACAAGACTGGACGGCAACAAGTCAAAGAACTTCTCGCAGTCCTGCGGACCGTCGTCAAAAGTAATAGGATTGCCCAATAGGTACAGACATGGAATCCTGAGTGTTTTTAACAATGTAAAGTCACGGAGGGACCCCATGGGTTCGAGGTCTTCAATCATGTCAGGGGGGATCACATCGGTGACAGAGAGAGTGGTGAGACTGTGTATCTGATGGTGGAAGGTTCTAGCGACAGCCGAAGGATCAATATGACGTGGGAAGGAGTAGTGATACATCAAAATCAAAGTGTCCAGTGCTTCTGGTAGTTGTAGAATACCATCAAGCAGTTCAGTATCGACTGCGCAGAATTTGAGCTGGAGTTTCCTGAGTTTTGAAGATCGTTTGACAGATCGCATGGATCGGAGAATTTCCTGCTTTCCCCCTGCCCCATACAAAAAGCTGGCTCGGAACGAGTTGAGCGTCGGTAACGACATCAAAGGTATCAGATCGTAAGCAGTCCCCTGATGAATCTCCAAATCCGATAAGGTCCGGAGACCTACGGGAGTAGGCCCATGATATTCGTCCTCGGCCCAAACCCATCTGGTATCCATCTTCGCATTCCATCTTATCCACACCAGCAACAGAGATTTCAATGATGGGAGAAGATGCATCAGCAATGATAAATGGGGCCGACACCAACCATTCTCTAGTTCGGATACCGCGAGAGCTGACAAGCCTTTTTTGCGTGCCAGTGTTTGCAGAGTAGCCAGATAACCTCTAGCTCTGTCTCCATCGTATGAATACTGCTTGCATCCAACTTCTCCCCTCTCATCAAAGGAATCGTTCCACATGATTTCTAGATGACGAGTGATAGCACCCAATTCGGGTCGCGAAATAATGGTGCGCAAAAATGTTTGAAGCTTGCGCTCCCTTTCTGTTTCTACAACACGATCTTTGAGAGTCACGGAGCGATAGAGATGCGACTCGGCAATGGATCAAAAGTGCGCATGAGCGTGACGTAGGACTTAAGGATGGTACTAATTGGACGGATTCAGTGAGATAGTGCATCAGCAAAGTTGGCCGGTAGGTCGCTAGGGTTATAACCCGGCCAACCCCATAGACCTATTTTTCCCAGGTACCCTGTGACAGTCACGAGTTATAGTGGCTGGTAACGTCATGAAGTTATTTGGGTCAAAGTGTCTGCCACCGGATACTCTTGAAATCTAAGTTCATAGCTTATCCACGGGAGGCTCTCCAGGGCTTGGGAAACCAAAGCCACAGTAGTGCTTCCTCATGATTTTCCAGTTATAGAATGAGGCCAACCGTACGAGGCGCCTAAAGGACTCACAACACCTTACAAGCGTGCACGTCAATATCTCAGCACCTCCACCAATCTAAAACGTTTGGAATTTTCCTGGCTCTCCATCATATACATAATACAACTACGAGCAGTATCAATAACGAAATTCGATCACGCGATGAGAACTGTGCAGGCGCTCTGAGACGGGAGCAATCGGCTTACATCAGTGGCATTCCCATTGATGCCCACCGACATCGACGACCTAATAATTGCAACGCTGGAAGGGCCAAGTTCTCCACCTTCCGCTTTTCTATCGGAAACATCTTCGCCGCCGGCCGATGTTCCGAATGATGAAGTAGCTCCGACCCAGCAGTCTGATGCAACTCGATCGCAAGGCCCTGCTTTTTTTTATCGACGACGCGATCAATGGATCAGGGGTAACTATCGCCCCTCGAAAGATGGAGGGGCTCTGGCGGACGGGGCCGCGCAGGCGGGCGTGTTGTCTTCCGAGAGGTCCGGATCGCTACTCTCTCCAGCAGAAGCTCACGCAGTAACCCGCCAAGATAATGGTCCCCTTGAAAGGCTGGGAGTGATACTTTCGATGCCCCGAGCTATTGAAGATGATGACATATGGGAAGACTATCTAAAGAGCATCCACTCGAAACTCGTGGGGGGCTCAACCCTGAAGCAGGGCATGTCACTAGCCTATGCTGTAAGTAACGATCATGATCGTTTACTCGTGGCATTATGTCACACCTTAGTTACCCTATTCATGGCATTGCTGACCCACTGCTCCGCTCTTTCACAATACTCAGGTGAAAATCCTCCATGCGGGATGGCTCAGGGATGGTACATGGGCTGGAACAACAGAGACTGCACAGTTTTCGTCTACATCGAATCCTACGTCTGTAGTCAGAGTTAATCAAACGATGCAGCCCTTCAGGACCATTCCTGATGGGCAACCGTCTCCCGCTTATGCCACCTATATGCCCTCCCGAATGAGTGATCCTAGACCAATATCTCATCTCCCCTCCCCATCATCTATTTCAACACATCATTCGGCGCGAGATAAAGCTGAGCTCGTGGAAAGTCCCTTATCGGCATGAATCACGTCTGAGAGGACTGCTCAGTTGATACCAAATATTGCAAGGCCATCTAGACTCCCCCCCACCCTACGTTTGGTCCTAACCGACAGCTACAGCATTTCCAACGGATTTGCAGGGCCATGGAAAATCCGCGGATCCTTGACGACGCTGAAAGGAAATATCACTATTCCACCCATATCCTTCCTTTTTTTCACCATACAGAACCATCAGCACGCCTTCCTTCCATCGCCAGCTGGTGGTGTTACTTCCTTTTCATTCCGCATTATTATTAGACTTCTTTAGGGATCTTATTCCTCCCAGTTTTAGTGCCTTAGTGGCTCGTCATTGCACCCAACTCTGGTTGCACAGTCGCATGCATGTATGACCTACTTAGCAGTCGAGCCACCCCTGAACAACCTGACAGGACAAATGCCAACAAGTCAACCCAGCAGGACATTTTGAAACTCATAAAATAATTGGGTTGGAATTGACCGTATGTCTTTACTCATTATCTGGTGCCTGGCGAGACCTGATGGGGTACCGAAGGGATCAGGGATGAAGGTATTGGAGAGTTACAACTTACAAGAATGACGCCATCCCCACGTACAAATAGCATATCGAAATTCCTTTTCGCGACCTTGAGATAAAGATGGGGAGAATCAGCAAGGAAATTAAGTACAGAAGTGTGCACACTAGCTCAACTCGTATTGTTGGCTTTTGCCCCGGATTCTGTTCATCTAATCCCTCCACAATCATGATGGTTTCCTCGACGGCACTCATGATAAGATTCATATGCCCATCACACGCCTAGGAAATCAGCAAACCGACGAAGTGACGACAAGCACGTTGAAAACAGGATCAATGTCAGACATACGTGCAAGAGGCCAGTCAATTCACGATCCCCGCGTAGCTTCACGTATATACGTTCACTTAGAGACAGGCGGACAAGATCGAGTGGGACTTGGACACCTGTGGACGCATCGCCCTCCGCAATAGCGGCCATCGCTGTTATTAATGGGGCTTCAAACACACGTGATGGGCTCGTTGCATTACAGCGGAGTTGGCCGAATCTATCGTAGCTGTTGTAACTTGCATCAGGCGCAGAGATGCCAAAGCACTATTGTAAGAATTGATTGTGCGTGTCCGTGAATTTGGGTGCTCACCGTGCTCTAGGTGACTACTGTGATGTGTTCTTAACGCATGACTCAGCGTCCGGTCCGTTCGTCAAGATTCGTGCATACCCGCCTGGACCGACATTTTTGTACCTCACTAGTTCGAAAGGCTCATAATAGCGGAAGGAATCACTTGGCAAATGTCAGAGACTATTATGCTTGTAAGTTTATTGTATAGATAAGGATACGTTTGAAAGCTGACATTATTTTCTTGCCAGCACTTGGACATGATAAAGCGCAAAACATTATCGACCAGATAACACAGGCATATGAATCCGGGACCGGTCCACCACCTGGTGGTTTTGGTTTTACTGCAGCATCACTAGGTGAGCAGTCCCGAGATAGGCATTCATCGACTACTGCTGACGCAGGCAAATGGCTATTTAAACAGGGACCCCTATGCCTACCTATGGTCCGCCTCAGTTTGGTGCGCTATGAAATCAGGCCGCGCGTCCTTAGACTGAGCCTCTTTCCTTTCACATGTGCAGGTCCTCCTCCAGCATTCAACCCTATGATGATGAGCGGTCCCCGCTATATGGGTGCGTCCTTTTGAGTACGCGTGTTACACAAGCAGAGGTAGTGAGACATCACCTCATTAGGTCCCCCTGGATCTAATGGCCCACCACCGCCTGGTGGAATGAGTGCACCCCCTTTCCCTAATGGGCCAGGTGGCCCTCCTCCCAGCCTTCCTCCTTTCTCACCAAACGCTGGGCCCAATGGACCACCGCCTCCTGGTCAATTTCCCCCTGGTCAGGGGTTCCCGCCTGGCAACCCAGCCGTCCCTAGCGTCGCATCTGCCCCCCCTAGTGGTTCTGGCGGAATTCATCCTGACAGGTGCGTTCTCAAGAATGTTTCAGGCTCAAAAAGGGCTGACAGCTGAGGTCTTGGAATGGCATTTAGATTGCGTAATTTCAGTTGAAATCATCTCTCGGAGTGCTGACCAACGCATGAGCATGAGATTGTGTGCGCGACATGAATATGCATTTATTCCCGAGTTTCGTTCTACTTGATTCATGTTCCTTCAGCTTCATCCTCAACACGATACCGAACATTCCGCGATGTTGGGTGTGTCGGATCCTTATTTACCTCCCAGAGCCGTTTCGAATACCCGGGTATTACTTCTGAAAGTAAGCAGCGTTTTGGCGCCCCTGCCTTAAGATATTACACTGCCGGTTGCCACTTCTCGAATGATATATGGCTGTTTGCGTTATTCAGCTGTACTGTATCATCTTGAGGTAGGAAACATGAATATGAAACTTGATTGTGGAGAGGGCCACCTCTGAAACCGATTCTCGAGCGTGAATTTCCGTTTCAGGATGCTTACTCGACCGGCGCATTATCTCCATCATACGTACTGAATGTTATGACCACCATCGATCGTTTCACGAATTGAGAACGTGGAATAGGCTATTTCTCAAGTGTCATATTGATGCGATCCGATATATATTTGCTACTAGAGCAGCTCGCGGGATTGGTCGCAAGTGGATACCACGCACATTGGGCAAGATTACAACGAGGTTTGGGGCGGCGCTTGATGTGGGATTCTCCACTTGGAAGCGCTAACTGCTGTAGCGGTAGCCACTCAATAAACTGATTGAGGAAGGGGGCGCGTGATAGCCGCGCGGTTTGTCCCAATTCGAGTTGGTGCTCATGTAGTATTTCCATGCTCAAACCTCGTGCTCGGGTCGCATCAGAGTACTTGAAAAGATGATGGGAGATGGTGCGTGAACACAACAGGCATTTTGTGAACTTCGTAAACGTGGTGGAGGTTGCCGTGGTTGGTGCCTCGAGTTCAAGATCACAACAAACGACCACACACGACCACTAACGTTCATCACTCCGTTGCTTTCTACTCCAGTACATCCGCATATAGCCTGTCCAACCTTTATAGTGCCCCCGCTGATGCTATGTCTAACATGATGATGGCGCTTCGCCCTCCCTTCAGACCTCGTCACGGCTCGACGCGTCCCGTCACCCCACCCGCCGACGATCGACGACCGCAACCACAGAGGGGCGACCCTAGAGAGGCCGCAGAGAATGCCGCCCGTTCCGCGCAGATTCCTCCAGTCTTCAGGAAGCAGTACATCCCCGATTCGACCTTGCCAATCCATATTCTCCTCCAAACCGACCTCCCTCCTCGCATTGATCTTTCACCAAATGCTGATCCAGTTTTCTCTCCCCGCGGACCGTCTGAACGCGCTCAGGATTTGTTGAAACACCCAGTCCCACCTCCTGCATTTATAAGAAAGGTTCGAGAGCGATTGACTCGCGCTGTTCGGGATGGTAGCCGGTCTATCTTGACCCCATGCGAGGATCGTCGTCGATATCCACTCTGGTCTGGGACGTTCTGGTCGGAGATACATCGTATGCTCGAGATTCGTGATCAGTACGACCAGGCAACGAAGTGGCTAGACGCAAATCAGACTCCACGATCCACCACGCTTGTGCCTAGACTATACGAGGGTTGGAAAAAGTTTAACTGGTCAGAGTTAGATGCAGATCTCAAGGTGGACGACCCTACTGCTCATTTGCCACAGCCGGATCGGTTGCTCCCAATCTTGTCGAATCAGTGGATCGAAGATGACTCAGTAAGCCTTCTCTTGTGTGCTACATTATCTCTCATTCATGTCTTACTCCGGTGATGGATGATGCTCTCAGATGGATCTTTTGATTAGGCTAACTTCGCTCAATCTGAAGGCTAAACAAGTCCCTCCAGGTCTCGTGGTGCCGCTGCGATTTTGGAGGGAACTCGTACATTTATATGAGAACGATGGGTTCTTTGAAGAGATGCACTATCCATGTTTAGCAGAAACCTGGCGGGCTGTGGCGTCCAGCAACCTCGACCTTGGATTCATCGTCAATGATGCAAAACCGTTGCCAGGTGATCAAGGGACCCATTGGACTGCTTGTGTTCTCAGCATATCGAGAAGCGAATACCGCTTTGGGGATTCGCTAGACTACCAACCACCTGTGGTCCTCCAGTCCGCTTTAGAACTCTGGCTCAGAAGATGCGGCGCATTGCCTCATGACGTTCCGCTTCAAAGAGGAAAGGATCTTGACCATGCGTCTCAAACCGATAGATGGTCCTGTGGGATTATTGCTGTAAACACTCTTGAGAATTTTTTCCTTGGCTACCCTCTATGGACGGAGGACAAGAATGTGGATATAAGAATGACCAAGTATATCAACCTACTGGAGTACAATCGGGGAGTCCCGGTATGTAACCCCATGAAATGCTTATCTTCGTACTAATTTGATCATTTTTTGTTTCGAATCAGCTCTCTCCACCGCGATCACGTGGGAACTCCGTCTCAACAGATGCCTCACACCGTTCACGGACTAGGACTCTCTCCACGCGTCCAGATGTAAATATATAGTGCATCTCTCACGTCACGACAGGTCACTAACGTGCCCACAGGTTTATTTCGGTGATATCCCTGTTGAAGGACAGGACATGACAGTTCTCAGAGGCTGGACGCCTGAAGAGGGCGCCGCCATTTCGTCAAAGTACCAGATCGCAGCTCCACCTCGCCCGGATCAATCTCGCTCTCGATCGAATGTACGTTCTAATGGTCAGGGCTGACACCCTCATTGATCTGTAACTTATTCCAGTCCCGCGTATCACAAGAGAACGTTCCCATCCCCGGTAATCAACCACGTCTCCCACCCACTGAAAGTGAGTTTATTGTTCCACTTGAGTAAGGACGACCCGACAAGTGAATCGACTGCTTCTCAGCGCCTAACCGCCCGGACCGCGATGGGCCCCTCTCCACGCAAAGTGCGAATACATCTCCACATCTATCATCTCGGCCACCCGCCCTCCAACAATCCAGGCCTATTGGCGTCCCGAGTGCGCCAGCCCACTCTCTCCGATCCTCGCGTGACCGGGCCCGTATTCCCCCTGATGCTGTTGTTCCGGCTAGCCAAAGTGAGTGGGAGCGTGAATCACCTCAAGAGGATCGTGGTAGGAGACCTAAGCCCATCATGCCGCCCCCTCCACCTGGAACAATGGAAGAGCCACGTTTGCCATGGCCTTTACCTGAAAATCAGCTCAATACACCTGTATGTATGAGCTTATGTTATCAGTCCCTTACAGCTCTGACCCCACTTATTTATTTCCCTTACATTATTGCCCTTTATGACATCACTGTGCCTTACTCCTGTTTAGCCTGATGAGCACAGCATGATGCCCAATAGCTGGGGTGGGGCTTCAGCGCCTATAGTGCCTTCAAATAACGGAGGTGTGCGCCGAAACTCTGCCTTACCCCCTGGTCCTAGTACATCAGCACCCACTATGCTACAAAATGGGAGTCAACCTGTGCCTTTTCCAACCCTGTCCTCATCGCACTCGCAATCGTCTGTGCTACAATCTCAGGCCCTCGTACGTGGACACCATAGATCGAAGGTACCCTCATCATATATTTAGATGGAGATGTCGCTGGTATGAAGCTGAACTTTATAGACTGATCCTCACGTAGACGTACCGGATGATTCCCGAGCCCGACCTAATAGCGCCTCTTCGTCCGTCAGCTCGATCTGGAAGTCTGTACAAAGAAGTGTTGGGAATGGAAATCGCTCTGGCGGTAGTCGATCCCCTTCAACAGTAAGTTGTTTGTTGCAATGAATGGGGAGCTATTAATGAGCCAGCCTCTCCAGGATCGATCTGGACGGTCATCCGTCGCGCTGTCATCAAATGCTTCATCGATAGGACCTCGGGGGCGGACGGATACGTTGAATACCTCGCCGTCGCGACGGCGAAGAGTGAGCATGACGTATCCAGACTAAATTTCGATCTTTAACTGGACTTTGTTCTTCAGAAATCATCCTTACGATCAATGGAACGCCCACCAGGGGAGACAAGAATTCCTGGTTTAAGTGTCAAATTTCAAAGTGGCCGTGAGGTTCAGAAGGAATTTACCAACGTACGTACTGGATTCCGCACCTTGTCATAGAGGCTGATTTATGTTATAGCAGGACTCGACTCACCATCGAACCTCCTCGCCCATTACTAGAGATGAGGTAGAGCTTCCTGTTTCAATCTTACTTCATGGTACTGACCAGACGTTCAGAGACGTGTTAATCACCAAGCTCGGGAAGCAATAGCCATTCCACAAGGATTCTCAATGGATGATGCTTCGCTACCGTTGAAATGGCATCAGAAGACGCTGGAACACAAATACAGGGTTGTTATTGATCAGGAGCCTACTCGTTTGGTGATTTATGGAGCTCGGAGTGGAGTTTCAGATGCTACCCAAGAGTTGTATCGGGTAAGAATGAGTTTACATACACCCACCAGCAGTCATTCCAAGCTATTCATCGGCAGGCATTCCGCGAGTACCAGAATAACAACGCTACTGACCACTTCCCTGTGTCGTCTCGGGCCGCACATCGTATTAGTCTCTGGGCAATTAGTCAACGACTTCAGAAAGAGACGAACACAAAGATTACTGTGGATGTGAACGCCAACATGATTTTACTCACGGGAAACAAGAATTTTCTGGGGTCAGCGCGACGCAGCATCCAATCGTACGCGCGCCAGATTGACGATGAGAAGCACACACATTTTATTGTTCCAACGAGCAAAGACCTCCGGAGAGTCTTGATGATTTCCCTACCTCGTATCATAGGACAGTGTGGCGGGCCAGAAGATGAAGATGAAGCCCGCCAAATGTTCACAATGTGAGTATCAGTTCCAGTGTACACAATTGATTCAATCTGACTGCACGAACAGTACGAATCCGGGAGAAAATGGAGGAAATGAAGAAATGATTGTTGACTTATGGTGCCACCCATCCATGTCGAATGCACTGAGGGAAGGCCTTACTCGAGAGGTGGAAGAATTCATGCAGAACCGGATGCGTGAAATCTGGGCCATGCGTATCCCGATCTGGCGTGTCCATGCGTTGCGAAATTCTCAGATGTTCAAGAAATACGATGAGAAGAATCCTGATGGAGTTCAGATGACCTCAATAGCAATTCTTGAAAAGAGATTCGGGGTGCAAATTGCATTCCCCGATTCAAAGCGACCAGCTTGGGATCAGCAGCCAGTTAAGAACACGCCAAGTCCGAGACCAGGTGAGACGGCCGAGACGCAATTCACGAAGCTTAGGGGGTCTCAGGCTCAACTTCCCTTAATGGTCGCTGAGCTTGAGGTAGGTCTTGACTATCCGAAACCCTTGTCGGGGACCTCATTCTTCTTCCATATGTTTAGGACCGCATGAAGCGACTCCTCCAAGTTACC
>WNFI01174560.1_pt1 | contig 13886 bp, 15 predicted proteins | sample 5400471 | NCBI WGS metagenome assembly WNFI01 (sample SAMN13153348, study PRJNA577476) | soil metagenome | isolation source: 100 cm saprolite on Douglas fir-dominated hillslope | place: USA:California | collected 2013-09-17 | reverse complement strand
GCCCGCCGCGGCCGAGGCGAAGGCCGCGCAGCGCCTGCCGCGCGAGGCGATTCTCGTCGTCGACACCTCGGGCTCGATGCAGGGCGCATCGATGGAGCAGGCGAAGCGCGCGGTGCTGCACGCGCTTTCCACGCTCACCGGGCGCGATCGCTTCAACGTGGTCGAGTTCAACTCGGTGATGCACGTGCTCTTTCCCGAGGCGATGCCCGCCACCGCCGCGAACCTGCAGCAGGCGACGCAATGGGTCGCGAAGCTGAAGGCCGGCGGCGGAACCGAGATGGCGCCGGCGCTCGAGTTCGCGCTGGGCGCGCGCGAGACGCCCGGCTACCTTCGCCAGGTGGTCTTCATGACCGACGGCGGCGTGGAGAACGAGGAAGCGCTCTTCAAGCTCATCGTCGCCCGCCTGGGCAACGCGCGCCTCTTCACCATCGGCATCGGCTCCGCGCCCAACGGCCATTTCATGACGCGCGCGGCCGAGCTCGGGCGCGGCACCTTCACCTCCATCGGCGACGTGCGCGAAGTCGAGGAGAAGATGACGCGCCTCTACGCCAAGATCGAAGCGCCGGTGCTGCGCGACGTCGCGGTGCGCTTCGCCGACGGCACGCCGGTCGACACGTTCCCGGCGCGCGTGCCCGACCTCTATCTCGGCGAGCCGATCGTGGTCTCGGCCGCTGCCGCCTCGCTCACGCAGACGATCGTCGTCTCGGGCGTGCGCGGCGACCAACCCTGGAGCGTGGCGCTCACGCCCTCGCCCGACAGCGACGCGGCGGGCGTGGGCGCCCTCTGGGCCAGGGCGAAGATCGCCGCCCTCATGGACGAGATCACGCGCGGCGCGGACGTGGCCGACATCCGTCCGAAGGTCGTGCAGGTGGCGATCGCGCACCATCTCGTGAGCGCGTACACGAGCCTCGTCGCGGTCGACGTCATGGCCACCGCGCCGGAGGGTCCCGCGAAGACCGCCATGGTGCGCGCGAGCCTGCCCAGCGGATGGGCGGGAACGATCCCGCAGACGGACACGCCCGCAACGCTGCAATTCCTGCTCGGACTCCTTGCGCTCGCCACTGCCGGAATCGTCGCCGTCGCGGGGCGCTCGATTCCGGCCAGGAGGTCCTGAGCGTGCGGCGCGCTCTGGTGCTCGCCGCCTTCGCGCTCGCGATGCTGGGCGTATGGCAGGTCGCGGCCGCGGGGTGGATCCACGCCAAGGCGATCCTCGCGCAGCACCTCATCGCGCGGGCGTGGGTCGCCGCGCGCGACGGCGGCCCGTCGCGGCGCCCGTGGCCGTGGGCCGACATGCGGCCCATCGCGCGGCTCACCGTTCCCGGCCGCGGCGTGGAGCTCTACATCCTCGACTCGGCCAGCAATCGCGCGCTCGCGTTCGGTCCCGCGCTCGTGAGCGGCACGGCCTCGCCGGGCGGCAGTGGCAACACGGTGATCGTGGCGCACCGCGACACGCATTTCTCCTTCCTGCGCGATCTATCGCCTCACGACGAAATCGACGTCGAGAGCGCGCGGGGTGCCACGACGCGCTATCGCGTGCGCGAGGTCCTGCTCGTCGACAAGAGCGAGACGCGCGTGCTCGACGACGCGGGCTCGCCGCAGCTCACGCTCATCACGTGCTTTCCTTTTGGTGCGGTGCAACCAGGAACGCCGCTGCGTTACGTGGTGATCGCCGATCGCGTCGGCTGAAACCTTTATCGCGCGAGCCGGTCCCACTGCAGTGAAAAGGAACGCGCCCGCGCGCCTTTTCGATACGACGGTGGGGTTCGACGATCCCCTCGAGATGTTGCTGGCCTGCCACCGTCGCATCGAGAAGCAGCTGGATACGCTGAAGCGCCTGCGCGCGCATCTGAGCGCGCGCGGAGTCGATGCCGAAGCGAGCTCCGCCGCGCAGGCGCTGCTGCGCTATTTCGGCCACGCCGCGATGAGCCACCACGACGACGAGGAGAAGGATCTCTTCCCGCTCCTCGAGCAGCGCATCACGGGCGCAGGCGAGCAGGCGCGCTTCCGGCTGCTCCGCGACGGGCTCGAGCGCGACCATCGCGAAGTCCAGGCGCGGTGGCTGATGCTGCGCAAGCCGCTCGAAGGCATCGCCGATGGACTGACGCGCGTGCTGCCGGCGAATGCCGTGCACCTCCGGCCTCTACGTCCCGAACGTAGCGCTCTACCAGGCTAAGCTACACCCCGAGGCCGAGAAACAGAAACAAAGGGGCACGAACGCGCCCCTTTTTTTGGCTCTGTCGCTAGAACTTTCTATCGACAGAAAAGAGCGCCAATTGTAGCAGAGAGTCGCGGCAGGCGGAATCGGCGAGGAGCGCCAAACGCTCGCTCGCCGCGGCCGCTTCGGCGCGCGCCTGCTCGCGCGCGTAATCGAGCGCGCCGACACGCTGGATCGCCGCGACCACGCCTTCGAGGTCCGCCTTGCCGCCGTGCTCGATCGCATGGCGGATCAGCTCGCGCTCGGCCGCGTTGCCGGCGCGCATGGCGTAGATGAGCGGGAGCGTGGGCTTGCCCTCGGCGAGATCGTCGCCCAGGTTCTTGCCGGTCTCGTGGAGATCGCCGGAATAGTCGAGCACGTCGTCGATCAGCTGGAACGCGGTGCCGAGATGCATGCCGTATTCGGCGAGCGCCGCCTCCACCGCGGGAGAGGCGCCGCCGATGATTGCGCCCACCTGGGTGGCCGCCTCGAAGAGCTTCGCCGTCTTGTAGCGGATCACGGTGAGGTACTTTCGCTCGTCGGTGTCGGGATCGTGCACGTTCAGCAGCTGCAGCACTTCGCCCTCCGCGATCACGTTGGTCGCGTCCGCGAGCACCTTCATCACGCGCAGGCTCCCCGCCTCGACGATCATCTGGAACGCGCGCGAGTAGAGGAAATCCCCGACGAGCACCGAGGCGGCGTTGCCGAATTCCGCGTTGGCGGTCTTGCGCCCGCGCCTCAGGCTCGATTCGTCGACCACGTCGTCGTGCAGCAGCGTGGCGGTGTGGATGAACTCGATCACCGCGGCGAGCTCGTGGCGCGCGTTGTCGCCGTCGCCGAACGCGCGCGCGGCGAGCAGCACCAGCGCCGGGCGCAGGCGCTTGCCGCCGCCGGCGACGATGTAGTTCGCGATGGTGCGAATCAGCACGACCTCCGAAACCAGGCGCCGGCGGATGACCTCGTCGACTTGCTGCAGGTCTCGCGCGATGGGCTTGCGGATGTCTTCCAGGCTGGCCGGTACCAGGGGGTCACACAGGGACAAGTCTTTGACCTTACGGGCTAATTTCGTGTATTATAGCGAGTTCACCGAGGGCGTTACCGGCTTTCGGCGAGCAAATTCAGACAAACCCAGTGGAGTCATCAATGTACGCGGTCATAAAAACCGGCGGCAAGCAGTATCGAGTTGTCCCCGGCGAAAAAATCAAAATAGAACAGATACCGGCAGACGTTGGCGCTCAGATTGTCCTCGATCAGGTACTGATGGTCTCGGACGGCGACGCCGTGAAGCTCGGTAATCCCCTGGTGTCCGGAGCGAAAGTCTCCGCCACCGTCATCGCCCATGGTCGCGGCACGAAGGTGAAGATCTTCAAGCTGCGTCGCCGCAAGCACTACCAGAAGACGCAAGGCCACCGCCAGAACTACACGGAAATCCGTGTGGATTCGATCGGTTGAGCGAGGAATAGGACATGGCACACAAGAAAGCAGGCGGGTCTTCCCGCAACGGCCGCGATTCCGAGAGCAAGCGCCTCGGCCTCAAGGCCTACGGTGGCGAGCAGGTGAACGCGGGCTCGATCCTGGTTCGCCAGCGCGGCACCGTGTTCCACCCCGGCATGAACGTCGGCATCGGCAAGGACCACACCTTGTTCGCGACGGCGACCGGCAAGGTGAAATACTCCGAGCACGGCCCCAGGAACAAGTCGACGGTGTCGATCGAGCCCACCTCGACCGAGCCGAAGCAGGCCTGACGGCTTTTTCCGGTCGCGAAGAAGCCCCGTATTCGTACGGGGCTTTTTTGTTTCCGGACCGCCGCGAGGATTCGCCATGAAGACCGCCATCCTGGAAAAGGATTCGCTGCGCCTCCTCGGCGAGGCGTTGCAGCGCATGGAGGAAGGATTCACGCAGCTGCCGGCGGCCGGCGTCGCGGCCGACGAAGCGGCGATGGCGGCGGTCCTTGCCGAAGTCGCCGCGCGCCTGCACGACAACTATCCCTATTTCCACCCGCTCTATGCGGGGCAGATGCTGAAGCCGCCGCATCCGATCGCGCGGCTCGCGGCGGCGCTCGCCGACTGGATCAATCCGAACAACCACGCGCTCGACGGCGGCCGCGCCAGCTCGCGCATGGAGAAGGAGGCGGTCGCGGAGATCGCGCGCATGTTCGGCTGGGAATCGCACCTCGGGCACTTGTGCAGCGGCGGCACCATGGCGAACCTCGAAGCGCTCTGGATCGCGAGCCGGCTTCGTCCGGGCTCGCGGGTGGTTGCATCCGACCAGGCGCACTACACGCATGGCCGCATCAGCGCGGTGCTCGGCGTCGAGTTCGAGGCGATCGCCTGCGACCGCAACGGCTGCATGGACCTTGCCGCACTCGAACGGCGCCTGAAGGAAGGCGGCATCGGCACCGTGGTCGCGACGATGGGAACGACCGCGGTCGGATCGGTGGACCCGCTGCCGCGGCTCATCGAGCTTCGCGATCGCTACGGATTCCGCATCCACGCCGACGCGGCCTATGGCGGCTACTTCGGCCTGGCCGAGGGACTGCGGCCCGAGACCCGCGCGGCCTTCGAGCGGATCGGCGCGGCCGATTCGATCGTCATCGATCCGCACAAGCATGGGCTGCAGCCGTATGGATGCGGCTGCGTGCTGTTTCGCGATCCGTCGGTGGGCCGCTTCTACAAGCACGATTCGCCGTACACCTACTTCAGCTCGAACGAGCTGCACCTGGGCGAGATCAGCCTCGAATGCTCGCGCCCCGGCGCCGCGGCGGTGGCCCTGTGGGCCACGCAGCGGCTGCTGCCGCTCGCGAAGGGCGGCGAGTTCGCGGCGATGCTGGGGCGCTCGCGTGCGGCGGCCCTGGCCTTGCACGCAAAGATCGAAGCCGATGCGCGCTTCGTCACGGCGTTCGCGCCCGAGCTGGATATCGTCGTGTGGGCGCCGCGCGCCGCAAGCGTGAGCGACGCATCGGCCCGCTCGCGCCTCATCTTCGCGGAGGCCGCGCGTCGCAACCTGCATCTCGCGCTCGCCGACTTGCCGGTCGCGTTTTTCGACCTGGAAGCGGCCGGCATGGCGGCCGATCGCGCCACCATCACCTGCCTGCGCTCCGTGCTGATGAAGCCGGAGCACCTCGAGTGGGTCGATCGCATCGCGGCGATCCTGCAGTCCGCCACCGATGCGGCGCTCCAGCCGCGCGCGGCCGGCGCGTGACATGAAATTCTTCGACGAGGCGCGCATCGAGGTGATCGCCGGCAAGGGCGGCGACGGCTCGGCGTCTTTCCGGCGCGAGAAGTTCGTGCCGCGCGGCGGTCCGGACGGGGGCGACGGCGGGCGCGGCGGCAGCGTCTTCGCGCAAGCCGACGTGAACCTGAACACGCTCGTGGACTACCGCTTCACGCGCATCTTCCGCGCCAAGCCGGGCGAGAACGGCCGCGGCCGCGACCAGTACGGCAAGGGCGCGGACGACATCATCCTGCGCGTGCCGGTGGGCACGGTGATCCGCGATTCGAAGACCGGCGACGTGATCGCCGACCTGGCGAAGGACGGCGAGCGCGCCCTCCTCGCCAAGGGCGGCAAGGGCGGCATCGGCAACATCCATTTCAAGTCGAGCACCAACCGCGCGCCGCGCCAGTTCACGCGCGGCGAGGAAGGCGAGCAGAAGCAGCTCGAGATGGAGCTGCGCGTCCTCGCGGACGTGGGCCTGCTCGGCATGCCCAACGCCGGCAAGTCGACGTTGATCCGCGCGGTGTCCTCGGCGCGGCCGAAGGTGGCCGACTATCCGTTCACCACGCTGCAGCCCAATCTCGGCGTGGTGCGCGTGGACGCGAACCGCTCGTTCGTGATGGCGGACATTCCCGGCTTGATCGAGGGCGCGGCCGAAGGCGCGGGCCTCGGGCACCAGTTCCTGCGCCACCTGCAGCGCACCAAGCTGCTGCTGCACATGGTGGACATGGCGCCCTTCGACACCGCGGTCGATCCGGCGGCGGAAGTGAAGGCGATCGCCGCGGAGCTGAAGAAGTACGACCCGGGCCTCGCGAAGAAGCCGCGCTGGCTGGTGATGAACAAGTCCGACCTGCTCGACCCCGGCGAGGCGAAGAAGCGCGCCGCCGCGCTGGTGAAGAAGCTGCGCTGGACCAAGCCCTGGTTCATGGTGGCCGCGATCAACGGATCCGGCACGCAGGAGCTCGGCTACGCCGTGATGGAATTCCTCGAAGCCGCGAAGTCCCGCAGGAAATGACGCCGCTCGCGCAGTGCCGCCGCGTGGTGGTGAAGATCGGCTCGAGCCTGCTCACCAATGCCGGCGCCGGGCTCGACCGCACCGCCATCGCCGACTGGGTGCGCCAGATCGCGCAGCTGCGCGCGCGCGGCCTCGAGGTGCTGGTCGTGTCCTCCGGCGCGATCGCCGAGGGCATGAAGCGCCTCGGCTGGTCGAAGCGCCCGCACGCCGTGAACGAGCTGCAGGCCGCCGCCGCCGTGGGACAGATGGGCCTCGTGCAGATGTGGGAGTCGTGCTTCTCGGAAGTGGGGCTGCACACCGCGCAGGTGCTGCTCACGCACGAGGACCTCGGCGACCGCCGCCGTTATCTCAACGCCCGCACCACGCTGAAGAGCCTCGTCGCCCTCGGCGCCGACGCGCTCGTGATCCTCACCGACCAGAAGGGCCTCTACTCCGCCGACCCGCGCAAGTCGCCGGACGCGCAGCTGGTCTCGCGGGCGAGTGCGGGCGATGCATCGCTCGAAGCCATGGCGGGCGGCGCCGGATCGCACCTGGGAAGCGGCGGCATGCTCACCAAGGTGCTCGCGGGCAAGCGCGCCGCGCGCAGCGGCGCGCACACCGCGATCGCATGGGGACGCGAGCCCGACGTGCTGTCGCGCCTCTTCGCCGGCGAGGCGATCGGCACGCTGCTCGCCGCGGCCACGGCGCCGGTGGCGGCGCGCAAGCAATGGCTCGCGGATCACTTGAACCCGTCGGGGCGCATCACGCTCGACGCGGGCGCGGTGAAGGCGCTCGTCGCCGACGGCAAGAGCCTGCTCGCGATCGGCGCCACCGCGATCGACGGCCACTTCGAGCGCGGCGAGGTGGTGAGCATCGCCGGGCCCGACGGGCGCGAGATCGCGCGCGGCCTGGTGAACTACGGCGCGGCAGAGGCGGCTCGCATCCTTCGCAGGCCGACGTCTGAAATCGAGGCCATCCTGGGCTACGTCGCCGAGCCCGAGCTCGTCCACCGCGACAACCTCGTGGTTCTCTAGGTGCCGCTTATGGTCCAGTGTTGACGGATCGGCGTTCCGCAGCGAGGAATGTCCGGCCGCCTCCTCGGGCGAGAGCTGCCGCAACCCCCGGAAAGTGCGGAATATTACGTTGACGCCCGGCGACCGGGGCGGCTAGCCTACGGGTGGCACGGCACTCGCTTCAAGAGTACAAAACAAGCACAGGGAGAATCAGCAAATGCGCACCTTCGGCCGCAGCACCCCTTTTTTGTTCCGTCACCGCCCGCTGGTCGCGGCGATCGTGTTCGCCTTGACGCCCGGTATCAGCGCGGCGCTCACGGTGACGGATGGCGGCGATGCGGGGCCCGGGACTTTGCGGCAAGCCATCGTCGATTCGAACGCGATCGATGCGGCGAGCGGCGCTTGCGCGGGCAACTCCGGCATCACCTTCAGCGGTCCTTTCACCATCCGGCCGGCAACGCCGCTGCCTGCGCTGAAATGCGCCACCCGCATCGACGGCGCCGGCCTGGTGACGATCGACGGCGTGGACCAGTCGATGCCGTGCGGGCTTAGCGCTTCCGGCGCGGTCACGGCCCAGGGCCTCGAGATCACCGGCTTCCATTCCGCCTTCTGCGGAAGCATTTCCGCGCACGGCAACAAGATCTACGGCAATTACTCCGAGCTCTCCGCCAGCGCGAACGGACCCATCTGCTACGGCGGCATGTTCATCTGCTCGTCCGATTGCGTGAGCGCCACCGGCGGTCCCGTCACACTGAACCCGGGGCAGCAGTGCACTCTCACCGCCCGGTTCGACGCGACCTATGCGTATCCCGGCCCGTATTCCACGCAGGTGGCGATGTATGCCAACGGCAATACAGCGAGCCCGACTTACATGACACTGCAGGGGAACGCCGTGCCGCCTCCGCCGCTCACGATCACACCCTCGTCGTGGGATTTCGGCAGCGTGCTGGTCGGCAAGCAGGGCGCATCAGAGACATTTTCCATCGCCAATCCAGGCATGGGCACCGTATTCATCGGGCCCGTAGCGACGACGGGGGACTTCATCTTGCAGCGCACCGACTGTGGCCCTTCGATCGGTGCCGGGGCTTCCTGCAGCGCCGATGTGGCATTCGTGCCGACGCAGCAAGGGCCGGCTTCCGGAACGCTCGATGTCCCGAGCGGTGGGGGACTCGCTGCAGCCAAAGTGGCCTGCGATTGCCTTGTCCCGCCGGTTTCCGCCGCGCTGAGCGGCCAAGGCGTCACGCAAGGCCAGGCCGATCTTCCCTCGAGCATCGATTTCGGCGCGTACACGCTGGCCTCGCCCGCCCTCACCCAAACGGTGGTGTTGTCCAACAACGGCAACACGTTTCTCCTGATCTCGTCCATTTCGGCGAGCGCGCCGTTCCGGTCTACCCACGATTGCCCGGCGACTCTCGGCAGCGGCTCGTCCTGCACCATAACGCTGCAGTTCTCGTCGCCCAGCGTGGGGGATTTCAACGGCACGCTCACCATCGTGAGCAACGATTCGCGCGGCGGCAGTGTCGTTGCGCTTCATGCGCGCGCGGTCGCGGCGCCGAAAGGGGTGATACACCTGTCGGCGACAGCGATGGGATTCGGGCAACGCCTGCTCGGCACCAGCAGCCCGAGCCAACGGGTCACGATCAGCAACGTTGGCAACCTGCCCACGATCATCGGTTCGATCACCGCGTCGAATGACGATTTCAAGCTCGTCGGCACGTCTTGCACGCTGGGGGCGGTGCTCGCGCCGGCCGCGACCTGCTTTGCCGACGTCGCGATGAAGCCGGCGGGGTTCGGACTGCGCATCGGGCAATTGATCGTGACCAGCAATGCCGAGGGAAGCCCGCACATCGTCGATCTCGGCGGGACCGGTTGCCGTCCGTTCATCACGTCGTCGGGAAGATCCGGCCTGCGGATCAGCTGCGCGCCCTGAGCGCGGGGCGCACGCGCTAGCGCCCGCGATGGCGCGCATTGCCTTCGCGTGGGAACACGGCGGCGAGCTGGGGCATGCCATGGCGTGCTCGGCGCTCGCCCGCGTCCTTCGCGCGCGTGGCCACCACATCGCATTCATCTTCCGCGAGCTGCAGCCGTTGAGCTTGATCCCCGGCACCTCGGCCTATGAGGTGTTTCAGGCCCCGGTGTACCCGGACGAGGGACGCGGCGCGCCGATCCCGGTGAGCTATGCCGATACCCTGCCCGCCTGCGGCTACGGCGACGCCCGCCACGTGACCGGCTTGCTCGGCCGATGGCTCGCGCTGCTGGAGGGCTGGAAGCCCGATCTCCTCGTCGCCGACATGTCGCCCACGGCGCTGCTCGCCGCGCGGCTGCTGCGATTGAAGCGCGTCGCCCACGGCAACGGCTTCGCCATTCCGCCGCGGCTTTCGCCGCTGCCGGCGTTTCGCTTCGACGCGGCGGTCGCCCCCGAGCGGGTGGCCGAGGCCGATTCCCGGGCGCTCGAGGGAGCGAACGCGGCGCTCACTCATTTCGGCGGCGCCGCGATGCGCCATCTCGCAGAGCAGTTCGAGACCGACGAGGATTTCCTGTTCACGTTTCCCGAGCTGGATTCCTACGGCGATCGCCCGCAGGCCGGATACTGGGGCCCGCATTTCAGCGCCGATTCCGGCGCCTCGGTGCACTGGCCGGCGGGAAGCGGCAAGCGCGTGCTGGTCTACGTGAAGAGGAAGAACGAGCCGCAGCTGGACGGTCTCATCGCCGCCTTGGCAAGCGCTGCGCACCGCGTCGCCGCGTTCATTCCCGGGCTCGACAAGCGCCGCTTGGAGACGTTGCGCGGCCCGCGGCGGATCGTTTCCGAGCGCCCGATGCGCCTCGCGCCCCTGATAAAGGAGTGCGATGCCTTCGTGAGCACGGGCGGCAACGCGTGTACCGGCACTTTGATGTCCGGCGTGCCGCAGCTCGTGTTCCCAACTCATTACGAGCAATACCTTACGGCGCGGCGCGTGGAGCAGCTCGGCGCCGGCCGGTGGCTGCCGCCTCAGGCGACGCCCGTGGAAATCGCCACCTCGCTGCGCAGCGTGCTCGACGAGCCCGCGTTCGCGGCGTCGGCGCGTGCGTATGCGCAGCGCTATCCCGCCTACTCGCCCGCCGAGCAGCAGCGGCGCATCGTGCTTCGCATCGAGGAGATCCTCGCGACGCCGTCGCGATGGGCCGCGCCGCAGCCGGCGGCTATACTCACGCCCACTTCGACCGGACAGGGATTCTCGACATGAACCTCGTGGAGCGCGCCAGGAACCTGATCCTGCAGCCGCGCTGGGAATGGCAGCTGATCGAAGCGGAGCCGCACACGGTGCAGGACCTCTACACGGGGTATGTGATGATCCTCGCCGCCATTCCGGCGGTGTGCGGATTCATCGGTTATTCGATCGTGGGCGCCGGGGCATGGGGCGCGACGACCCGCATGCCGATCGGCGCAGGGGTCGCGTACGCAGTGGTGGGCTACCTGCTGTCGCTGGGATGGGTGTACATCCTGGCGCTCATCATCGAAGCGTTCGCGCCCAAGTTCGAGGGCAAGAAGGATTTCGACCAGGCGCTGAAGGTCGCCGCCTACATGCCCACTCCGGCATTCATCGCGGGCGTGTTCAGCGTCATCCCGGCGCTCGCGATCATCGGCTCGCTCGCGAGCCTCTACAGCCTCTACCTGCTGTTCGTCGGCCTGCCCATCCTCATGAAGACGCCCGAGGACAAGGCCATACCCTACTTCTGCGTCGTGATCCTCGCGGTGATCATGGTCACGGTCGTCTTCTACATCATCACCGCGCTGGCGATCCCCAGCCCCATGCGGGGCTTCTAGGCGTCGGATCCCGCCACGCTGGGCGGAATGATCGGCGGCGCCATGCGCGGGCCGCGCGCCTTGCGGCGCCGGCCATAGGGAGAAAACCCCACCGCGCGCGGCGCGACCTCGAGGAAAGACGCGAGCTGCTCGAGCGCGAGGCGATACGATTCGCGCTTGAAGTCGATGACCGCTTCGAGGGGCACCCAGTAGTCGTGCCAGCGCCACGCGTCGAACTCGGGATGGCCGCTCGCGCGCAGGCTGATGTCGCAGTCGCGCCCGACGAGCCGCAACAGGAACCAGATCTGCTTCTGGCCCTTGTACGTGCCGCGCCACTCGCGCTTCACCCAATGCGTGGGCACGTTGTAGTGGAGCCAGTCACGCGTGCGCCCGAGGATCTTCACATGCTGGGGCAAGAGCCCCGTCTCTTCCTGCAGCTCCCGGTACATCGCCTGCTCGGGAGTTTCCCCGGGCTTGATGCCGCCCTGGGGGAATTGCCACGCGTGCTCTTTGACGCGCTTACCCCAAAAAACCTGGTTCTTGCCGTTGATGAGCACGATGGCGACGTTCGGGCGATAACCGTCCCGATCGATCATGGCGTCCACCATCCAATCCGTTGAGTTGAGTCCATTTTTTCACAGTTTGCGAGCGCCCGCCAGCGCTCGGAACGGATCACGGGACGTGTAGAATAGCGGCTCGCAAGCTAATGATTTAACAGGAATTCATGCGCGCCACCCAGTATTACCTCGCGACCCTCAAGGAAGCTCCCCAGGAAGCGGAGCTCGTCAGCCACACGCGCCGGCGCGCTCGAGATGCTCGCGCCGCCCGTGCAGCCCGCGGAGCTGTGGCAGGAGACCGGCCGCTGGGACCTCTACGGCCCGATGATGCTGCGCATCAAGGACCGTGCGGAGCGGGAGTACTGCTACGCGCCCACCGCCGAGGAAGTGCTGTGCGACATCGTGCGCAAGGAGATCCGCAGCTACCGCCAGTTGCCGGTGAACTTCTACCAGATCCAGACCAAGTTCCGCGACGAGATCCGGCCGCGCTTCGGCGTGATGCGAGCACGGGAGTTCACGATGAAGGACGCATACTCGTTCGACGCCGACTTCGAGGGTTTGAAGAAAAGCTACCAGTCGATGTACGACGCCTATGTGCGAATCTTCACGCGCCTCGGCCTCAAGTTCCGCGCGGTCGCCGCCGACACGGGCGAGATCGGCGGCACCGGCTCGCATGAGTTCCAGGTGCTCGCGGGCTCCGGCGAGGACGCGATCGCCTACTCGACCGGATCGGGCTACGCGGCCAACGTGGAGCTCGCCGAGGCGCTCGCCCCCGCGGCGCCGCGCGGTCCCGCGACGCAACCGATGAAGAAAGTCGCGACGCCGGACAAGCACACCTGCGAGGAGGTTTCGCAGCTGCTCGGCATCCCGATCGAAAAGACGGTGAAGTCGATCGTGGTGATGCACGACCGGGGCAAGGACGCCGCGCCCGAGATGGCGATGCTGCTGGTGCGCGGCGACCACATGCTGAACGAGGTGAAGGCCTCGAAGCTGCAGGGTTTGAATCCGTTTCGCTTCGCCACCGACGCGGAGATCCGCGCGCAGCTGCGGGCTCCGCCGGGATCGCTCGGTCCCGTGGGCCACGGGGGACTCAAGGTGGTCGCCGACCGGACCGTGGCCGCGATGAGCGACTTCGTCACCGGCGCCAACGAGGAAGGCTTCCACCTCACCGGCGTGAACTGGGGCCGCGACCTGCCCGAGCCCGCGATCGTGGCCGATATCCGCAACGTCGTTGCGGGCGACCCGTCGCCCGATGGCAGCGGCACGCTCGAGATCGCGCGCGGCATCGAGGTGGGGCAGGTATTCCAGCTGCGCACCTTGTACACGCAGAAGATGGGCGTGAACTACATCGACGAGAAAGGCGAAACCAAGCCGATGGAGATGGGCTGCTACGGAATCGGCGTCACGCGCATCGTCGCCGCGGCCATCGAGCAGAACCACGACGACAAGGGCATCATCTGGCCCGATTCCATGGCGCCCTTCGCGGTCGCGATCATCCCCCTCGGCTATCGCAAGAGCGAGGCGGTGAAGGCGGCCGCGGAGAAGCTCTACGCGGAGCTCGAGGCCGCGGGCGTGGAGGCTTTCCTCGACGACCGCGACGAGCGCGCCGGGGTCCTTCTCGCCGACCAGGAGCTCATCGGCATCCCGCACCGCATCGTGATCGGCGAGCGCGGCTTGAAGGAAGGCGTAGTCGAATACCAGCATCGCCGCGACGCCGCCGCGACGAAGGTGGCGCTCGCGGACGCCGCGTCGCACGTGCGGCTGCGCCTCGACCATCCCGCCTGACGTTGCGCGCCGCCCTCCTCGCGCTCACGCTCACGCTGCCGCTCACGGCGTGGGCCGGCGCGCAGCAATACGAGGTGCTCTCGGCAAGCGTTCGCGCCTCGCTCGCCAACGCCGTGAACGACCGCGGCAGCGTCGACATGAAGGACCTGGACACCCGCGCCTGGGTGCGCGGCATGACGCGGCGCGTGGCCGCGCGCTTTCCCGACGAGGAGTCGGCGCGGCAATTCCTCGCGCTGGTGCGCTACGAGGCGATGCGCGCCGGGCTCGACCCGCATCTCGTGCTCGCGGTGATCGACGTCGAGAGCAAGTTTCGCAAGTACGCGGTCTCGAAGGCCGGGGCGCGCGG
>WNFI01019493.1_pt1 | contig 13887 bp, 18 predicted proteins | sample 5400471 | NCBI WGS metagenome assembly WNFI01 (sample SAMN13153348, study PRJNA577476) | soil metagenome | isolation source: 100 cm saprolite on Douglas fir-dominated hillslope | place: USA:California | collected 2013-09-17 | reverse complement strand
TGAGCTTGATCTTATGTACATTTCTGTGCGACGCCCTGTACTAAATACTACCCGATTAACCCTTCATCTCTATCCGTCTCTGTAGTCGAGTGATCAGGGCAGAAAGTCCGGTCCTGAGCTGCAATGCCATGCTATCAATGGCCTTGGAAGACCGTTCCTTCTTTTCCTCCGTAGCAGCTAGCAATACCTGGTCTATTAGATTATAGGGTAACCAAGTAGAAAATGATTGTGGAGTCGACAGACGAGCTGGTGTAGCCTGGGTGGGACTCAGCAATCAATGACCCAATGCGAATGAGAAATAGGATGTAGCCTACCCGTTGTACCATAGCGATGCTGTAGGTGAGGGCATGCTGCACCAGGCCGTACTTCAATGACATTCGAATTAGGTACTCTGGTTGATTTTCCTATAATACATGGTGTTAAAGACGTGATTTGGTTAACGTTCTGGCCAGTGCTTACCTCGAAGAATTTTACAAGCCACGCAGGTACTCGACTAAAGCGATCCAGATCCAAGATCTTCTGAAATACAATCTTGTGGTAACTCCAGTCGCTGTCGAGTGAGTCGTAGGTATCCAAGGATATCCGCAGGTACCGCCATGCACGTTGAGAGTTCGTGCCCTCCCAACTCAGCACCTGATCGATGAATAACCAGGGGCATTCGATAGAATCCCTGAGGAATTCGTGAGTGACCAGCTGAATGCTCCGAAGTTGATGCACTCACACGTCATCATCAAGTTGTTCAGCTATCCGCATGCATCTAGAGGTCAATACACCGAAGATGGGAGTCATGTCAAGCTGCAGTGTCCGTGCATTGGACAGCGCCAAGTCAAACAGCCCCAGTTGGACGTAATGTGTAATAATGTCTTCTTTCGACATTGTCCGTACTGTCGATGAAATATTCAACCACGGCTTGCGTAGATACAGAATAACACTTACCCGGCAACTCCGGGGAATCTCGAGCAAGCTGAAGCTTAGACATCAAAAGCGTATATTCACGCCTCATCTCTGACAGACTGATAACATGGAAGTCGATCCCAGTGGATGCAAAGTATTCTTCCGGAATGTGTTGGGATAGCCTCGGATGCTGAACAGATATAAGTGTGAGACAAGATCAATCTTACAGGAATAGGACCAACTGCTATGGCCTCAGTTGGAGGTGAGACGTATTCGACCCAGGCATCTTTAACATTCACAAGTGAGAGTGCATTTATTGCAGTCAACAAACTCATCGCTTGCAATGAGCCGATTTCAACGAAGTCAACGTTCTGAAGCGGTTGTAGTTCACCCAGGCGCTTGCCGTGCTGATACATGGCGGCGGCAGCTACGATTGGTAGTTGAAATTGGAGTATAGGAATGGAGATGTCGCACTCACCACTTCGGTAATCACCTCTAAAGACGTACCATCCATGTAACACTTGAGCATAGTCAGGCTTTTGACGAGGATTCGTATTCCGTGACTTGAACAAGAGTGTGTTCTCTACGTCGGCTTGGAAGCCAATGAAGTTCAGACTCAAGAGTCGATTAATTTCTTCATTTTCACACATCGCGATTATCAGGTGCCGTACAAACTCGCACTGCCTACAACAATTGACATTAATGAAGTGGATTCATAAATGAAGACGCGTCAAGTACTAACTGTTCGTGTGATGGCATTGTAATAATGACCACGTAAGCTTCTTCATAATTTCCAAGCTCAACCTCTGCTTTGAACAAGCGAGGCCAGAGATCGGAGGCCTCAGCCGGGTCACTAGCCTCGATAGCTAATCTGGCAAATCGAGCAACCTGAGTAAAAATAGCCAAGCTATCGAATACTCCTATGAGATGGCGGTAATAGTCAGATGGAGAGTCTATTGATACGCCTGAGGGCAAGACGATCCGTAGGAGTTCACCATCTAACTGGTGAAGTGCGGTAGTTGAGCCTATGAATTTAGAAATGAGCGGTGGCTGCAGAATCCCAGTCCAAGTCAGCTACTCTACCTCCACAGAAAGCTACTGTCTCAAGAAGATCTGCACCATCTTCAACCCGTCCAACATCAAGTAGTATACGTCCGATCAAATATGCTATCGCCGGTGCCCGAGGATACCATCGTGCCACCTCGTGCGCGATCTGGGCGAATCCGAGTGTCCAAATCCGATGGATTAGCTGAACCTCCGCTTCCGAGACTTCCGGCGCGTTGAGTAGACGCGGAAGACCAGTACTGAATAGGTAGTGGTGTGCTGTTACAGAGGGAGGGGTATGTGGAGTGAATGATAATGAAAGAGATGAAAGGAAGACGTGGAGAAGGGAATAAGTGATTGGATGGCGACTACGAGAGTTATCTGATACAGTCATGTTCCTCATAAGTGAGGCGACATCATCATCCACGAACCGGGCGGAAGTTGCTTCCAGGTCACCTGCAGGGGACGTGGCGATATGATGCAGGAGGGAGATATTTTGGACCGCAGCGAATGCTTGCCCTGCAATGCGGGGCTGCCCGACCAGGGAATCCGGATTACGCTCAATGATGTATGCCAGGAGAATAAATAAAGGGAGCACAACGTCATAACGAGCCTTAACAGAGGCCACGATGAACGACGTTGAAAGTGCGGTCTGCCAGCTCAACGGGGATGTAGCACCAGACTCGGACTCCTCGTCTTGCTCTAACTTGACAGCATCTAGGCCCGTCACAGCCTGTAGAATATCAGCCATCACAGTTTCGACGTCAGAAAATTGTGCAAGTTGGGCGTCAACCCATGTCGACGTAGTAGGGGGTATGCCTTTCATCAAGCCCCCCTGAAACAATTGAAGCATCATATCTGGATAAGAACTCTTCGGATCCGATCGAACTACATCCAGCACGGATTCTTCAAGCTTCATTGCCCTTGCACTACCCAAACTCTCTCGAAGAGTGTACGCTATTCGAGACAGGGTGACGGTCTCCGGAATCTGCGGATCCGACACCTGACTTGCTTCAGTATTCACAATGAGCTGACGGAGCTGCAGAACCCTATCCGTCTTAACAATCGCGCACAGTCTCTCGCGCTCTACCAAGAGCGGCTCACCGAACTGCGAAACCCCCAATAGAAGCGGCCACCGGGCTTGCCGTTCAATCTCACGACATCGAGCAAGGAACCCCTCCCAATCCCTACGTAAGGCATTCCAATAAGGGACCCAGAGTTGCTCGCCAGTCTGCAGATCGATGGCGAGATCGACGGTGCAGCCAACAACTGAGATAATTTGTTCAGCGAGAGTTTCGTACGTTGTTGTCAGGATTGCATGATGGTCCCCAGGAACACTGAGGAGAGCCATTGAGTATTGCTGTAAAGCAGCTCGTAGGGTATACTTGGAGAATGACGCTGGTTCAAGGAGTGCCATAAGGAATGCATCGGTAAATGGACTTTGGGGAAGAATATTCTCTTCTAGTTGAGGAGACGGGAAGTATGATTCGCTATCGCAGTCCACGAGGTGCCATGACGATGAAGTACTTTCGGAGTCGAAATCTACATACTCCACCAGGGCACTCCCCGCATTATCCCAAAGTGCCCAAAGTATACCATCGGAGACCATGAAGTCGCGAAGTTGCCGTGACTGGCTTGTTCCAGAACAAGGCTTCGACCACAAATCCTCCAGATTTCGCTGTCCGCTACTATTCTTCCCAGAGAGACCATACAGCAAGAAGAAGCCGCCTTGGGCCTGCGGCATAAAAACCAGGACTTGAAGTCCCTCATCAATTCCATCCTCGTCTGAGGAGACAATGACCTGAATGAGGCGCCTTGGTTCAGGCTCCAAGATTGAAAGAGTTCGGGAAGATGGCAACCAGTCAGAGTCCGACAAAACTGCTGGGACGTTGACACTCGCGACGCATGCGCCTGTCTCCCAGACACGTAATGTTCGATCACGTTGAAGGGAGAGGACAACTAAAGAAGGGGAGGGATTAGGGACAGTGGCGAAAGATACTGTATGAGAAGATCCTTTTTGGGGACGGGTAAACGTGATTAACGATGTCAACGAGAGTGACAAGGGTGGTCGAAGTACGGTTTCTTTCCATTCTATTCTGATGGTGAGCGCATGCTAGAACATCAATAATGCAGGGTGCTTACCTGAGTACTCCGTGGAAGCAGACACCCGTACAGCATCCAAGTTTAGGATCCCTCCGTCTCTTAGCCCAATGAAGATACTTCCGGCCTCCTTGACGTGCAGTGGCCCCAAGATATTCTCGGGTGGATGCTTGACTTTGTACTCGGATATCCAGTTCTGAGATGCATAATCATCAGACCAGAGTTGGGGCGTCCGAAACACCATACGATAGACAGAGCCATCTTCACTGAGAGCAATGATGTGCACTTCGGGATCATCGAACACAGCGACGGGGGCGGGGATCAGCCTAGATGGGAAAGAGAAGCGCGTAGGTGGCGCATCACTTGACAAAGATGACAATTCTATCGTTCTTCGTCCGTGTAACACACGTAGAAGAACGTGCACTGGCGACTGGCAAAGAATTGAGGCTTCGGTTCCGTGTTCGGGTAGAACATCCGCAGAGTCCAAGTGGCTGCTTCGCAATGGCTCAGCAGGACTCTGACTCTGTATTGATCGCACATTGGCCCTCGAGACGGGCAGCACTGAGGAGATGTGGGCGGCGACGAGCGTAAAGAGGGAGCTCTGCATCTTGTTTGCCCTTATTTGTAACGAGAGACAAAGTTCTCCAAGCGCCTCAATCCGGGAGTAGCCGGGAAGAACACCCACTGAAGCGCTGTAAAAATACTGAGAGCACAGGGTGGAAAGAAATGAATACGGCAAATGAAGACAGAAATAAACGAAAAGCGAGAAAGGGGATAGTGAATATACAAATCAAAGAGAAAACTGAGAAATCGAAAAGCACAAACAGATCGATTTTCAAAAAAAAAAGGTGACAGGGGAAGGAGGACCGAAGCCGCACAAGAGTGCTCGCGCAAAGAAAAGAGAGAATCAAGATGGAGGTAAATGAAAAGAAAACCTGTGGCTAATTATTTATTTGGGTAGAACATTACGAATTACCTGAACTAGCGGACAAATGCCGGTATATGTGTACTCATGATGAAGGAAGACCTGCCAGTGACAAATGGGGTTCAGCGCCGTGATGTCCGCTGTAACACCGTCTACGGAAAACCGATCTAGCGCGCACTTGGTCCGAATGGAATCGCGCTCTTCACTTAATGTTGATCAGGGATGTCATAGTTCGGTTCGGAAATTTTCAAAGCGAACCGTGATTTGGTTGCGCAACGGGACATTGGGATATTGTGATTGAACCAACTACGATTCAGAACCATAAAAGAAACTCAGTCGATCATGCATGCGGTGTCAACTCTACTTACAAAGTCTAAGTCGCATGAGTGATGCCGAGCTTTTCCGTTCAATCAGCTACAGTCTTCAACTCACAAGCAGAACTCCCTTCTTGCCATATTTTTATCCGCCATCCACAGACTTGTTCACAATAAGAACACCCATAACCGCCTGGCAACTCGGATGTTCTCAGAGTCGCCAAAACGGGTAATCAAACGATGGATGGTAATTCCAACGGGTTGTACTGCAAAGGAAAAAATCCCGGATGTCAATGATGTCAAATACTCAGGGTTTTCATAATCATCGAAGACGCTCTGCATGATGAAAGTATGTATCAAGGCTGAGACCATAAAAATAGATTACCCAGTGCCGGATCGGTGTGATGGCGTCTGGGCCTTAGACTTATCAGTCGATGGAGGTGAGGCATTCTTTGTACGTAGCCTTCCAGCTCACGGGCTCATTGATAATCGTTAAAAGTCCCGTCGACCGGGCTCCAGAAGTGCGAGAGTGAAGGGCAAAGGAACGGCTGATTGAAAAGTGGCGGCCAAAGGTCTGTCCAACGAATACAATAGTTGATGAGGTGCATAAGAGAAAAACTGCACAACGTGAATAGTGCAATGTGAGCTCCGCAAAGGCATTAGATCGCAAATGGTAGCTCAAATATCAGAACCCCGTGGCATATGGCAGACCATATGGAAGACTGCTTCGAGGATATTGGCAACTTGAATGTGAGGCATAGCAAAGTCCCAGGTAGTAGAGATGGACCCCCGAGCCGCACCGGGTTTTCGGGGTCGGTTTGCCATCCAAGGCTGTCACATTCGCTATTAGAACCAGATTGCATGATGTGGTCGAGTAAATTGGAATGTTCTTTTTTCTTCCCCGTTTTCCTCCGCCATCCCCAAGTCGTGTGTGCACTGTGTGATTATTAGTATATTATATTACAATTCAAGCATTTGGTTTGGCGGTTCAGCGGTTCGGCTCGCGGTTTAATAATTCCAACCGGTTCGCACATGCATGATCCCTAAGATCCATTGATTGACGCCAACATTGTGGCGTTGGAACGTGTATAATTGAACTGTATGCGCAGATTTGTTTCCACAACCTTTGATCATGGAAGAAAGGCAATCCGATATCATGTGCGTGCCCAGAGGCTTGGATCGTCGGGGACAGAAGGGGAATTAAGGCGGTGGACATAGCTCGCAATTATGCAGAGCCATCGGTAAACTCCGCCAAGCTCACTCCATGACATGATGACATGATGATGGCGTGGGTGCGTATTTCCATCATATCTTGCTTCTTTGATGGAGGGGACTGGCTCCATCGTGTTTATACACGGGCGCTTTAGCCAACTTTAAATTTGTGTCGTAAAATATATCAGGACTGGACGGAACTCTACCATAACATGGGACAGCTCCCTCCTAGTGATGATGTCTGAAGAGACGTTTTATTGTGATGCGATGCTCTTTCCGTACGATGAACCAGCCCCTCGTTGCGTCCCTCTAAAGTCAACAATTACACACGATGCCAACCCGGTGTCTGGCTCTGTCCGAAGCGAAACACGTCGCCCTCACCCTGAAGAGCTCCCTGGAACAAACGTCTCCTTAGGGAATCCATACGTCATCTTTTACCCATCTCAACAGCAAGACCTACCTACGAATGCTTGTCTTACCCAAGTTGCCAGTGAGACGAACGGGCTGCAGTTGTGCCACCGGTGGGCGGGTAGCATCCTGGTCGCCAAATATTCAGATGTTCCTTTCGGCGACATGATCCCATGTATCATGAATGACATCCCGATCATCCTACGTCACATTGCCCAGAGCAGTCCATTACAACCCGACATGGTGAGATTGGCTGACAACATCCACAATCAAAAATAGCTCTTGACAATATGTGTACTCAAAAGTCCTAGGATATAGCATATATAAGTCCATAATTCACGATCCACCAGTGGGTGAGATGCGGTCCTTTTTCCATAACCGAGCTATAATTCGCCTTTGTTAGGTTTCTGAACGGTAGATGCATCCTCGTTGAGCGAAGGATTTGGATTAGGCCCTGCGATAGGTCGAAGTGGCTCCTCTTGTCCGCATGGCCCCGGAATAGGTGAATACGGGCTGATGAGTTTATTGATTACGATCCCAATTCTCGGATACTTCGGATTCTCTTTGAAATATTTTATCCAATGGTCTTTTGACTGTGACGCATAGGTTAGAGCGAGATATTCATGTAGAGGGAAACCTAAATGCATACACGAAGCTGGGCCTCAGTCAAACCTCTTAGGTCATGAGTGCGATGCCCTTTCAAGCATTGAGTTGCGAATGCTCGAGTGGCGTCCACACCAGCGAAGTTATGATAGCTCCCTCTCGGTCCGTAATTATTTCTACCGGGTGTAACATCGTAGACCTCGCCATTGATCTAAAGAACGAGTTCATTGTCATATGACCCGATATTTGACGTTGCATACCGCAAGGTAGACAGGCTGCCCCGGAATCGTGCCATCGTATTCGGCAAGTTCTGCGGGACTCAAAATCTTCTGTGGCCTCTGTACGACATCAACAGGAATGAGCAATCAATCTATGACAAGCATAGTACCAACGAACCGGGAAATAGGTTTCCCACTTTGTCCATTTGCCTTCATACTCCCATAGCGGACTGCCAGTGATGAACCACCCAATGAAAAGAAATGCGCAGAAAAGGAAGAGTATCAGTTTGGCGAAAGCCAGAGCCGCTGAAGGCTCTGCCTCCAGATCATCCTCTGGACCAAGAGATTCGCCCTTGGCAATCTTCTCATTCCGACGCTTAATCTTCTCTGCCTTGCGTCGAGCTTTCTCTTCCTCTTTTACTTTGTACTCTCGATATCTGTGGAATAAAGCAAGTTATATCACATACCCGTAGCTCGCACGAAGTAACACCTACGCAAGGAACGGACGATTTGCTTGCTTATCAATAACAAGGTTTCCTCGAGCATCCCGGATCTTGGGGACTGGCTGTTGATGGGGCTCAGGAGTCGGTGGTCGATTGACTATGGTTTCGTCCATCACAGTTACTAGAGTTGACTCGTTGACGTAAGCGCCCGAACTAAATAAGACACCAGTTATATCCGTTGATTAAGCCTATGTAGAAAACCCCTCAGGTTTCTTGAGGAAGTCTCAATTTATCAAGCTAGGTGATCATATTCTAACCGTTGTCCTGGGCAATCTTGTACTTCATGGGGTTCATGCTTCTCCATTACACATAAAACAATGTTGAATGTATGCCATGAGTGACTCATGGAAGCCTGAGCCTGAGGATATATTTCTAGCTCAATCGTCATATAGTGGACTTGAAGACCCGATCAGAATCATTCTTTCGGTTATCTGACTTGGCCTCAGGAGACTTAGACTCGACCTTCTCACTCGTAGACTTTTTCATTTATTCACGTACCATCTGCTAATCTCTGATGTAAATGGTTCGTCCATCTTTCACTGAAGATGAACGTCCCCTGGGATAAAAGGAATGAATGTAAGTAAATGTACACCTCAAGGCTCAAGCTACCGCCGCTAGGATATCGTGGCTTTCAGACTGTCCTTCTGGTATCCCAAGCAACCCGAACTCGGCTTCAGCTCCGCCTCTCTCGATTCGCTAAAATCCTAGCCCACCCGACTCATACCAGAAGAAGTCAACTGATTGTACACATTATTGACATTGCGTAGACATGGTCGGGTAGATCCGACTCTGCGTTGCTGATGCGTCTATATAGGGCACATTTGGGGCACATCACCCCGTAGTAAGATTGATTGACATAGGCCACGTCTGACCTAGATGGAACCAGGCCGTCCAACGAATGAATTTGGCTAGCTGCCATGAAAAACCGCCGTTCGGACCTATCCATCGGAGTACGTTCTTTCCTCTGGAAACTCATCCACAACGCTCATAAATGCGGCCATTACTGGTACAATATCCCCAACCACGAGGAACGAGGCATCTGCCACAACTCCGAGTCGACAGAATCAATGCAACACATCATATTCAACTGCGACGCCAACAAATGCGACCACGCATGGGGATACCGTTAAAGACCTCTGCGCCCGAAAAAATATTAACTGCCCAACGGGTTTCGACATCACATCGATCATGGCGCTACCCCTCCTCGCAATCAAAACCCCCGAAGGCGCCCCTAGACCAGGCGCCACACGCTTCTTCCTCATTTCCGCGTCGGAGTGTGCCTTCATGCTTTGGAAAATGCGGTGTAGAAGACTCCTAGATAGCAACAATGATACACGTAACAGAATCCCTGACCCTCTAGAAATCAAAAACCAATTGATTGCTATCCTCAATAACAGACCCGAACTAGACCGCACTCTCACAAACAATATAAAATACAAACACAACGCCCTACCTCACAACCTAGTCCTCAGGACCTGGAACGGCACCCTAACAAACAAGCACCGCCTACCAGACAACTGGCTGTCAGTCAGCGGGGTTTTAGTGGGTATAGCCAACGATCCCCATGGATCCTGCCAGCGCCGCTGCGCTGGAATCGGCTGAGTCCCACACTCTAAGTATCGTGCGTAACGCATTTCCTCGCGGTGGTACATCTGGTTACAGGCTATCGACACATATCCCCGAAATTCGCATACTAACACCTCGGGTCCCCCCCGAATCTAACTCACAACGCGAGTATCGCGCGCCCATGAGGCAGTGAGTTCCACCAAAAAAAAAAATTGATTGATTGACATGCAATTGGCCAGATCTGGCGCTTACTTTCACCAATTGGCGGTATGTCCTGTTTAGGAAAGTATTCGATATCCGGATCCTGATATTGCTCTGTGATCGCAGGTAATCGAACCTACTCTCCGCTTAGGGGTCTTGCGCAACCCTGGCGGTCGGTGCTTCCCTCACGATTTCGACATGGCATGGTGCACGCGGTAGGTAGTAATTACGCTGGCTGCAATGAGTCTTCCTGTACGCTCTTACTGACGGCAAGACTATTGTGAAACACCAGCCGCGTGGTGCCGCCCCTCATCGCTTTTGGGGGCGCCTTGAATATCTGCTTTTTGTACAGTACGATGCTCGTCTATGTTAATGCAAGAAAAGATGCAGAAAGTGAGTGGGAAGGAGGAGGTCATGACGTAATTCCCACTACAGTACGTAGATACCATCTTACTAGATGCGAGTCTTACTCTCTGGTTTCATTCCACAGACTGCGTTCATTGTCACCTATTGTTTGATTTCGTTAACTGCATCTCTTATTGGTGGACTCGGAGTCTTCAAGGTACTGTAGTCGTCGGCAGCCTTTCCAATGCTGATTCTTATTATGCGAGCCGTCTTGCCACAGCGTACACCATCATATATTCGCCTATTCCTTCAGTACAAACTCGGAGACCTTGTTCTATCTGCCGTTACCCTTATTACCCTCGCTTTCACAAGTTCTCGCTCCTCAAGATGGCACGAGTCTACGTGTAACGAACTTTTCACCCAACCCGATCTCCTGAGGCTGCTGCTGCGATTTGGCGTCAACATCCAAGAGTGCGAAATCTGGCTCGAGAAATTCATTACAACAGCAATAACGGTGCTTTGTATCGTTTTAATTCTCAAAGTATGTTTCCCGAATGCACGTCATGTCGAGTATTTCATTTCTCGCGGATTAACGCTTGGCACAGGTTCAATTCATCATTCTGGTGTCTACATTTTACGCCACTCTCTCACGCAGATCAGGGCATCCTGCCTCAGTCGTCTCATCCGCTCGCACGATGCCTATACGCAAGACGTACATGTCCCGGCGAAGAGCTGACAAGCGTCAGGCCGAGCTTCCACCGTACACCGACTTGACTACCAATGTGTATCCACTAGTTTCCATTCATAAAACTGATGGCAATGTTGTCCTCACGAGAGTAAAAGAATGATGTTGAGGCCAGGCGCAGGGTGTAAATGTCATAGTAGCCGATTTCTCCGAGGTCACATCTACTTGTTGCATAGTAAATTATGCATTTGTGATCATGTACTGTACTGTAGGTAATTGATGTCTCAAGTCCTGACTGCGTTAGGAGGCCGATGGTTGTGATTATGAGCACCAAGTTGGTCTGCAAGGCCATCATCTGTAACATTACCAGCAACAATTTCGCATCTCATCCCTTTCACTTGTCAAAATTAACGGCTGATGGTTTTGTTTCCGAAACGGGTAATGCAGCCCCGGCTCGGAAGCAAGTTGAACACTTTCCAACATAGAGACTGAACATGGCTCAAGCTGTAGAAGGTGGTAGCGGCGGTACTCCACGGAAGAAAAAGGCGACTGCACGGAAAAGCGCAGGTGGCCGGGCGCCAAGACGGACTGTTTCGGGTCATGAACAGCCTGAGGCTGGTAAGTGATGGACGTCTGCAATATATGCCCATGGCTGATCGGTCCTGGGCCATTCATATGTTTGACAGTCCCAGTCCAGAGGAGACGATTTCGGCCAGGGACAGTCGCCCTGAGAGAGATACGAAAATACCAGAGGTCTACCGATCTGTTACTTCGGAAGCTCCCGTTCTCTCGCTTGGTTGGTTGTCGTGTTGTATATTGACAACTCGACGCGTCCAACCCATTTCTTTGCTCCAGGTCAGAGAGGTGGCGCTGGAAATGTCGACGGATTACTCTGAGGGACCTCTCTTGCGTTGGCAAAGTTCCGCACTGTTGGCGTTACAAGAAGCAACTGAAGCTTATTTGGTTCACCTATTTGAGGATGCGTGAGTCCCGAAAAACTTGGTACCGTGACCACCGGCGCTCACATGATCCTTCGCAGTAACTTGTGCGCGATCCACGCAAAGCGGGTTACCATCATGCAACGCGATATGCAGTTGGCTCGACGCATCCGTGGTCCTTGGGGGGGATTAGGTTGATTCTATTTTGGGCCTAATTAGTGGTTTTCATTCGGTGGGAGTTGCCAATTCTCTTATTAGATAGTTGCAATGGACTCCCTCGCAACAAGCACAAACAAGAACACCGCCACACAGGCCCCGAAGGAAGTCCAGCAGCGCAATGTAGCCATTGTCCACAATCTGTAGAACACTCTATGATAGTCTGTCTGTGATGCACCCCACCTGTAACTTGATGGGAGGACACTCGGTGCGAATCACACGCTTCACCCAGTATACCGTATACGAATGTGATTCATCATCATCAAGGGAGCCCAGCCGCCTGATGTCTTCACACCTACCGTTGTTGTTTTTTTTTTTCGGTTGTGTTCTTGCGGTTGTTGTACAAACTAGCGTACCAAACCATTTTCATGTGTTCTGCAATTTGCCAATGCCGTGGTCGTCGTTATCCCCATGTCGGGGAGTGCCGCCGCTCTAGTGGCCGGAACCAACGTTCGTCAGCAATTATCATCACAAGGTTGTAGATAGTGGGTTTGGGGAATCGCTGGTCTTTGACCTCCTACCCTTGTCACGCAGTGCCTGCACGGCTTGTCCAAGTCGACACGTCTTCTTAGTCGGCCACAAGCCCGCCTGGGCACCATTTCGTGCGTAGCAACTCTTCGCGAAACTTGTTGCTTCGTAGCCAAGACTAAACTTCTTCACCGCGTACTGTTTTCCTGCCCCTTCTGTAGCATGCTACGGTTGGCGTCCTCTCTATTTGGCCGAAGAGACAGGAGCAAGTCTGGCAGTGATCAGCTTCCCGAACCTCCTGTTTCCAATATTCCGTTTCCGTCTGGAAACTCATCAACATCCTCCGCAACCTCTCTCAGCGTCCGTACCCCCGAGGAACCGTTGGATCGTCAAGCCCCTACCGAGCGCAAGGGTTCGAGCAGGTGGAAACATGTATTTCGGAACAGGAAGTCCTTCCTCCGAGTTGCATCGTCCCCGAGTCCACTCATCAGGAACGATCCAACATCCTTGTTAGAAGCCAAAAGCGATATGAGTGTAAGGCCCCGGCCTCGTGTCGATCAGATAGATGATACTCCTGACTCGGGTGGCAATCTCGCCCCCCCAATTCGACCGTTTGTATACCATCACGTCGATAGCTCCGGGTCCTCGTCCAGTTCACTAAGATCATCGCGCTCTTCACTCACTCCGCCCACGGCACAACAACACTTGTATTCAATGATACTTTACAGCATCCAGGCATCAGCCGGACCTTCACCTCATCCTCTCGTTTACTCGCCATCTGAACCTATTTATCCTCGTTCATGTAATGCATCTGATTCTCCGCCCTCCATTCAGCCCACTCTCCGCCATCAATTACTACGGGCACGGCTACTTAAGCGCTCAGAAACCTATATTCTCACCCCTGCGGAAGAGCGCTCAATTCGACCATTCGTCCAACGTGCTCCCCGAAGTCTTCGATCGCAAATTCCTTTTTCCGAGAACGAAGCCCTTTTCACTGTTGACGGCGGAGGGTGGAGTAGAGGCCTTAACCGTTGGATTCGGCGCAGCGGCTTTGAAGAGCGAAACGTAATCTGGGTTCCGAATGCTGACCAAACACGACTATATATAAAAGCTGTCTCGGGAAGGCCCATCGCAGCACTTGAATTCTCAGAGGGTTTAGAAGCCCTCGCTGGACTCCAGGGGGATCTGTTGCAGTCTCAATGTAGGTTGCCATCAATAATAGCCTTTCATTGCTTCATTCGTTCTCA
>WNFI01326400.1_pt2 | contig 13889 bp, 14 predicted proteins | sample 5400471 | NCBI WGS metagenome assembly WNFI01 (sample SAMN13153348, study PRJNA577476) | soil metagenome | isolation source: 100 cm saprolite on Douglas fir-dominated hillslope | place: USA:California | collected 2013-09-17 | reverse complement strand
GGACGACTGGATTTGAACCAGCGACCTCACGCACCCCAAGCGTGCGCGCTACCAGGCTGCGCTACGTCCCGACCGGTAAGCTGACCGCGACAGGCCAACAAAATCAGAAGGCCGAATCGGGCAGGGAATCAGCACCACCAAGGTATCACCGCCGTTCGAGCAGCGTCAAGAAAGCGCGCAGCGTATCGCGCAAATCCAGCAGCATTTTGCGGCTAAGAAGCTGCGCCGCGCCTTCCGCCGCATGCCTGTCGCCCACGTTTTCCGCTTCGAAATTTCCTTCATGCTCGCGCAGAAACCGCCGCGCGCCCGCGATGGTGAACCCTTCGTCGTAGAGCAGCCGCTTGATGCGAAAGACCATGTCCACGTCGTCCTGGCGGTAGAGGCGATGGCCGCTGGAGCTCTTGACGGGCTCCAGCATGGGAAACTCGGTTTCCCAGTAACGCAGAACGAAGGGTTTTAGATCCGCGAGACGGCTGACTTCGCCGATGCGGTAGAGTTTTTTCTCCGTGGCGACTTGCGTTGCTGTGCCGTTGTTTGGCATCGGAAGCCCCGCCGGGGGACGCCGCTATCGTAGCAGTTTGCGGGTCATTGATATAGAGGGCGGGGATGTAGAGGGAGGGTTCATTGGTCACGGCCTCCTTCGCCACCAGAGCGTTTCTCGCGTTTGCGGAGGCGCTGGATAAAGCGGACGGGCGTGCCAAGGTAGTCGAACTTGGCGCGAAGTTGGTTTTCGAGGAAGCGCTGATAGCTGAAGTGCAGCGGCTCCTTCTGGTTGGTGAAAATGAGGAATGTCGGCGGCGCGATTTTAGCCTGTGTCATATAGTAAATGCGTACCGGACGAGCCTTCGGCGTTGTACCGCGCTGTAAGTCGACTTCTTCCTTGAGCCAATTGTTAAGCACCGGCGTGGCGATGCGGCGGCGGCGTGCTTCCCAGCACTGATTGATGAGCGGAAAGAGTTTGTCGGCGCGCTCTCCGGTTTTTGCGGAGAGAAAAACGATTGGCGCGTAGCTCAGGAATTTCAATTTAGCGCGAATCATTTTTTCGTAGTCGAACATCAACCGTCCGGCATCGAAGTTTTCCGGTTTGTGGCGTTCGCCGGGAGCGCGCTTCGATTTGCCTTTCGCAGTGGCCGCATCGCGTGAAGCGGCGTCGCGCGCGGCAACGACGGCCAGATCCCACTTGTTGATGACGATGACGACGGAGCGGCTGGACTCTTCCGCGTAGCTGGCGATTTGCGCGTCGCCCTGCGTTACACCTTGCTCGCCGTCAACGACGAGCAGCGCCACATCGCAGCGCTCCAACCCTCGACGGGCCATCACCACGCTGAGCTTTTCCGCCACCAGCGTGGTCTTGCCTTTGCGGCGAATTCCCGCAGTGTCCACGAAGCGATAAGCGCGGCCGTCGCGGTTGATCTCCAAATCAACGTTGTCCATGGTGGTCCCCGGGATGGGAGAGACGATGGAGCGTTCCTCGCCCACCATGCGGTTGAGCAGCGTGGATTTGCCGACGTTGGGCCTGCCGATGATGGCGACTTCGATGACGTCAGGCTGTTTTTCTTCTTCAGTTGACGCGACGACGCTAACCTGCGCGAGCGCCGCATCGAGGAGATCATCAACGCCGGTACCATGTTCGGCAGCGATGGGGAATACCGGCGCGCCGATGCGGTGAAAAACGCCGGCATTCGATTCCTGAGACATGGCGTCGACTTTGTTGACGGCAATCACAAACGGTTTTCCGGTGGTGCGCAGGAGCCGGGCCAGCTCCTCGTCGAGCGGCGTAAGTCCGGCCTGGCTGTCCACCACGAGAACGAGCAGCGCGGCCTTCTTGATCGCTACATGGGCCTGCCGCAGGATTTCCTGCGGGATCAGGGCCTTATCGTCCGGAACGATGCCGCCAGTATCGACGACTTCCAGCGCCCGGCCGCGCCACTCCGCTTTGCCGTAGATACGGTCACGGGTGATGCCCGGCTCGTTGGTGACAATGGCGCGGCGTGTGCCGGTCAAACGGTTAAAGAGCGTAGACTTGCCCACGTTGGGGCGGCCGACGATAACGAGGGATGGGACGAGATCGGGCATAGATTTTCGGTGCTGTGCACTCTGGGCGTTTTAGCTCGTAGCGTAACCATATACTGTAGCGCATACCGGCATTCACTGACAGGAGCGGGCTAGCACGGCAGGGAAAAAGGGTAGCAACAACTCCCGTTGATAGGGTGTCAGGAGAAAAAGTAAGGTTGACGGCTTTCCATATTTCTGCAAATATGGAAATATGGAAAGCGAGGCCAGCAAGAAGCGGGTGGAACGGGTGGCGAAGTATGCCGATATGTTTTCGGCGATGGGAACCGAGCCGCGGCTGCGGATTATGCAATTGCTGTTGTCGGCGCATCCGGAGGGGCTGGTTGTCGGGGAACTCCAGGGAGAGTTGGAGATTCCGAACTCGACGCTCTCGCATCATCTGGACAAGCTGAAGAATGAAGGGCTCGTGAACGTGCAGCGAGAGAGTACCTTCTTGCGCTACACGGCGAACACGGAAGCACTCCAGGAATTGCTGCAGTTTCTTTATTCGGAGTGCTGCACGCGGAACAAAGCACTGAAGCCGGAAGATATCGCGGAAATCTGTAAATAGGAGAATGCGATGGAGGGCACAAACATCAAGGAAATTGTTAAGGAAAAGTACGGGCAGGCGGCCCTGCGGGGGAAGAGCGGGAGTTGTTGCGGCACGGCGGACGCAAGCGGGACGAGTTGCGATCCGATCACTTCCAATCTGTACGATGCCGCGCAGAAGGAGCAAATTCCTGGGGAAGCACTACAGGCTTCGCTCGGTTGCGGAAACCCCACTCGACTGGCCAAGTTGAATCCGGGGGAAGTGGTTCTTGATTTAGGCTCGGGCGGCGGCATTGATGTCTTGCTTTCGGCGAAGCGCGTTGGACCGACCGGGAAGGCGTATGGATTGGATATGACGGATGAAATGCTGGCGCTGGCGAATGAAAACAAGCGAAAGGCAGGAACCGAAAACGTGGAGTTCTTGCGAGGGGAGATCGAGCATATTCCACTGCCGGACAATTCGGTGGACGTAGTCATCTCGAATTGCGTGATCAACCTTTCGGCCGACAAGGACGCCGTGCTGCGAGAGGCGTTTCGGGTGCTCAAGCCGGGCGGACGGCTGGCGGTTTCCGACGTGGTGACGCGCGGTGAAGTCGATCCGCAAATCCGTCAAAACGTTCTTCTATGGGTGGGCTGCGTGGCGGGAGCGCTGGAAGAAACTGAATATCGCGACAAGCTGGTGTCCGCGGGATTCGAACAGGTGGAGATTGCGCCGACACGTATTTACCGCGTTGCGGACGCGCGCGAGTTTCTCACGGAAAAAGGGCTGGATGTGGACGCGCTTGCGCCGCAAGCCGATGGCAAGTTCATGAGCGCTTTCGTGCGGGCGACGAAAGCGGCGAAGACGGCGGAAGGTTGCTGCGGGCCGGCATGTTGCCAGTGATTCGTTGAATGACAATTTGCCTTTTCAGTAGCCTTCTCCGAGGATGATAGCAATGCCTGGGCGCTACACCGTTTTGTTCCTGTGCACAGGGAATTCAGCTCGTTCCATCATGGCGGAAGCCATTCTCAATGGTAAGGGGAGGCCGCTGTTTACGGCTTACAGCGCGGGGAGTCATCCTTCGGGGACTGTGCGTCCCGAGGCTCTTAGGCAAGTTGGACTGGCTCGCTTGCCCACCGAAGGCTTGCGCAGCAAGAGTTGGGAAGAGTTCGCGAAGCCCGGGACGCCGAAGATGAATTTTGTTTTCACGGTTTGCGACAACGTGGCGCAGGAAATGTGTCCCGTCTGGCCCGGACAGCCTATGACCGCACATTGGGGGATTCCCGATCCTGCTCTGGCAAAGGGTACGCCGGAACAAATCGAACGCGCTTTTCGCCATGCCTACCTGCTGCTCGAAGGCCGAATCAGCCTCTTCCTGAGTTTGCCTCTCTCGAGTCTCGACAGGCTGGCGATCCAAAAAGAAATCAACCGTATCGGCCGAAGCTAACCCACCTTAAAGATTCCATTCCCGTTTCGCATCTCGCAACCGTTGATCTCACCCCTCGCGCTGGCAAAGCGGTGGCGCGTATTGTATACAGTCCATGGGAGGTGGGGGATGAACAGACAAATTGAGGCGTTGCTTGCGATGAGTGTGTTTCTTGCCACAGAGGGTCAAGCCCCAGCGCCGCCGGAGGTGCCGGAAAGTTTGAAAGCCCCGGCAGGCCAGGAGGTAATTCTTGTGGCCTACGCAAAAGGAACGCAAATCTATGTTTGCCAGCAGGGCTCCGATGAAAAGTACGTCTGGGTGTTCAAGGCTCCGGAGGCGGAACTGATGGACGCGACAGGGAAGAAGATAATTCAGCATTCCGCAGGGCCGACCTGGAGGCACATTGATGGAAGCGAAGTGAAGGCTAAAGTTGTGGCCAAGCAGGACGCATCGAAGCCGGGGGCCATACCGTGGCTGCTGCTGAGCGCAACGAGTCACAGCGGTGAAGGGATCCTCAGCCGGGTGAGGAATATCCAGCGAATCCACACCGAGGGCGGCGTAACGCCGGAGGCCAAGTCCTGCGAGGGCGCGGCAGCCGGCAAGGAGGTGGGTGTCGCATACACTGCAGACTATTATTTCTACGCGCCAAGCCGGTGAAGAGCCGACGGTGCCTTCACCGTGTTTGCTTATGCAAAGAGTCTCGTTGCTAGCGGGCCTTTTCCGCCATTTCTGATAAAGTGCTGCGCAAACGTCGGGCTTCGGGAGCCTAATTTTACTCTTGGACGTAGGTTGGGGGGATCAACGGCCGAGAGAAGCCTCTAGCAATATTGCTGGATAGGGCCTCAAATGGCTAAGATCTCATGTCTAAAGGCCTGAGCTATAGAGCTAAGGCCTGAGTTAGGAATAGGTTAGCGGCAGGAGTGGGAGCGGGGCAGGATTTGCAATGTGTAATATTTGCAATCCCTTGCGCGTACTAGTCTATGGAAACGCTGAGACCAGGCCGGATGAACGCGCCGGGAACAACGGAACCGACGGAGGCGATAACCCGTGCCAGGGCGGGTGACGCCGAGGCTTGGGGCCAGCTTTACCGGGAATATGCACCCGCGATATTCCGGTTCTGCAGGCGTGCGCTGCCGACGCGGGAAGATGCCGAAGACGCCACCATGGAAATTTTCATGAAATTGAAGGGCAAACTGGTGCAGTACGACGCGACGAGGTCGTTCTCGGCCTGGCTTTACAAGGTGGCGGCGAATCACTGCTGGGATATGCTGCGGCGGCGCAAGATTCGCCAGGACAAGGAAACGGACGATCTGGAAAATGTGCCGCTGGAGCATCCGGACCCCAGCCAACTGGATCAACTGATCGAGCAGCGCACCAGCGAAGAGGTGCGCAAGGCGCTAGAGAAACTGGGTGGCCGGGCACGCATGGCACTGGTGATGCGCTATTACTCGGACATGAGCTACGACGAAATTGCCGATGCGCTGGGAGTGCGGCGCGCCTTTGTGGGCGTGGTGCTGCTGCGTGCCCGGCATGAACTGCGGCAGGCGCTGGAAGGCAACGCGGCGCTGGCGGCGGGAGGGGCCTCATGAGCGAAGTACCTGACGATAAGATGAAGCATCTGGACGAAATGACGCTGCTGCTGTATATCGAGCGGCAACTGGACCGCGCACGCGGGCTGGAAGTTTCCGCGCACACGCAGGAATGCGACTCGTGCCGCACGCTGTTGCGGGCGCTGGAGCGCGAATCGCGGCTCCTTACGCGCGCGATGCTCGAAGAAGAGGAGCCCCTTCCTTCGCGGCTGGCGCAATTTCAGGAACGGGCGCGCAAGTCGATGCAATGGATTTGGGGATTGGTTTTCGGACTGGCGGCCACGGGCGTTTACGCACTTTATACGCAATATATCCAACCCTGGCAGACCCAATTGGAAAATGCGGGATTCGGCGGATCGAACCTGCTGGGCTTGCTGATTTTTCAGGGCGCAATGTGGAAAGGATGGCAGTCCATGATTACATTCCTCGAGGTGCTGGCGATGGTGACGCTGGCAGGCCTGGGAGCAATGTTCTTCCGGCGGCGCATCCGGCGCGGTTCGGCGCTGGCGCTGGTCTTCGCGGGATTCTGCACGGTGCTGGCGGTGCCGTCGGGGGCTTCGGCAACGGAGTTTCGCAAAGGGGACAGCGTAAAGGTCGAGAAAGACGAAACCATCAAGGGCGACGCATATCTCACGGGGGCGCGGGTACGGGTCGATGGCACGGTGGACGGGGATCTCATTGTTTTCTGCCAGTCACTGGATATTGGCGGCCACGTGACGGGCGACGTCCTCACCTTCTCGCAGAGCGCACGAGTCACCGGTCAGGTGGACGGGAACATCCGGGGAGCCAACAACAATCTAACGATTACGGGAACGATAGGAAAGAATCTGATGGTTTTCGACGAGACCTTCACGCTGGAGCCGGGCGCAAAGATTGGAGGAAGCTTGACCAGCTTTGCCGAGGGTTTCGGATTGGAGGGGAGCGTCGGGCGCGATGTACTTGCATTTTTCGCGCACGGCAGCATTGCCGGAAAGGTTGGAGGAGCTGTCCGAGCCAAGGGCGATTCGCTGGAGATCGGCTCGACGGCGGTGATTGACGGGGCGGTCCGCTTCGAGGGGCACAAGCAACCCGAAGTGTCTTCGTCAGCAAAATTGGCTTTCCCGGTCGAGTTCAAATATTTTGAGAAGAAACAGGATTACCGGGGGAGCGACTACTACATCTGGCGAGTGATTTGGACCGCCGCTTTTGTTCTGTTTGGGATGGTTCTGTTCCTGCTGGTTCCGAAATTTGCGCGAGAGACTATCAGTGCTGCGGAAAGTTATGGAGCTCCCATTGGACTGGGCATCCTGGTCTTTTTTGGTGTACCCATTGCGGCGATCATCGCGTGCTTTACGGTTGTCGGAATACCGCTAGCAGTCTTCACTGCAGGGTTCTGGATTTTGATGGTTTGTTGCGCGGAGCTAGTAGTGGGTGCGGTGGTTGGCAATTTGATCCTCGGCAAGACCACCGATACCTGGGGCACGATCGGAAGAATGGCGCTGGGCTTTGTGATCGTGCGAATCGTCTATACACCACTGGCGCATGTGCATGTGGTGGGAATCTTAGCCGGGCTGGGAATTTGGATGTGGGGTATGGGAGCGATTTCGCTGGCCCTTTACCGGCGCTTTCAGCCGGTGATTGCGTCTAACGCGCCTTCGGCGCCCAACCCAACGGTAGGGGGGCCGCTGCCTGCCTGAGCTGAACTAGGTAACGCTCTAACGATTTGAAAAAAAGTGGGCTCCCCGAATAAGGCCGGGAGCCCACTTGCCTTTTGCGGAGGCGGAGAAAAGCGCTTCAAGTTAATGTTGCCGGATCTTTGCGGCCATAAATGGGAACGTCGCGGAGTTCGTCGTGTTTTCCAAATAGAGCGCACGGAGGCCTATAGGCTGATTTGCGATCACGCCTGCCGCACTGGTTATGCCATCGAGATTGGTTACGCCTTGAGCGCCTAGGGTGCCTGAGAACACTTGAGTTGGAAAACCAGACGCGGGCGTAATGTTAAAGTACGACGGAACAGCGTTGACGTTGACCGTACTGGCGGAAGACGTGGTTGGCGTGGCGATGAGACGCGACCAGCGCAGTATAACGGTATCGACGGTTGCTGCCGCGATGGCGGTGCTGTTTGCCACGACGAACGCAGTGACATGAACGGCTATGGCTTGGCCAGGATGTATTGCGCTGGTGTCGCTCGCTCCCTGAAATAAGCCGAGGGTGCCGGCGGGCACGGCGAGGTCCTTGGTGTCGACAAGGAAGGTTTTGGCAACAGGGGTAGTGAGATTCACGGTGAGGAGATCGCCGGTGTTGAGTCCGCCGATGAGTGAATTGGCGGCGGTCTGAACTTTATCAGTAACGGCGACGGTAAACCGGGTAGGGGTGTTGATGGTGTCAACGATGCCTTCGACAAAATCCTGCTGGGTTGCATTCAGGGGCTCGAATTCCTTGAGTTCGAGCGTCCCATCCGACTTGAGAAAACCGTCAACGCTGGCAATTTGACCGGCTTTCACGCAGGTAAGGGTGGAAGGCGTAGGACAAATGCTGCCATCGGGGCTGGGATCGAAGAACGAACCGGAGGTGCTCGTGGCTGTCAGCGCGCCACGTGTGGGCGAGGTAATCGTTACGTTGTTGCCGCTGATGCTTACGACTCCGGTGAAATCCTCGATAAGCTCGAGCTGATTCGTGCCTAGGTTGCCATTCGTCCGCGGGAGCGTGAAAGCGGTGAGAACGCCGGGGTTGGGAGAAACAGGATTGAAACTGACGGACAGAGTCCCAGTCGAGAGTGATATGGCATTCTTCAGGTTGAAGTCCAGTTCGATGCCTTGCTGACCGCTGGCAATGGCGTTGAATGTGAAAGAGCCGATTGTGGGGGTGCCAACGGCCGTGAGAGTGGCCGAGCAGACAACACCGTTCGAGCACGTCTTGCCGTTTGCCGTGATGGTTGAACCCGTGTCGTTCAGGAACGTGATCTCCGGGCTAGAAAGCGAAACCTGAATCGCATAGCTCCCTGAGGGCACGTTGGTGAGGGTGCCGAGGAAGGCACTATCGGACTGCAAGCGCATGAGATCGAAAACCGATGGTGAAGGGTGAATTGACTGCGCCGTCCCGGCCGCGGGAGTGAGAGTGATACCGAGAATGCTGACTTTGAAGGAAAGGATTGATGGATTAGCCGGAAGAGTGTCGGCGACCAGAGTCAGGCTCACCGTTGCGGTTCCGCCACCGCAGGTGGTGCAGGGATTCTTGGGGCCGCTGCAGGCGGTCAGGGATAAGGCGGCCAGCAAGAGAATTCGAAAAAACGGAAGAGTCTTGATGCGATTCATGTGGCCCCCACGACGATGGATTTGCGTTCGCGCCCGGGAAAGGAAAACGCTCACGATCCCCACTGCCGAATGTAACGCAGCGATAGTGTAGTACGGCACGGCAAAGGGAAGGAGCGTGTTCAACTCTTAAACGCTCTGAATCAAGAGAGATAGAAGGTCACTCCTGGTGAGGGACGAGGTGCCGATGAAGGAGTCGAGGGGAGCGAAACCGAGGGGTATGCTATCGTAACTGGTCTCCAAGTCTTCCCGGGCGAGAGTGAAGGCGGGTTTCTGGCAAAGCGCATATCCAATTCGACGGACGATCCCCCGGCAGCAAAGCTCAAGCGAGCGGCGAAGACTGCCCAGCGCGAGTACGTGCCATTCGGGGATGACCCAACGGTAGCCGAAGGCGCTGCCGAAGGCGCTGCCGGCACGCCCGCCACCGCATCGGCGAAGCCTTCGATGCTTGAGGTGTTTGGCCCGGGAGGGTTCCTAGAAAAATGCATGAAGGGCGGGTTTGACCCGGCCACAGTCAGCTCCGACTACGAACATCGGCCCGGACAATTGGAAATGGCGGAAATGGTGCACGATGCGTTTGAATCGCATCATCACGCCATCGTGGAGGCCGGCACCGGGACAGGGAAGACCCTGGCGTACCTGCTGCCGGCGATTTGCAGCGGGCGGCGCGTGGTGATTTCCACGGCGACGAAGTCGCTACAGGAACAGCTCTACCAGAAGGACATTCCCTTCCTGCAGAAACACTTTGCACCCAATCTGAAAGTGGCGGTGATGAAGGGGCGTGCGAATTTTCTGTGCATTTCGAAGCTAAACCAGATGGCGGACCAGGGGCAGCTGAAAGGCATGGAAGCGCTGGATGCCTTACGGCAGATCAAAGATTGGGCAAAGTTGACGGAAACGGGCGACCGCGCCGAGCTGACATTTCTTCCTGATGATTCCGATCTCTGGGAAAAATTGGACGCCAGAAGGGATACCTGCACGGGAAAGAATTGCCCGTCGTTCAATCCGTGTTTCCTGACGGGCATGCACCAGCGCGCCCAGGAAGCCGACCTGATCATCGTGAACCATCATCTGTTTTTTGCGGACCTGGCGCTGAAGCAGGACGATTTCGGGAGCATTCTGCCAGAATACTCGGCGGTGGTATTCGATGAAGCCCACGAAATGGAAGACGTGGCCAGCGACTATTTCGGGCGGCAGATTTCGAATCTCCGGTTTGAAGAGCTGGCGCGCGACGCCGATCAAACGATGCGCCTGCTGCATCTGGGCACGCCATCGTTGCTGCGAAAGACGCAAAGAATCCGGGAACGCAGCCGCGGCTTTTTCGAATTGTTTCCACCGCGCGATGGGCGGTTTTCGTTTCTGAGGAACGAGCGCGAAGCGTTTCTGGAGCAGAACCGCGAAGCTTACGATGCCCTGGCGTCCTCCCTGAAAAGCATGGAGACAGAATTTGCGGCGCTTACGGCCAAGCCGGAAGAGCTGACGCGCATCGCGCGGCGAAGCTTCGAGCTGCGCCAGGAGCTGTCGTTCCTCTTTGAATCAAACGAGCGAAATTTTGTGTATTGGTACGAGCGGAGGAACAAGGGCGTATTCTTGACCGCCACGCCAATCGACGTCAGCCAGATTCTGCGTGAGCGGCTGTTCGAGCAGTTCGACACTGTGATTCTGACGTCCGCGACGCTTACGGTTGGCGGACGTTTCGATTACATTCGCCAGCGCCTGGGAATCGACCACGCCAAGGACCGCGCGTTGCCGCCGGAGTTTGATTACCCCAAGCAGGCGTTGCTCTATCTGCCGCGCAAGATGCCGGACGTTCGCGACGCGGGCTTTCAGTTGCTGCTGGAGCGATTCAAGAACACTGAAGCAGCGGTGCTGTTTGCCACGGCAAGCTTCTGGCAGGGCGTGGACGTGCCCGGCGAACAATTATCGTGCGTCATTGTCGACCGGCTGCCGTTTGCAGTACCGAGCGACCCCATAGTAGCGGCGCGCGTGCGCGCTTTGCAGGATGACGGGCGCAACCCGTTTGCGGAATTTCAGGTGCCGCAGGCGGTTCTGGCGTTGAAGCAAGGATTTGGGCGGCTGGTTCGGACGAAGACGGATCGGGGCGTGCTTGCGCTGCTGGATACCCGCCTCCAGCGCATGCCCTATGGTAAAATTTTTCTGGAGTCGCTGCCGCGCTACGGAACAACACACGAACTGGCCGAGGTCGCCCGGTTTCTCGACGGGAACCATGGCGCCAAACGGCTGGGGGCCCATTCGGCAAGTCCCTCCTGAAGGAAAACGATTCCGGGAGATCCGCGGCGAGCAATATTGCAGTTTTGGAGAGACATGTTCCAAGTCAGCGTAGAAGAGACGTTTTCGGCAGGACATGCCCTGCGTAGTTACCGGGGCAAGTGCGAGAACGTGCACGGCCACAATTATCGCGTGCGCGTGACGCTCGAGGGCCCGCAACTCGATGCGGTCGGTCTTTTGGTGGACTTCACCCAACTAAAGCAAGTTATTCGCGAAGTAATGGGGAGGCTCGACCATCAGTTTATGAACGATCTCGAACCGTTTAAGACCGTGAATCCTTCGGCGGAAAATGTGGCGAAATACTTTTATGATGAGGTCGCACGGCAACTGAAGGATCTGCCGCCGGGCGCGCGGGTTACGGACGTCGTTTTGTGGGAAACGGATACCAGTCGGGCGCAGTACCGGCCCGGAGCCTAGGTGCCGAAGCGCAGGTGAAGCGATGAATCGGGCGCTCTTCATTATCATGGTTCCCGTGTTGCTCGTGGCCGCGGGCTACACTGTCGTGCTGCGAACCATGGGATTGGCGCCGGGGTATCCGCGGCTGGTTGTGGCCACGACGCTATTTTTCGGAATGATCTACGGGTTGGCGCGCCGCAGCGGGCGCAAAGTGAATTCCAGCCGGGCGTAGATCGCGGCCGGGGCTGGGATGAATCGAGAAGAGCCGCGGCAAGCCGCCGCACTCCAAAATGGTTATCACGGAAATTTTCAAATCGATTCAGGGCGAAGGCACTCGCGCGGGCTTGCCGTGCATCTTCGTGCGCTTGACGGGCTGCAATTTGCGGTGCACCTGGTGCGATACTGCGTACGCGTTTCATGGCGGGAAGAAGATGAGCGTCGAGGAAGTTTTGGCACGCGTGGATGAACTTGCGGGCCGCGTCGAGGGAATGCTTGGCTCACAAGCTTCTGTTCCGCTGGTGGAATTGACAGGTGGGGAGCCGCTGCTGCAGGACGAAATTGTCCCGCTTGCCGAAAAGCTGCTCGCGGCGAAGTACGAGGTGATGATCGAGACCAGCGGGGAACGATTCATCGGAAACTTGCCGAAGGAAGTAGTCAAGATTGTGGATGTGAAGTGTCCCGATTCGGGGGAGCCGGACACCTTCGAGATGCGCAATCTGGACGAAATGTCCGCATGGGATGAAGTGAAGTTCGTGCTCTCCACGCGCCGAGATTATGAATTTGCGCGTGATTTTACGGCGCAGCACGGGCTGGCGCGGCGAGTGAAACAGGTTTTGTTGTCGCCGGTGTTCGAGGACCCGCAAGGGAAGTGGCCGGGCCTCGAGCCGCGCATGCTCGTGGAATGGATTCTGGCAGACGGATTGCCGGTGCGGCTCGGATTGCAACTCCACAAATTCATCTGGGACCCCACAACGAAAGGCGTTTGAAGCAAGGGAAGCAATGAAGCAAATGAGGTAAAGGAAGTTAGGACAAGAGAACGCAGGAGCGGTTTCCTTGGCGACGGGAACGGATCAGCGAAAAGCGGTCGTGCTTTTGAGCGGGGGGATGGACTCGTGCGTGAGCACGGCGATCGCAAGAGAGCGTCACGGCCCGTCGGGCATTGCTTTGTTGCACGCCGGCTACGGCCAGCTTACGCAAGGGCGCGAACGGCGCGCGTTCGATGAGATTGCAAATTTCTACGCTGTCGGCGAACGGCTAATCGTCGAACTCGATCATTTTCGCGCCATTGGCGGGTCCGCACTCACTGACAAAAGCATTTCCATTCCGGAAAATGAATTGGGCGCGCCCGGGCCGCATGGCAGCGCGATTCCCGTGACGTATGTCCCCTTCCGGAATGCGCATTTTCTTTCTGTGGCAGTGAGCTGGGCAGAGGTGATCGGCGCGGGAGCTATCTATATCGGAGCGGTGGCCGAAGACAGCTCCGGCTATCCGGATTGCCGACCGGAATACTACCGGGTGTTCCAGGACCTGATCCGTGTGGGCACGCGGCCGGAAACACAAATCGAAATCGTAACGCCGGTCATTACGTTGAAAAAGAGCGCGATCATCCGGCGTGCCATCGAACTGGGCGCGCCACTGCATCTAACTTGGTCATGTTACCGGAGTGAAGATATGGCTTGCGGCGTATGCGACAGCTGCGTGCTGCGGTTGCGCGCCTTCGCGGAAGCAGGCGCGACCGATCCCATCCCCTACCGCCAAAGCGTTTCGGCTGGGCGCTGAGCCTGCCCGCCGCGGGAAGACTTGGAATCGGCACGCGTGAGAGAGATAATGGGGCGCACATAGCCCGGATATTCCGGGTAGGGCTCCCCCGTGAAAAAGGAGAATGGAGCATGAAGAGTTTTCATAAGTCGTGGGTGCTGGCCGCAATCCTTATTGCCGCACTGACAAGCGCACTTGCGCCGCGTGCCGCGGCCCAGGCAGGATCGATTAGCGGCACAATCCTGGATGTGAATGGGGCCCCCTGGGCCGAAGTCACTATTCGAGCGGTAAGCGACCAGGGCGCGAAGCAGGAGGGTAAGACGGATAGCGGAGGCAAATTCAGCCTGCCGAACATGCGCTCGGGCATTTACACCGTATTCATCGTATTCCCCCCGCCGAATGACAAACAAGCGCCATACGAGGTCAAGTGCAGGGTAACCAGCGGTGAAGACGCCAAAGTCGACCTAAACTTCAAGGACGTCGTTGCCAAGCAGGGAGCCGCAAGTCAAGAACAGGTGAAAAAGGCAGAAGAAGCGAAAAGCAAAATGGAGGGGCTTAAG
>WNFI01092649.1_pt1 | contig 13891 bp, 13 predicted proteins | sample 5400471 | NCBI WGS metagenome assembly WNFI01 (sample SAMN13153348, study PRJNA577476) | soil metagenome | isolation source: 100 cm saprolite on Douglas fir-dominated hillslope | place: USA:California | collected 2013-09-17 | reverse complement strand
CCTGTTTCCGTCGCGCGCCTATATGCGGTCGAGATATCCGGCCTGTCCCTCGCTGCTCCTGCCGTTCGCTTACGGATACCGGATCGCGCGCGGCGCGCCGAAGTGGTTCGTCGGGCGAAAACAGGTCCGGGACTAATTGCCCGCACCGGCTCGGCTGAGGTCATCGTCAGCCTTGCAGACAGATCTGCGTCAAAGCGCAACTTCTAATGATTTCATTGCAACTCATTTATGAGTTACGCCGCTCGTATTAATGCAAACGTCGCAAGTCTCTAATCTTCGCGCTTGTAGAGTGTTCCGAGGTGACGCACGCCAACAAGGTGTTGTCACACCGCGAGCTGATTCAGGCGGTCTGGGGCCCCGACTACGGCGATCAAGTCGATTCCCTGCGGGTATGCGTGAACCAGTTACGCAAGAAGATCGAGGCGAAGCCGTCCACTCCCATCTACCTGCTGACCGAACCCTGGGTGGGGTATCGATTCCACCTGCCAGCCGCACCGGAGAACAGCCTCCCAGCCGGGAGACGTCGCTAGTGGCCGAACAGATCTCAATTGTGACATGGCCGATGCTGTCGGCGGAACAGCACTTGCACCGTCGTGCGTCGCGGAACAACGCAGCGCGAAAGGCAGCAGCCATGTCGTCTGACACTTGTGACGACGAGAAACTTCTGACCAAAGGAGAGGTCGCTCAGCTCTGCCGCGTCGATGTGCGGACAGTTGATCGATGGCGAGTGGCCGGCAAGGTCCGCTGTCACCGCACGCCCAGCGGCCGCATGTTGTTCAGGAGGTATGACGTGCTCACCGCCGCTGCCGTTGCTGGTGCTCGCAGACGCGAGCGCTGATTCGCATCGGGCCCAGACATTGCGGGACATCTCTAGACATTTCGCGGCGCGCGCGCATTTGCCGTTGCGAGCCGCGGATCGGAGGCGTATGTTGACGCGTATGTGGATCCCGCGACGCAGTTCTGATTCTGGTTTGGCCTGACGGAGAAATTCGCCAGCGCCGGCTTGGGAAGAAGGGAGCGGCTGATGCGCGGAAAGGTATTCATAGCCGTGTCGGGTACGTTGGGCGTCGTTCTGGGCGCCGCGATTTTGTCACAAGCGTCGTCGGCGCACCGGGAGAATCAACAGCAACAACAACAAGGCGAGGGTCAGCGGGAACCGGTTACCCAACCACCTCCGTATAATCCTTATCCGCCTGGCATTCTCCCGCCCGATTTGAACTCTGAGATCGACAGAGTTCGACGCGAAGTTCGATTCATCTACACTCAAGCGCTCGCCGAGTGGCGCGCATTACCGCCGCCGAATCCGACAGGCCAACCGCCAACACTGCAGGCCAGCGGCTATGACATGGTCCAGACGCTTGGCAAGCTGATGAATTTCGACGAGAGGATCTCCGTCTTCCAGAATCAGGCCTGCGCTTCCTGCCACATGCCGTACGCCGGCTTCAGCGGACCCATCCCGTCGGTCAACCTGACGATGATCGCGTATCCCGGATCGTTTCACTTCCGGGCAGGCAAACGGACCGCGCAGCGCTACACGTATGCGCCGTGGTTCCCGGTCCTCCAGTACAACGAGACTCAAGCCCTGTTTTTTGGCGGAAACTTCTGGGATTCACGCGCGACCGGATACTTGTTACAGAATCCTGACGCGGAGCAGGCCCAGCATCCACCCGTCGATACTCAGGAAATGGGGTCGCCGGACACGGCGTGCATCGTGTTCCGGCTCGCCCAGGCCGAGTACCGGCCTCTCTTCGAGCAGGTGTGGGGCAAGGGCTCGCTCGACATCAAGTTCCCGCACGACACGGAGAGGATCTGCTCAACTCCGGGAGGAGCTGCGGTGTTCGGCACGGACACGATGCCTGTCAGATTGAGTCGCGAAGGTCGCATCCTCTCGAACAGGGCCTTCGACAATTGGGGCCAGTCGCTGGACGCCTTCGAAAAATCAAAGCACGTCAGCCCGTTCACGTCGAAATTCGACGCCTTCCTCAAGGGTACGGCCACGTTGACGGCGGACGAAATGGCCGGTTACAACCTGTTCAAGGGCAAGGGCAACTGCAACTCATGTCACGTCGACGGACGAGGGACGACGCTGACCCCATCTCAAACTGACACCAGCAAGGCCGCGACGTCGAACCCTCTGTTCACCTGCTTCGGCTCGACCAATGAAGGGCTGCCCCTGAATCCCAGGAATGCCTTCTTCTATCAGACCACGCCGGATTCCTTCGGCTTCACCGCCAATCCCCTCGGCTTCGGCTACCGGGACCTGGGACTGGGCACGTTCCTCAGAAGCGGTTTCGGTTCCGCTCCAAATCCGAACGCGGAGTGGACACCGCTCGCCCCGAGTGCGGACGGCACGTTCCAGGTGTCGACCGCGCGCAACGTGGGCATGGCCCCGTCACAGTGTCCGACCACCGAGGCGCCGGGGCCGTACTTCCAGAAGGAGTTCTTCCACAACGGCTACATCAAGAGCCTGAAGCAGCTCGTCCACTTCTACAACACACGCGACGAGGCGGCATATGCCTACCCGGTGACGTCAGGGAACTGTCCGTCAGGCACGATCGAAAAAGTAACCTGCTGGCCGATGCCGGAGGTGAGGAACAATATCGACATGACGACCGGCAAGCTCGGCTTGACGGATCAAGAGGAGAACCAGATCGTCGCCTTCCTGCAGACCCTCACGGACGGGTTTACGAAACCCTATCCCAACCGAAACACGTTCACGGGTGCGTGCAGGACCGGTGGCTCGGCGTCGACCCAGGGAAATGAGTCCCTGATCTCGACGCCGCCGCTTCCGCCTTGCGCAACGGCGGTCTGCGGCGTCGCGCCTTTCCCCACTCAGCCCATACGATAGGGCATGGGCTGAACTGAGGACTCGAGACCGACGAGAACATCCATGAAGAGACTGCTGCTGACGCTGGCGACCGCGACCACAGTCGCCAGCTCTTTGACCACCGCCGCCGCGCAGGTACTTCCTCCTGCCAGGAAAGCCGAGCGCGTCGAGATCACCAAGGGGCCCGACCTCGAGTCGGCCACCAATTACCTCACCATCATCAGGTGGACCACCAACAACCCTGGGGGCTCGGACGTGCACAACGGCATCGTGCACTACGGCACGGATCCGCGGGACCTGAGCCAGACGGCGAGAAATCCGATCAGGCTGAACCATGGTCATCACTACACGGCGTTCCGCGTGCGCCTCGAGGGCCTCAAGCCACGGACGACCTACTACTACACGGTTACCTCGGAGGAGAGCAGCGGCAAGAGCGACGGCGTGAAGAGCACCGTCAGGAAGTTCACCACACCCGCGCCAGGCGAGCGGATAGTGCCTGACCCTAAACGCGACTGAAGTTGTCCGGGTCCAGGCCGCCCGCGCACATCCACCCAACAATGCGCAAAGATGCGCGCCTCTGGCATCTACCTGTTGCGCTTGAGGCGGACTGTTACCGGCCCGGAGCTGACTCCTCCCACCGACCGTTAGTACAACGAGCAAACCGACCGGGCTCGTTGCGCACCGGGACAATGGCGCCGAGCGAATACGAACGCCCTTTCTCGTCGCGGCATACGGAGACCCCGCTCACCGATGCGGCTGCCGCCAGCAGCTCGCGCGAGATCTCGGCTCGCTGGATCCCAAGCGCGTCCCGCCCGCTCGTTGCCGCCGGGTTGGGCGTGATGGTCCACTGGGCCCCGTTCGAGAATCGAACGGATTCGAGACCGATAAAGACCTGAAGGCGGTCGGGCAAGGCCGAGCCGAGCGCCCGCAGCTGTGCAACCGAAACGATCTTCGGCGAGACTTCGACCGACTGACCGGGGGCGATTAGCACCGCGATGGGGCCGGCCGGGAATACGCGGACCGGTTTGCGCAACGGCACACCGATACCCTCCACGACCGCGACGAATCCAACGGCGGTGATCGTTTCATTGGTCATGTTACGCAGCGTCGCGTGTTGGATGGAATCGTCCTCTCCCCACACCACTGGCCCCAGCTCGACACCGGAGCCGTCCTGTTCCGTCGCATATCCGAACGGAATTCGAGCCTGGAGCGTTCGTGCGCCGGCCCGCTCGTCCGCGGCCAGAAAACGTGAGGCATAAGCAGCCGATGCAGTGGTCACGCGTTGCCCCGTGACAATGAGCATGACCAGCGTGGCGCCGAGGGCAAGCAGCCGCATGGAAGGGAATCGTGGCATTGGTTCCTCCTGAAGTAAACGGCGGACACGGACGATGAGGCGCGGTCCCGCGGCACTGAGCGCTGGACGCACCGTGTTGACGGTCGCCAACGACGCGAGCGTCGTCAACGCGTGGATGTAGTGTTTCGGATCTCCGCAGCGCTCAACCGCGATATCGTCACAGCAATATTCCCGCGCTTCCCTGATACTCCGGGACATCCAGGCCACGGCGGGACTGAAGAAGAGCAACAACTCGACGACCGATTGGACGAGGTTCGCGACGTAGTCGCGCCGCTCGATGTGGGCAAACTCGTGTGCCAGGACGGCGTCGATCATGCCGGGCGTCAATCGGTCTGTGACGTCGGTCGGTACTATGAGGGTCGGACGCCGCCATCCGAGAACGACTGGCGCTTCGACGTGGTGCGACTGCAGGAGAGTGACCGGAGGACACCGCCGCAGGTGCGAGCCAAGCCGCTCGGCGACACCGGCGGCGGATTCATTCGGAACCGGTCGTGCTTGCTTCCTGATAGAGGCGGCCAGTATCCCGCCGCCGAGCAGCCGGATTCCGAGGATCAGCACCCCGGCCGCCCACACAAGAGCCGCCGATGCGGCTGCCGTATCTGCGGGGAAACCCGACGGCCGCGCCTCCGTCGAAACAGCGCGCTCCGTGTCGCGGCGTTGTGGCAAGCGCAGGCCCGGCGAGGCCGGCGGAACCGCCACGGGAGTGCCCGCCATAGACATAGACGGGGAAGGGGCGACCATTGGTAGGGCCAGCGGCGTTACGCCGGCCAGGAGGACCGCGGCTCCTAACGCCGCGATACCCGCCCGATACCGCTGCGGCGCCGATGCTCGGGGATGGACGACTCGCCAGGCGGCGAGCAGCACCGCTAACGCCGTCGTCTCCCACAAAGTCATCGCCAGGATCCAGCCGGTCATGACCAGCAGCCTGTTCGCCACGGCCGACGCGAGGAGGTTCGTCATTTCACCCTCCGCTCGTACTGGTCGAGTACTTCGCGAATCTCCTGAAGCTCGCGGGCGTCAACTTTGCGTCCCGCGAGTGCGCTCTGGAGCAGTCCACGGGCGGAGCCATCGAACACCTGCCGGAGCATCGCCGTCGCGAACTGGCGCTGCGTCTGCGCCTGGCTCTGCGCCGGCTCGTAGAGGTGCGATCGGAAGCGCTCCGAGCGGGTCAGGAGGCCCTTGCCCTGCATGACCTGCATCTGTTTGAGCACGGTCGTGTACCCGATCGGCTTGGTGCGCGAAATTACGCCGTGGATCTCCCTGACGGTCGAGGCCCCTCGCTCCCAGAGCACGCGAAGAATCTCGTATTCGGCATCCGTGGGCATCTGCATCCTGCCTCCTTCACCCACACGTAGTACTACTACGACATAAGGACGGTGCATCACCAGGGCATCCACGTCGCCCAGCGTGGGATGGGTGAACGCTGATGGCAGCCGGCCGACGATGGCGAATCCGCAGGACTGCCACAGGTGCACGGCGCGCGCGTTCGAGCTGACGACGAAATTGAACTGCATGGCTCGAAAGCCACGAGCCTTCGCCCGCGCGAGTGAGTGCTCGCACATCGCCCGTCCGGCGCCCCGCCCGGATGCCGCGGCGACGTAGCCGCAATTGGCGACGTGATTGCCGCCGCCCGTCTGATTCGCCCTGATGAAGTAGGTGCCGACGATCTCGTCGCCGTCCCGCGCCACGAACACCTCGTGCTCCGTGGCGAACCAGTAGGCGAGCGCCTCGCTCCGGCTCATATCGCGGGGCAGGGGGTAGGTTTCGCCGGCCCGAATCATCGGCTCGAGAACGCGCCACACCCCGTCGCGGTCGGCCGCCGCTGCTGGTTGAATCGTCAGAGAAATAGCCGTCAGCTCTTTCTTTCCAGACTCTGGCGATCCCACTGTCCAAGAGTCGCCGCCGCCTCGTACGTGCTCTGCAGAAACTCCAGCAGCAGCTCGCGTGGATTCGCCGCCTGCCGTGCCTCGTCATAGAGCAGGAGGAAGTTGGAGAACTCCGCGCTGTAGAAGGCCGCCGCGGGGCGGATGCGCGCCTCTCGGAATCCCGGCGGTTCAGGCGCGGCGTATGAGTAAAAGGCGGGACCGGAGAGGCTGCCGCTGCCGAACCAGAGGCCGCAGCTGCTCACCTCGTGCGAGTATCCCTCACGGGTAATCGAATCGGCGGCCGGACGCTCCGGCGCGCGGCGGCCGGAGAAGCGGGTGACGGCGATGTCGAACCCTCCCCAGAAGAAGTGGACCGGGCTCGCCTTGCCGATGAAGCGCGCCCGGAACTCCTTCAGGATCTCGTCCGTGGCGAGCAGCACCCGCCAGGCCCGATGCGCGTACGCGGCATCGTACGCAGCATGCTGCGTATCCTTTTCGAAGGGGATCGCATCCGGGACTTCGGACGGGGTCGTCCAGATCTTGACGTCAATGCCCAAGCGGTGGAGCGCCGCCATCAGCTCGCCGTAGAAATCAGCGACCGATTGAGGCCGCAGCGGCATCCGCTCGTTGCGCCCGTCGCTCGTCTGGACGATGAGGACGTGGTCGATGAAGTCGAACGTGATGTCGAAGTCGCGACCGCCGAACGGGATCGGCGACGTCGTCATCCCGCGCGACGTCAGGTAGAGCGGCACCTCCCACCAGTGGTTGAGGTGTGGTGAGAGTTTCAGCCTGATCTTCCCGACGACCTGCGTCCACATGTGGAGCGTGTCGCGTGTGTCCTTCCAGTCCTTGAGCGCCAGCGCGGGCCACGTTTCTTCCTGGATATGCATCTTGGATCTCCGGGCCAATTCCGCGACCTTGGTGCCAGTATAGCCAACGCTCGCGACCGATTGAACCCCGGTAGTGCTACCATGCGCACCCGACACAGGAGGAATTGCATGCTCTGCAACCGCCGCACCTTCTTCGCAGCGGCCACCGGGCTGGCACTCGGCGCCCGCCTCGCGGCCGCGACGGTTCAAGGCGCGAACAACCGGATTCGAATCGGCGTCATCGGCACTGGCGGCCGCGCCCGCGGCCTGATGAGCCTGCTGAAGCGGCTTCCCGGCAACGAGATGGTGGCCGTCTGCGACGTCTATGAGCCGCGCGTATTGCAGGCCGCCGAACTGACCGGTGCGGCCGCCGCGAAAGTGGCTGACTACCGCCGCATTCTGGACGATCCCAGCATCGACGCGGTCGTGATCGGTACCCCCGACCACTGGCATAAAGCCATCACGCTCGACGCGGTGGCGGCTGGCAAGGACGTCTACGTCGAGAAGCCCGTCTCCCATAGCATCGCGGAAGGCGCCGAAATGGTGAGGGCTATCGAGGCGTCAAAGCAGATCGATGGACAAACTCGATTGGAAGCGCTGGCTCGGTCCGGCGCCGGACCAGCCGTTCCGGCCGGAGCGCTTCTTTCAGTGGCGGCACTTCTGGGATTTCGGCGGCGGCTGCGTGACCGATCTGATGACGCACTGGATCGACGTGGTGCACTGGTACATGGACGTCGACGCGCCGCTGTCGGCGGCAGCCACCGGGCGCAACTACAACCTCAAGCAGTGGGAAGCTCCCGACACCGTGAACGTGACGCTCGAGTTCCCGAAGAACTTCATGGCGGCGTACCTCGGCACATACGTCAGCCGTGTCGACGATGGCGGACTCGAGTTCCGGGGCGACCGCGGGACACTCAAGATCGACCGCGCCCGGCTGGCGTTCTACCGCGACGATGCGGTCTATGCGCCGGGTACGAACACGCCGGAACCGGATATCTTCGTGCGATCGAGCGGTGACGGCACGCTGACCCACCTGCAGAATTGGCTGGACTGCATCCGCAGCCGCAAGACGCCCAACTCGCATATCCGCGTGTGGCGGCGCGCGCCGCTGACGGTCATTCGGGATCGTTCAGATCGTCCGGCTGGTGACGACCGTCAGCCGCACGCGTGCCTCATCCGGCGTTCAGCCGTGAGTGGGCTGCGGCGCGAACTGCTTCATCCACGCCGCCTGCCGTTGCTGCAGTTCCTCGGGTGTCAGATCCTCCTTGTGCGTGGCGATCGTCCAGTGATATCCCTCTGGATCGATGACGGTTCCGGTGCGGTCTCCCCAGAACTGATCCTGCAGCCGTCCCATGGGCCCCTGAGCCACCTTCGCTCCGGCCGCTATGGCGCGGTTGTACAGCGCGTCGCAGTCCTCGACGTACACCCAAAGCGAGATGGGTGAGCCGCCCAGTGCTTTCGCAGTCTTGCTGCCGCCCATCGCGTCATTCGCCATGAAGGGCGAATCGCCGATGCGCAGAGACGCGTGCATGATCTTCCCATCGGGGCCGACGGCCCGCCCCAATTCTTCCGCGCCGAGCGCCTTCTTGTACCAATCGATCGTCTGTGCGGCGTTGTCGAGCGTGAGCTGCGGCGTCACCGTGTGATAGCCCTTGGGAACCGGACTCTTCGCTTTCGCCATTTCGACCTCCTTCGACTCACAACAACGAAACTCGCATTGTGCGGCGACAGCGGAGCCGGTGCAAGCTGATCAATCCGCCGGCGTTTAATCCGACAGGTTGAACGTCACCGAAACGGTCATCACCACTTCGACGGGCCTGCCGTTCAGCAGCGTGGGAGTGAAGCGCCACTGCCGGACGGCATCCACCGCCGCGATGGCGAAGTCCGGATGCACCTGGGCGCTCAGTACGCGAATGGAGGCCACCGTTCCGTCCCGTCCGATGATCGCCTCGATTGGCACGACCCCCTCGCGCCCCGCCTCGCGCATCGCCGCGGGATACACTGGCCGCACGTCGAACTCCTTGCGCGGCACGCGGATGTTGCCGCCGACCCGGACCGGCTGCGCGCCTTGAGGCTGAGACGGCGGACCCGGCGCCGCGACTCGGGTTTCCCTGACGGTGATGGTCTCCTGGACGTCGCCAACCTGCAGGGTAACGGCGCGATCCCAGTCCCGCGTGGTTCGCAGCTCGAACTCGTGGCGGAGCGGACGGAAGCCCGCGAGCGACGCGGCGAGCACGTAGCGCCCGGGCTGGACCCCCGGGAATACGAAGCGCCCGGCCCCATCCGACGCGGCCGTCCACGTGAGATGGTTGGCGTCTTCGAGCGTCAATTCGACCGCCGGCAGCACGGCGCCGGTCGTGTCGTAGACCGACCCCGCGAGAGAGGCCGGCGCGCTCTGGCCGGCACGAAACGCGGCGATCGGAAGGGTGACGAGCAGGAGCGTGATGGCGGTGGCGGCAGTGGCACGGCGCGACAGTGCCTGGCGGTTCAAACGCGGGTTCAGCATGGCGGCAATTCTCCTTTCGAGCGTTGACGGGTGGGCCATCGGCGTTGCCGAGACCCACGTAAGTCGGGGGCGGCGACACCTCCGGGCGAGCTCCAGCAGATGCGCCGCATAGTCGCGCGCACCCACGCCTGTCGCGAGCACCTCGTCGTCGCACGCCTGTTCACTCTCGCGCCGCAGGCGGGTGCACGTCATCCACATCAGCGGATTGAACCAGAGGACCGTTCGCAGCGCCTCGGCGCCGATCTGCACGAACCAGTCGTTGCGCCGGATGTGCGCCAGCTCGTGACACAAGACGACGTGGACGCGGTCCTCGGACCAGTCGCGGGCGTGCGCCGGTAGAAGCACCCGCGGCCGGAGGACCCCCCAGGTGGCGATCAGATCGGCCGCATTGGTCTGAAGGAGGACGACCTCGCGCCCGATCCCGTACAGCGCCGACACCTGCTTCGCGATCCGGATCCATCGCTCGTCCTGCATGGGCGCGGCGGGTGCGGCGATCCGTCGCAAACGAATGATGCCGGTCAGCAGTGTCGTGGCGGCGACGAGGAAGCCCGCGAGCCACACCATGGCCGCGGGTGAAATCCGGGCGGCGGGGTGTGGCGGCCGCGCGACCGGCACCGCCGTGACCGCGACGTCCGCAGGACCTCCAGCCGCCGGCAGGACCGGTCGCGGCACCGTCGCCGGCAGCGCGACCTCCCAGGCCGGCAGCGTCAGGCTGAACGGGACCACGGCGGCGGAGGCGCAGATCGCGGCGGCAAGCGTGAAGTGCCGGAGCGCCGCCGAGCGACGGCTCAGACACGCGGCGAGCACGAGACCGGCGAACAGGATGATGGAGGACCGCATCGCCAGGCCGAGCACGAGGGTCATTGCGGCTCGCTCCTGGCGTCCTTCACGAGCGCGGCGATCCGCGCCAGCTCTTCGTCCGACACCCGGGCGGCTTCTCCGCCGAGCAGTGCCGCGACCGCCTTCACGCTCGAGCCGTCGAAGAACCCCTTGTTCTCGAGGACACGCAGCTGGGTCCGCACCGTGGAATAGCCGGGCGCGCCGGGCACCCTGTCCATGATCTCGGCCGCGGTGGCCCGGCCGAGGCGATAGAGCACGTCCATAATCTGGCGTTCGCGCTTGGTGAGCAGGGCGGGGGAGCTTTTCGGAGCCATGCGAGTTTTATAACACCTCTGCGACTTTAGTAACACGTCAGGGGCGGCCTGTCAACTGCCGCCGGCATCGCATGCCGCCGGCATCGCATATGCTGAGGCGTCATGGCAGCGCGCGCGCTCGAGGCGGACATCGATCGCCTGTATCAGTTGCCGCCCGATCAGTTCACCGCGGCACGGAACGCCCTCGCGAAGGGGGCCGGCGCCGAGGCCCCGCGCATTCGCGCCCTCGTCAAGCCGCCGATCGCGGCGTGGGCGGTCAATCAGCTGTACTGGCGGAACGGCGACGTCTGGCGCGCGCTGATGGCGGCGGGGGACAACGCGCGGCGCGCGCATCGTACGGTCCTCGCCGGGCGGGGTGGCGACGTCCGGGCCGCCAGCAAGGTCCATGACGAGGCGGTCGACGCGGCGCTGAAAGCCGCGCTGGCCCTCCTCGCGTCCGCGGGCCAACCGGCGACCGATGCGACGAAGCACGCGATCGGCACCACCCTGCGGGCGCTTCCAGGCGACGACCCGCCGGGGCGGCTCACGCGCATCCTGCAGCCCGGCGGCTTCGGCATGCTGACCGGCCTGCCGATTGCCGCTCGCGCCGGACACTCATCGAAACCGGCCGCTACCCACCCCGTAGTACCTGCCGAGACATCGGCGGCGCGGCCGAAAATCGATGCGAAGGCGCTCACGCGGGCGCGCCAGGCGGCTGCGTCGGCGACCCGCGCGCTGCAGGACGCCGAGAACACGGCCCGGCGGGAGGAATTCGAGAAGGTCCGGACGGAGCGCGAAGAGAAGCGCGCCGCGGAAGACGTCGAGAAGGCACGCGAAGCGCTCAGGCGCGCGGCGTCGGCGCTCGAGGACGCGGAGGCGGCAGCGGCCGAGGCCACTCGTGCCCGCAAGGCCGCGGCCCAACGCGCGCTCGGCGCCGGGCAGGCGCTGATGAGTGCCCGCCGCCGCGCCGAACCCGCGGCAGCGGACCTGAAGAGGATCGAGAACGAAGATCTGCTTCCACGGCGCGTCCCCTTCACCGAAGGCGACGTTGTAGCCGCGGCCGGGCGCCCAGTCCTTGCAGTGGATGCTCTTGATCCGGCCGGGATTCGCGTTGATCCAGGCAACGGGATCGGCGCCGACCTCCACGCACGTGCCTACGTCGAACTGTAGGACCACGTCCTTCGGCGTACTGGCGGCCAGCACGTCCATCGGACGTTTGCCGTCCACGGGACGCCACTCGACCTGATGGTTGTGGTACCCGGTGGCCATTCCCAGCGGCGTGAGCTGTGCCGACACGGCGCTGAGCTGGTCACCGAGCGCCTTCCATCCGTCGATGCTGGTGACCCGCGGCGCGCTCGACATGATCAGGTACTTGCTGCCGAGCACCTGATTCAGCTCGATCGCCTTCTTCAGGCCGTCGGGCGTAAACGACGGACCGCCGTTGTGCGTCGAGAGGCACTTCAGCCCGGTGTCGTTGAGCACCGCGCGGACGCTCTTCGCCGTCTCCGGCGTCCAGTCGACATACGGCGCGTAGAACTCGACCACCTGGTATCCCATCTTGCCGACGGCAGCGACCGTACCCAGGAGATCCTTCGCGAGCTCGCCGCGGACGGAGTAAATCTCGAGTCCGACCGGAAGGTTCTTGGCCCCCTTGAGGCCAGCGGACGCTGCGAACGGGACGGCGGCCGCCATTGCGAGAAAGGCGCGACGGGACAGGTCAGCTGTGCGCATGCGCGCACGGTAACACAGCCGCTCCAATCTTCAATCTGCAATCTGCAATGGCGAGCTGCAGTATGATCTGCGTTGGGAGACCGGTATGGCCGAACATAATTCAAATGTCATAAGCGCGGATGTGACCGCCGCCAAGTTGCCCGACGGCGTTGTCGATCTGGGTTCGATCGAAGGCTCCGAACCTGTTGCCGGGTGCCGGGTGTTCACCCACTACAACGGGCCGACCGATCAGTTGAGCGGCCTGTGCGCGGGGATGGCCGTGCTCGATCCCGGCGCCACCCCGCATCCGCCGCACCGGCATCCCGAGGAAGAGTTCCTGATCATCGCCTCGGGGACCGGTGAGATCGAATGCGCCGGCGAGACGACCGCGGTGGGGCCGGGCGCGGTGATGTACTGCGCCGGCAACACGCTGCACGGAATCACCAACACCGGCAAGGTGCCGTTGACGTTCTACTGGTCCAAGTGGCTGGCGAAGGGATTCTAGCCGCCTACGCCGACCGATCCTGGTCGATCACCTCGAACAGATAACCGTTCACCGGCTCCCGGAAGAAGAAGCGCTCGAACGGCGTGGCGCGGAGCGGCTCGATGAGCTCCGCCCCGTGCTGCACCAGCCTCCGTCCGATGTTCAGCCAGACGACTTCGCACGGGCTGTTCTCCGGGATCGGATCCCGGCCGTAGCCGAGCGTTTTCTCGAGGAATGCGGCGGTCTTCTCGACCTCGCGCGTCGCCAATGTCAAATGGGCCAGGCTCATGCAATCGATTGTATGCCCCTTGTTTGGCGATTGTCAGGAAGCCCCCGTGGTTGTATAAGGTGACGGGGAATTGGGGGCACATCGGGTCCCGCGCCCAGATTCCGCCGAGGCCGCGCTCAGTGGTCTATGCGTTTAGGGGGAGGCTGACAATGAGGAAGCGGTCGTACCACGCCCTGGTGGGCGTTGCGCTGCTGCTCGCAGCGGTTCGCGGTATAGCGGCGCAGGAGTTCCGAGCTACCGTCAAGGGGCAGATCGTCGATCCGAGCCAGGCCGCGCTGCCGGGCGCGACGGTGACCGTCCAGAACCAGGATACCGGCGAGGTCGCCACGGCGACGACCAACAACGAAGGCAACTACACGATCCCGTTCCTGCGGCCCGGGCCGTACAGCCTGACCGCCGAGCTGAGCGGCTTCCAGAAACACACCCGCAAGGACATGCAGCTGCAGGTGGGTCAGACCGCCACCATCAACGTGGCGCTGGCGGTCGGTAACGTGACCGAGGAGGTGACCGTCTCGGCGGAGTCCCCCCTCCTCGAAACGAGCAACGCGAACCGCGGCACGGTCATCGACAGCCACCGCATCGCCGAACTGCCGCTGCAGTCACGCAGCCCGATGGCGCTGGCGACGCTGGTCGCCGGCGTGAATTACAACGCCCAGGCGATCTACCTGCGGCCGTTCGACAACGGCGCGCTGGCCGACTGGTCGATGAACGGCGGCCAGAACCGCAACAACGAGTTCATGCTCGACGGCGCCCCCAACAACGCCAACCAGGGGGGGAACAACATCGCCTACGTGCCGCCGGCCGATGCGGTCCAGGAGTTCAAGGTCCAGACCAATTCCTACGACGCGCAGTAC
>WNFI01043533.1_pt1 | contig 13892 bp, 18 predicted proteins | sample 5400471 | NCBI WGS metagenome assembly WNFI01 (sample SAMN13153348, study PRJNA577476) | soil metagenome | isolation source: 100 cm saprolite on Douglas fir-dominated hillslope | place: USA:California | collected 2013-09-17 | reverse complement strand
TGTCGTCCTTGGACGAGAAGGATGCCCCGGTGCATAACCGCCGTAGAAGAATGGCGAATGAAGCGGTACGGGAGACGAGTGGGCTGTTGTTATGCTAGGTATGTATGCTGGTCCCGGATGGCTCCCGACGCCTGGTGCCAGCGACAAATCGTACGGGATGAAGCCTACAGGCTGTGGGGAGGGATAGCCATACCCATACATGGAATAGTTATACGGACTAGGTTGAGGGCGTGGTGGCGGTGTCTCGTCGAACAGACTTGGTGGTCCTTGTTGCTGGTTTTCGGGTCTCTCGGTGAATTCGTAATCCCCACGTGGTCGGGATGATGGCACACCATACGTAGCTTGACGTGATCGTGGTCGGTTGGAGTATGACCCAACAGGAGGATTAGCAGCCGGGTGGATTCCTGATTCTCCCGAGCGATCTGGGAGATTACGAAAAGGAGGTCGGGAATCCTGCAAGTATGGATCATAGGGGGCGAGCTCAGCGATCGACCTAGGTCCGATGAAGGGGTATGCATGTCCCTGGATCTGTCCGTATGGAATGGATGGTGGATATTGATTCGGATGTAAGGGGACTTGAGGGTTTGGAACGTCCTGGTCGTGATCGGTGTTCATGGTGCTCAACATCACTCCCTATGATGCAGAGGGCAAAAGAGAACTGCACGTGTGGCAATACTCAAGTGGGCATACCAGCAGGCATGTACTCGTTCTTTAGCGACGAAGAGACATTGTAGGTAGATGAGCGTCGCTTCGCTGAGAGATAACTTTGCGCTGATGTCGAAGTACGTAGTGGGTGCGGGCTAGTCACTGTCCCAGATGATGGTGAAGACATGTTCACAATGGGAGCCGGTTGAGTGTTGAGTGTGAGGTGTTGGTGATCGTTCGCGAAGATTGAGATATTCATAGGAAGAGCATGAGTGGAGCATCGTTGTGGCTATTATTCGTAGTACTTATGTCATTGCACTGAACTAATCGCAATCACGTGAACCACGGAGAATGATCTCCTCCCTTTGTGCCTGAAAGCCATTCTCTGGGTTTTGCTTGCACGGTTCAGGATATGCTGCCTACAGGAATAGTAAATCATTTCGAAAGCGCAGGGTCCTGTCCTCGGTGTAAACAAGGATACATAGACAACCACATGATTGGGACCTTCGTGACCAGAATGACATGATGGCTGGCGGGAAGTTGGAGCTCTCGGTCAGCAGGGGATTCAGAGCTCTATTAGGGCTTTCCTAGAACTGACCCTAACTGACCATTCTCCACACCGTGGAGCGTTCTCACGGTAGACTATTCTGCAGTAAACAAGTAAGCTTTTGGTAAACACCGGAACGCTTTCCTGCCACATCTCCTGCTCCGCGAGCTTATATTATGAGACGTTCGCTCGCAACAACCGGCCATCATATGAGCACATCGTGTTCTATAATCTGCCTCGAGGCCTCCGGCCGTCATCTGCATTCTTAAAGGCCCCGGCTCGCTTCCCTCACAGCAGATTCTATCCACGTCCCTTTCCTTAGTCCCCGCTTCGTTTGTCTACTCTGTACTGGTACAGTGTTCTCTAGCGCATTTGACATGCCTCGTCACTCTTCTACGTTGTCCTCCCTTCGCCTCTCAATCAACACAGATGCTCATACACCCTCCATACGCTGTTCATCAGAGCCTCCTGCTGGTAAACGCAGGCGCCCCATCAGTCGTGAGTGCTTCATGAGTAAAAAAACAAGCTGTAGTTCCCAGAAACGGGAAACTCAACACGACTTTATCCACCTCGATAGCGAGTCGCATGGCCCGTCGATCATCGCGATCAACTAAGCGTGACATACGTAAGTATTATTCCTTCACCGATCAATCTCAGTCCTAGCGCAGTAACTTGTCAACTCATCCAAAATACTATAGTGGACCTTCGCGAGTTCCATATTCAGATTGCCAACGGGCACCGCAGACACCAACAGGCTCTCCGCCGCGCACGCGCACGACGTCCACGAGATATTGACCTAATGGAGCTGGATCTCCCTCTTCAACTAGCACAAATCACCCTCGCTTCTCCCACCATTGAGTCTCTACCGTCATCGTCGTCCTCATCATCATCTTCGGTCGAGCCACAGATGATAGCTCCATCTTCACAAGAACTTCGAGACACCTGGGTTGCGCTGTTTGACTCGATGTCACCTGTTTCGATCCTACGATCGTCGGGTGAGTACTCCGCCACCGTCATGCTGCCAACATCCGTGGGTGCCCCCCTTCCTACATCACCCATCATTCAATTCTTATTATTCATTCACTTTAGTTCCCGAACACTTCATCCGCCTCACCACTCGTCATCTTCATACCATTTTCTCCCCTCTCCAATCCTTTCTCAATTTTGATTCTTATCTACACACATTCTTTCTCCCCTTCGTCCCACCCAAATCCCTGCAAGTCATCGTGGTGCATAGATTTGGGCACCTCCAACAATAAGAGACCCGCGCGACTGTGTCGCTATTCGTTCGCTCGCACCCCAAGTATCATTTAGATCTTAGAGAGAACTTGACATCCATCCCGGCCGACTCTGTACGCGGATACAGTGTATTCTTATATTACATATGCCTCGCACGCAATCGCTATGCTCATTCTTGTATAGAATGCAATTCAATCCATGCGAACTGGAAATGAACGTGAGGTTGATGATACTAATTGCAGATCTGAAATTTATAAAATGCCCCTCAATGGTTAGTCATACAGATATCTCCCTATCCAGTTTTCAGGACTTAAATGCAGGGCAATATTACCTTGTTTGGGAAGTGGAACACTCGTGAGCTCACAGGCTTTCACATAGCTTCACAGGTTGTCGTGGACAGTCATTCCCTTCCTGGGGGGTCCGGGGTATTCCCCGCCACAGAGGCCGTTTACGAACCTTGAGCGTGCAACGGTTTTCGACAATTACTAAGAGGTTGAATGTAATTTGGAATAGTTAAGGCACCTATGTACACGAGAAAAACCAAAAAATTAACAATTCAGAAGTGAGTACGATCATAAGCAGTGGTTTTGAGTGACATCATTGAAAGGTTTCTAGGATATAGATGCACGCGAGCCTGGCAGTCGGCTTCAAGTGAAGTTGAGATTCGTCTGAGGAAGAACGTAAGAGCCGAGAGAAGGATGAGTAAGGATGTGCCTACCTGGCCACGTTCCGGATCAAGCATACGATGAATGCGAATCTCGGATGATCTCGGGACGTTGGAGATGTCCTAAGGAATGGAGTTTTGAGAATCTGCACAACGAATGAAAGCCACACAATGCTAACAAGAGGTGTAATAAGGATGAATTGGCGGCTATCACTCTGTTTGGCAGTTTCAATCTACAGAAATAAACATTAATATCACGCTAAGACATGAATCTCGCCACTGACAATCATCTAGAAATGCGATTTAGACGCAGAGTACGGAAGAGCCTAATAAGACTCAAGATGTACCCACCTCCCAGAGTGCGAGAAGCAAACAAATTGTCGCAAATGATTTTTCACCTAGAGACAAGATCGAATTAAATGGTGGATGCAATGTTCATGCCGATAGATGATATACCACCACTTAAGGACTTTGGATCCTTGTCCCTGGACCCCCCTGTGCCAGCCTGATCATCTGTCTGGACCTAATACACGTTCCATTACACTACAAATCATTGGACCTTCACTCGTAGATTTACCTTTAAGTTCAATGTACCGCCGTGGTGGTCAGTGTTGTGCTCCATTATTACTACGGGACGTTATCAACTCCAGTAACAAGCTTGACGATGATGCACACCTTTGCCATAATAGCCTCGATTAGCAAGCTAAGGGGACGGACCGATATATGTCGATGTACTGCGGCTAGATGATAATCACAGCATGACGCACATGATACTGTAGAAGATGAGCGACTCAGGAATAATTAATCGGTCTTGGGGCAACATGCTTACTGAAAACTGCATTTTACAGCGTATGGCGATATGTCTCCGGACTTCAGAATCTCTTTAGCGAGGTCAATAGTATCATCAAGAGGCTCACAATTGGCCCATTGCTCCATACGAATTGAGAGAGACTTCTTAAGACACTGGATGTGTTGATGTCAAGAACATATAGAGCCGGAAATTATGTGTAACCGTCTGACGTACGGCGTTCAATCGCTGCAGTTCCTCAAACTCTTTCTTCGCGCGAGTGTAAACTTCCTTGCTTCTTATGACTTCTGCGTCGAGCTCCTCGATTGTGGCACCCAGTCTAGGCACGGGAAATAGATATAACTCGAGATGTTGTAGGGTCATCAGTCGCGTGGCACGTACGTTTTGACCTGGTTCTTGATCGAAGCACGGAGTTGGTCACGAATCTTCTCCAGAGTATCCACTGAACGAGGGCGTTCAATCTTCTCTCCGTAGCGGCCCTCCGCTTTCGTGGTCCAATCCTGATACCGTTCAATTCCTACGTCACCTCAGTATACCGACACGCTCACCGTAAACTCTTCCTGAAGTGTAGCAGTGTCTACTTCCAACTTGCCCACCTTTCCTTTTGCAGTAACAATTTTCTCTTGCCAATGTTTAAGCCTTGATCCGGCTTCGACCCTCTGAGGAACAAGCTCCTGTATTTTGTCCTATGTAACAAGGTGAGCTGAGCCCCTGGTGCATTAAAATGGTTCCAATGGCATACGGAGAGATGCTTGGTAGCGTTGCGAAGCTCGAAAACCCTCTGATTCACTCCAGCAATGCCCTCCTGGACTATATTTCTTTGTGCTTGAACATCAATCTCCTTCTGGGCAATCTCGGCGATATCGGAGAGGAAACGCTCTCGTTCGCGTTCCTGGATCTTTACAAAAAAGATTGGTGGTATGGTGACTGCAGAATCAAAAGAAGTTACCTCTAGTTGCTGCTCAAAGATGTCGATCTCAGCTGGCTGGCCTACGGAGAGTTCGGATCGACAGTTCCGCAAATCTTCTTCCTTACGAGTAATTTCATTGCGTAATTGCCGTTGCGACCGCTGTTTAAGCATTATGAGCACCAGTCGACCGTACTGCCGCATGTCACACCTGAATCTCAAACCTCCGGTTCTCGACAGTCCGAGCATCTTCCTTCACTCGCATGATCTCTGTAGTGAGGCTTTCCACAACAGCCATGAGCTGCGATGCCTTTTGCACCGCCTCCTGGAGTTTCTGACGAACATCCCCTTCTGATCCAGCGAAGAGACCAAGAAAAACTCTTCCAAATCTATCCAATCCGGTCGATGAACCTCCTCCCTCGCTAAATGGAAGGAAAGAATTAGACATGTGATTGACAATTACGCAAATTCTTACCGGTAACGTCGTACTTCAAATCCATCTAGTGTGAGGAACTTGAAGCCATAGATATTCTGGGAACGAAGCTCTTGGAGTGTATTATCAGCTGCAAGACGTGTATCTGCGAAGCACGTCTGTTCGATTTTGGCTACGTCGATCAAGGCTCGCTTCACCAGTTCATTTGAGAACTGGGATGGACATGAGGCACTATCTCTCGAAAACAGCGAGCTGGCGCACCTTCAAAACCCGAAGCACTGTGGGAATCTGAGCTGGGGGCTCGCCTTCAGAATAATCGAACAATTCGGCCCCAGTGACAATCGTATTGGACTGCTGGCTGTAGGATACATGTCAACCTAACATGTCAATCAAAGGCAAAAACAACGCACTTTCCAGAAGCATCGAGTATCTTCCGAAGCTTGCGTTGATCTGATCCAGTCGTGACGATCCAGGATGACATCAAACTACCAACAGTTAACCTGACCAGATCGATGTACTTCCGGTCAACCAGATCGACATAGGCGCCAATAGGGCCAATGGGAGCACCACCTAACCACGTCTCCTGTTTGATGCTCGCATAGACTTGCGGTATATTGGTACCAAAAGCATTGAATTTATCTCGAAGTTGACCCTCGTACAACCTCTTGAGCTCCTGAGATGCCTGGTGCTCCCTGATGGAATCTGCCTTCTCCTGAGCTTTACGATTCACCTCAGTTTCAATCTCGGTGGTGCGCAATCCTAATGACTGGAGTTCGGTGTCATATTCTTGGAAAGCATTGTTGTTACCCTCGATCGATTCCTGGAGTGCCCTCATCCGTTTCTCAAGTTCAATGCGCTTGCCAGATTTAATGTCGTCGAGCTTCTTTTGTTCATCGGCAATCTTGCGTTTATAAAGATCAACTTCGGCCTTGGCTTTTCTAGCCTCTTCCTGTAGACCCAGACGCTGGGACTGATACACGTGAAATAGTCTCAGACGTCCTAACATCCGAATGTACAATGCTGACCTTGATCTCCTCTAGTTGATCGTTCAATGCCTTTCCTTCCGACTTATGTCGTTCTTTTTCATTCTTGAGTGCAGTTAGTCGATCAGTTTGGGACTCAGATGCAGAGCGAAGTTCAACTTCGGCTTCTTCGATTTCTCTCTCGAATCGCTTGTGCATAGCCTGAAGATGCTCAATTAGCCTGAATGTTCTACGGGGGCTAGATTCCGTTCTACCTCCTGTTCCGACGCTTTGGCGTCCAATTTGTCCAATTGTCGTAGCTCATCCGCTAGTGTCTCACCCGACTTAGCGAATTCCTAAGTTTATAATGTCAAAGGGGAGTTCGTAGAGGCAACTAATTGCAAAACTCGGCCCACCTTTTCCTTAGCGGCAACATATGCCCACGCCAACTCTTTGAGTAATTCTTGAAGCTTATTCTCATTCTTCCTCATTTCTGTGGCATGGGTCCAGCGCGCCTGAGCCTCTTTGAACTGAACCCTCAACTCAGGAATAGCTTCTTGCTTCGCTCCGAGTACCCCAGTTGTTCTGTCGATGTTCTCAAGGATGGTGTTATATTCTTCAGAGAGTTGCTGAAGCTGCGTCCCTTTGAGGAAAAACTGATGGCAATAGGTTGAAAAGATGAAGAAATGAAAATTTATTCCGATTTCCCCACCTGGTATTTCTCCGCAGGACTAGAGGAGGAGATGAATTGGCGTGAGAGATCTTGCGTCAGAATGTTCAGCGGATTGTCGACCTATAAGAGTTCAGCAGTGATATCGACTCGGCAGTATGGAATGGTCAGCACACCTGGATTCCCATATGGTCTGTGATCGCATTCAACTCATCTCTCATTGTAGAGACGACTTTCTCGTGCCCCTTCCGTCCCTCTAGCGTGGATTTAATCTTGTAGCCGGAAGACCCAGAAGCGGTGAAGTGACGAGTAATGACGATGCTCTTCCCATAGACATCAGGCTTATACGCTTCTGGTCCCTCGTTCTTGATTCGAATGGAAACTTCGGCAGCGCTATACCAGTTTCAGTTGGAGGGTCAACTCAAGAGACCGTTTTCGCATGCCTTTCACCCTCTTTAATCAATGATTTAAGACAGAAGAATGCGGGTGAAATCAGGACTTTTCAGACCGTACGTCACGAACGAACCGATAACGAAATTGATTTGAGAGCCAAACTTGACCGTTAAGTTCTTATGGCATAGGAAGTTGTATAAGTCGATTTGCTGAATAATGCCAATTTCGGCGATTCCCTTGAGGCGCGTGCAAACGCGTGGAGTTGAGTGCCTTCAACACGATAACGGACGCGTTACGAGTGACTTACACCCTTTCTCTTGGCCTGTTTATTGAGATCGACACGTATTCTCTCTTCCCAACGCGCTTCAAATTCAGCGTCTTCGCGCTTGATACGCTGTCGCTCCTCATCAGGATCCTCAGCTTCATATCGAGCGCGTTTGGGATGAGATGGGGAGGGCGAAGCTGAGGCGGAAGCATCACTTCCCGTTTCTTCTGCCTCCTGGTCGCTGTCACGATCTTCTTGGCGTCGTTTGTTGACCATGGTGGACGTTGGAAGTTGAGGCAAGAATCTTGACGCCGGAAGCAACCAAATGAAGTTGGGCGCTTGTAAATGTACATGTGTTCCTTCTGCGTAAATTTCGGTCTACTCAACAGGCAGGAAGCTACTACCTACCCTCTCTCACTCTCCGAGATGCTGAAGGCCCCTTGCACAATTTTCCTGTCCTCAAGTATTCAACTTGCCAATATCTTGACCCGACTGTCCCGACTGTCAACTAATTGATCATGATTCATGTGTTTTGTTATCCTTTCTGCTTGCCACATTCTGCGACTGTTGCTACGTTGATGAGTTCATGAGTCCCCTTAGTTACAGTAGAGTTGTATTGTAAGGGATGGCGGCTCAACTAGGTTACCCATCTACACACGGGCCTTCGATGTCAGTTGATACCTTAAATTTCAAGTATTGACTTATGCCCCGCCGAGCCACTGGCCTCCTGGGGGCTTGCCCGCCCTAAATCTTCAAGATTTCATTAACTCATGGGATTCGTTGTTAGTAGCCACGGACCTTATCGCACTTGGCGATCTGTTTTCCTCTTCTAAACGACGGGAATCGATCAGGATCAGACTCGGATATGCAAAGCGAAAGCTTGACGGATGCGCTTTGGCCTCAGCCAATAATCCATGTCGCGTCGGGGAATGTGCCTGGCGAGTGGTTGGGCGGGATGAGCAGAGAGAACTTCAACCGTTCATCTACTGTGACAGTATTATATCCAAGCCATTGACGTTTGCATTTCACCGCGGATAGCACTCTAGTTCATGCCTGTGTTCCTTATTTCACGTTCTAGGTGCGGAAGCATGATTCCAGCGTATCAATGTCCGTGCTTAATTTCAAACATCCCTTCCGCTATTTTTTTCGTCTCCTGGTGCCTGCTGAGGCCCATCATGATCTGATCGTAGAGTTCCTCGCTCACGCCCTTCTCATCTCTGGAGTATATGTCGATCCCTGCTGGAGTGAATATTGTCTTGGAGAAGAAAGTCACTGCCCAGCCATCGCCATAACCCAAGACTTGCCATCTGGAAGACGTTATTATTAGGAGTCCCTAAAGGAAGGTCAAGGTGATGATGGCGAATAGGAGGCAAATAAGTTAACGCACCTTGCCCCTCCACCGAAACGAGGCACCTGGTTTGAATGGACTTTGGGGAGCATCAGGTCTCAACACCTTGCACCGTCCACGGATTGGAAGATGACGATGCTGTGGCTGACCGGTATTGGACAATATCATCGAAGCTCAGCGGCTCAAACGCCGGAGACTGGGACGGTTCCAAGGATTCTGGTAGTGTGTACGTGATGGTCACATCCTTCTTATTCTATTGTAGTTCATGGATCAATGCATCCTCCAATATGACATGTGCCAAAATAACGCACCTTCCACAGGGGCAGGGTTGAGTGCACTACGTACCATTTTCCCATAAACCCCACTATATTGAAGCCTTCACGGGATAAGGAAGGATGCTCCGAATTGGGGGAATGGATTTCGGCACTAGTCATTCTTAGTTATACGCGCCTGGATGATGGAGCCTTATTCAGGTATTATTTCAGGTACTTCTGCTCGTTCCTAAAGCGTTCGTGAAGCCCCTCAAATCCGGTATGTGGAACGCTTTCTGAATGCAATTCTTTTTCACGCTCTTTGTCTTTTGTATCCGCTGGTGTGCGCTCTCTTTCGAGGTTCTCTATTTTTATTATTTAGACTAATGGACATTGCTCTTACATGCACGCTAAATGACTGTAACCACGCGCTTTACTCATAAACCAAGCTGATGAACAATGAAAAAGAGGCTTAGGTAGAAACACTTATGATATAACGAGGCAACAGCTTGGCGGGGAGGTTTTCAGTTAGTGATGGGAAAGGCTTAAGTCAGAAGGAGGGAACTACGCTCCAAAAGAACTCTTTTCCCATACATGGATCGAATCCCAAAAATAAGTCGGATCAATAAGAATAGCATAACTCGTGCCTGGGAGGAATCAGATGATCGAGAGCACTTCAACATCTATGATGATGGTGGCTGATATCGGAAGCATCAGCAACTTTCTTAGCTTCAGGACGTTTCAAAAACACGGTCAGCGTACTTGACATATTGGGAGCGAAGGATGACCTACTTCTGTAGACCCGTCTAGTCGAACGCGGCCACCCAGCGGAACATGGCGGACAACTGGTAGGTTTTGGTTAGTGGGAATAGCATCCGATAATATTTGGACTTACTCCAGTCGAACTCCCTAACGAGACCGTAATGTCCGACTTGAACGGACAGCATCTCCTCCACGGGCTGATAGGGGTTTTGAGTACGTGAGACGAGCATAGCAGATCTTGATTGACACACCTTCCCATCGTTCACACGAAGGGTGTAAAGGAGCTTGACGGTATCTGCTTTCCCGGTTCAGTCTGTCCATTCCCTGTGAATACAAGGGTGTGCCTCACCACCAACGCGGGCCACCTGAAGTGACCATTCGTGAGGATACACAAAATCCCAAGAAGGACATAGATAGATACTGACCTTATTCCCATGTTTAACCCGTAGCACCCTGATGAACTCGGGTAGCCCTTGCGGGGGCAGAGTTTCCGTTGAACTCCTGTCCAACGACATCATCCTCTCCGCTAACCTGTTGTGGCGGAGGATCACGGGTGGGAAAAGCTGAACGCGCCAAAGCTTGAGCAAAATAAAGTGGTGAAGCGTACTTTGGAGGTGGAAGTTGCTCCAGCAGTCTCGAGATAATACGTTCAAATATACTTTATGTGACACTGGTTGTAAAGAGTCTCCAATTTAACAGCAAGACGCCGCGATTACGCTTTTTGTTTACAGGAACATTCCACAATAAATTGATCGAAGTTCTTCCCGCCTGGGAAGCAAGATGTCACGCTTAAGCCGAGATCCAGAGCCCGTAGATGGATATCGCTCACAGAAACTTTCCGCCTGAGAAAAAGCCTCTGAACTGAACCGCTTGCCAAATACCAGTGTTGAGACTCCAACTGCCGTCTTTACTCGAGCTGTTCTGTGTGCCCAGTTAATGCAGACCCAGAAATGGCACTATCTCGATTCTCGATCTTGATTATGAGGGTGATGGGAATACTGATCCATGGGAAGATAGATATTGACGGGTCCCTGCCGGCAGGATTTGAAAATGCAAGGATCCGAACGGAAGAAAATTTAGCGCCCATGCAACAGTGACTGCAGGCCTTGGAGGAGGCATCTCAGATGGGTGAACGAATAGCCAGCAGTGCAGCAAAACACCCTATAGGTCATCGCATTTCGTCACGGACTTTGGCTAGTAGTGACCAAAGATATTTTGAGATCTTGACGAAAAATTATATTGTGCCCAAGTATATCACCAAAAGCGGGCGCGAGAGTTGTCAGGGTCAACTTAACTATCAAAGCGACAGCGGAGTTAGAAATGGAATAGGTCCCTTAGCACATAAAGCGCATTGCGATGCACCAGAGAGTCGGCTCACAGAGATCCTCATTTAGAAGTCGTAATTGATTTCCGAACCCTCAACCAGCAGTACCACCTTTGTCGCTCATGACAAACAGATTTGGTACCAATAGTACCTTTCCTAGAGGGATCATAAACTGAATTTTACAATATCTTCGTCCGATAAAGTTGCCGACAATGTTCTGTCATGCACCAGCCTGGTTAGCTGCAAATGGCACTTCACTTCGCCCATGGAAAAGGTCCGCCGCTTGCCATGAAGGAACTAACAGGAGGGCATCTCAGGCCGCCGTTTCAGCCTACGACTTGGACAGTACAGTATGCCCTTAATGCCGACATTATACCGGGCAAGTGACTCTACTTCCCCGTCTCGGGCATTCAAGTTCTGGTATTTCACGACATTATGACCAGTCGGTCGAAGCCTATCCCACACATCTATGACGATCACTGGGCTCCTACCATTGTTACTGGAACCAAACTCTTGGCTAGCGGTAGCCATCATGCCTAACTACTTATCTAGAACTTCGCTGCCTACCTAGCTTCGACCAAGACTCAGTCTGAGCGCACTAACCCTATGGTGCACATCGAACAACAAGTTTGATGGAGCATTAGGCACGTATTTTCTTCCGACCATGTACCGAAAACATCGGGGCCAGCGAAGATCCCTTTCTGATCCAAAGCCCATTTATACTCATGACATGCTTCATGAGCATAGGTCGGTGCCCGTATCAGAATGGAGGATAGGCCCACTACCACCCATGGAGGCTGATGTCCCAGAATGGTTGGCACAACTTTATCGTTGCCGAAAACGGGCGCTACACATGATATGACCGACAACAAAGTGGTGTGTAGAACCAATAAACCCAGCTCTTTCACAAGTTACTACTGAACGGCGGAAGGCTTTCCGTGCTGATATGAATGCGATATAAAGGGTGGTGTGCTCTTATCAACGTCTGTCGTTACAACCCCGAGCAACATCTCATACAAGTGACACTATGGCCGTTTTCGGTCATCCCTTTGCTTCAGAGAGGCATTCGGTTGGCAGACTGCCTCCAGGCCTTGGCCATTGGGAAGGAAAGGAAGGGATACGAATACTCCACAGAACCACGTCGTCATTCATGTCCCTGGGCAGTCGGCACAACAGAACAGATCCTTGTCTTATTCAAAGAAGGCCCAGGTGAGCAACCAAGATCCTCTTCAGAACAATTGATAATGGACTCCGTGTCAGAGTGGGAATCGAGGACAGTAGAGGGGTAGCCTCGTTGTCTCCGCCTCCACCAGTAGTGGTCATCAGAAAATGAGGATCGGGATCCGAAGAAAGAGGCGAGTGCGTTCTGACCAGGCTCTGGTGTGTACACTTCTGCTGAGGGCGGGAACTTGGATAAACGAGTAGTTGCCGAGCAGCAACACTCATTTATCGAAGTTTCTGTAGTAGGTGGTAGCGAGATAAGCTGCCTCTCGCCAACATAAGGCACGAGAAACTATCGGTGAAGGGATGCGGGGACGAGGGAGAAGAGGTTTAAGCTAGCTATCCAGGTGGGTGGAATTGCTGGAGTGATTATCTTGAAGATGGACCATTGACTGATCCATACAAACCCTCCTCCATTTCAGACATAGATGATTCAAGTTAACAGTTGAATCCCGTGTCTTTTTGATGGGCTGAAAGCGTGATTCGTTTTGAGAGGATGTTGTGTGGGTGACAACGTTCAATGTGTTGATTCCCTCACCTGACCCACTTGAAGCAAGCGATTTCCCCTAATTTCTTCTTTGCGAATAACTTGCATTGTGCTAGACACCAATACGAAGTCTTTTTCCTTATCTTGCCCATCTGAATTTCTCCGATAGACAGTAAGCGTTAACGCGCGTGCTCCTTAATGGAAGTTATGGAACGTCATTTGGCGCCCTGAATTCTTTTCCCGAATCCCGCTTCTTGCTTCTTGCGTATCTCAGGTGTTACAATCCTCCTACTTTTGTGAGTCTTATCGCTCACCCCTCCCCCTCCCGGTCCCGCTTCTACGATGATCGAGCACACTGTTCGAGCACTGCCGTTAGTGTGTGCTCCCTAAAAAACACCGTGTGATAACTCAACAAGACAACGTGAGTTCCATAGGCTTGTATACATGTGCCACTTATTATCTGTGTGGAGGTTCTAGTGACAGGGGCTCCTTCAAATAACGCTGGATGCTTCACACCTGAAAGAATTATTTAGCGCCTTCTCTAGGCAGATCGCTTGCTGAACAGGTCGGCTAGAGGGTATAACTGCTACCCAATGTCCACCAACCGACGTCGAGACAAAATTGCCCATGGACACTGGGCCATGACACAAGAATCGAGGTGCGGGAGTGCTAAATCGCGGCCATTGCAAACCCCAACGAGGTCATTCCATACTGTTCCAATGCAATGAGGGGAAGAGCGAGGGGGGACAAGGTACTGTGATTATTGAGAACCTTTTCTAACTGCGTGCTACAATGAGGTGCCTGGAGGTGGGATATATCCCGTAGGTCGGCAAAGGAAACGTGGCTATGTGAGAACCTGGAGAACAGGCCTTCTTATCGTCATGTCCCTCGACACTGAGACATTAAGTAACAGGACGTTTGAGGCGACCTCCAACCGAGTCGCGGGGCACCTTCATATACTCCTCA
>WNFI01036178.1_pt1 | contig 13893 bp, 10 predicted proteins | sample 5400471 | NCBI WGS metagenome assembly WNFI01 (sample SAMN13153348, study PRJNA577476) | soil metagenome | isolation source: 100 cm saprolite on Douglas fir-dominated hillslope | place: USA:California | collected 2013-09-17 | reverse complement strand
TGATCAAGGTGACCGTGAACAGGTCCGCGGCGCCATCGTCATCCGTTCTCAGCGGGGGCGGATGAGCGAGGGTTATCGTCAACCCAGCTGGATCGTCGTCGTGGAGCGTGATGACTTCGGTGGTCTGAGCACCGAGGGTTGCTTTCGTTGGGCTGGAGAGCACGACGGTGAAGGTCTCGTCGCTCTCGAACAGCGGGCTCTGGAGGATGACGATGTCCACCGTCGCAGAGCCCTGTCCCGGCTGCGTCCCTGGCGGGATCTTGACTGGTTGGGCGGCGACCGGTCGAAAGTCGGTTCCTTGGGTGGCGGTGCCAGCGATGGCCACGACCTTAACGGTTGCCGCGTCGACGGTCTTCAGGCCGTCATCGGTGCTCACCGACAGCGGCAGCCTTACCGTGCCGGCGGATTCGAGGACCGTCTTGCTCGGCGCCGCGAACTGCACCGTCACCACCTGAACGTGCGGCGGCACGGGCTCGAAGAGATAGGCGGCGCCGGCGCCGCCGTTCTGCAGGAAGGCGCCGACGACCAAGGTGCCGCCGTTCATCGCGACCTCGAAGCCGAACTCGGCGCCGGGTGGGGGCTGAGGCGGGATCTGCGGCGGGAGAGGGGTAGGCAGTTGCTTGCCGGCGGCGGATTCGAAGGGATAGGCGGCGCCGGTGTCGCCATTCGCGTGGCGGGCGCCGACGACGATCTCTGGCGCCGCCCCTGTGCGATCGACGGTCACGGCAACTCCGAACTGGGCGCCGGCCTCGCTGTGCGCATCGAGAGGCAGCGGCGGCGGCCACGTTCCGTTGAGCTGGCGGCGGTAGAGGTAGGCGGCGCCGCTCTGGGCTCCCTTGCCTGAGCCATCTTGAAGCGGAGCCCCGACGACGATCAGGTCCGCCTTGGCGCTCACCGCGACGGCGTACCCGAAGGCGTCGCCCGGTCCAAGCGGCGCGGACAGCTGGGTCCGCGGCCATCCGTTCGTCCCGAGATCGTAGACGAAGGCCGCGCCGGTGGGCGCTCCACCGACCTGGAGGAGCGGTGCACCGACCGCGAGGATGCCGCCGAGGCCGCCGTCGAGAGACGCCGCCTGCCCGAACTGGGCGCCGTCGGCCGGCTTATCGGGAGAGAGCGTCCGCTCCACCTGATCGTGGCCGCCGGCGGCGCTGCCGACATAGACGCAGCCGGCCGCGGTGCCGGCCCGGCCATCGCTGCGGGCGCCTACCGCCCAGCGCCCGCCGCTCACCGCGACCGCCGAGCCGATCTCGTCCCCTTCCCGCGCGCCGGTGATCGGCAGCGGACCCTTTGCTATGGCCTGCCCGCCGCCGGCGAGGACCAGGCTGAGGTCGAAGCGATAGGCGGCGCCGGTGCGCGCCGAGCCGACGAGCGCCCGCGGCGCGCCGACCAGCAGCTGGTTGCCGTCGATGGCCACGTCGAAGCCGAACCAGTCGCCCGCCCTTCCCTGAAGCGGCGGCTGGACCTCCGACCAGTTGCCGAGGTCGTCGCGATGAAATAGGTAGACGGCACCCGAGTCCGTCGCCGAGAGATACGCGCCGACCGCGACAACCGTGTCGCCGACCGCCAGCGCTGAGCCGAACCGGCCGCCGGCGCCGAGGTTGGCCGGCCGCAGCTGGATGACCTGCAGAAAGTCGGCGGCCGGCAGCGGCGCTGGCGTGGCCCAGAGCGCCGCGACCAAGGCGGCAACCCCGAGGATCGTCGATCGCCGCATCATGGAGGGGCCGCCCCGCGCCCAGACGTTACGGAGTCCAGCTGCGGCCGGCCGGCTGCCGGGCGGCGCTGTACGGCCAAGGGTACCGGGACCGGGGGCGCGGTCAAGGCGGAGATGCCTCCGGCTCGCCCGCCTGCCAGGGGCGCTCCCACCAGGACGGTGCCCGCCGACTGCGCCACCGCAAAGCCGAACAGCGCGTTGGGGACAGTCCCGCTGCCGGGCAGCTCGCCCAGCTCGACCCAGACGCTCTTGCCCGTGGCATCCTGCTGGTGAAAGGCGAAGGCGGCGCCGGTCGCCGGCACCCCTGCCGCCGCGTGCAGCGGTGCGCCGCCGACCAGGAGACTGCCTTGAACCGATACGGCCTGCCCGAAACGGTCGCCAGCCGAGGACGATGCCGGCGTGAGCTCGGCCTGCGGCACGCAATCGCCGACGCCGTCGCATGCGAAGACGTACACCGCGCCGGGGCCCCGGAGGTCGCCGTCGCCTCCCGGGACGGCGCCTCCCGCGGCAGGGGCGGCGTTGGCGCCCGGGGCGCCCACTACTACGGTGCTGCCGCTTACCGCCAGCGACGCGCCGAACTCGGCGTGAGGCGCCGGGTCCGCCGCTCGCAGCAGCGTTTCGACCTGATGCCAGCCCGGAGGGGAGCCCGCGTCGGGTATGAAGCGGAACACCGCTCCCGCGGCTGGCTGATTGGAGTTGTCGCCGCGTCCGGGAGCGCCGACGATCAGCTGGCCGGAGTCGCTCAGCGCCAGGGACTCTCCGAAGCGGTCCCCTGGCTGCTGCACGTCAGGGACCAACAGCTTCTCCTTGGTGCGGTCCAAGGGCAGCGGATCGACCAGCACTTGGCCGTCGTCGCCAGCCGCCCCATGAACCGTGGCCGATACCGCGAGCCAGCTGTCGTCGAGCGCCAAGGCGCGTCCCAAGGTGACCTTGCCGGCAGGGAGGTCGGCGATCGACTCTACCCGCTCGATCCTCATCCCGCGCTTCACCGCGGCCTCGTTCAGGCCGAAGTGGAAGAGGTAGACGGTACCCCCGGGCCTCTCCTGCGCCCGCTGCTCTCCCGCCGCCCCTACCGCGAGCCCTACCGAGAGCCGGCCGACGTGCAGCGCGAGCGAGATTCCGAACTGGTCGCCCTCGAGGTCGTCGATCAGGTCGAGCAACTCTACCCACTTGGCCCCATCCCAGCGGAACAGGTAGACCGTGCCGCCGCCATTCGGTCCGTCGAAGCGCGCGCCGACCGCCGCGAAGTTGCCGTCCGAGACTACGGCGAACCCGCGCTCGGCGTTGGCCGCCGCTGGCCTCGTCACCGCCAGTTGCCTGGCTTGCCAGTCGGCGAGGCCGGCGGCCTGCGCGGCGCCGCCGAGCGACAGGAGCGGCGCCGACGCCGCCAGCAGCGCCTTGGCGACGCAGCTTCGCGGCAGCGGGCGGCGCGGGCCGGCCGGGGCGCGCTCCCGCCGCGGCCCGCTCATCGTCGTCCCGCCTTGGGCAAGTTCACGCGCAGCAGGTCGAGATGCGGCGGGTCCTCGACCAGCAGTTGGGCGGGCAGGTCGAAGGCGGGAGCGCCACGGCTCCGCACGGTCGGCGGCTTGCCCGGCACGACCTTCGTCCAGGCGCCCTTCGGCAGCTGGACTTCGGCCCCGGCCGCCCCCTTGAAGATCACCAGGCCCTCGAGCACGGCGATGGTGGTGGCGCCGTCGGGCGCCACCTCGACGCAGGCGGCGGTGCCGTGCAGCTCGAGCTTGCCCGCCGGGGTCCTGATCGTCACCTTTCCCGCGGCGTGTCCCTGAGTCTGCGGCATGAAGAAGACCAGGAACTTGCCGACCAGCGTCCGCAGCTCGATCTCGCGAGTCCCCTGCCAGACCACCCACTGGTCGAAGACCACCTTGCTGTCCGCACCCATGATCAAGGTGCCTTGGACGCCACCGACGAAAACGATCTGGGCGCTTGCTCGCGCCGCGGTCATCAGGGTCATGTCCAGCCTTACCTCGTCCAGCTTGACGAGCGCCACGGTGGGGCCGTCGGGCATCGTGCCGAAGAGTGTGGGGACCAGGGACACCACCTTGCCGACCCCGTCCCGGGTCGGAGCCGGCGCCGCGGCGGCCAGCGCCACCGCCGGGCTGGCGATCAGCAGCAGCGGCACGGTCCACCGCCAGGCTTGCCTCAGAAGAACCAGGTGACCCCCAGGCCGGCGGTGGTGCGCCGGTAGTCGAAGAGCGGCAGCTTCCCGGGCAGGGTGACGTTCGAGTCGCGCCGGACGAAGCCGGCGTGCGCGGTGCAGGCGAGGTGCGGACTCAGCATCCGCAGCGCGGCGGCCGCCCCCCGCCAGCTGGCGTCGTCGCGCGCCGGGCCGGCCGGTTGGGTGAGGTTCGATTGCGGGTTGGCGAAACGTTCCTGCCGCCTGGCAGCCTGGAGATAGAAGGTCCAGCCGCCGACCTGCGGCGCCGCCGCCTCGGCCGTGATCTCCACGAACCGGTAGGTAAAGCTGGCGCCGGCCTGCCGCTCGCCGCCGCTCGCCGCGGCGCGGAGATAACCGCCGCCGTCGCCGAGGAACAGGGACTCGCCGATCCCGGCCGCGACCTCGCTGCCGCTGCGCCTCAGCTCCCCGGGCAGGTCGGCCGCGAAGCGCAGCTGGCTGGCGCCCAGATCGATGCGGGTTTCGCTGCGCCCGGGCCCCCGCAGGGTGAGCGAGCCGGCTCCGCCCGCGAGGCGCAGGTAGTCGGCGGCCCCGAGGCGCACCCAGGTGCCGCCTGCCTGCAGCAGGACGGCCGCAGGGCTCTCTCCCGCGGGCACTCGCATGACCCCAAGGGGGCCGGTCAGGGTGCCGCGCGAATCCTTGCCCCATGCGAGCTGCGCGAAGCCGCCAGCCAGCGTCAGGTCGAGATCGCTCTGGTTGCGGTAGGCGGAGCGGTCGCCCGTCACGCCGATGCCCAGGCTCCAACCGCCGCGGTCGTAGAACGGATGATGTTCGAGGCGCAGGCCGAGATCGCCGCCGCCGTCGGTCGCGGTGCCCGCCGGCCGGGTGCCGGTCAACGGCAGGAACGTCGCATCGGCCGGCAGCAGCCCCGGGTTCGAGTCATAGTCCGCCTCGAGCGACAGGCGCCCTTCCCAGCGTGGCGGCGGCGGCGTGCAGTCGGGCGCCGAGCCGAGATCGAGAGGCGCCGGAACCGCTCCGGCCGGCCCTGGCGCGGCGTGCAGGTCGCCGGCTGCCAGCCGGGCTGCCGCCAGGTCGGCGGTCACGCGCCTCTTGCCGGCCGCTGCCGGGCGCTCCGCGGTCAGCGCCGCCGTCAGCGAGGCGACCGCGGCCGCGGCCCGGCCGAGCCGGAGCTGCGCCAGGCCCAGCCAGTGGCGCGCGGTGCCGTTCCGCGGATCGGCGCTCACCGCCTCGGCGAGCAGCGCCGCCGCGTCGCCGTCGCGTCCTTCCTCGAAGGCCAGGATGCCCTCGGCCAGCTCGACCTCGGAGACGGCGAGTCCTCCCGGCTGCGCCTCGCCGGCACTCGCCGGCCGTTCGCCGGTCGCCGCGGCCTGGGTCAGCAGGACGCCGGCCGCCGCCAGCAGCATGGCCAGGCGGCGGCGGTAGCGTGATGCTTGCGGCGCATCGACGAGACTCCGGGTGTGATGAGCTCCACGGGTTCGAGGGCTGGCCGGCCGCCGGCCGCACCGCTGGGTTGGCGATATCAATCGACGCTTTCCTATTTTTAGTGTTATTTTTAGTGTGACATTTAGATGCGAGGAGCGCGTCTGCAAAATGGTTCAGAAAGTCTTCATCTCGAGCACTAAGAAAGATCTACTCCGGCATCGCGACGCGCTGAAGCAAGCGCTGATCAAGAGCGGCCATTTCCCCGTGGAGATGGACGACTTCGGGGCACGCGATGTGGATCCGGTCACCGGCTGTCTTCGCCTGGTCGCCGAGTCACAGCTGTTCGTCGGCGTCTATGCCTGGCGGTACGGCTATGTGCCGCCGGGAGCCGCACGATCGATCACCGCCGAGGAGCTCGAGCAGGCGCGGCGGCTGGACAAGCCACGTTTCTGCTTCCTGGTCGACGAGACCTATCCCTGGCCGGCTGACCCCGACGTGCCGCCGGAGGACCCGGCGAGCAAGGTTCTCCTCGAGGCCTTGAAAAACAGCGTGCGGAGCGAACGGATGGTCGCGACGTTCACCACCCCGGAGCAGCTGGCGCTCGGGGTGGTCACCGCCCTGCGCCGCTGGGAGCTGGGGCGCGCCGCGGCCGCCGGCCGCGGCCGCCAGCTCGACGATCTGCTGGGCAAGGTGGAGCGGTTCTGGGTGAAGAGCGTCCTGGAGCCCTCCATACCGAAGACCGGCTTGCTGATCCGCGACCGCGAAGAGCGCGCGGACGAGGTCGCCCAGCCCTGGGCGCCGCCGGCCTGGGCCGAGCGCGGCAAGGTGAAGCTGCTGCCGCCACGGGCGCCGCTCGACCTGTTCGTCGGCAGCGGGCGCCGCCTGCTGATCCTGGGCGAGGGCGGTTACGGCAAGACCACCGATCTCTTGCAGCTGGCGGGCGGTCTGCTGGAGCTGGCGCGCGACGATCCCGAACAGCCCGTGCCCGTGGTGCTCAAGCTCGGGTCGTGGGGAAGGTTGTCGCCGCGTCGCCTCTCCGGCTGGATGACCGTCGAGATCCATACCCATTACAAGCTGGACGCCGCCCTGGTCCGCGGCTGGATCGACGCCGACCGGCTGCTGCCCCTGCTCGACGGGCTCGACGAGGTGGAGCCGGGCTGCCGCGACACCTGCGTGCACGCCATCAACCAGTTTCTCGCCGGCCATCCGGCGTGCGGCCTCGCGGTGTGTTGCCGCGGCGACGTCAACGACGAGCTCCGCGAGCGGCTGGACCTGCGCAGCGCCTATGCCCTGTGGCCGCTCAGCGCGGCGTCGCTCGACCGCTATCTTGCCGGTGCCGGAGCCGACGCCGAGCCGCTGCGGGCGGCGCTGGCGGAGGCTGGCATGCAATCCGCTGCTGCTGCTGTTGATGGAGCGGGTCCTGCCGCGGGCCGGCGCCGCCTCGCTGGGCGCAACGCCGACCGGGAGCGTGGCGGCGCCCAGTGGCGCCTCGCCGCGGCGGATGCTGCTCGAAACCTACGTTCAGGTGATGCTCGATCCGCGGGACCGCCCGCTGCGCTTTGGAGAGGTGCGAACCCGCCGCGGCCTCGCCTGGCTGGCGGCAAAGATGGGAGCCCATCAGGTGGCGCTCTTCCAGCTTGGCGACCTCCAGCCGAGCTGGCTGGGCGGAGCGGCACAGGTCTGGGTCTACGCCGTCGCCTCGCGGGCGCTCGGCGGTGCTTTCCTCATGCTACCGATGGCCCTTCCCTGGCACCCATTCCTCCTCCCGTTCGGCCTCGCGACAGGCGCGGTCGCCGGCCTGTTTGACGGATGGCGCCTGCGCAACATCGCACCTCGTCCCGCTTCGGCCACTGACGCGGCGCCCGCCGCTGCACAGCCGCTCGCGGGGATTCTCCACCGCCCGGCCGGCACGGCGCTGGCGATCGGCGGCGTGGCCATGCTCTGCTTCAACCTCTTCGGCGCCCTGTCGCGGCACGCCGCGGGACTGCTGCGCTGGCGCGTCGACCTCCCCGACGGCCTGCGCTATGGACTCTTCTTTGGCGCCCTTTTCGGGCTGGTCTTCGGCCTGCGCCGCGGACGGGGCGAGCGCGGCGACACCGAGATCGCGGCGGGTCTGACGCGCTCGCGCTGGTCCTGGCGGAAGAGTCGGCGCGGCGCCGCCTGGCCGCCGGTGCTGGTGGCGTTGCTGTGGGTCATCGAGTGGCTGCGAGGGTGGCTCGGCGTGCCCTCGATGTACACCAACGTCAATGGCTCCCTGGTCTACTTGCTGGTGGCCCTGGTCCTGAGCCTCGTTGGGGGCATGGTCGGCGGCCTGCTCGGCGACGTCGAGGAGCGGCCGGCCGGAGTCAAGCGCCGCCACCCGGGTCTGCGACCGGCGTTCGCGGCGACCGTACACGCCTTCTGGCGCCCCCTGCTGCTCGTGGCGGCGGCGCTGTGGGCGGTGCTGCTTCTCCTGCTGGCGTTCGGCGGCGTGCGCTTCGGCAGAGATGAACTGTGGGCCCCAGCCTATGCGGCGGTCGCGCTCGCGCTGTGGAGCGCCTTTGCCCTGCGCGGCCTCGACATCGTCCAGCACTCCACGCTCCGCCTGCTGCTCTGGTTCGAAGGGGTCTTCCCGCTGCGCTGGGTGCCCTTCCTCGACCAGGCCGTCGATCGCGAGCTGATGCATCGGGTCGGGCCCGGCTACGAGTTCATCCATCCCTGGCTGCTCGCCGACCTCGCCGCCGGCCTTCCGGAGGCTGCTCCGGTGTCGACGGCGCCGCCCTAGGACCTCCAGGCGAGCTCGCAAGAGATTCCAGGCTCTCCGGCGCGCGCGCCGGCTAGCCCTTGACTAGTGTGTAATACACACTATAGTGTACTTGCCATGGACGTAGATCATGCGCGCCACCCAGGAGCACACATGCCGGACCAGTCCGGGATGGGAAGGGACGAAAAGGCCATGGACGAGGAAAGCGCGGAGTTGTGGCGGCCGGAGCGCCGCTGGTTAAGCAGGGCACTCTCTACCCGCTGTTGCGGACCATGGAGAGCCGGGGACTGTTGATGAGCGAGGTCGAGCCCTCGGTCACCGGCCCGCCGCGGCGCTATTACACCATTACCGAGCAGGGCCGCCAGATCCTTCCCCTCTGGCGGGGCGCCTGGGAGCAGACGCGCGATTTCGTCGACGCGTCCCTGGGCAAGACGCGCCATCACGCAACGGCGGCCGCGACGCCGGCCCCCGAAGGGAGCGACCATGCCTGAGACGACCGCCGACGTGAGGACCATCGAGGACTACCTGCAGCGCCTCAAGGAAGAGCTGGCGGGCAGCGACCCCGCACTGATCCAGGACGCCCTCTACGACGCCGAGGAGTACCTGCGCCAGGCGACCGCCGGCCCGGCCGGTCCGGCTGCCCAGGCCCCGAGCGGCACGGGAGGCGCCGCAGCGGGCGCCGAGGCGTTGCAGCTGGCCATCCAGCGCTTCGGCACGCCGCGCGAGGTGGCCGAGGCCTACCACGAGACGGAGACCCAGGTCGCCGTCGCCCTCGCCCAGCCGGCGGCGCGGCCGGCGACCGCCCCCTGGCAGAAGGTGTTCGGCGTCTTCCTCGACCCGCGTGCCTACGGCTCGCTGCTCTACATGTTCCTGTCGCTGGCGACCGGCATCCTCTATTTCACCTGGGCAGTGACCGGGCTCTCGCTGTCGCTCGGCTTGAGCGTGTTGATCATCGGGCTGCCGTTCTTCCTCTTCTTCCTCGCCAGCATCCGGCTCTTCGCGCTGCTCGAAGGCAGACTCGTCGAATCGCTGCTCGGGGTGCGCATGCCCCGGCGCCCGCCGTTCGCCAGCCAGGCGGGTTCCATTTGGGTGCGGCTGCGCGCCTGGCTGGGAGACCGCCGCACCTGGACGACCCTGCTCTACATGGTGCTCAAGCTGCCGCTGGGGATCGTCTCGTTCGTGATCTTCACGGTCCTGACGACGCTCTCGCTGGCCCTGCTGGCGGCGCCGGTCGCGCAGCCCTTCATCGACCATCCGGTCATCAACTTCTACGACGACAACGGAATCTATGCGACCCCCTGGCTGGCGCCGATCTTCTGGTTGGCGGGGCTTCTCGACCTGCTGGTGACCATGCACCTCGCCCGCGCCCTCGGCCGGGTCCACGGCGCGATCGTCAAGGCGATGCTGGTGCGCGGCTAGTAGCGGACAGGCCGAGCGGGCGGGCCGGTGCCGCCGGCGCCCGCCGGCCGCAAGGGCTCAGGGCTTAGCCGCGCCGCCGGCGGCGGCGGCCTTGGCGCCCGGGCTCAACAGCTGGCCGAAGATGCGGTCGCAGAGGAGGCCGGCGAGGAACCCGAGGAGGAAGACGCCGGTCAAGCTGCCCAGAGGCACGCGCGCCAGCGCCTGCGCCCAGCCCTCCGGCAGGGTGCCGGTGAGCAGCGAGAGCAGCCCGAAGGCCGACATCAGGACGACCAGGAGAGCGGCGAGCCCGCCCAGCAGCAGGACGCGCAGCAGCCGGCGTGGCGCCGCCGCGGCGCTCTGTCCCTGGCTCAGCAGCCGCGTCAGGCTTCCCAGCAGGCCGCCGAGCAGGGTCGCCAGCAGCAGCAGCCAGTCGAAGGTGACCTGGATGGCGAGCGGCGCGGTGGGGACGAGGTTGGCGGCCGAGGCGAGCACCGTGTAGCCGCCGAAGCGGGGCAGCTCGATCGGCACGCGGGTTTCGATGGCGCCAGTGTCGATCACCGCCGGCGGCAGCATCGGCGAGCCCAGCGGCCCGCTGAGCTGCAGGTCCACCTTGATCGGCTGGCTCGCGACCGCGGGCTCGCCCGCCGCATCGAGCAGCCGCACGTAGACCTCCGACGAGGCCACGCCCAGGGCCGGGATCACCTGCGCCCCGCTGGTGAACGCCAGCCGGGCGGCCGGAGCGGCGAGGAAGCTCATCTGCACCCGGTTCGACTGTCCGCCCGGGTAGAGCGCCTGCAGCGACGCCGTCGCCGGCGCGGCGACGTTGACGACGGCTTGCTGGTTCGACTCGAAGTCTCCGGTGAGGATCTGTAAGCTGACTGGCGCGATCGTCAGGTTCCCTTCCTCGGAGACGAGCGCCAACCGCAAGTCATGGCTCACCGGGCTGGGAATCCCTTTCTCGAACCAGTAGGCGGCGATCTTGACGTCCTCCCACCCCTGCGGCCCGCGGTGGCGCTCCAGCTTCTCGGGAATCAGGCGCACCTCGCCGGCCACCGCCTCGCCCGCGGCCGCCGCGCCGGCGGCCGGCGCCGGAGCGGTGGAGGCCGGCGCCGGAGGGGTGGAGGAGCCCGATGCCGGACCAGGGGAGGGTGGCGGCGCCGCCGTGGGCGAAGGCGCCGCGCTCGCCCCCGGAGCCTCGGCGAAACTCGGCGCGGCCGCCCGCCTGCCAGCGAAGCGGGCGATCCTGGGCGGCGCCGGCGGCGCGGTCGCCGCCGGCGGCGCGACCCGCAGCCTCTCGACCTCGAGCCTCGCCCCGGGCGGGCCGCCCGCGGCTGTGCCGGCAGCGGCCGCCGCCGGCGGTGGCGCCGGTGGGGTCGCCGCGGCTGCGGGCGCCCTCGCCTCCCTGGTGGGCGCCGCCCCGGTCGCTCCGGCACGTCCCGCTGCCGGGATCCTTCCAGGGGCTGCCGTGACCGCCCGCGGGGCCGCCGGGGCCGCCGGGGTTCGCGGCGCCGACGCGGCGAGAGCCTTGTGGCGCTGCGACAGCGTCTCGGCGACGCTGGTGATCACCGTCGAGGTCGAGTAGAGGCCGTCGCTGCGCGCCTCGACCTGCCACAAGCCGGGCTTCGCGGAGACGATCGGCACCTCGACCTCGGTGGCGCCGGCGGGAACCGTGACCCGGGTCGTCGAGGTCAGGCCGTTGGCGCCGCTGAGGACGACGACCAGGGGGTGCTGGGCGGGCAGCAGCTGGCCGTGCTCGCCGGCGGTCTCGATGCGCAAGCTGTCCGGCCGGCCCGGCACGAGCCCGCCCACCGGCCTGACCAACCGCAATCGCGAAGGCGGCAGCTGGCCGGAGCCGCCGCCGCCTTTCTCCGCCGAGCTCGCGGCAGACGCCACGCCCACCCCAGCCGCGCCGCCGAGCCATGCCGCGCCGCCGAGCCACCCCGCCAACAGCAGGGCCAGTGTGGCCGCCGGCCTCCCGCGCCCCGGCTGCGACCGTCCGCGCGGCCGCGGTCGCTCGCGCCCCGCCCGCCATCGCCCGCGCCTTGGCGGCCGATCATCCGCGAGGCTCCCCGCGCCCGGCTGGGTCTGGCGTTGCGTGACGCTCATCCTGCTCCTTCCCGATGCGGCAAGCGGGCTGGGCTGCTCTGGCCTGCTCTGGGTGGCTCTTGCTTCGATTATAAGGCGGCCGCGGCGCGCCCGCGAGGCCGGCGAGAGCGAGCCCACCCCCTGGGCCGGTTAGAATCAGGAGTGCCCTTCGTCTACCTGCTGCGCTGTGGCGACGGCTCGCTCTACGCCGGCGCCGCGAAAGACCTGGCGCGGCGCCTCGCCGAGCACCTCGCCGGGAAGGCCTCCCGCTACACCCGCACGCGCCTGCCGGTGGAGCTCGTCTGGTCGCGGCAGGTCGAGACCTGGAACGACGCCCTGCGCGAGGAATTCCGCCTCAAGCAGCTCAGCCGCGCCGCCAAGGACGAGCTGCTGCGCGCTGCCGACGCCGAGGGTTTGACAGCCGTGGACGGTTCGGCTTGAATACGAGGCGCACAACCGACACGGCGGCCCGCGCGGCTCCGGTCATGGGAGCTGATGACATGGGAACCGCAGAGGCACTCCAGCGACGCGCTTTCGGCGCCACCGCGCGGGGCGACGCCTGGTGGGTGCAGCCGCTCGTCGTCTTCCTGGGGCTCTCCACCTTCATCGTCTACTCCACCTGGGCGGCCTTCCACGGCCGGTTCTACACCTGGGGACCCTACCTGTCGCCCTTCTACTCGCCGGAGATCTTCGGCAGCTCGCCGCACGTCTGGTTCGGACCCAAGCCCGGCTGGGTCCCGGCCTGGCTGCCGTTCTCGCCGGCCCTGCTCATCCTGTGGATGCCCGGCGGCTTCCGCCTCACCTGCTACTACTACCGCGGCGCCTACTACAAGGCGTTCTGGGCCGATCCGCCGGCCTGCACGGTGGGCGAGCCGCGCAAGGTCTACCGCGGCGAGCGCTCGTTCCCCCTGGTGTTGCAGAATGTCCATCGCTACTTCCTCTACCTGGCGATGCTCTTCCTGCTGGTCCTGGCGCATGACCTCTGGCAGGCGCTCTGGTTCGCCGATCCGGCGACCGGCCGCACCCATTTCGGCATCGGCGTCGGCACGCTGGTGCTGGCGGTCAACCTCGTGATGCTCTCCGGCTACACCTTCGGCTGCCACTCCCTGCGCCACCTGGTGGGCGGCTTCCGCGACCGCCTGTCGGCCTCGAAGCTGTCGCTCGACGCCTACCGCTGCGCCGGCTGCTTCAACCGCCGCCACATGCTGTGGGCCTGGATGAGCCTGGTCACCGTCGGCTTCTCCGACCTCTACGTCCGCCTCTGCGCGATGGGCGTCTGGACCGACTGGAGGATCGTCTGACGGCCGAGCACCGCCGCTTCGAGTACGACGTGCTGGTGATCGGCGCCGGCGGCGCCGGCCTGCGCGCCGCCATCGAGGCGTCGGCGGCCGGCGTCAAGGTGGGGGTGGTCTCGAAGTCGCTGCTCGGCAAGGCCCACACCGTCATGGCCGAAGGCGGCGTGGCGGCGGCGCTCGCCAACGTCGACGACCGCGACAGCTGGCGGGTCCACTTCGCCGACACCATGCGCGGCGGCCAGTACGTCAACAACCCGCGCATGGCCGAGCTCCACGCCCGCGAGGCGCCGGAGCGGGTGCGCGAGCTGGAGGCCTGGGGCGCGCTGTTCGACCGCACCCCCGACGGCCGCATCCTGCAGCGCAACTTCGGCGGCCATCGCTACCCGCGCCTCGCCCACGTCGGCGACCGCACCGGCCTCGAGATGATCCGCACCTTGCAGGATCACGGCATCCACCAGGGGATCGAGTTCCACATGGAGTGCACCATGACCTCCCTGCTGGCGGCCGGCGGCCGCGTAGTGGGGGCGGTCGGCTACGACCGCGAGCGCGGGCGCGCCATGGAGTTCCAGGCGGGAGCCGTGGTGCTCGCGACCGGCGGCATCGGGCGCGCCTACGAGATCACCAGCAACAGCTGGGAGTACACCGGCGACGGCTTGACCCTGGCCTTCGACGCCGGCGCCGAGCTGATCGACATGGAGTTCGTGCAGTTCCACCCCACCGGCATGGTGTGGCCGCCCAGCGTGCGCGGCCTGCTGGTGACCGAGGGGGTGCGCGGCGAGGGCGGCGTGCTGCGCAACCGCGAGGGACGCCGCTTCATGTTTGACGACGTTCCCGACCTCTACAAGAGCCAGACCGCCGACGACGAGGAGGAGGGGTGGCGCTACTGCCAGGGCGACAAGGTGGCGCGCCGGCCGCCCGAGCTGCTCACCCGCGACCACGTGGCGCGCTGCATCGTGCGCGAGATCAAGGAGGGCCGCGGCACCGAGCACGGTGGCGTGCTGCTCGACATCTCCTGGATCAAGAGCCGCATGCCCAACGCCGCCGAGCACATCCGCAAAAAGCTGCCGAGCATGTATCACCAGTT
>WNFI01575084.1_pt1 | contig 13894 bp, 14 predicted proteins | sample 5400471 | NCBI WGS metagenome assembly WNFI01 (sample SAMN13153348, study PRJNA577476) | soil metagenome | isolation source: 100 cm saprolite on Douglas fir-dominated hillslope | place: USA:California | collected 2013-09-17 | reverse complement strand
GAAAAGAGGACGGCGCTATAATTTGCGGACATGTATCTCGTCACCAAGCGGATCGAGTTCTGCTACGGCCACCGGCTCCTCGACTACGACGGCGTCTGCAAGCACCCGCACGGACACAACGCGTCGGTGGAGATCGAGGTGCGCACCGACAGCCTCGACACCCGCAACATGGTCGTGGATTTCAGCGACATCAAACGGATCATCAAAGGCTGGATCGATCGCGAGCTGGATCACAAGATGATCCTGCGGCGCGACGATCCGCTCGTCGAGCCGTTGCGCGCGCTCGGCGAGCCGATGTACCTGCTCGAGAGCAATCCTACCGTGGAGCGGATCGCGAAGCTGATTTACGACGCTCGGCGTCGATATCATGGCGGTGCGCGTCTGGGAGACTCCGACGTCCGTCGCGACGTATTCCGCGTAGTCATCCCTATTTCTTGAACGGCAATTCCACCGAGACGTAGCCGAACACCGCCACCGATCGTGTCCCGCCCGATTCCGTCACGGGGACGGCCGCGCCGATGACCACCTGTGTGTCGTTGGGAAGATTCCAGCCGCCGCGGACGCCCGGCGACACCGTCAGTGCCCGCGTGCGCGTCACGCCCCCCGGACTGTCCGCCGCCTGGAACCCGAGCACCGATTCCAGCATGACGTTGATCATCGGCCGCAGGCGGTAGATCGCGCTGCCGGCGAGCGTCGGCGACAGCAGATCGGCGTTGTTTCCGCGCGGGAGCCACGTGCACCCGGCGTTCCAGTGGAAATAGAAATCGCCTTGCTGTTTGCTGAACGGCAGGTTGACCTGCAGTCCGCCGTTGCCTTCACCCGCGGCGTGGCGTCCGGACGGTACGACCGCGCTCAGACGCGGCGCGAACGCGGGGCGCCCGGGGCCTTCCTCCACCAGCTGGACCCGGTAATTCAGGTAGACGTCGCCAAACCCGGCCTTCGAGTCGACGGAGTCGGCCACGAGGGTGTACGACAACTGGTGGCGCATGCCGGGCGCGGGCCATTCCTGCGTAAAGGTCGACGTCCAGTCGCCGCCGCGCTGGCGCGTCACGCCGAAGATGTTCTGGACGATCTTCGCTTCCTGGTTGAAGGCCTCCTCGACCAGGAACGAGTTGTCGGTGATCTTCCACGGCTCGTTCGGAGGCGCGGGCGCCGGGCGTGTCTGGGCCGTGACCGATCCGGCCAGACACAGGAACGCGATGACGGCCGAGGCCCCCTTCACGAGGACCTTCGAGGCGGCGCGCGCGCCGATCGTCACGGCGCGGTCGCCGGCTCCGCGCAGCCTGACGCTGTCCGCGGCAGTGTCACGTTCCTCGACTTCCACGACTGTGCCCGGCTTCAAGTCCCTTCGCTCGATAAAGCGCAGGAACTCGGGATCCTGGTCGGTCACGCGGCTGATGGTGACAGGCTCGCGCAGCGGGCAGGTCAAGAGCGAGTCGAGCGGGCGCCGCTCGAGCACCCCTTCGGGGTCCGGGATCGGGTCGCCGTGCGGATCCACCGCGGGACGGCCGAGCATCTCGTCGATCCGGTCGATCAGCCGATCGGACACCGCGTGCTCCAGGTGTTCGGCCTCGTCGTGGACTTCTGTCCAGCTCATGCCCATCACCTTCACCAGAAACAGTTCGATCAGCCGGTGCCGGCGAACGATGAGGGCGGCGAGTTTTTCGCCTGACGCCGTCAGCCGCACGCCCGCATAGGGCTCGTACTTCACCAGCCCCGATTCCGACAGCGTCTTCACCATCGTCGTCGCCGTGCCCGGCACGACGCCGAGGGCGGCGGCGAGTTGTCCCATCGGAACCAGATCGCCCTTCCGCGGCAGGCGCAATTGCGCCTGGAAGATGGCCTTCACGTAGTTCTCGTCGGCTAGGCGCGCGCCGCGACCATGCGAGGTACGATATTACTGGAATGACATGACCTTGCAGTCGGCCCTCTCGTCGGCGGACTCGAAGGCCCCTTACGTCCGCCGCACCGGCGACATTGCCTTCGGCCTGGCGGCGAACGGCGCCCATCTCGTCGGCCTCGACATCACCCATCGCATGCTGCAGATCGCGTCGGCGAAGCGTCCGGCTTCCGCCGCGGTGAGCTTTGTCACCGGCGACATGATGGCGCTCCCGTTTCGCGACGAGACGTTCGATGTGGTGACGACGGGGTACGGGATCCGCAATGTGCCCGCTATCGATCCGGCCATCGCCGAGATCCGGCGGGTTCTCCGTCCCGGCGGCCTGCTTCTGTCGCTCGACTTCGACCGACCGGCGAATCCGCTTGTCCGCGGGGTCTACCTCACGTATCTGACCCTCGTCGGGTCGGCGCTTGGCTGGGTCCTGCACCGCGACCCGGACACGTATCGCTACATCCCGGAGTCGATCAGGCGCTACCCGGGCGCCGCCGGCGTGGCGGAGATGCTCAGTCGCGCGGGGTTCGCCGAGAGCCGAGTGATTCCGCTCCTCGGCGGACTGATGGCGATCAACGTGGCGCGCGCGAGTGCCATTCGGCATTGACGCCGACGCCTGATATACGATCGTCGCCATGGAAGTTCCTGACGTCCGCCGCCGGATCCGCGCCGCCATCGAGAGCGCGCGCCTCCGCGGCGCCGAGCGCCGCACGCGGACCGACGAAGCCTCGCGCGCCTACGACCAGTTCCTCGAAGCCATCGCGGTCCCCGCGTTCCACACGGTGGCCAACGCGCTGGCGGGCGAAGGGCACCGGTTCACGGTCAGCACCCCGGGCCGCGCGGTGCGCATGTCGCCTGAGCGGTCGGCGGAGGATTTCATCGAGCTCTCGCTGGACACGGAGCGCGACGCGCCGGCGGTCGTCCTCCTGTCGTCGCGCGGCCGCGGCCGGCGGACGGTGAGCAGGATCACGCGGATTTGGGCCGCGGATTACGCGGAGTACGCGGATCGGAATTCAGACCAACAGCGTGATCTTTGGGCCGCGGATTACGCGGAGTACGCGGATCGGAATTCAGACCAACAGCGTGATCCGCGTAGTCCGCGGCAAGAAAACAGCGTGTTCCGCGTAGTCCGCGGCAAAGAAAACAGCGTGTTCCGCGTAGTCCGCGGCAAGGAAACAGCGTGTTCCGCGTAGTCCGCGGCAAAGAAACAGCGTGTTCCGCGTAGTCCGCGGCAAAGAAACAGCGTGTTCCGCGTAGTCCGCGGCAAAGAAACAGCATGTTCCGCGGCGTCAGGCGATCGCTCCGGCATCTCGCAAGGAATCGATCTCTGCCTGGGTGAGCCCCAAGTCCCGCTGAAGGACGGTGGCCGTGTGTTGTCCGAGTGCGGGCGGCGGCGTGCGCACGCCCGCCGGTGTATCCGACAGTTTCAGCGGCGAGCCCAGCACGCGAATCGGACCCGCCGTGAGGTGCTCCAGCGGCACGATCATCTCGCGCGCGGCAAGCTGCGGATCGGCCAGCGCTTCGGTCACGGTGCGCACGGCGCCACCCGGCACGCCCGCGGCGGTCAGGGCGGAGAGAAGATCCTGCCGCGTCCACGCCGCCAGGAGCGGGGACAGCTCACGCCGGAGCGCGTCGTAGTTCACCACGCGGTCCGCGTTCGTCGCGAAGCGCGGATCGACGGCGAGGTCGGCACGGCCGAGCAGCCGGGCGAGCCGGTGGAACTGATCGTCGTTGCCGACGGAGAGCACGAAGTCGCCGTCCGCGGCGGTGAAGGTGTCGTACGGCGCGATCGACGGGTGACGGTTGCCCAGGCGTCGCGGTGCATTGCCAGTCGCGAAGACCATCGACGCCTGGTAGGTCAGGAGCGCGGTGACCGCGTCGAGCATCGCGATGTCGACGAGCTGCCCGCGGCCAGCCTGCCCCGGGCCCTGCCGCGGGGTGCGTTCGCGCGCGAAGAGCGCCGCGAGGATTCCCTGGACGGCGAACATCCCCGTGGCGATGTCGGCGATGGCGACGCCGAGACGGAGCGGCGGCCCGTGGGGCGCGCCGGTGACGCTCATGAGGCCCCCCTCGGCCTGCATCATCGCGTCGTAGCCCGCCTCGACGCGCCGCGGGCCGGTCTGTCCGAACCCCGAGATGGCGCAGTAGACGATCCGCGGATGCCTCGCGGCGACCTCGCGATATCCAAGCCCCAGTCGCTCCATCGTTCCCGGCCGGAAGTTTTCGACGAGGACGTCCGCGCGCGACAGCAGCCCCTCGAGGATCGGGCGCGCGCGCGGATGTTTGAGATCGAGCGCGAGGCTCTCTTTGTTGCGGTTGACACTGAGAAAGTACGCGCTCTCGCGGCCCACGAAGGGCGGCCCCCATGCGCGCGTGTCGTCGCCGCGCCCCGGCTGCTCGATCTTGATCACGCGCGCGCCGAGATCCCCCAGCTGCATCGTGCAGTACGGCCCCGCGAGCACCCGCGAGAAGTCGAGCACGAGGAGGCCGTCGAGGGGAGACATCAGATTTGGGAATTTGGAAATGTGGAAATGTGGAAATCTGGTAATCTAGCGCCAAGTTGCCACATTTCCAAATTCCACATTTCCACATTTCCACATGAAGATAACGGTCTACTCCGGCGGACGTTGACGCGCCTGCGACATGGTGAAAGAGTTTCTTTCACGCGAAGGTCACTCGTTCGAGACCAAAAACATCGAGGAAGATGACGCCGCGTACGACGAGCTGATGAAGCTCGGCGCACGCTCGGTCCCGGTGACCGTCATCGCCGCGGATCACGCGGAACACGCGGACAAGGAAATCCACGTCGTCACAGGCTACGACCAGGTCCGGCTCCGTGAGGCGCTGACCGCTGCCGGCGCCGGATCGTCACCAGATCGGTGAGGAGCGCATAGGCGGTCTGCGTGAGACCGCCGCTGAGCTGGCAGATCGCGATCTCGCGAGCCGCACCCGCGCCCCCCGCGCCTTTGCCGCCATCGCCAGGCGCCCGGTGGCGGGCCCGATACCTTCGCGATCGACCGCCTGCGGCGTCAGCCGCGCGCGCATCAGCACATTCGCCAGCGCCGCCGTCTTCGCCGCCGCGTCCCACCCGTCGACGTCGAGCGACGCGTCCGCTTCCGCGATGCCCAGTTCCTGCATCCGCTGGAGCGCGGCGTCGTAGCCTTCGCCGTCCTCCAGCGCGCTCAGGATGTGGTTCGTGGTGCTGTTGATGACGCCGCGGAACGCCGTAATCTCGACCGCGGGCAGCGTCTCGCGCGCCAGATTGAAGATCGGGACGCCGTCCATGACCGCCCCTTCGAACAGGAACGACGCATCGCGATCGTACGCCAGGGCGCCCAGCTCCTCGTACGCGAACGCCGCCGGCCCCTTGTTCGCGGTGACGACGTGGCAGCCGGCCTGGAGCGCGGCGCGGACGTGATCGATCGCCGGCTGGCCGGCCTCGATGTCGAGCGTCGTGGTCTCGACGAGAACTTTCAGCGGCGCGTCGCTCTGCGCGAGACGGCGGATGACGTCGAAGCTGTCTTCTGCCAGTGGGGCAATCGTCGCGCCGCTCCCCGCGAGCGGATGCCCGCCTTCGACGCTGACGGCCCCCGCCACCGCGTCGACGCCGGCCTCCCGGAAAACGCTGCCGTGGTGCCGCGTGGCGATCCCGACCACCCGGCAGTCGAGATCGTAGTCGAGCGAGAGCCAGTCCCGGCGTTCTTCGAGCAGCCGCGCGAACCGGCGGCCGACGTGGCCGAAGCCGACGAGCGCGAGGTCAGCGCGCATCAGCTCCGGCGGAGCTCAGGAACTATTTCAGGCCTCATGGGCCGAAAGTGTAGTCGAAAAGCGCGATGCGCTATCCTTTTGGCGCGCTGCATGGCCTCGGACCTCATCCCAGAGCTCGCGTTGATCCCGGCCGGCGAATTCCTCATGGGTTCTGAGGACGCCGAAGAAGACGAGCGTCCGCTCCATCGCGTCCACGTCGACGACTTCTTCCTCAGCCTCCAGCCCGTCACGAACGCCGAGTATTCGCGCTTCACGCGCGAGACCGGGCACCGCTCGCCGGCCATCTACGAGCTGCCCCTCGTCGTGAAGGCGGGGGGCGCCGAGCGCGAGCGCTCCTTCCGCCAGGTCGGCAGCCCGTACGTCTGGGAAGACGGCCATCCGTCGATCGACCGCGCCGATCATCCCGTCACGCTCACGCGTTACGACGACGCGTCGGCGTACTGCGCCTGGCTGTCGGCGTCGACCGGGAAGGCGTTCAGACTGCCGACGGAAGCCGAATGGGAAAAGGCTGCGCGCGGCGGCGCGGAGTCCAAACGGTATCCGTGGGGGGACCGCCTCGACCGCAACATGGCGAACTTCCTGGTGGACCCGGCGCTGAAGCCGAGCCACGGGACGACGCCGTGCCGCTCGTATCCCCCGAACGGCTACGGCCTCTTCGATATGGCCGGCAACGTGTGGGAGTGGGTGTACGACTGGTACGATCCGCGCTACTACGGGACGGCGGGGGCGAGAAACCCGACCGGTCCGCCCGTCGGGCACCTGCGGATCGTGCGCGGCGGCAGCTGGCTCGTGGCGGACGTGCGCATGCTGTCGTGCAGCCACCGGCACAAGGTGCCGCCCGACACGTATTCCTACGCGATCGGTTTCCGAGTCGCGTGTTCACTGTAAAGGTTCTAAGGTTCGGAGAGCACATGAAGTTGCTATTTTCCTCGGCTCTCGTCCTGCTGCTCGCGTCCGCGCTGCCGGCCACGGCGCAGCCTCAGACGCCCTCAGGGCCTCCCGTCATCATGACGACAGGGGAAGGCATCGTGAAGCAGGCGCCCGATCGGGCGTGGGTGACGATCGCGGCGGAAAGCCGTGCGCGCACGGCCCAGGACGCGCAGCGGCTCAATACCGAGGCGATGACGGCGGTGGTCGAGAAGATCAAGGCCGCGGGGATCGCGGCGGACGCGATCCAGACGACCGGCTACAACCTGCAGCCGGAGTTCGACTACGCCAACGGGAAGCAGACCCTGCGCGGCTACGTCGCGCGCAACCAGGTCCAGGTGCGCGTCGACGCGCTCGCGAAGACGGGCGACGTGATCGGGTCGGCCGTGGCTACGGGCGCGACCAACGTCAGCGGCGTGCGGTTCGACCTCAAGGACCGGGACACCGTGGAGCGGGAAGCGCTGCGGCTGGCGGTGCGCGATGCGCGGCGCCGCGCGGACGCCGCCGCCGCGGGGGCGAATGTCCAGATCGATCGCGTGATCCGGATCGAGGAGCAGCGCGACACGGTCGACATCCGGCCGCCCATGCCAATGGGCATGGCGATGATGAGAGCGGAAGCCGGGCCTGCGGCCGTGCCGCTCGAGGCCGGCGAGATCGAAGTCCGCGCGCGCGTTACGATGACCGTGGCGATCAGGTAGCTTGCAGTTTACGGTTCACAGTTCACAGTTCTATTTGAAACTGTGAACCGTTGACTGTGAACTGTTGACTTCTTCTATGAGCGACTCTTGCACGGGCGCGCGCAGTTCCGGCGCGCGGGGCTCGCGCAGCTCGATGCGCACCGGCTCGAGCTCCGGCAGATCTTTCGCGGCGCTGACGCCGAGGTCCTTGAACCGTCGCGCCGTGACCAGTACGCGCGACTCGAGCGACCCGATGAAACGGTCGTACGCCGCGCCCGCCTGGCGCAGATTCATCCCGACCGACTGGATGTTCTCGGCCATCACGGCGAGACGCTCGTAGAGCTCGGTGCCGAGCGCGCGCACCTCCTCGGCGCTCTGCGCGAGCCGCTGCTGCTGCCAGGCGGACGCGACCGTCCGCAGCAGCGCGAGGAGCGTCAGCGGGGACGCCGGAATCACGCGCTGATCCGCGGCGTAATCGAACAGCGTCGAGTCGTGCTGGAGCGCGGCGTTGAAGAGCGGCTCGCCCGGGAGGAACATGACGACCAGCTCGGGCGTCGGCGTGAACTTCGCCCAGTACGTCTTGGCCGCCAGGCCCTTGATGTGCTCCCGCACCTGCCGCGCGTGATCTTTCAGGAGCCCGTTCCGCCTCGTCTCGTCCGTGGTGTCGGCGGCGTTGAGATAGGCGTCGATCGGGACCTTCGAGTCGATCACGATGCACGCGCCGTTCGGGAGGCGAACGACCACATCGGGGATCGCGCGGCGCCCCACGTCGTCCACCACCGCGGCCTTCTCCGTGAAGTCGCCGCAGAACTCCGACATCCCCGCGCGCTCGAGGATGTTTCGCAGCTGCACTTCACCCCAGCGTCCCCGCTGATTGGGGGACTTGAGCGCGCTGACCAGCGCCTGCGTCTGCTTCTGAAGATGCTCCTGCGTCTGGCTGACCGCCAGGAGATGGCCGCGCAGCGTGGCCTGGTCCTTTCCACTGTCGCGCAGCTGGATATCGAGCTTGTCGAGTGTCTGCTTCACGGGCTCGACCAGTGCCGAGATTTCCTTGTGTCGCGCGTCGAGGTCGGCCGACGCTCCCTGCCGCGCCTGATCCAGCGACGCCTTCGCCAGTTGCAGGAACGATTCGCTGTTGTTGCGCAGGACGTCCGCCGAGAGCGAGGCAAACGCGTCCTTCATCGCGCGGTCCTGCGATCGGGCGAGCCACCACCCGGCGGCGAACGCCGCCGCGGCGACGGCGACGAATAGGAAAGGGAGCACCTGCACGAAGTTTAGGCGAAAGGTGCCGCGGGCTCAAGCCTTTTTGCGCCGCGGAAGACAGGGGAACACGGCCGCGGGTCACGCCGAATTGCCGCGGAATACGCGCTGCCGCGGAATACGCGGAGCACGCGGAAAAGATGCTCTCCGTACTCTGCGTGATCCGCGGCGCTGATCCGCGTACTCTGCGTGATCCGCGGCGCTGATCCGCGTACTCCGCGTGATCCGCGGCAAATGGATCTGATCCGTACTCCGCGGCTATCATCGAGATTGACATGGCTCTCACGCCCGGCGAGCGGCAGCGCTACAGCCGCCATCTCCTCCTGCCCGAGGTCGGCGAGGAAGGACAGCGGCGGCTCAAGGCGGCGCGCGTCCTGTGCGTCGGCGCCGGCGGGCTCGGCTCGCCGGCGGCGCTGTATCTCGCGGCGGCCGGCGTCGGCACGCTGGGGCTCGTCGACTTCGACGTCGTGGACGTCACCAACCTCCAGCGGCAGATCATCTACGCCACCGGCGATGTCGGGCGATCGAAGCTCGAATCGGCGCAGGCGCGAGTCGAAGCGCTGAACCCCGAGGTCCATGTCGAAACCTTCGATGCGCACTTCTCGGTCACGAACGCCCGAACGCTCGTCGAGGCGTTCGACGTCGTCGTCGACGGCACCGACAATTTTCCCGCGCGCTATCTCGTGAACGACGCGTGCGTGATGTACGGCAGGCCGAACGCGTGGGGCAGCATCTTCCGCTTCGAGGGACAGGCCTCCGTCTTCGCGGCGCCGGGCGGCCCGTGCTATCGCTGCCTGCACCCGGACCCGCCGCCCGCGGGACTCATCCCGAGCTGCGCCGAGGCGGGCGTGCTCGGCGTGCTGCCGGGCATCATCGGCACCATACAGGCGACCGAAGCGCTGAAACTGATCCTCGGGATCGGCGAACCTCTCATCGGCCGGTTCCTCGTCTACGACGCGCTGAAGATGCGGTTCCGCGACCTGACGCTGCCGAAGGATCCCGACTGTCCGGTCTGCGGCGCCCGCCCGACGATCACGACACTCCGGGAATCCGCCGCGTCCTGCGAGACCCGCCACACCGGCGGGTACGAGTGCTCCGCGCGAGAATTGAAAGCGCGCATCGACGCCGGCCGCGCCCCCGTGATCCTCGATGTGCGGGAGCCTTCGGAGGCGGCGATCTGCCGCCTGCCAGGCTCGCGGCTCATTCCGCTCGGCGAGCTGCCCCGGCGCCTTGGCGAACTGGATCCCGCCGCCGAGATCGTCGTCCATTGCAAGTCGGGCGGCCGCAGCGCCAGGGCGGTGGCGCTGCTCCGGGAGAGGGGCTTTGCCCGCGCGTCCAACCTGACGGGCGGTATCCTGAGCTGGATCAACGAGATAGACGGGTCGCTCTGCAAGTATTAGTGCTAACGGTGCTAAGGGTGCCAAGGGTGCTAACGGTGCGCCTGCGTTTGCACCTTTAGCCCCGTTGGCACCTTTAGCACCGTTAGCACTACGCCCGTCGACGTGATAATATAGGACTCTTCTGGTCGTAGATACCGACCGGGTTTGAGTCCAATGCTGCAAATCAGCGAAAACGCCGGGAAACTCATCCGGAAGATGACCGCCAAAAACGGCATTCCCGCCGGGGGCCTTCGTATCGCCATCAAGGCGGGCGGTTGCTCCGGGCTGAGCTATACCTTCGCCTGGGAACCGGCGCCGCGGGAAGGCGATCACTCTTTTGAAGGCCCCGACGGCGCGCGGGTCTTCGTCGATCGCAAGAGTTTCAAGTTCCTTGACGGGACGACGCTCGACTACGACACCAGCCTCGTGAGCAAGGGATTCATCTTCAACAATCCCAACGCAAAGAGCAGTTGCGGGTGTGGGACATCATTCAGCATCTAGCCGCGCGCCGTTGGCGCGCTCATGCTGCGGCTCCTGTCGGTAACTTGCGGCGGTAAAGAATCAGAATGTCGACATCAACCGAGACCATCGAACAACTCGCCAATCGCGAATACAAGTACGGCTTCGTCACCGAGGTCGAAAGCGAGACCATCCCGAAGGGCCTCAGCGAAGACGTCGTCCGTCTGATCTCGAAGAAGAAGAACGAGCCGGAGTGGCTGCTCGAGTGGCGCCTGAAGGCGTATCGCCTCTGGCTCACGATGAAGGAGCCGACCTGGCAGAACGTCAAGTACGACCCGATCAACTACCAGGACATCATTTATTACTCGGCGCCGAAGAAGAAGAAGGTGCTGAACAGCCTGGACGAAGTCGATCCGGAAGTGCGCGCGACGTTCGACAAGCTCGGTATCCCCATCGAGGAACAGAAGATTTTCGCGGGCGTCGCCGTCGACGCGGTGTTCGACAGCGTGTCGGTCGCGACGACGTTCCGCGACAAGCTGGCGAGCATGGGGATCATCTTCATGTCGTTCTCGGAGGCGGTGCACAACCACCCGGAGCTCGTGAAGAAATACCTCGGCTCGGTCGTGCCGCACACCGACAACTTCTTCGCCGCGCTGAACTCCGCGGTTTTCAGCGACGGCTCGTTCGTGTACATCCCCAAGGGCGTGCGCTGCCCGATGGAGCTCTCGACCTACTTCCGCATCAACGCGAAGGACACGGGACAGTTCGAGCGGACGCTGATCATCGCCGACGAGGGCTCGTACGTGAGCTATCTCGAGGGCTGCACGGCCCCCATGCGCGACGAGAACCAGCTGCACGCGGCGGTCGTCGAGCTGGTCGCGCACGACGATGCGACGATCAAGTACTCGACGATCCAGAACTGGTACCCCGGCGACAAGGAAGGCAAGGGGGGGATCTACAACTTCGTGACCAAGCGCGGCCTCGCGCAGGGGCGCCGCTCGAAGATCACGTGGACGCAGGTCGAGACCGGCTCGGCGATCACGTGGAAGTACCCCGGCTGCATCCTCCAGGGGGAGGGCTCGATCGGCGAGTTCTACTCCGTGGCGACGACGAACAACTGGCAGCAGGCCGACACCGGCACCAAGATGATCCACATCGGGAAGAACACCCGCAGCACCATCGTCTCGAAGGGGATCTCCGCCGGCCACGGCCAGAACACCTATCGCGGCCTCGTCCGGATCGGCAAGAACGCCTCGGGGGCGCGGAACTACTCGCAGTGCGACTCGCTGCTCATCGGCGACAAGTGCGGCGCGCACACGTTCCCGTATCTCGAGATCCGCAACACGTCGGCCAAGGTCGAGCACGAGGCTTCGACCTCGAAGATCGGCGAAGACCAGATCTTCTATTGCCGCCAGCGCGGCATCACGGCGGAGGACGCCGTCAACATGATCGTCAGCGGGTTCTGCAAGGAAGTGTTCCGCGAGCTGCCGATGGAATTCGCCGTGGAAGCGCAGAAGCTGCTCAGCGTGAGCCTCGAAGGCTCCGTCGGCTAACCGTGAACGGAACTGTTAACTGTGAACTGTGAACTCTTAATGCTCGATATCAAGAATCTGCACGTCAAAGCTGACGACAAGGAGATCCTGAAGGGGATCGACCTTCACGTGAACAAGGGCGAAGTCCACGCCATCATGGGGCCCAACGGCTCCGGCAAGAGCACGCTGGCCCGCGCGCTGTCGGGCCATCCCGAATACGTCGTCACGGGCGGCCAGATCCTGTTCGAGGGGAAAGACCTCCTCGAGATGGATCCCGACACGCGCGCGCGCGAGGGCGTCTTCATGGCGTTCCAGTATCCCGTCGAGATCGCCGGCGTGAACAACTCGTACTTCCTGAAGGCCGCGCTGAACGCGAAGCGCAAGCACCACGGCCAGCCGGAGCTCGACGCGATGGAGTTCATGCAGCTCGTGCAGGAGAAATCCGCGCTTCTCGACATCGACAAGTCGATGCTCACGCGCGCCGTCAACGAAGGGTTCTCGGGCGGCGAGAAGAAGCGCAACGAGATCTTCCAGATGGCGCTGCTCGAGCCGAAGCTCGCGATTCTCGACGAGACCGACTCGGGGCTCGACATCGACGCGCTGAAGCTGGTCGCCAACGGCGTCAACGCGATGCGCTCGCCCGAACGCGGCTTCGTGGTCGTCACCCACTACCAGCGCCTGCTCAACTACATCGTCCCCGACTTCGTCCACGTGCTGAGCGGCGGCAAGATCGTCAAGTCGGGCGGCAAGGAGCTCGCGCACGAGCTCGAGGCCAAGGGCTACAGCTGGATTGACGCGGCATGAGCGGCCACAGACGAACACAGACCAATTGCCGCCACAGACGAACACAGATCAACACAGATAAGACTTCATGAGCCCGGTAGCCGAAAAGATGTCGTCGTTTCTGAGCGCACTGGAGCGCCGTCCGCAGGGGGGCCCCCGCTGGCTGGACGACCTGCGCTCGCGCGGCGCCGCGAAGTTCACGGCGCTCGGCATCCCCACGGTGCGCGACGAAGAGTGGCGGTTCACGAACGTCGCCCCGCTGGCCGCGATCGACTTCGCCCTCGCCGGGCCGATTTCCGGCGCCGCGGAGCGCCTGAACGGCTTCGCCTACACCGACGCGCCGCTGCGCCTCGTGATCGTCAACGGGCGCTTCGACACGACGTTGTCGCGGACCAAGGGCCTGCCGTCCGGCGTCCAGGCCGGTTCGCTGGCCACGGCGCTCAAGGACTCCCCCGACGTCGTCCAGCGCTATTTCGGCCAGCTCGCCGATTTCACGACCCGCAGCTTTACCGCGCTGAACACCGCGCTCGTGCAGGACGGGGCGTTCGTCCACGTCCCCGAAGGCGTGGTGCTCGAGGACCCGATCCACATCGTGTTCGTGTCGGGCGCGGACGGCTCGAAGGTCATGGCGAACCCGCGGACGCTCGTCGTCGCGGGCGCCGGCTCGCAGGCGCGGATCATCGAGAGCTACATCGGCGCCGCGGGGGAAACCTACTTCACCAACGCGGTGTCGGAAGTGTTCGTCGGCGAGAACGCCGGCGTGAACCACTACAAGGTCCAGCAGGAATCGCTGGATGCGTTTCACATCGGCAGCCTGCACGTGCACACGACGCGCAACTCGCGCTTCTCGTCGCATTCGTTCGCGCTGGGCGGCAAGTTCGTGCGCAACGACGCCTATGCCCTCCTCGACGGCGAAGGAGGGGACTGCACGCTGAACGGCCTCTACCTCGCCGACCGCGACCGGCTCGTCGACAATCACACGACGATCGACCACGCCAAGCCGCACAACGGCAGCCACGAGGTCTACAAGGGGATCCTGGGCGGCACGTCGCGCGCCGTGTTCAACGGCAAGATCATCGTCCGGCAGGACGCGCAGAAGACCGACGCCAAGCAGACCAACCGCGCGCTGCTGCTCACCGACGGCGCGACCATCAACACGAAGCCGCAGCTCGAGATCTTCGCGGACGACGTGAAGTGTACGCACGGCGCGGCGATCGG
>WNFI01142590.1_pt1 | contig 13894 bp, 17 predicted proteins | sample 5400471 | NCBI WGS metagenome assembly WNFI01 (sample SAMN13153348, study PRJNA577476) | soil metagenome | isolation source: 100 cm saprolite on Douglas fir-dominated hillslope | place: USA:California | collected 2013-09-17 | reverse complement strand
CCAGCATCTTCCAGCCCTCTGCGTCGCCCGGTTCTCGTTGCATGCGCGCCGCCAGCTTGGCCGTCATTTCCTGAAAATGATCCGGGGTGATCGACGACAGATCGTCCGCAGCGTGGCGCTGCGCGTCCAGGCCTTGCAGATTGCCCAGATACAGGTACAACAGGATCGCCGTCAGCGGAATGAGGACGCCCAGGACAATCGGAACCGACTTGCCCGGGTGTGCAGGCTGTGGCGCAATGTCCGGCGCAGCCGATTCTTCGAGGACACGCTTTTCCAGCTCATCTTTTGCCTGTTCGTAACGGTCCGCACCCAGCGTTCCGGCTGCAAGGTCTTTGTCGAGCTCCGCGAACTGGTCGCGGTGGATGTCGAGGTTGGACAGTTCCCGTCCGGCAGCGGCCGGGCGCGACCGCTTGAGCAGCGGCCACAGCACAATGATCGTCGCAAGAATGAGCAGAATTAACGCAGTGCCGGCGAATCCGATCATTGCGGCTCGTTTCCGGAACCGCCGCGCAGCAGTGCTTCGGCGCGCGCATGATCCGCGGGTGTCAGGGCCACTTCAGGCAATCGACGGCGTCGGCTGCGAAGATAGCCCGCCAGCCCCAGCAATCCGATGAGCAGCAATGCGAACGGTCCTGCCCAGAGCAACAACGTGCTCAACTTGAACGGCGGGTCGTAGAGTACGAAATCGCCATAGCGCGCGACCATATAGTCGCGGATCTCGGCGTCGCTCTTGCCCGCCTGCATCTGGCTGCGCACCTGGTTCTTGAGATCGATCGCCAGATCGGCGTGCGAATCCGCCAGCGACTGATTCTGGCAGACCAGGCAGCGCAGGTCGGACGTCAGTCTGACAACGCGCTGTTCCAGCACGGGATCGTCGGACGCGGAAGGCGCTTCCCGGGCCGCGGACTGTACGCAAAGCATGAGCAGCAGGATTGCGAATGTGGCCTTCATCCCTGCAGTCGTTTCACCAGTGGCAGGATCTTCTCCTGGAGTATCTGTACCGTGACAGGGCCGATGCGCTTGTAGCGAATGATCCCATTGCGATCGATCACATACGTTTCCGGTACGCCATAGACCCCGTAGTCGATGCCGACTCGCCCGTCGCCATCCTGCATGGACAACGTATAAGGGTTGCCGTGCTTGTTCAGCCACAGCAGCGCGTCTTCGCGCTTGTCCTTGTAGTTGAGTCCATAGATCGGCAGCACGTTGCGCTTCGAGAAGTCGACCAGGATCGGATGCTCTTCCAGGCAGGCGACACACCAGGAGGCCCAGACGTTGAGGATCCAGACCTTGCCCTTGAGCTCGTCGGTTCCGAGCATCTGGCCCGGGTCATGCAACTGCGGCAGACGGAATGCGGGCGCGGCCTTGTCGATCAGCGGCGACGGGACTTCGCGCGGATTCAGGCCCAATCCGACGGTGAGAAACACAGCCAGCACCAGGAAGAGGCCGAGCGGGAGAAAGCGTTTCATGAAACCGTGACGATCGTGACAGCGTGACGAACGCGCCCCCTTACGGGGATACCGGGCTTTCGCCCATAGCGGTCGTAACGGCCATAAAACGACTTTTTCGGTTTGTAGAAAAGTTGTTTGGAAACGTAAGTCACGATGGTAGTTACGGCATCACGTTGGCTTCGCAAACATGAGCCTGCACTGAAACTCAACATGTTCGTTTTCACGCCGTCACGATCGTCGCGGCCACTTCACGCTCCGCTTTGCGCGCGAGCCGGTAACGCTTGTCGGAAATGGCCAGGAGGCCGCCAAGCGCCATCACGAATGCGCCGCCCCAGATCCAGTCCACGAATGGCTTGTGATAGACGCGCACGACCCAGGCGCCCCCGTCGACCGGCTCGCCCAGCGATACATACAAGTCGCGGGTCAATCCGGTATCGATCGCCGCCTCGGTCATCGGCATCTGCTGGACCTGGTATAAGCGCTTCTCCGGATACAGCGTGCGCAAGTTCTTGCCGCCCTTGCTGACCGATATCGCGCCGCGCGTCGCCTCGTAATTCGGTCCCGGCACCTGGCTCAACCCGTCGAGCCGGAACGTATAGCCGCCGACCTCGACCGTGTCGCCGGGCTGCATGCGTACATCCTTTTCCGTTTCGTAACCCTTCACCAAGGTGACGCCCGTGATGAAAACGGCAACGCCGAGATGAGCCAGCAGCATTCCGTAATAACCGCGCGGAATGGCGGTCAACTGGGACGCGAAGCCGCGTCCGCTGCTCGCACGCAACAGCGCCACGCGTTGCTTCAGGTTCACGAAACCGGAAAACGCGACCCACAAGGCCAGCAGCAGACCGAAGGCGATCATCGGTGTCCATTTACCAAGCGTGAACGGCAGCAGCAGCGCCGTGACCAGCGCGATGACGAACGCCCATTTGAGCCGCGTCGCCATCTCCGGCAGATGCGCCTGCTTCCATTTCGCGATCGGGCCCAAACCCATCAGGAAAAGCGCCGGCGTCATCAGCGGCACGAACACGGCTTCGAAATAAGGCGGGCCGACGGAAATCTTGCCGAGCCCGAGCGCATCGAGGAACAATGGATACAAGGTGCCCAACATGACCGACGCCGCCGCAACCAGCAACAACACATTGTTGGCCAGCAAGGCCGATTCGCGCGATATCAGTTCGAAGCTCCCGCCCAGGCCCACACGCGGCGCGCGCCAGGCAAACAGGGCCAACGAACCGCCGATGACGATGACCAGGAAGAAGAGGATGAAAATGCCGCGCGCCGGATCGGTCGCGAAGGCATGCACGGACGTCAGCACGCCGGAGCGAACCAGGAAGGTTCCCATCAGCGAAAACGAAAAGGCGATGATCGCCAGCAGCACGGTCCAGACCCGGAAGCCCCCGCGTTTTTCGGTAACGGCCAGCGAATGCATCAGGGCCGTGCCCACCAGCCAGGGCATGAACGACGCGTTCTCGACCGGATCCCAGAACCACCAGCCGCCCCAGCCGAGTTCGTAGTACGCCCAGCCGCTGCCGAGCGCGATGCCGACAGTCAGGAACACCCATGCCATAGTCGTCCACGGACGCGACCAGCGCGCCCAGGTGGCGTCGAGCTTCCCGCCCAGCAACGCGGCGATGGCAAAGGCGAAGGCCACCGAGAATCCGACATAGCCCATGTACAGCATCGGCGGATGAATCACCATGCCGGGATCCTGCAGCAGCGGATTCAGGTCGTTGCCATCGGGTGCGGCAGGCAGCAGCCGCTGGAACGGATTGGACGTAAACAACATGAACAGCAGGAAGCCGATGGAGATCAGCGCCATCACGCCGAGAATACGCGCCACCATCTCCAGCGGCAGATGACGGCTGAACACACTCACCGCGAGCATCCACACCGTGAGCATCAGCACCCAGAGCAGCAGCGAACCTTCATGGCTGCCCCAGGTTGCGGCAAAACGGTAGAACCACGGCAGGCTGGAATTCGAATTCGTAGCGACGTTCAGCACCGAGAAATCGTTGGCCACGAAAGAATACGCCAGACAGGCGAAGGCGATAACCACGAACACGAACTGCCCCTGCGCAGCCGGCCGCGCGACGCTCATCCAGATGTCGTTACCGCGCGCGGCACCGGCCAGCGGCAGGATGGCCTGCGTAAGTGCAATACACAGCGCGACGATCAGCGCGAAATGGCCCAGTTCGGGAATCATGGCTTCTCCATTTTCATTTTTTCTCCACCAGGGTCCTCTGCGATTCCTTCATCGCCTTGTTCGCGCGCTCGACGGCATCGGCCGCTTCCGGCGGCATGTAGTTCTCGTCATGCTTGGCCAGCACCTCGGAGGCGGTGAATACGCCATCGGCGCCGAGCTTGCCCTGCGCGACCACACCCTTGCCTTCCTTGAACAGGTCGGGAAGGATGCCCGTAAACGAAACCGGCACGCTCTTGGCCGTATCGGTCACGACAAAACGCACGCTCAGCCCGTCGGGCTGGCGTTTGACGCTGCCTTTTTCGACCAGGCCGCCGATGCGGAAATTACGGCCTTGCGGCGCCTCATGCGCAACCACCTGGGTCGGCGTGAAGAAAAAGACCAGATTGCTGCGAAAGGCGCTCAGCACCAGAGTCACGGCAACGCCCAGGATCGCCAGGCCGGCGACGATCAGCGCGATGCGTTTATGCCGCGGTTTCATCGAATCTCAATCGGATTGCGCATGTGAACTACGACCCACCAGGGCGCGCAGAGTTCTGCCGCGACGTACCAGCGCCACCACCTCGGCGCCGATCACCACCGCAGTGACGACGTATGCACCCCATACGTAAAGGGCATAACCACCCATTGCGAAAAATTCGGAAACACTACCCCACTGCATTTCTCACCTCGTAATTAAACAAGACTTTCGTGGTTCAAGATTTTTTTAACTCCCTTGTCCAGGCGGCGTCTCGCTCGCGCTCGAGGATCTCGCAACGCACCCGCATCAGCGCTGCAGCGATCGAATACGCCCAGAACGCGAACACCATCACCAGCATGCCGGTCAGCATGATGCTCGCCATGCTCGGCGCCCGCGTGATGCTGACCGATGAACCCTGATGCAGGGTATTCCACCATTTGACCGAAAAGTAAATGATCGGCACGTTGATGGCCCCCACCAGCGCCAGCACGGCGGACGCCTTGTCGGCGCGGCGCGGATCGTCGATCGCAGCGACCAGCGACAGGTAGCCCATGTACAGGAAAAGAAGGATCAGTTCGGACGTCAGGCGCGCATCCCATACCCACCATGCGCCCCAGGTCGGCCGGCCCCAGAACGCGCCCGTCCATAGTGCGATGAAGGTCATCAGGGCGCCGGTCGGCGCGAGCGCATGCGCCATCATCGACGAAAGGCGGGTATTGAACGCCAGGCCGATGCCGGCCCAGAACGCCATCACCAGATAGGTGAACATCGACATCCAGGCCGCCGGCACGTGGATGAAGATGATCCGGTACGCGTCGCCCTGCTGAAAGTCCGTGGGTGCGGCGAAGAGCGCTATATAGAGGCCAATCAGGCCAAGGACGACGGCGACGCCCATGAACCACGGCACCATTCTTCCGGCCAGCGGATAGAAGGTCTGCGGCGACGAGTACTTCCAGATGTTCAAGTTCGTAAACCCCAAGTTCAAAGCATCCAACCACTCATTCGAGCGCAATCCGCAGGGCGACCGAGATTGCCCACGGCGCGAGCACCAGCGCGGTCAGCGACATCGCGCCCAGCAAAGACAAATGTCCCGCGACTCCCATTCCCGTAGCCGATGCCGTTACGGCACCCGCGCCAAACACCAGCACCGGCACATAAAGCGGCAACACCAGCAGCGAGGTCAGCGCCCCGCCGCCGCGCACGCCCAGCGTCAGTGCCGCGCCCACGGCACCGATCAACGACAGCGCCGGGGTTCCGATCAGAAGCGACACCAGCAACGTCGCCAGGGCGTCGCCCGGCAAATCGAACTGCAATCCCAGTACCGGCGCGACGAGGACCAGCGGCAGCCCGGTCGTCAGCCAATGCGCCAGGACTTTCGACAATACCAGCAGCGTCAGCGGCTGCGGCGTCAGCACCAGTTGCTCCAGCGTGCCATCGGCGTAGTCGGCGCCGAACATTCGCGCCAGCGACAACATCGCCGCCAGCAGCGCGGCCACCCAGACCACCCCCGGCGCAATTTCGCGCAGCGTACCGGGTTCCGGGCCGACGCCGAGCGGGAACAGGCTCACGACGATCACGAAAAAGAAAAATGTCGTGAGCACATCGCTGCGCCGGCGTGCCGCGATCAGCAGATCGCGTGCCACGACGGCACGGCAGGCGGCGCCCGCCGTTGCCGCCAACTACCGCACTCCCAATTCGAGCGACCGCACGTTTACGCCCGCGAGCCCGACTTCCTGATGGGTCGTGAAGATCACCATGCCGCCTCCACGCAGGTGGCCAGCGACAACGGCCCCGATCCGCTCGACCGAAGCGGCGTCGAGCGCGGCAAACGGCTCGTCGAGCACCCACAGCGGCTTGTCCGCGCAAAACGCCAGCCGTGAAAGCGCCACCCGGCGCTTCTGCCCCTGCGACAACAGTCTTGCGGGAAGGTCCGCGACGACGCCGAGCCCCTGTTCATCCAGGCCTTTGCGCAACGCTGCATTGCCGATATCCATGCCCGCAAGGGCCAGCGCACAGCGCAGGTTCTCGATCGGGGTGAGATCGTCCTTGAGGCCATTGGCGTGGCCGATGAAAACCAGGCCGCGCCGGTAATCCTCGCCCAGGGCCGCAATCCGCCCGTCGTTCCAGAAAATCCCGCCTGCCTCCACGGGGGACAGGCCGGCCACCATTCTCAGCAGGCTGGTCTTGCCGCTGCCGTTCTCTCCGCCCACGCGCAACGCCTGCTTCGCTTCCAGTCGAAAGGACAGATCATGGAATAAACGACGGCTGCCACGGGTGCATTCGATCTGGCGGGCCTGAAGCATTGGGTTCCGGGATGACGCGGGCGCGCCATTATAACCGAGCCCCTGCAGCAGACTCGGCGAGTCGCACATCAGTTCCCGGTCGCCGCGCAGGCGCGGCGCATGCTCTCGCCCCCCGGGGCCTGCGGATTGACCCATTCGAAACGCAATTCGGTGTCCGGTGTGCGGTAAACCTCGGTGACCTCGCCGCTGGCCATGGCGCCGCGGTACAGCGTCGTTTCGACATTGGCGCGTCCGCCGGCCTTGCAGTCGTAACGCGTCAATCGGGTCGCCGACAGGTAGGGTTTGATCGGACGGCGCGTAAGCTGGACTTCAGGAAAATTCCACAGCAGCAGAACTTCGACGATATCGCCCTCGCGCTTCAGGCTGTCCCGGTCGAAATAGAACACCGATTCGTCATCGCCGCTGATTTCCACCCACTCGCGCGCGGCGGCAGCCACCGGCAGAAGCAATAGCAGGAACAGAACGATTCGCATGGCTTTGGAAGCGTGTAAAGGCGTCGCGGCGAAGACTACCTAGGCACAGCGCCGGATTCAAGCGGCAGGGCGTTCGCCCCGGCCAGTCAATCAACGCCCAGCGTACAAAAAACCCAGAACAAGGATTGCGCATCCAAGAATCGCGTAGAACACCCGAGCGCCACCACGCCCCAAGACAGCGACGAAGATTTTTGCCCTCGGATGCTCAAAGAACCAGTTCCAGTCGAAAATGGCCGCCACGATCACAAAGAGCCCGATCAAATAAACAAGCGAAGGCCACGGATTTAACGTCACGCCGAAATTGAAGAATCTGAAATGGTCACCGCCGTCAGCGTAAACCGCCGCTCTCGAGCAATACCGTCATGGGTGTTGTGACGGAGAGCTCCTTGTAAGCCGGGGAACTTTCGATGGCCTGCAGAAAAATCCCGATCGATTTCCGGTCGGAAGAAACGGTGGTGAACGGCATCAGGTCCGCGTGCCCGCTGGGCTCAAACATCAACGTGATGCCGGCGAACCGATCCGTGTCCACGCCGGTTATGTCGTGCTCCGTCACGCGCCTGAGCAGGCTCAATTTGAATGCGGTCGCGCAACCTTCTGACCAGCCGCCATATCGGTACACGAGGGCGTCGCCGGATAAAGTACCGCCGGCTTTACCGTCGGCCGCAAAACGATACCAGTCGATCATCAGCCTGACCATCGCGTCGGCGCTGAGTTGCGTGGCTTCGACTCCTTGCTGGCGCATGAAACTCTCCAGTTCAGCCAGCAACCCATGCGAAGTCGCGATCTGATTTTCTCCGGCAGCAATGAAATCGGCGGACCCCTTGGGGTCTTCGGCAAAGGCATACAGCGAAACGACGAGCAGGCACAGAGCGATCAATGGCTTCATCAATTCTCCGGCCTTTTGCTCATGGGCAATTCCCAAAGGAAAATCATGCCGCCTCAGCGTTTCGCGTTCTGTTCGACGGCGGTGGCCATCGCCTGCGCAACCGCATCATCCGACTCGCGCAATCCCCGGACAACACCCGCCTGATCCACGGCCGGCCGGTTCTGGCTGGTCTTCCATTTGCCGATCAGTCGCGTAACCGGTATCTCGATCCCGACAATTGCGCGCAACTGCACGGCGATGAAATCTTCCGGCGCATCGGTCACCGCCCAGGGTTGCGCACGGGAGGCCTCGAAGCGCTCCGTGAGTCCGCCAACGAATTTTCGCAACCAACCGGTGTCCTCGATGACCCGCATCGCGCCGCAGGCGTGCACCACGATGTAGTTGTAAGTCGGAACGACTTTCCCGGTTTCCTGCTTGGTCTGGTACCACGACGGCGTGATGTAACTCTGCGGGCCCTGGAATATCACCAGTGGTTCGACTTCCCTGGAAAACTCGCGCCACACCGGATTCGCCCGCGCGACATGGCCCCGCAAGGTTCCAAACGGGGCGGGATCCGGATCGATTTCGAACGGAATGTGGTTCGCGTTCAAACCATCGGCGCCAAAGGTGACCAGCGCGCCAAGCGGATGGCGCAGGATAAGCTGGTGCAAGATCTCTGTGCGAGTTTCTTCGAAATGCGAAGGCAGATACATTCAGATCGTTCCTGTGGAGGCGGACTGATACCGGGAAAGTGTAACCCAGGTCTACGGACTATTTTGTTCCCGATCGCCCCGATCGTTCACAACCACCCTCTGCATCAATGGAAAACGCCGCTCCCGGCGGCGTTTTTTGGTAATGGTCGCAGTCAAGCTGCGAACGCGTATTCACCCAAAATTCCTTGTAACAGGGCGAAATACAAGCAGAATTTGCATTTCCCAAGGTCGTATTTTCGCCCTATTCGATTAAAACCCCTATTTCAGAGCCAAGCTCCTTGAATGACTCTTTAAGTCGCGCTGTCATGTGGTTTCCTTCCCATCGCGAGCAACGCAAGTCAGGCCTGGTAGATTACATAATAGAAACCCTTTTATCTTGATCCATGGCCCAAAAGCCCCGGCAAAGACTGTACGGCCACGCAGGCGCATGCGCGCATCGGCTGACTTCCAGCCTTGCCACGCCCCGGGCCCGCACCACCGTCTACCTCGATCGAGACCACCTTACTTTGAGTCATGTCCGCTCCTGACTCGAAGAACACTTGCGAATCTCGGAAAGTCTTGCCAACGCTCTTAACCATCGCGTTTATGCAATATGCCAAGCCTGACCCAATTTCCCATGAATCTTTTCGACCATTTTTTGGACTGCAACTATTTTCCGATCGGCACCCCGACGATAAGCTTGAGGATCACGCGATCCGATGCCGAAGATAATCCTCGCCCCAGCCCGACGTTCAGATCCCAGCCGCGCATCGATGCATCGATCACACCATAGAGCGTCTGGCTTTGCTGGTTTAAGTGGCTCACGCGCCGAATTTCGCCCAATTCATTGTAAGTCTCGATTCCAATTCGGTAGTCATGGTCGGTTTTGTAAGATATTTTGGAATCCAGTTCGAATGCGGCGGGACTGGAAACCGGCCCGGACACTTTCCAATCAATATTGGGATTGATTGCAAATGTCCACCGTTCAGTCCGATAGCCAAGAATACCTTTGAGTTCGCCATTCCACGGATTCTCATCGATGCGATGCGCGACCCGGCCGATCTCGAGGTTGGCCCCCAGAAAGTAATTCTGGCCGGGGTCCTTTGGGGCAATGTACTTCAGGCGTAGCTTGTGTCCATCTATTGCACTATGGCCACCCGGTTGCCCGGAAGCCAGGACATAGGCCCCTAATTCCAGGTTGGGCGTCATCCCATAAGAAAATTCCGGCGTCACTCGCAAGACATGTGCCGGGGTTTGCGCGCCGGGATAATCCGGCGCGTTGCTGCCCGAGAAAACATAGTTGTGGTGAACGTCCAGTCCAAATTCCCCTGGCGCATTCATCTCGTCCATGTAAACCTGGATTTCTTCAGGTGCAGCCCATGCCAGGCCGCTCGCCGCACCGAGCGATATCGCCGCGGGAAGGATAATCAATATTGAGCAATTCATGCCGGATCCGTGTCCCAAAGCGCCTGCGCGCCGAAGCGCGCCAGCACTGGCCCGCATGTGGGGCCTGCGAGTGCCGCGACCTTGGTGAGCGCATCGGCGATGACGCAACTCGGTGCCGAAACCATCACCGCTTCGTTAGCGTCCCAGGCCCGTTGCACGCGCGGATCGAAGATGCAGCCCAGCGGCTGAGCGAGACGCTCGGCGTGCGGGGCATGAGGGGCGGACGTGGCAAGCGCGCCACAGCGCAGTTCGGCAACCTGCGCCAGTCCGTTGCGGCGGCGCAGAAGGATCGGCTGCGCGACGGGCCCGAAGCGGCGCAAATCGCCACCCGCGTTCACCACGCCCTGGGTGCAGCCCCTTCGCTTCAGTTCATGGATCGCCCGGTCAACCGCGAAACCTTTCGCGATACCGCCAAGGTCCAGCAACATCGGGCGCGCCAGGAAAACTCTGCATCCGGGCATCAGGACGATATGCCGCCAGTTGCCGACCTGTGGCAACGCGTCCGCCGCACCGGGCAGCAGCCCTGCGCGCACCAGCAGCGGTGCAACGGTGATGTCGAACAAGCCGTCGCTCGCCTGCGCGATGCGTAATGCGCGCTGCAATACGGCCCAGGTCCAGGGATGCACCGTCTGCGGCGTACGCGTCCCTTCGCGGTTCAGCCGCGACAGTTCGCTCTGCGGATCGTGGAAACTCATCAGACGCTCGATGCGCTCGATCGTGGCAAACGCGGCGTCGACGGCCCGCCCCACGGCGCCGGCGTCGGGCCCGGAGGCGCCACCAACATGAACCAGCGTCCCCATCGCCGGACGCATGCGCGCAGATTCAGCGCAGAACGGACTGGTGGAGGAAGAGCAGTCGCCTGATTCCATCGGTCAAATGGCGAACGGAGAGGGTGGCGCCACTGATGTTACCGATATCGGTGCCGACCTGAAGCGGGCTCCCGACCGTCTTGCCGGGGAACTGGTCGCGCCACTTCAGCTCGCGCACCTGATAGCCGTAGGCTTCCTGGTACTCGATGATCTGGACCTGCTGCACACTGCCGTCAGCGTTGATGCCCAGCGCGTAAGTGATCAACTCGTGCTTGCCGATTACCTGGTCGACGAAGAACCAGCCAATCATTTTGCCCTTGGCCAGCGCCTGCCACGCCTGCTGCTGGGCCATGCGCCCGGGCACGCCCGAGGATTTGTCGACTTCCTGCATCTGTTCAGGCGTGAGTTGCACGGTCTTGACGACGAACTCGTCGGCGAACGGGAAGATCAGCGCCCTGGCCTGTTCCACGCTCATATACTTCGCAGCGATGCACTGCGGCGCAGCCGCGTAAATCGCGGCTGGCACCAGCCAGCGGATATCCAGAGTCACGTGCGATTCTCCACCGGTACCCGCGGCGTTTCGCTGAGCCGGGTCTGGTTCCGGCCGGAAACGATGTGCCAAACCAGCAGTACCGGCGCGCCCAGACCCAGGAGCCAGTGCACTGCGCTGATCACCGGCCGCGTGTTCTCGTCGCCGGCGTAATAGAGCAGATAACCCGTCATTGTCAGCAGCAGCATTAACGCGACGAGTGCGATGCCCAGCGCGATGTTGCGTCGCGCGGTCCACGCGCGCAGGACGTGTACCGGCAACAGCGAACCATAGATAACCAGACCAGCCATCGCCGCCGCGCCGTGCAGTCGCAGCATCCAGGGCTCGAGCGGATGAATTCGCGGGCCGTATTCCCCAGGGGCCGCAAGAAAATAATGCAGCACCAGCCAGACGATCCCGCTTACCGCGAGCGTGGCGGTCGCGCCATATACGGCACCCTGGTGCCAGGGGCTTAGGCGGATGGAATCGGTGAGCCTGGCAGCAGGAGCGGTTGACATTTCGCATCAGGGCCGCTGAGCGAACAGGTGCGGGCCGGGCTTCTTGACCACGGCATCCACGCGCCGGTCGATGGCATCCAGATCCGGCGCATCCTGCCAGATCCATTGCAGGACGGGCTCGATCTCGGCCGGCGTTACCATCGGTTTCCAGGCCAGGGATTCCGTCGACGCGTGACATGACCGGAAACAACTGGAGTCACGCGTTTCCCAGCGCCAACCGCCCGCATAAACGGCCGCGTACAACGCCTTGGCCTGCGTTTCGGTCACGCCCTCGGCAATACTTGCATCGAAGAGCGTCCGGTGGACGCGCCGCCACGGTTCGGTCCTCGCGCGGCAAAAATAATTGTGTATGACGGCCGCCTTCCGATACTCGGCAATGTAAGGCAGCCCGCGCAGGGACACCAGATCCCGCGGAACCGATTCGTCGTCGACGATACCGCCCTTGCGCGCCAGCCACTGCTTTCCGCCGGCGTCCACGTAAGCGAAATCCTCAAGCAGCCGGAACTTGTGAACGAATTCAATTTCGTCCGTCAATTCGACGACGACCCGGCCGGAAAAGCCGGCCGCATGCGCCGGATCGGCAACAATGCAAAAGCAGGCAATCCAAGCGGCGACGGCTCGTACGCCCCCTGCACGGAGCAGCCCGACGACGGTGACTGGCAGGTGAATGGCACGGAGTCCGCCCATGGGCAGAACGTTACCACGATCGCCGTGGCGCGCAAGACTGGACGGCGAATTCCGACCTGCTACGAACTCGCCTCCGATGGCTCGGTGCGCAATCTAAAACACAGTGCGTTTTGGTCGAACCAGTGAGTTCATTCAACCACCCTCTCCGCCAATAAAAAACGCCACATTAAGTAGCGTTTTTTATTGACGGTGGTGGCAGTCTTAAGCGAACCCGTCTCCAGCCCAAAATCCCTGCTAACAGGGAATTTCACTCGTTTTTGCTGTTCAAGTCGCGCCCCATCGCGCCGAAACCCTTATCCAGTGCGACTCTCAGGCTATCCGCCCCGTCTTCAGGCAGGATGCGGAACGGGGAATTAATTCTGCCGTATCAGGGAATTTATCGGGAACAACAGGGAATTATTTCTGCACCCCGTCTACGGTCAAATTTACCAAACCTGTTGATCCGTACGGCAGCATTGCCGAGCCCAAATTTAGACACCAGTGGCCGCTTGATTACCAATTTTCCAGCCACAGGAAAATTTAAGGAACTGTCCATTATTGCGATGACAATGCTCAACATGCTCCCCATTCGGGAGCATCTTCGACGAAGAGAATTATGATCACACTGCTTATCGTGGTCGTCCGTCCTCCATATCTTGCGGCGCGCGATTGGTCAATATCCAATAAAGGCCAATCTTTGCGACCGTCTCGACAAAGGAGGCGAAATCGACGGGTTTGACGATGTAGCTATTGACCCCCAGTCGGTAGCTTTCGACAACATCGCTCTCTTCATTCGATGATGTCATGACGACTATCGGGATGCCTTTCAAACCCTCTTCGCCTTTAACCCTTCGCAGCACCTCGATGCCATCTACCTTGGGCATCTTGATGTCCAACAGCACCAGTTTTGGCGCCCTGTTGGATGCGCGATCAGCGTATTTGCCAGTGCATAAAAGATAATCCATTGCCTCCTCGCCGTCCTTGACCCAATGAACTTTGTTTAGGAAATTAATCTTGCGTAGTGCGCGCATGGTCATTTCCGCGTCCCGGGGATTGTCTTCCGCCAGAAGAATCTCCACTTGATTATAGTCAACCATGGTCAGTGCTCACCGGTAACGTGAAATAGAAAGTTGCCCCTTCCCCAAGTCTGCCGTCGGCGCGCACGCTACCTCCATGACGGGTGACTACGCGATGTACGATCGCCAGGCCCACCCCCGTGCCGTCGAATTCTTCCGTATTATGCAGGCGCTGGAAGACACCGAACAGCTTTCCCGCGTATTTCATGTCGAAACCCACCCCGTTGTCCTGGACGCGATATACAGCTTCACCGTTGTTAACTTCGCCAGTCACGAGAATCTCCGCGTGCGTGCGGGAGCCGCTGTATTTGAGCGCGTTGCTGAGCAGGTTGACCCACACCTGGCGAAGAAGCGCGCCGTCTCCCTTCGCCGGGGGCAGCGGCCACACATTGAGCCGCACCCGATC
>WNFI01006547.1_pt2 | contig 13894 bp, 12 predicted proteins | sample 5400471 | NCBI WGS metagenome assembly WNFI01 (sample SAMN13153348, study PRJNA577476) | soil metagenome | isolation source: 100 cm saprolite on Douglas fir-dominated hillslope | place: USA:California | collected 2013-09-17 | reverse complement strand
CCGCCAGTGCGGCCGACAAGATCACAAGCCGAGTGCGTCCAGGGTGACCTGTCCGAGCTCCTTGCGCGAGATGTGCCTGCCCGCGGGGACCGGCCGGGGGGTGTCCCTGCCGCCGGAGTTGGCTACCTGGCCGGCAAGCTGTCCGGCCGGGGCGACCATGGCGTCGGGGTTGGGTTGCTGGAAGTAGGCGACCGACTGGCGTCCGATCCCCGGCGCTGGGCCCGCGGCGGACCAGGGCACGACGCGGTGCGCGGTGGCAGGCAGTAGCCCGCCGGTCCACCGGTCTAGGACGTCGCCGGTGTTGAGGACGAGTGAGCCCGGGATGTAAGGCACCTTCCACCACTGCCGTTCGGCGAAGACCTCCAGGCCGCCCGGCTCGCTGGGACGGTACAGGAGGGTCAGCGCGCCGTGGTCGGTGTGGGGGCGGTTGGGCAGCATCCCGGTGCTCTGCGCCTTCTCGGACGGCGGGGGGTAGTGGTTGGAGGCGAGGTTGTTGAAGTGCCGGTCGAACTTGTCCGCGAACCAGTCGCGGGGCAGCCCGAGCTCGAGTGCGACCAGCTCGAGGAGGCGGTTGCCGAGGTCCTCCATCTCGCGGTAGTAGCGCTCCCAGACGGGACGCAGCGTGGCGGGGCGCTCGGGCCACAGGTTGGGCCAGCGCCACAGCCGGGCCTGCGGGCTGCCCTCGGGGTAGTCATGCAACGTGTCGAGCCTGTTGATCAGGAACGACTCCATCTGGTTCGGGGCCCGGAACTCCCCGTCCGGGTCAGGCACGGGCTCGTACCCGCGGATGACCTCGGGGGCGGGGAACGCCACGCGCATCTTCTCCTCCAACGGGAGGGCGAAGAACTCCCGGGAGACCGCGCACATGTCGTCAAGGACCTCCGCCGGGACCCCGTGGCCGGTGATAACCGCGAAGCCGGTGCGCCGGAAGGAGGCGACCAGCTCCTCGGCGACCGCCCCGGCGCTTTCCGCACTGGCGTGCGGGCCGAGCGCGGCGAGCACGTCGACCACCTGCACCTGGACGGTGCCCGCGCTGGCCTGCTCGGTGAGGCCGTTGGTGGTCAGGTACTCCGCGGCGGGGGCGAAGCTGTCCGCGGGCGTGTGGGGGCCGTTGTCGCCGGTGTTGGGCGCGGTGCTCATGAGGTGGCCTTCGCGATGCCGAGCTCGTTAAAGTTCAGTTCGAACGAGCCGATGTTGTGGGCTTGCGGCACGTTGGTGACCCACTTCTGGGTCACCACCCAGTCCTTGTTGTAGGCCAGGTTCATGTAGCAGCCGGTGGCGCTGTAGGTCTCGGCGGCCTTGACGTAGAGCGCGGTGTCGCCGGTCTCCTCCGCCTGGTTGAGCATGCTGTCGACGTTCGGGTCGTTGCAGTCGAAGTAGTCGATGCCACCGGACTTGTCCCAGAAGACGTGGCCCCACATGTAGGGGTCACCACCGTCGGGGCCGTTGCTGCCGTCGATGAAGGCGTCGGGTCCCTTGGTGGGATCGGCGGGCCAGGAGAAGACCGTGGCGGTGGTGTATCCCTGGGCGGTGGCCTGGATGCCGTCGGCCAGGAGCTGGGCCACGACGATCGCGGCCATCTTCTGGGCATTGTCGTTGCCGGTCGCATACCCCACGGTCAGCGGCGTGTTGGGCGGCAGCGTCTTGGCGTAGGCCTGCATGACCGAGGGGTCATAGCCGATGTTCTGCTTGTCGGCCCCGCCGGGGATCATGCCCTTGCCGTACAGCGTGGTGGCCGGTGCGGAGGTCTGGCCCATCACCTGGCTGACCAGCTTGTTCTGGTCGATCACCTTCATGAACGCCATCCGTGCGGCGGTGGTCTTGAAGAAGCTCTTGCTCGGGTTGAGGGTAAGCAGCGCCGCCCCCAGGGTGGGCAGGAAGTAGTTGCTGACACTCGAGAGCGACTGGTAGTGGCTCAGGCTGGAGGCCGGCAGGGCGTTAACCGCCCCGGAGAGGTCTCCCTGGTCCAAGGCGAGCTCAAGGGAGGAGACGTCGTTGTAGACCGGCAGCTTGACGGTGGTGAACGGCGACTTCTGGCCCCAGTAACCGGGGTAGGCGGTCAGGTCGTACTCCCGGCCGGTGCTGACGGTGGTCAGCTCGTAGGGCCCCGTCCCGAGGTCGTGCTTGCTCAGGTAGGCCTGGTCGTGGTCGCTGCCGGCGTGCTTGGCCAGCCCGGTCGGGGATTCCATCTTGGGCCCGAACGGGGACGCCAGGTAGTTGAGGAAGGCCGAGTTGGGCTGCTTGAGCGTCACCACCGCGGTGTACGTGTCGGGTGTGGCGACGTTCTTGACCCCGGCGACCATGTAAGCCGGGCCGCCGTTGACGGCCAGCCGGCGGGCGAAGGAGGCGCCGACGGCCGCCGAGGTGAACGGGGTGCCGTCGTGGAAGGTCACCCCGTGGCGCAGCTGGAAGGTGTAGACGGTGTTGTTCTTGTTCACACTCCAGGAGGTCGCCAGGGACGGTGCGATCTGCACCGTGTCGGCACTGTCCTTGTACTTCACCAGCCCTTCGTAGACGTTCTGGATGATGGCGACGCCGTTGTTGGCGTAGTAGATGTCGGGGTCGGGTGGCTGCCCGATGTCGCCGTGCAGTCCCAGGGTGAGTACGCCGCTGGTGGGCGGGGCGCTGCCACCGCTGGCGCCGCTGCCTGGGGAGGTGCTGCTGGCGCAGGCGGTCAAGGCGGCCGCGGCGATTCCCGCAACCGCGCAGAGAGCGGTGGTGTTGCGACGGCGAGTCGTTGGTGATGCCGGCACGCGGTCCTCCTTCGGATCGGATGAGCTGGGTGAAGATGAGGCGGGTGAATAGGAGTGAAGGCGGCGTGTCACAGCGTGATCCGGGGGTCCGCCAGTGCTTGCAGGACATCAACGACGGCGTTGGCGACGATGTAGATGCTGCCCAGGAGCAGCGTCACCCCGGCGATGGCCGGGAAGTCGGCCACGGGGATGCTTTCGGCCAGGTAGTTGCCGATGCCGGGCCAGTTGAAGATCTGCTCCACGACGACAACGCCGGCGAACATGAAGCCGAGTTGGAGTCCCGCCATGGACAAGGCGGGACCGAGAGAGTTGCGGACCACGTGCCGCGCGATGACGCCGGAGGGACGCAACCCCTTGGCGCGGGCGGTGCGGACGTGCTCGGTTGCCAGGGTGGCGTCCAGGCTGGAGCGCAGGATGCGCCCGATGGCAAGCGCGGGGGCGATGGCAAGCGAGAGCGAGGGCAGCACGAGGTGCGCCACGGCGCCGGTGAACTGGCTGGCGTTGGCGTGCAGCAAGCCGTCCAGGAGGATCAGGTGGGTGGGGCCGGTGTCATCTCCGCGACCCGACGCCGGCAGCCAGCGCAAGTGGGCATAGAAGAGCACCAGGCCGCCCAGGCCGAGCAGGAACGGCGGTGCGGTGGCCCCCAGCAGGAGCACGCCGCGGTAGGGGGAACTGCCAGGGACGCGGATGGCACCGGAGAGGGCGAACAGCACAGCCAGGAGCACGGCGACCAGGAACGAGCACAGCACCAGTTCGGCGGTAGCGGGGAAGAACGAGCCGAGGTCGTTGGCGACGGCGTCGTGGGTGCGCAGCGAGGTGCCGAAATCGCCATGCAGCGCGTGCCACAGGTAGCGCACGTACTGTTCCGGCAGCGGGCTGTCCAGCCCGAGATGCTGTCGGGCGGCCGCCACGGCCTGGGGTGAGGCGTTGGCGCCGACGTAGGCGTGGACGCCGTCGCCGGGGGTGAGCTTCTGCAGGCAGAAAACGATGGCGGTCAAGACCAGCAGCAGCACCACGGCCGCACCCAGGCGGCGAAGCAGGAACCATGTCATCGCCGGTCTCCTACGAGCCTGCGCAGCGCATCGCCGCCGATGTTGGCCACCAGGCTCAGCAGCAGGACAGCCAGGCCGGGGATGATGGGGACCCACCACTGGGTGATCAGCTGGTCGAGTGCGGCGGCGACGTCGGCGCCCAGCTCGGGGGCTGGCTCTGGCCGCCCCAGGCCGAGGAAGGACAGACCGGAGAGCAGCAGCACGACGTTGCCGATGTCGAGGCTGGCGGTGACCATGGCGGTGGGGATGGCGCCGGGGAGTATGTGGAAGGCCACGATGCGGAACCGGCCGACTCCGGCGAGCCGTGCGGCCTCCACGTGCGGGCGGATGGCCAGCCCGCGGACTTCGGCCCGCAGGATGCGGGCGTAGTAGGGCCACCACACCACCGAGATCCCGATGAGGGTGTGCACCAGCCCGGGCCCGAGCGCGGAGACGATGGCGATCGCCACCAGCGCGCTTGGCAGGGCGAGGAATAGGTCGGTCAGCCGCATGAGCAGGCCGTCGATCCAGCCGCCGGCGGCGCCGGCCACCACGCCGATGATCCCCCCGAACAGCAGCCCGACGGCGACGACGGCGAGGGCGGACAGCCAGCTGGCACGCATGCCGAGCAACGTGCGGCTGAGCAGGTCCCGTCCAACCGCGTCGGTGCCGAGCAGGTGATGCGGCGACAGGGGCGGCAGATCCAGGTCCCCGACGGGCTGGACCGGGTCGTAGGGCGCCAGGAGCGGGGCCAGCAGGACCAGCACGGTGACGACCACCAGTAGTCCGGCGAGCGCGACGGTGATCCTGCGGCTGGTTACGGGCAGGCTGAGCTGGAGTGGGGAGAGCTTGCGGCGTAGGGCGATGGCGGGCATTTTCAGCTCGCTTCCTGGAAGTCGATGCGCGGTACGGCGGCCAGCAGGGAGCGGGTGTACTCGGTCTGGGGCCTGGCCACGACCTCCTGCGTGGTGCCGGTCTCCACGATCTGGCCCTCGGCCATCACCGCGATGCGGTCACCCATCAGCCGTGCGACGGCGAGGTCGTGGGTGACGAACAGGACGGCCATGTCGAGTTGGGAGCGCATCTCGCGGATGAGGTTGAGCACGGTCGCGGCCAGCGAGGCGTCCAGTGCGCTGGTCGGCTCGTCGCAGAGCAGCACGGTGGGCGCCACGATGGTGGCGCGGGCGAGGGCGACGCGCTGGCGCTGGCCGCCGGAGAGCTCACCTGGGCGCCGCTTGGCGCCCTCGCTGGGCAGTCCCATCGCCTCCAGGGCCTCTGCGACGCGGCGGGTGGCCCCGGCTCGGCTCAGTCCCAGGGGGCGCAGGCGCTCGCGCAACAGCCACTCCACGCTCAGCCAGGGGGGGAGGGATGAGCGGGCGTCCTGGAAGACCATCTGGGTGGTGCCGCGCACGGTGATGGTGCCGGCGCTGGGGCGGGAGAGCCCGGCGATGGCGCGCAGCAGCGTCGACTTCCCCGATCCGCTCTCACCGACGATGGAGACCGACTCTCCGGCCTCGAGCCGCAGGTCGATGCCGTGCAGGGCGTGCACGCGGTGGCGGCGGCCCCAGCCCTGGTGGGTGGTGAAGGTCTGCTCGACGCCGGTGACCTCCACAACGGGCGGTACGGCGGGCTGGCGCTGCGCTGGCGCGGCAGCGGACGGCCCGACCGGTGCGACGGGGCCGGTCGATGGCTCGGTGTGGAGCAGGGCGGCCGAGGGGTAGTCGGCCCCGACCCAGCAAGCGTGCTGGTGGGCTGCCTCTTCGGAGGATGCCGCTTCCGGTGCCGTTGACCCGGTCGGCGGCGCCGACGTGGACGGCGCTGAGGCCGGCCTGAGCCTGGGTGTCTGGGTGGTGCAGCGCTCCACGGCTATGGTGCAGCGGGAGCGGTAGGCACATCCCTCACTCAGGTCGCCGGGGTCGTGCTCGTCCGTGGGCAGGGTCGGGATACTGGCGGCGCGCGGGGTGTCCAGGGAGAGCCGGGAGGCAAGCAGGCCCACGGTATAGGCATGCTGCGGGAACCCCAGGACCTGTGCCGTCGGGCCGATCTCGGCCAGCCGGCCGCGGTAGAGCACCGCGATCCGGTCAGTGATCTGCGCGGCCACGCCCAGGTCGTGGGTGATGAACAGCACGCTGCAGCCGAACTGCTCACGCAGCTCGGCCAGCAGGCGCAGCAGCTGGGCCTGGACGGTGACGTCGAGTGCGGTGGTGGGCTCATCGGCGATCACCAGGGCTGGCCTGCCAGTGAGTGCCATGGCTGCCATGACCCGCTGGCGCAGGCCGCCCGACAGCTCGTGGGGGAAGGCTCGCATCCGTGCCTGCGAGTGCGGGACGTGGACAGCGTTGAGTAGCCGGATGGCGTCCTCCTCATCGCTGCCGACCTCGGTGATCTGCCGACCCACCCGCATGGTGGGGTTCAGTGAGGTCATCGGGTCCTGGAAGATGACCCCGAGGCTCTTGCGCCGCACCGCGCGGAGCTCGGACGGCCGGGCGTGCAGCATGTCAGTGCCCGTGATGAGGGCCTGCCCGCTGGTCTGGGGACGGGCGCTGGCCGGCAGCAGGCCCATCAGGCTCAGCGCCAGGACGCTCTTGCCAGATCCGGACTCGCCGACCAGGCCGAGGATCTCGCCCGGTGCGATCGCCAGGTCAACGCCGCGCAGGACCGGCACGGCCGCACCGTCGCGGTGGAAGGTGACGTGGAGGTCGCGAACCCGCGCTACCGGCTCGACGGGACCGGTGGCGGTCGGCGGCGTGTCCGCCGGGCTGCTGAAGGCGCTGATCACGTGACCCTTCATGCGTCTCCTACGTGGGTGTGATCAGGCGGCGGGCACAGGGCGGCGAAGGCCTCGTAGATGTGGCGGGGCTGGGTGAGCCAGGCCCGGTCGCGATGGGCGGCGACGTGGGCCAGCGCCCGGGCGATCCGGCGCAGCCGGAAGGGCACCCCGGAGATGAAGGAGTGCAGCACGATGCTCATCACCACCGGCTGGCCGTCATCAGCCGCCAGGAGCTCATCGAACTCGTCGACGATCATGTCGGCGAAGTCGGCGGCGGAGACCTGCCGGCCCACCATGGAGGTGGAGTCGTTGAGCTCCAGGGAGTAGGGGATCGACAGCAGCGGCCCGGCCGGCGACGGCAGCCACACCGGCTGGTCGTCGGGACGCAGGTCAAGCAGGTAGCGGTAGCCGCTGCGGACCAGGTTGCCCACCGTGGTCGGGGTGTGGGTCAGCCACGGGCTTGACCAGCCGCCGGGCGGGTGGCCCTCGTTCTTCTCGATGGCGGTGGCTACCGAAGTGAGGTATGCCAGCTCGGTGCCGGAGTCCCCAGCGCACCGACCCGGTCGAGTAGACGGTGGACGCCGACGTTGTTGCCGTAGTCGCGCCAGGCGCGGTTGACCAGGTCGGGAGCCGGCACGCCGGGAAGGAGGTCTTCGACGTGGCCCTCTCCGGGGCGGTAGTCCTCCACCGCGACCACCACGTAGACGGCCAGCGACGCACCGCCGGGCCAGCATCCGAAGACGCGTCCGGGCAGCCCCTTGGGCACCGAGGTCGTCAACCCACCCACCTGTTCATTCCGACATCGGCGTCCGCCGCACGGCGGACCACTTCGCGGTACAGCGGGACCAGCTCCCGCGAGCGCGCATAGGCGGCGTCCAGCGCCGGCTGCTTGGCCGCGAAGAGCTCGCGCGCTTCGGCCAGCAGCTCCTCCTCCTTGATCTGGGTCGGGTGGCCACGGGTGGCCACGACCGCGCCGTGCACCATCGTGAGCGTCACGCTGGAGCCGTTCTCGCAGTAGACGAGCTGGCCGGCGACGTCGTTGAGCGGGGTGAAGGCCACCGTGCGCAGGTCGAGAAGGGCCAGGTCGGCCAGCGCGCCGACCGTGATGGTGCCCAGTTCGCCGGCCATTCCCATCGCGGTGGCACCGCCGCGCCACAGGCAGTCGAGCACCTCGGCGGCGCGCGGCCACTGGTCGGGGTCGGGGTCGGTGATGTTGTGCACCAGCCCGGCGGTGCGCACCACGCTCCACAGGTCGACGGCATCGCCGCAGATGCCCTCGTCCACGCCGAGGCCGACTGGGATGCCGCGCTCGAGCATGCGGCGCAGCGGCATCACGCCGCTGCCCAGGCGCAGGTTGCTGACCGGGTTGTGCGCGACGCTGGCGCCGGCCTGGGCGATGAGGTCCAGGTCATCGTCATCGACCCACACGGCGTGGATGACGTTGGTGCGCTGGTTGAGCAGGCCGAGGTCGGCGGTGTAGCGGACCAGGGAGCGGCCGGCGAAATGAGCCTGCTCACCCGCCAGCGCGCGCTGGACCCTGGTCTCGAGCATGTGCGCGAACAGCGGCGTGTCGTGCCGGGCGCTCAGCTCGGCCAGGGCCTCGAAGTAGGGCACCGAGACGCGTTGCGGCGCCGAGATCGAAACCGCTGCCCGCAACCGGCCGTCGGCGGCGCCGTGCCACCGCTCGAAGAGCCGTTCGTAGGCGGCCAGCAACTCCGCGGCGGGTACCGGGCCGGGGCTGCGCAGGGCGTGCTCGTGCGGGCCGCCCGCGGCCAGGGCCGCCAGGTAGGGCAGCTTCTCGGTTTCCGGCAGCTCGGGCTGGTCAAGCGCCACCGTGGCCCGGATACCGCTGTCGGCGTAGGCCTGCATCACCGCGTCGACGATGTCGGGATCGGGGCCGGGCATGAGGAAGGCGTCGTCTTGGACCGCCGTGGTGCCCCCGCGCAGCATCTCGATCGCGCCCAGCATGGTGCGCAGGTAGGCCTCGCGCGGCGACGGCCGCAGGGCGGGGTCGGCGGGGGACTCGAAGAGCATGAACACCTCGAGCGGCAGGCTGGGGAAGGCGCCCTTGAGGTGGTTGGCGGGAGAGTGGAAGTGCGCGTTGATCAGCCCGGGCAGCAGCAGGTGCTCGCCGTTGCCAGCGACAACCCGGGCCTGCGGTGAGGCGCTGGCCCGCGCCTCGGGCCCGATGGCCGCGATGCGCGGGGCGCGCACCAGCACGTCCGTGGGATGGGGGCTGGCCTGGGAGCCGGTCCACAGGTAGACGTCGGTGAAGAGGGTGTCCGCCGCGGCCGGCGGAGCAGGGGCCGAAGCGGGTGCCGCTGTTGGTTCGGTGCTCGTTCGCGGTCCGAGCCGTTCGGGTATCGCGAACGTAGAGTGCCTAGACGTGGTCAGGCCCATGGCCAGCAGCCCTTCGACCATCGTCACGCCGGCTAGGACGCCGTCGATGACGGGTACACCGAGCAGCTCGCGCAGTGGCTTGAGCAGGTCGGTGAGCCCGGCGCAGCCGAGCACGATCGCCTCGGCCCCGTCCTCGTCCAGGGCCGCGCGGGCCTCGGCGGCGACCTCGTCAAGCAGGTGCAGCGACCCGCTGGCGGCCGCGGCGACGGGCTCATCGATTGCACGGATCGTGCAGCGGTGCTCCAGCCCGGCATGGCGCAGGACGCGCTGGGACTGCTCGCGGGTTCGCGGGGGCATCGTGACGATGGTGAACCGCGCGGCCACGGCGGCGGCGGCGTACAACGCGGCCTCGCTCATCCCGACGACGGGGCCGCGTGCCAGCTCACGGGCCGCCGCCAGTCCGGTGTCACCGAAGCAGGCGATGACGTAGCCGTCCACCCCGGCCTGCTCGCCGGCGGCGACCTGCTCAAGCACGCCGACAGCACCCCAGACCTCGTCCAGGTTGCTCTCCACGGCACTGACGCCGCGCGCCGGGGTCCCGCCCAGCACGGTGGTGGTCGCCGCCGCCACCGTACGACCCGCTGCCACCACCGTGTCGGTCATGGAGACGGTGGTGTTGGGGTTGACGACCATGATCGTCCGCCCGCTCACCGGCCGCCCTCCTGAGCGGCCCTGGCCGCGTTCTCGGTGGCGGTGAACTTCGCCATCGCGAGGTGGTAGCCGACCAACTGCGCCGGGAGCAGGTAGAGCAGCGGCGCCACACTCGCTTCCACCGCCGGCAGGGTCAGCACGTCCACGGCCCCGGCGAAAGCGTCAGCGGCGCTCTCGGTGGTGACCACATGGACCCGGCCGCCTAGCCGGGCCGCCTCCTCGATGGTGTCCTGGGCGCGCGCGACCTGACGCTCGTCCGGCACGAACAGCCACAGGGGCTCATCGTCCTTGATCGAGTTGTAGTGGTGGAACTCCTCCAGCTGTACCGCTAGTGCATGGTCGGGGGTGGCCTCCTTGACCTTGGCCGCGCCGACCATGGCCGCCGCCCAGGCCGGGCCGGCACAGGAGAAGAGGTACATCGCCTGGTCACGCTCGAGGTCGGCCTGGCGCCTCAGCGGCGCGTCGAGCCGCTGCAGCGTCGCCGTCATCAACGCCGGCGCGGCCCGCAGGTGTGCCAGTAGCGCGTCCGACCCGGCCGCGCCGCGCTGGCGACCCAACTCGGCCGCCAGCGCCAGCAGGACCGCGATCGGCGCGGTGGTGCTCTGGGTGGGCCAGCCGACCCGGGAGGCCTGGATGTCCAGGACACGGGTGGCCTGCCGGGCCAGCGTGGAGTCCGGGCTGTTGGTCACCGCGACGGTGAAGGCCCCGGCGTCGCGGGCGACCAGCATTGCCTCCACGGTTCGCGTGGTCTCACCGGAGCTGGACAAGGCCACCACCAGGGCACGGGAGGCGGAGGCGGGTGCGGTGTAGTAGGCGAACTCAAGGCTCTGGGCCGGCTCACAGACCAGACCGGTCATGGTCTCCAGGGCCAAGCGGACGGCCTGGGCCGCGGCCAGTGAGTCGCCCGCGCCGACCAGGACAATCCGCGCGGGAGCCCAGGCCGCGATGTCGGCGGCGAGCGCCCGGACGACCTCAGCGCTGGACTCGAGGTTGCGCGTGACGACCTCGGGCTGGTCCAGCAGCTCGGGGCGAGTGGCATCGACTCGTCGGCGCCGTTCGGGGTCGAGCGGGTGGTCGGAAGGCAGAAGTGCGGCAGCCGCACGCTCGGCCTGCTGGACGCGGGTCAACGTGACCGCGTGGCGGGCTGAGGCGGACGGCGAGGGGGGCATGCTCACACGCAAACGGTATACAATTTGTTGTTTCTGGGGCGTTACGGACGCTAGAAGTTCGTATTTCCGCACGTAATGTCGTCTAGAGTCTGTTTGGCCGATCAAAAAGTATTCAGTCGTTGTTTTGGAGTGCCCATGACGGCATCGGTTCCGACCCCCGCGCCGCAGACACCTGACGCCTGGCTCGCGGCGCGTCCGCCGCGGGTACGCGAGCTGATCGCTCGCTACGCCGACCCGCACCCGCTGGGGGCGCGCGTTCGCGCCCTGCTCGCCGCCGAGACCCTGGCCGCGACCGCCCGCGAGTGGACCGGGAACGCGCCCGGCCTGCACACCGAGTTGTCCGCGGTCGCAGCCCACTTGCGCGATGTGGGTCAGGGGACGGTGCACCAGCCCGGCGTGCGGGCGGTGATCGACCACATGCTGCGGCTCACCACCGAGCCGGCGGCTTCCTACCCGGAAAGACTCTCCGACCAGGTCGAGGCGCTGCGTCGCAGCGTGGAGCTCGGCTCGCGACGCATGGCCGAGCTGGGCGCGGGGATGCTGCGTGACGGCGACCGTGTGCTCGTCCACGACTACGCGGCCACCTCAACACAGGCGGTGCTCACCGCGGCCGCCGACCAGGGCAAGCGGCTGACGGTGGTGGCCACCGCCTGTCGCACACGCCGCGCGCACGGGTTGCGCGCGGCCCAGGAGGCGCAACGGGCCGGCCACCAGGCCAGCGTCGTTACCGACGCCGGGGCGGTCTGGGCCCTGACGCGTACCGAGGTGCGGCTGGCCCTGCTGGGTGCGGACGGGATCCGTGCCGACGGCACCTTCCTGGCCACCCCCGGCGCCCACGCGCTCTGCCTGGCCGGGCGGGCCGCCGACGTGCCGGTCCACGTGGTGACCGACTTGTGGAAGCTGCTGCCGGGGATCGGCCCGGAGGTGGCCGCCACAAATCTCGAGCCCGACCCGGATGGTGTGCCTGAGGCAGCAGAGTGGGCCGCAGCGGGCCTGGGATTCCTCAACCCGCTGGTCGACATCGTTCCGGGCCACCTGCTGACCAGCTTCATCACCGAGAGCGGCGAAATCGCCCCAGCCGACTTCGGCGCCGCCGCGGCCGCCACCTACGGCTCAGGGACCCCGCTGCTTGGCCAGGACGGAGCAGCCTGATGCCGGCCCGCCTGATGGTGGCAGGCAACTTCTCCATCGACGAGACGATCTCGCCCGCCGGCGCCATGTCGACGGCCCCGGGTGGTGACGCCCTGTACTCCGCCCTGGGGGCGGCGATCTGGCGGTGCCCGGTGGGCATCTTGAGCCGGGTCGGGCGTGACTACCCCAGCCAGCTGTGGGATCAGCTGCGGAGCTGGGGGGTGGACGTCTCTGGCCTGGTGGTGGACGGGGAAGAGACGGTGCGATACCGAATCCACAACCGCCCAGATGGAAGTCGCGGCTACACCCACCTCAACAGTCCCGCCCTGCTGGCCACCATGAGCCCGCGGGGCAGCGAACTGGACCAGCTGGCCGGCGCCGCCTGGCTCCACGTGGCCGCGATGCCGATCGAGCAGCAAGCCGAGGCAGTCGCGGCGGCGCGCCGCCACGGCGTCGGCTACTCGCTCGATCCCCACGAGGAATACATCGTCGGCCACGAGGAACAGGTCCACGCGATGGCGCGGGGGGCGATGCTGATGCCGAGCCTGCTTGAGCTGGACCAGCTGCTTCCCGAACTCGCCGGGTTGCCGGATCTTGAGCGCGCCGAGCGCGGCTCGGCCCTCTTGCTGGCGCGTGGCGCCCAGGCAGTGGTGGTCAAGTGCGGTGCCAGCGGCTCGTTCATCCGCACGGCCGAGCTGGCACAGCACGTGCCCGCGCAGCGTCTTGATCATGTCGTCGACACCACCGGCGCCGGCGACGCCTATGCCGGCGGCTTCCTGGCCGGCTACCTCAGCTCGACCCGTCTGACCTGGGGCGCTGTCTGCGGCTCACTGTCCGCCGCCCACGTCATCCAGGGTTTCGGCGCGCTGCACTCCCCGCTCCCAGCAGAGCAGGAGCTACGCGAGCAAGCTGGCCAGCTCGCTGCCCGGATTCCCTGTGGGTGCCGAAAACATGTGCCACCTGGCTGGATGCTCCGCTGACGGCTGGCTGCTCGGCCCCGCGTCCGGCACGTGCCAGGCCGGTCTTGGCGTGCCGGGGCGTGGGATGATTGCCGCCCGCGGGCTGCCGCACAAGGGGCGCATCGCGGTCGGGGCCGACGCCGACCTGTGCGTGCTCGCGCCCGACGCAGAGTTCGGCGAGCGCATCGACCCCCACGGCGAGCCGCACGGCCGGCTCCTGACCAGAGGACAGAGATGAGCGAGTATTACGCGCCCAGGGGCGGGCTCCCCGGCCAGGGCACGCTGACCACCGACCGGGCCGTCTTCACCGGCGCATACGCCGTGCTGCCCAAGGGCACGATGCGCGACATCGTTACCAGCAACCTGCCGTTCTGGGAAAACACCCGCCTGTGGATCATCGCGCGGCCGCTGTCCGGCTTCGCCGAGACGTTCTCGCAGTACATCGTCGAGGTCTCGCCGGGCGGTGGCAGCGACCGTCCCGAGACCGACCCGGGCGCCGAGGCTGTGCTGTTCGTCGTCGAGGGGACGGTCGCGCTGACGGTCGGCGGGACGGCGCATACCCTCGAACCTGGCGGCTACGCCTATCTGCCGCCGGGGGCCAACTGGACGCTGCACAACCCCGCCTCCGGAGCCACGCGGTTCCACTGGATCCGCAAGGCGTACCAGCGGGTCGAAGGTATCGACGCCCCGGTAGCGTTCGTCACGAACGAGCGTGACGTCGAGCCGATGCCGATGCCCGATACGAACGGCGTGTGGACGACGACTCGCTTCGTCGATCCGAACGACGTGCGGCACGACATGCATGTGAACATCGTCAACTTCGCACCGGGCGGGGTGATCCCGTTCCCCGAGACGCACGTGATGGAGCACGGCCTGTACGTTCTGGAGGGCAAGGCGGTATACCTGCTCAACAAGGACTGGGTCGAGGTGGAGGCCGGCGACTTCATGTGGCTGCGCGCCTTCTGTCCCCAGGCCTGCTACGCAGGCGGGCCGGGCCGGTTCCGCTACCTGCTCTACAAGGACGTCAACC
>WNFI01654453.1_pt1 | contig 13895 bp, 17 predicted proteins | sample 5400471 | NCBI WGS metagenome assembly WNFI01 (sample SAMN13153348, study PRJNA577476) | soil metagenome | isolation source: 100 cm saprolite on Douglas fir-dominated hillslope | place: USA:California | collected 2013-09-17 | reverse complement strand
TTATTGGCATCTTTATCGTGTGGCAGGTGATAGCGTTCTACCTGCAGACTCGAAAGACGGCTGCTCATCATCAGCAATCCGCATAGCGATCATCGGCGGCAGGAACGTCGCTACCGTTTGCCCGGGCACGTGAACGATTCCATCTGCTTGTTGTTCGTGGCGTAGGTTTCGGCGATGTAGGGCGGGTTGTCCGTGAAGGCAAACGAGGGGCGCTCTAATCACACGAAGATTATGCGACCCAAAGCGGTCATTCAGGATTAGACTTTCCGGCAAGCCTGTCCGCGAGGCGATGAGCCAAGTCTGACGCGACTTTCGCCCGCGATGGGCTCATAGATACCCAGGGTACTGACTTCCGGTAAGTCACTATGCCCAAGAAAACCAAAGCTCACCTCTCGGCTCGGAACAAGCCGTCGCTAAAGGGTATTGCCGCGCGTAAGCGCACAAACGCAAAGCATACGAAGCAGTCAAAGGAAGAGGTGCGGCTACGGCAGAGCGAGGAACGCTTCGCGGCGTTCATGGACAATCTGCCCGGCTATGCATGGATGAAGGACCTCCAGGGCCGCTATGTGTATGTCAATCACGCGGTCAAGGGATTGCCCGGATATCGGTCCCTCGGAAAAACGGATGCCCAGATTTGGCCGGCCGATCTCGCTGCCGAGTATCGAACCAACGATCAGCAGGTGATCGCCGCGAAGAAGCCGCTCCATACCCTTGAGCATTTTGTGCTCGGTGGGAAACAGCGCTATATGGTGGGGACCAAGTTTCCCATCTTCGACAAGACGGGCGCCGTCGCGCTGGTGGGCGGAACCGGCGTGGATATTACCGAACGCATCGAGGCAGAGGAGGCGCTGCGGACCAGCACCGAAAGGCTGCAGGCGCTCACCCGTCGGCTGGTGGAGCTGCAGGAGGCGGAGCGGCGCGGCATCTCGCGCGAGCTTCACGACCGCGTCGGGCAGACGCTCACCGCCATGCGCATCAACATGGAGATCATCCGCGACCGGCTCGGGCGCCACGATGACGCGGAGATCCGTGCTCGCAATGACGATTCGCTGATACTCATCGCGTCCGCATTCGAAGCGATCGAGAACGTGATGGACGATTTGCGCCCCCCGATGCTGGACGAGCTCGGCCTGCTCGCGCCGCTGCAATGGTACGCGAAGAAGTTCGCGGATCGCACCGGAATTCGTCTCGCCCTCACGGGGGAAGGGAGCGCCCGGCCGCGGCCGGAGGTGGAGCTCGCGCTCTTCCGGATCGCGCAGGAGGCTCTCACGAACATCGCGCGGCATGCGCGCGCCACGAGCGCCCGGATCGACGTGCGGCGGCCCCCGAATGCCACGATTCTCACGATCGAGGAGATTCTCACGATCGAGGACGACGGCGTGGGCATCAGCGACGCGGAGCGCATGGAGCGGCCCGGATACGGAATGATCGGCATGCGCGAGCGCGCAGAATCGGTTGGTGGCACGCTTGAGGTGGTGGGGCGCGCGCCGCACGGCACGCGAATCACTGTTTCAGTGCCGGTTTCGACCGAAGTCGAATTTCATCCCGACCGCGCCGCTCGCGGGCACGAAGCCGCGTAGGCGGAGCAGGTCAGCGCCGGCAAGTGAGCTGTCCGCTATCGACTCGACTATGGACATTCGGAGTGCGGCCGGCCGCACGATCAGATCTTGCGCAGCTCGACTCGCCGATTCTTCGCCTTGTTCTCGTCGCTGTTGTTGGGAGCGACCGGCTTCGTGTCGCCGTAGCCTCTTGCCGACAGCCGCTTCGCATCGATGCCGTACTTGCTGACGAGCGCATTCACGACGGCTTGCGCACGAGCTTCCGAGAGCTTCTGGTTGTGCGCCTTGTCGCCCACGTTGTCGGTATGGCCCGAGACTTCGAGTTTGAGGGGGCGGTCGATCTTCAGCAGGCTCGCCACCTCGTCGAGCGTGGCCGCGCTCGCGGGCTTGATGTCTGATTTGTCCGTATCGAAGTAGATGCCGTAGATGCTGACCACGCCCTTGGTCGCGAGCGCCTCGGCCAGGTCCGCGGCCTTGATCGTCACCATCTTGTTAACGACGGCTTTCGACATCACGACGTCGACGACGACGAGCGGATTGTCGGGATTGAAGTGAACGGGCTGCGTGTAGTTGACGTCCTTGGCTTCCCTGTAGTTGGCGACGTAAACGGCGACCGTCACCGCCTGGCTTTTGTATGTCCCGGTCCCGGCCAGGTAGCCCATGCGTTGCGTGCCCGCGAGCCCGAGGTTGGTCCATGCGAAATCGGTCTGCGCCTGCCAGCTCTGGTGATAGAAAGTGTCGGCCCAGTCGCGATCCTGGAACGACGAGTTGTTCGACCTGATGTCGATGCCCGCTTCCTTGAGCGCCTGTTCATAGTTGCGGAAGATCTCGAGCACCGTGTGGCCCGACGGCACCTTGTAGAAGATGCGCGTGATCTGTCCCTCGACGGGCTGCCAGGACCAGGTGTTCGCCTTGTTCGGGTCGGGCAACTGGACGTTGTACGATTCGTAGGAGAGCGACTGGTAGCTGACGATCTCCGAGCCCTAGTCTCATCACTTTCCCCCTCGACTTGATGCCGCCGCCTGCGAACGTCCTGTCTTGCGACCCACGCCAGCCCGCCGCGAGGGAAATGCAGCTTAGCGCAGATTCGAATCACGAGCCACGGAGGTAGCGGCGCACCCACGCGCTCGACACGTCCACGACGCTCACGATCGCGATCATCGCGATCATCACCGTCGATGCCTCCTGCGTCTTGAAGACGGAAAGCGACACGAGCAGTAGTTGTCCCAGGCCGCCCGCGCCGACGAGGCCCAGCACCGCCGCCATGCGAATGTTGTATTCCCAGCGGTAGAGCGCGTACGACAGGTATTGCGGCATGACCAGGGGGAGCGTCCCGTAGAGGAACGCGACCGTCGCGCCGCTGCCGGCGTCGCGCAGCGCGCGCGAAGGCTCCGCAGGTGCATTCTCCAAGGTCTCGGCAAAAAGTCGTCCGAGCACTCCCGAAGTATGGACCGCGAGTGCGAGGCAGCCAGCAAACGGCCCAAGTCCGGCGGCGAGCACCATGAAGGCGGCCCACACGAGTTCCGGAATCGCGCGTAGTAAGTTGAGCGCGATCCGCGCCACTCTGCGCATCAGCGCTCCCCAGCGGCCGGCCGCGGGAAGCGCAAGCACCGCACCGCATAGCACGGCGAGCAGGGTGCCGAGCGCGGAGATCGCAAGCGTTTCGGCGGCGCCATGTGCCACGCGTCGGATGAGCTCCACCGAGGTGTCGGGAGGGAAAAAACCGGCGGCAAAGACAGCCATCTGGTGCGCGCTCTCGCGTCCAAACAGCTCGCCAAAGTCGATTCCGAGCCAGGCAAAGCTCGCGGCCGCGGCGACCGCGAGGCCGCTGATCGCCGCCCAGGGTGTCCAGACGAATGCGCCGCGCATCATGCGAACGCCTTGCGAAGGAGCGCGCTCACCGCGTCGGCGAGCCCGACGAGGAGAAAGAAGGCGACCAGCATTGTCGCCACTTCGCCACCCGCGAGCATGCGCATCGACAGCTCGATTTGCTGCCCCAGGCCGCCTGCGCCGACGAATCCCATGACGACCGAGGCGCGGATCGCGCACTCCCAGCGATACACGGAATACGAGACGATCTCGTGCAGCGACGCCGGCAGGATGCCGTAGACAAATGCGTGCGTGCGTCCGCTGCCCGATTCGAGCAGGGCGCGCGCTGGCCGCGTATCTCCGGCCTCGAAGATCTCGAAGTAGACCTTGCCTAGCATGCCGGCGTAGCTGATCGCGATCGCTAGCACGCCGGCCGCGGGTCCGAGCCCTACGGCGCGCACGAACAGCAGCGCCCAGACGATCTCGGGAATCGAGCGCATGAGAACCAGCGCCGCGCGCACGGGCGCGCGCATTGCCGGCCCGATCCAAGAGCTCCTGGCAGGTCCTATGCGCGAGATCGAAAGGCTCTCGGATACGAGGATCGCAAGCGGAAATCCAATGAGCACTGCGAGGGCCATTCCCGCCGTCGCGAGCGCGAGCGTCTCCACGGTCGAGCGCGCGACGAGCTCGAGAAAATCAGGCGCGAGGGCCATCGGGGAAAAGGTGCCCAGGAAACGCCCCATGATCTCGAGGCTCTTCGAGTCGAAAAGCTTGAGCGGCTGGAACTCCGCGACCTTCGCGGCGGGCCAAAGCCACTTCGGTCTCGGCCTGGTAAAGCTCGCGCAGCATCGCATCCGATACGCGCACCGGCGGCGCGTCGAAAGCCACTACGCCATCGTTTAGTCCGACGATGCGCGGGAACCACTTGAGCGCGAGGTCCACCGAGTGCAGGCTCGCGACCAGGGTCACGCCGCGTGACATCGCGTCGCGATTCAGCTCGCCGACCGTTTGGTGCGAGAGCTTCGGGTCGAGCGCCGAGACCGGCTCGTCGGCGAGGATCAGCTCAGGCATCTGGTAGAGCACGCGCGCCACGCCGACGCGCTGCAGCTCGCCGCCGGAGAGCCGGCCGCATCGGTCGAACAAGCGCTCGGCGAGGTCCAGGCGTGCCAGCGCATCGCGCGCACCTGCGATGTCGGCTGGATAGACGAGCGAGCGCAGCCCCTTCCAGAAACCCCACGCGCCGAGGCGCCCCGCGAGCACCGAAGTGACGAGGCGCTGGCGCTGTGGCAGCGGAGGGGATTGGTGAATCATGCCGATGCGCGCCCGCAGGTGGCGCAGCGCTTCGCGCCGCAATGACCACGGGTCCGCACCGTCGATTTCGATCGCGCCCGTGGTGGGCCGAAGCGCCGCGCCGAGCACGCGCAGCAAGCTCGTCTTGCCGGCGCCAGAGGGGCCGACGATCGCCACGCGCTCGCCGCGAGCGACATTCAGCGTCACCCCCGCCAATGCCTCCCGCCCGCCGGGCATGACGAGCTTGAGCGAACTGATCGACAGCTGCATTGAGCGCCCTACTTCATGAGGCCCGCGGAGCGCGCGGCATCCTCGATGCCATTATAGTTCTCGGGCTTCGTCGCAATGAACTTCGAGGCGCGCTGAAGATCCATGATCTCCTTGTCCGCCGGACCGTTCGGATCGAGCTTGAGGAAGGCTTCGGTGAGCTTTTTCACCAGCGCCGGATCGAGATCCCCGCGAACGGTCCAGTTGTAATCGTAGTAGGGCGGCGTGGTGGCGATCACCTTGACCGCTTTCGCGTTCGGATCGCCCTTCTCGGTGAGCTTCTGCCACACGGAAGTGTTCAACACGCCGGCCTCGGCACGGCCGGAGGCGACGAACGCGACGGTCGCGTCATGCGCGCCGGAAAACGCGATGCGCGTGAAATCCTTGTCCGGGTCGATGCCCGCCTTCAGGAGGTAGAAGCGCGGCATCAGGTGCCCCGAGGTGGACGAAGGGGAACCGAAGGCGAACGTCTTGCCCTTCAGGTCCTGCAGCGATTTCGCCGTGCTCGCCGCCGGAACGATATATGTGCTCGTGAATGTGGCGTCCTCGGCGCGTTGTGCTATGGGAATCACGTTGCCAGCTCGCTGCCGCGCCTGCACGAATGTAAAGCCACCCAGCCACGCGAGGTCAATCTTCTTCGCAGCGAGGCCTTCGACCACCGCCGCATAATCGTTGACCGGAGTCCATTGCACCGGCATCCCGATCTCCCGCTCGAGATAGGTGCCGAGAGGCTTGAACTTGCGCAGCAGCTCGGTGGGGGATTCATCCGGGATGGCGGAAACGCGGAGTGTCAGCTGCGCTTGCGCGTGCAACGCGACAACGAAGAAGAGCAGGGAATAAACGAGGTGTCGGAACTGTTTCATGGGCCCCTCTTGGGGGAAACGAAAAATGCTAGCACGCGACCTCCCTTGGAAAAGTCGAGCGGCGGGCGGGGGCCAGAGTCGAACCAGCGTGCATGGCTTTGCAGGCCGTTTGCGGAAGATTGATTGAGGCGATAGAAGTCGCTATCGCAGTGCGAGCTCGATGAGCGCGGCAGCGCCGGCGATCGGATTCATCAAGTCGGCCGGAATGCCGTGCCGCCGGGCGATGAACTCCGGTTCGTTGTAGCTGAGCCACACCTTGCCAGTCTCGTCCTGCCAGGCCAGTGCTTTGAGGGGGAGGTCGATCGCCGCGGACGGCGCGGCGGCCATCACGGGGGTGCCCGCCCTGGGGTTCCCGAAAAGGAGCAGCTGGGTAGGCCTCAGCTTGAGGCCCGCCTGCTCCGCCTCGGCGGCGTGGTCGATCCGAGCGAAGATTTTCACCCCTTTCGACTTGAGGACGCTTTCGAGACGGTCGAGGGTTTCGGAGACCGAGTATCGGCTCGGCTTAGAGATGACTCCGTCCCCGGCGGCCAGGCATCCCGTGGACATCATCAGCGCAAGCGCAGCCAGTATCGCTCTCATTTCGGGATCTCCCAGCAAGGGAAAGACAGGATAGTTCCTTCGACATAAAGTGGGCGTGCGATCAAGCTTCGCCGCGGGCCGGATAGTCCTTGGCGATCACGAAGTCGATGGCCTGCAGCATCTCGTTGAAGTGCGGGCGCGCGAACGGCATGCTCGAAACGCTGCTCCAGTAGAGCGTGCCGTCGGGCTTCACCAGAAAGAGCCCGGGCTCGCTGAACTCCGCGGGCTCTTCCACGCCTGCCGAGGTCGTGCCGCGGCTGGTGGAAACGAAGAGCCCCCAGCGGCGCGCACTTTCGATGGACAAGCCGTAGCCCAGGTCGAGGTGCGTGAGCCCCCATTTGGTGCGCGTCTCCTCGGCGCGCTCGCGTGTGTCGGTGCTGAGCGCGATCACACCGACGCCGCGCTTGGCGAAATCGTCGCGAAGCTTGTCGAGCTCGCCGATGTAGGTGCGGCAGACCGGGCAGTGAAGACCGCGGTAGAACACCACCATGATGAATCGCTCGGCGGACTGGGACGCGAGCGACCAGCGCTTACCGCCCAGGGTATCGACTTCGAGGGGTGGAACGGGCTTTCGGGGAATCAGGGTCACGGAACGCTTTCTCAGGGGAAAACCAATTGGATTACAGGAGATCGGCGATACGCTCTGCGATGGCCGGAGTCTCGGCGACAACCACGTAACTGCCTACGGGCGCCGGCCTGGCCACGGCCGCACTACCCGCCTTGGATGCGGAAATGCCGAAAGCGATCCATTGCTTGGGCATGAGAACCAGCGTGGCCTTTCCATACGAGGTATTCAGCACCAGGTGTTCCCCCCCGCCGCCCGCTGGAGAGCACCGGCCCAGGTACAACGCATGCATCGATCCGGATGGCGGCTTCAGCCCCGAATTCGCCATCACCCGGTGTATGACGCCGGAATCCGGCGACGCCATTTTCAACTCGGCGGGCTCATCGCGTTGCGCGTGATCGATCACAGCGTATGCGACGTCGAGCGGCACGGCGATCAACACGTTGAAACACTGAAAGCTCAGCAGCGCCGCGGCTGCAAGCGTTGTTCCCACTGCAAGCGGGCGGAGCGGGCTCTGGCGCATCCACTTCAACAGGCGGCCAGCAAGGTCGCCGAGCCAGCGACCGCGTGCCCCGGTATGGAGCCTTTGCGCCACCAGTACGCGCTCGACGGCGCCTTCGGGAATCGGCGTGGCGCGCACCACCGCGTCGATTTCCCTGTCCATCGCTTCGACGCGGGCCGCGTAGGCATCGCAAGCCCTGCATTGCGGCCGGTGCGAGCGCGCCATCGGACTCAAATGCCGTGGATCCGCGAGAAGCTCGCGGCGCAGCTGGATGCAATTCATGAGGCTTTCTCCCCGGAGTGTCGCTCAGCCTCTCCGCTCAAGAGCCTGCGCATCGCCAGCCTCGCGCGCGTGAGGCGGGTCATCGTCGCGCCTTCGGTTGTACCGATGATGTCCGCGATCTCCTGACAGCTGAATCCTCCGAGAACCTGGAGCAGCAAAGGCTCCCGATAGGATTCGGGAAGCTCTTCCAGCGCATCGCGCATTTCGAGAGCATTCTCGACGCCGCTCTCATCGGCGATCAGGCTGTCGAGATCCACGTCGGCCATGTCGGGATGCTTGCGACGGTGGGCGCGATTGTTTTCGTTGACCACAATGGTGTAGAGCCAGCTCTTGAGCGCCCGGGGCTCACGCAGCGAATCCCACCCCTTCCACGCGCGAATGAAGGTTTCCTGGACCACCTCTTCGGCCACGAACGCGTCGCGGCATTGCCAGCGTGCGAAGCGGTACAGCTCGCCATAGTGGGCGCGGACCATCGTTTCGAAATCGCGTTCGCGGCTCTTGCCGGAATTCATGTCAGGCGGTTCCCCGGATGGGTCTCGCTCGGGTTTGTCCCCTAAGGACCCGCCCGAGGTCCCGATCCTGACACGGGGACGCGGATTTTCCTATTTCGCGGCCGTTGCGCTTCCTCGCGTTTGCCCTCTCCCCGGGCCGGGGATGACAATCCAAACGAATACTTCCTCGAGCCGTCAGGAATCGGCGCTCGATGGGGTCTCATCCGGCAAGGCGGTCGATCCGGAGGCTCATGATGCAAAATGCGGTGTTTACCGTTCTCGCAGGACAAAGGCGCTACCTGATGCGATTTGCCTTGTCGCGGCTGGGCGACCGGGCTCGAGCCGAGGACGCGGTGCAGGAAACGCTGCTCGCGGCCCTTCGCGCGACGCATCAATTCGGGGGCCGCTCGTCCTATCGCACGTGGCTCACCGGGATCCTGCTGCACAAGATCCATGACGAGTTCCGGCATGCGTCGCGACAAATGCCACGTGCCGCGTCGCGGGATGAGGGTGGTGAGGGCGATGAGGGCGATGCAGACTTCTTCGACGAAAACGGGGCGTGGCTTGTTCCGCCGGGCGAGTGGTCGGAGCCGGAGCGGGCGACCGAAGGCAAGCGCTTCCGCGCCGCCCTCACCCGAGGCCTTTCGAAGCTGCCTGCCCGGCAGGCGGAGGCCTTCGTGCTGCGGGAGGTCGTGGGCATGACGAGCGAGGAGATCTGCCGCACCCTCGACGTCACGCGAGACAATCTCTGGGTCATGTTGCATCGCGCAAGGTTGCGCCTTCGGGCCGAGCTCGAAGCGTTCGTCCTCGCCACGTAACGCAGCGCCTCGGAACCGAGAAACCTAGGGGTCGCGATGCCCCTGGACGTTGGCGATGGTCCAGTCGTAGGAAATGAAGCGGATCTCGAAATCCTCAGGAATTCTTTCGGGAACATAACGGTTTACGAAGCCGATGAGGGAAGTCCCGCTGGATTCGAAATCCTCGCGGTAGAAGCGCAGGATCTCGCTCAGATGCACGACCCTGTTCGCGGAATCGACCCGAAGATGATCGCGCGACGCGAAAAAGCGCCGCGTTTCCCTATCGAGGCTCTGCTGCAAATCGCCCGCCGCGAACGGCCTGCGCGGAAGCACGGGGCAGCTCACCGCGCCGCAGTTGAGCGCGAAGTGCACGCGGGGATCACCCAGCCTGCGAATCACATCGTTCTCGTACGCATGGAGGCTGAGCGAGTGGCCGCCAATGTCGAATTTCCTCAGAGCGAAAAAGACCACCTTGCGCCAGCCCGCATGCGTTTGCGGAATGCCCGACTCGATCACGTTGAACATCGAGAGCGCGTTGTAGCTGTCGAGGTAGTGCGCAAGGCGCTCATCGCCGGGAGCGAAGGATTCCGGCGGTGTGTCGGCGACGAACCGGACGTACGCATCGAGGTCGTGGCGATCGCGCGCCAGGGCCGCGAAGTCCACCCTGCCGCGCTCGTCGACGAAGCGTTCGAGCACTCGGCCGTAGGCCGCAACCGCTTCCACCGGGCTGATCGCCTCGGGACGTGCGCGCTGGGGAGGCGGCACGAGCGTGGCGCACGCGCCGGCCAGCAGGGCGAAGAGATAGAGCCCGATGCGGGTCATGGCGATGCGGGCGGCAAGCCTGGTTTCGTCCGGCTTCTATCGCGAAGCGCGGCGGCTCGTGACCTCCCCTTCAGGAACTTGATCGGATAGATCGCCGCGGGCGCAGAAACGTTCGCGGGATCGCATCTCGTGGGACTCCAGCTCGATCCGCCGAGGAGCGTGATCGGCTTCAGCAGGAGCTCGTCGCGCCGCGCGTTGTAGGCGCACATCGACAGCGGGCCGTCGCGAGTCGCCGCCATGAAGACGCAGGCGTGCAGGCGCTCGGGGTCCAGATCGCATGCGTCCATGAAGTTGTGGATGAAGAAGGAAATCTTGTGGACGCGCCCGCGCGAGGCCACGAGGTCGCGGCGCGCTCGCCAGAGCGCGCCCGCGAGCCACTGAAGCGAACCTGCCCAGAGGTCGGGCTTCCTTGCCATCTCGCCAAGAAAGGCGAGAACGCCCGCGCGCGGCGAGGTTCGGGGGATCCGAAGTGCCGCGGTGCGTCGCATGACTCGCCGCGCAAACTCGCGGTCGGCGAACGCATCGTGAAGGTTTCCCCCCACGACCCAGGCCATCGCGTACTTGTTGCAATGTGGATGGCCCGCGCGAAAGGCATCGAAATCCAGCGCGGTTCCGGCGCCGCGGCAAATGCGCTCCACGACGGCATCCATGGTCACCTCGCTCGCACGCCTGCCCAGCACGCCGCGCCCCGTGTCGGCCTGAAGCTGGAACGAAGCGACGCGTACCACGTCCGAGCGCGAAGCGAAATAGCGGACCAGGGCCGGGATCTCCTCGAGGTTCCCGTCGAATACCGTGGTGTTGAAAAAGACGGAAATCGGCAGTCCGCGCGCGCGCTCGATGTAGCGATCGCGGAGCCGACCGAGCTCGGCTTCCGTCGCGTAGCCTTTGCGCTGCTGGGTGAGATCGACGTGAAAGGCAACGTCGGTGAGTCCCGCAGCCGCCAGCGCCTCGAGCAGCTCCCGCGAGGCGAGGATGCCATTCGTGAAGAGCGAAGCGCGCATCTCCCGCGCCGCGATGCGCCGAACGATGGCGATCAGCTCGTCGCGGCGTCGCAGGGTCGGCTCGCCCCCCGAGACCTGCACGTCGGTGCCCGGACCGTAGTGCGCGCCGATCGCGTCGACACGCCGGAAGATCTCTTCGAGCGGCAGGTCGCGCACGGCCTCGGAGTGCTCGGACAGATAGCAGAGCGTGCAATCGAGGTTGCAGCGCTGCGTGATCTCGAGCGACACGCAGCCGATCGGCCAGCGCCGCCCGGCGATCTGTCCTTCGTCCCACCGCCCGACATCGGAGAGCTTCCTGCGCATCCTGTCGAGCGCTTCCTTAGCTGACGCCGGTGGCGAGCGGTCGGGTTCCGGACAGGGCGGAAGGAAGCTCGTTCGGCTCATCGGTTCAGACGGGCAATACCAACCGTTGGACCCGCGCCCTCTTCAGAAACTTACACCGACCCGAGCCCGCATCTGGAATCAGGACCCGCTGAACCAGTTGTATCCCTGGTCTTCCCAGTAACCCCCCGGGTAGGTATTCGTGACGAAGATTGCCATGATGTGCTTGGGATTCTTGAAACCAAGCTTGGTCGGGATGCGTAGCTTCATCGGGAAGCCGTACTTCGCCGGCAGGATCTGGTCGGCAAAGCGAAACGCGAGCAGGGTCTGCGGGTGCAGCGCCGACGCCATGTCGATGCTGGTGTAGTAATCATCGGAGCACTTGAAGCCCACGTATTTCGCGCTCAGGTCAGCGCCGACCTTCTCGAGGAACGTACGGAAGCGCACGCCGCTCCATTTGCCGATTGCGCTCCAGCCCTCGACGCAAATGTGGCGCGTGATCTGCGACGTCTGCGGAAGTGCGTAGAGCTCCGGCAAAGTCCACGGCTTCCTGTCGCGGATCAGTCCCGAGAGCTCCAGGGTATAGGTGCCGGCATCCACCTCGCGGATTTCATCCTCGCCGTAGAAGGCGTTGAACGGAAATGGCTGGGTGATGGCGCCGGCAGGATATTCCGGCGCGAGCCGGTCAGGGTCGAAGAGCCAAGCCTGGACGCCGTCATTCCAGCGCGACATCTTCGACAGCACGACTTGCACACCCTCGTCCCCGGTGAGCTGGCACCCGGAGAGCAGCGCGAGCGCACCCAGGCTCAGCCCCTGCCGGAGGAACAGCCTTCGCTCGATCAGCCGTATCTGCTTCGAAGCGTGATTGTCGAGACTGCGGCTCATGCCGCGTCGTTTCATCATCGGCTCCTTATGCGTCCGGTGATCATGCTCGGGAAGGTGCGGGGCACGAGGATCACCATGACGATGTGCACCAGGGCGATGAACACCACGGCGGACATGGCCAGGAAATGCACCAGGCGCGCCCCCTCGTAGCCGCCCATCAGTGTCATGAGCCACTGCAATTGCACTGGCTTCCAGATCGCGAGGCCCGAAGCCACGAGCACGATGATGCCCAGGATGATCGCGACATAGGCGGCGCGCTGCGCGGTGTTGTAGACGGTGAGATCGTCGTGCGCGAGTTTCCCGCGAAGCGCATCGAAAACATCGCCGAGGATGCCGCGCACGGTGATCGGAAGGAACCTCTGCCTGAAGCGTCCCGACAGGATGCCGTAGACGAGGTAGACGAGCCCGTTCAGCGCAAGAAGCCACATCGCGGCGAAGTGCCACTGCAGGCCTCCCGCGAGCCAGCCTCCGAGCGTCAGTTCGTTGGGAAACTTGAAGTCGAACAGCGGCGAGGCATTGTAGATTCGCCAGCCGCTCGCGACCATGATGAGGATGGCGAGCGCGTTGATCCAATGGGTCAGCCTAACGACAGCCGGATGAACCTTGACCCAGGCTGTGGTCGGCGGGACGTCGCGCATGGGACGCGACTTATTTCTTCATCTCGTCCTTCTTCATCCCATCCCCATGCAATCCTTCTTCATCGCATCCTTGTCCATGCCACCCTTGGCCATGGAGTCCTTCTTCATCCCATCCTTGCCCATCGCATCCTTTTTCATGGCGTCCTGCGCAAAGGCGCCCGCGGCCGCGAAAGCCATGCAACCTGCAAAGACGATCGAAAGCAGCTTCTTCATGGAAACCTCCCGGTAAGATTTGGAGACAGGACAACTCGTCGCAAGCGCACTCGGCTTCTCTTATAATCATGCCTTAGGGCAGGCGGCGAATCAATGTGGAAACAGTCGTTTATGGCAGTCGTGACTACAGTGAGCCAAGGAGTATCACCGTGAGTCTGAATCGTAGCGGGTTCCTTACACAGGTCGCCATTGCTTACGCGATCGCTGGTCCTGGATTGATCTCCAGCACGATGGCGGATGACACAACTCAGAGCGCCAATGCTCCGGCGGCCCCGCCGGCCAAGGTTCAGAAGGTGATGAAAATGGACCAGCCCATGGCAGGTGAAATGAAGAAGGAAGGCATGATGAAGGGCGACATGAAGAAGTCCGCGGAAAAGAAAAAGCGCGAGATGAAGGACGTGATGGAAAAGGAAGAAAAGGCAATGGCGGGGGAGACCAACAAGAAGTGACGGGCCTTCTGGTACCGGGGTAAATGAAAGGGCCTAGGTTTCCCTAATTTCCGGAGGCGCCCTCGGATTAAGACCTCCTGACGCTGCCTCCGACCTTGCTTCTTCGCTTGGTTGCCGTCTCATCTCGATCCAGCATGCAATCGATGAACGCGCGAAGCGCCGGTTGAGGATGGCGACGATTCGAATAGTAGAGGTAGAGGCCGGGGCTCGTCAGTGACCAGCCTGCCAGGACGCGCTTGAGCCGTCCGCGCGCGATCGCCTCGTCGACGCGATCGTCGTCGTAGGCGTAGAGAATGCCGAGTCCCTGCAACGCCCCTTCGAGGACGACATCCTGGTGATTCGAGATCAGCGGGCCTTCCACCGCTATCTCGAACTTCTTTCCCTTCGCCGCGAACTCCCAGCGATAGATCCTCCCGGTGCCGGGAAAGCGCCAGTTGATGCAGGCATGGCGGTGCAGATCCGCCGGCGTCTTCGGCTCGCCGTGGCGTGCGAGGTAGCCGGGTGACGCGAGGGCGAGCATCCTCACGTCGGGTGTGAGGCGCACGGCGATCATGTCCTTCTC
>WNFI01171108.1_pt1 | contig 13897 bp, 11 predicted proteins | sample 5400471 | NCBI WGS metagenome assembly WNFI01 (sample SAMN13153348, study PRJNA577476) | soil metagenome | isolation source: 100 cm saprolite on Douglas fir-dominated hillslope | place: USA:California | collected 2013-09-17 | reverse complement strand
TCCGACGCGGGCCTCGCGGCGTCGTTGCAGGGCTCGTACTTCGAAGGCGCGCTCGCCGCCAACCTGCTGGGAACGCACGACGTCTACGCTCGCATCAAGGAAGGGCGCCAAGGGAAACTCAACGCGAACAGTCGATCGCTCGAGTTCACGATCGAGCACTTCTCGGGTTACATGGTTTCGACGGCCCTCGTTGCCGTCGACATCTTGGGCGACTGGGCAGCGCGGTAGCCTCATGCAGCGCCGCATCAACGACGGGAGTGTACCGGGGACCGCGCACAAGGCACGCCGCCCGTCCCGCGAAGACGCTGAGACGAAGGATTTTGTCGAACGCGCTCGACGAGCGTCCCTGGCGGGCGCTTGCGACGAAGCGATCGGGTGGTACGATCGCGCGCTGCTTGCCCTCGTGAAAGCTGGCCCCAGTCCGGACCTCGCTGACGTGCTGCGCTGGAAGGGCACTGTTCACAGCGACTGTGGCGACACATCGGAGGCCGATCGTCTGTATCGCGAGAGTAGCGCGGTGGCGGTCGCCGCGCACTACGTCCGCGGCGAGGCGCACGCCCTCAACTGTCGCGCGACGATTGCGCAACGGCGCGGCGAGCTCGCCGTGGCCGAATCGCTGTATCATCAGGCGAGCGAGCTCGCGGCGGTCGCGAACGACGTTCGCCTCGGTTCGATGATTCTCCGCAACATGGGAATCATCGCGAGTACGCGCGGGCATCTCGATCTCGCCATACTTCGCTTTCTCGAGAGCTACGACAAAGCGCGTGAGATCGCCGATGAGGATGGGCAGTGCCGGGCTCTGAACAACGTCGCGACCGCGTACATGGAAAGCGGACGCTTTACCGAAGCGGAGCGAACGTTCACGTCGGCCATCAAGCTGGCGCGCAAGCGCGGTGACCGGGCGGTGGAGTGCGGCTGCCGGATCAATCTCTGTGAAGCGATGATTGGGTCAGGGAAGCTGGCCGACGCCGAAGTGGAGTGCATGGCGGCGCTGGGGATCGCGGACTGGCGCGGCGACCGCCTCCGTCGCGCCGAAGGGCTGAAAGTCCTGGCAATCATCGCGCGGCACCGGGGCCGCGACAATGAAGCGGAGGCCCTTCTCGACGAAGCATTCGATTTGACCGATGCCGGCGAAGACGCAGTGCTCGCCGCCCAACTTCGGCGAGAGAAGGGCGAGATTTTCCGCCTCCGGAACAACAATGCGCAAGCGGCAAAGCTGTTCGGTGAGGCGCGCGACATTTACAAGCGAGTCGGAGCGACACCGCGCGCGGTGGCGCTCGATCGTGTGATCGCAGGCCTCCGCGCGGCTGCGCCATCGCCGACGGAATCGAACGCGCCACCGGCGTCCTGACGACTAGCGTTGGGGACTTACCGTCCCCCACGGCCCCCGGAGCCGCCTCGGTGACCGCCGGGGCGACTACGGGGGCCGCCTCCCGCAGGACGATCGCCGGGCCTCGCCGACGAGCGTGATGCTGCGTAGGGCCCGGCCGCTTCTGAATGCGCCCCGGCCCTCGCTCCGCTCGGGGCAGGCTTTCCGCCCGCTCGTCGCTCCGCCTTTTCCTTCGCGCGTTGCCGATCCTTTGCCCGCTGCGCGCGGAGGGCGGCGATGCGCTCCGCCTGCGGAATCTCGAATCGAGTCGTCGGCTTGGCGGCGTAGTCGAAGTCGGGAAGCGTGACGCGCGGCAAGGTCTTGCCGACGGCACGTTCGATCGTGCGCAGGTCGTTCTCTTCGTCTCGGGACACGAAGGTGAAGGCTTCGCCGGTCATTTCGGCGCGCGCGGTTCGCCCGACGCGGTGGATGTAATCTTCGGCGGCGAGCGGCACATCAAAGTTGACGACGTGCCCCAGTTCTTCGACATCGATGCCGCGGGATGCGATGTCCGTCGCGACGAGCACGCGGTATGACCCGTTCTTGAACCCCGCGAGGGCGTCGGTTCGCTGCGACTGGGAGCGGTTGCCGTGAATGCGCGCGACGGGAATGCCACGTTTGTCGAGAAACTCCCAGAGCCGGTTTGCGCGATGCTTGGTGCGCGTGAACACCAACGCCTCTCGCATGACCCCGCGTTCGAGCAGCGTGAACAGCAGCAGCGACTTGAGCTCCTGCGGCACGGGATAGATGGCCTGCGTGATGCCGACCGCTGGCGCCGATTTTCGCTCGAGGTTGATAGTCGCCGGATTGTGGAGCAACTCCTTGGTGAGTTTCACGATCGGATCGGGCATCGTCGCCGAGAAGAACAGTGTCTGACGCTTGGCCGGCACCATCTTCAGCACGCGCCGAATGTCCGGCAAGAAGCCCATATCCAGCATCCGGTCGGCCTCATCGAGCACCAGGTACTCGATCTTGTCCAACTTCGCGTACGGGTTCCGCAGATGATCAAGCAGACGGCCCGGTGTCGCGACGATGACGTCGACCCCGCTGCGAAAGGCGTGTTCCTGGGGCCCCATGCCGACCCCGCCGATGACCGCGGCGGCGGTGATCGGGGTGTGCACCGCAAGATCGTTCAACTCCTCGACAATCTGCGCCGCGAGCTCGCGCGTCGGGGTAAGGATGAGGGCGCGTGTGATTCCCCGCGGACGCGGCAACAGGCGATGCAAAATGGGAAGCAGAAAGGCGGCGGTTTTTCCGCTGCCTGTCATCGCGCAGGCAAGAACGTCTCGGCCGTCGATGGCGGGCGGAATGGCCTCCGCCTGAATGGGCGTTGGTCGAGCGAATCCGAGCTCCTTGACGCCGGAGAGCAGGCTCGGATGGAGTTTGAGTGAGGAAAAAGGCATTGAGTAAGGTAGCGTACCTATCATTGTGCCAATGGAATCAACCTCCTTTCAAGCTCCGCTCGCCTACGATCCCGATGATGCGCTCGCGCTGATGCTCGGCGGCGGCGGCGCACGGGGCGCGTATCAAGCGGGAGTTCTTCGCGGCATCGCCGGACGCTTTCCGAATCTCAACTTTCCGATCCTCGCCGGCATCTCCGCTGGTGCCGTGAACACGATCCATCTCGCGGCGCACGACGGTTCGTTAGCGCAAGCTGCGGACGATCTGATCGCGCTCTGGCTCGCCCTCTCGCCGGAGCGAGTCTACGACGTCCGGTCCGTGCCGTTATTGCGAAACGCTTTCAGCTGGGGTGCGCGGTTGATGTCCGGCGGCTTCGGGACCGGGCGTGAGCCGATGCGCGGCCTGGTGGATACGGATCCACTGCGCAAGTATTTGAACGCGGTGCTCCAGCGTGCGCCGGACGAGTCGCTACCGGGAATCGCGCGCAATCTGAATCGCGGGAGACTGAAGGCGGTGGCCCTATCGGCGACGAGCTACACCACGGGTCAATCGGTAACGTGGATCGAAGGGCGCGACTTCGAACTCTGGCAGCGGCCGCAACGCCGCACCGAACCGGCGAAGTTGACGGTTGAGCATGTGATGGCGTCCAGTGCCTTGCCCATGCTTTTTCCAGCCGTCAAAGTTGGCGAGGAATGGTACGGCGACGGAGGCGTCCGGCTCACCGCGCCGCTCTCGCCATCCCTCCACCTTGGCGCGTCACGGATCCTCACGATCTCCACCAAGTATCAACGAACTCGCGCCGAGGCCGACAAGCCGGCGACCGTCGGCTACCCGCCGCCGGCGCAAGTGCTCGGCGTTCTCTATAACGCCGTGTTTCTCGATCTCATCGACGAAGACATCTTGCGATTGCGGAAGGTGAATGATCTTCTGCGCCAGATCAAACCCCAGCAGCGCGCGAAGATGCGTGTCGTCGACATTCTCGTGCTGCGTCCGTCGCATGATCTGGGTAAGCTCGCCGGCGAATTCGAACCCCGGCTGCCGGGACTGTTCCGCTATCTGACGCGCGGGCTGGGTACGAAACAGACCGCGAGCCCGGACATCGTCAGCCTCATCCTCTTTCAGGCGGACTATCTCAAACGGCTGATCGACCTCGGCGAAGAGGACGCCGTCGCTTCGGGCGACGCCATCGAAGCGTTTCTGGCCAAGCCCCCGGCCGATCCGCTGTAGCGGTTCGTGATGCGCGTGTTGTAGCCGTTTCGTTCTCGCGCCTGCATATTGGCGCTCCCGCAAGCGAGGATGGTCCGCGTCCATGGCCGCGCTCGAGGCAATTCCAGGGAATCCGGTTGGCGCGCCCACCGCCAGGCGATGGTGGCAGCTCATCTTCGGCGTCATCAGCATGTCGATGGTCGCCAACCTTCAGTACGGCTGGACGCTGTTCGTCGATCCGATCAACGACAAGCATCACTGGGGGCGCGCGGCGATTCAGGTTGCCTTCACGATCTTCGTTCTCGTGGAGACCTGGCTCGTCCCGTTGGAGGGCTACCTCGTCGATCGGTTCGGACCAACGTTCGTGGGGGCGGCTTCCGGCGTTCTTGTTGCCGGGGCGTGGGTGCTCAACTCGGCGGCGACTTCACTGCCGATGCTCTACCTCGGTGCCGTCATCGGCGGGATCGGAGTCGGCGGCGTGTACGGAGCCACCGTCGGTAACGCCCTCAAGTGGTTTCCGGACCGACGCGGGCTTGCCGCAGGTCTCACGGCGATGGGATTCGGGGCGGGTTCGGCGCTGACCGTCGTGCCAATCGCGAATATGATCAAGACCCAGGGCTACGAGGCGACCTTCCTCAAGTTCGGACTCGCACAGGGGGCCGTGGTGTTCTTCGTCGGGTGGTTTCTTCGGGCGCCAAGCCCCGACTTCACGGCGCCGCGCAAGACGGTCGCGGCCGCGGCGGCCCGGGAGCACACACCGTGGGAAATGACGCGTACGCCCGCATTCTGGGTGATGTACGTGATGTTCGTGCTCACGGCGACCTTTGGGCTCATCATCACGGCCCAGTTGACGCCGGTGGCGAAGGATTTCGGCGTCGCCGCGTCACCGGTTCTGTTGATCGGACTCACGCTGCCGGCTCTCACCTTTTCTCTGTCGCTCAGCCGGGTCATGAACGGCCTCAGCCGGCCGTTCTTCGGATGGGTGTCTGACCACCTCGGGCGCGAAAACACGATGTTCGCGGCGTTCGTGCTCGAGGGGTTGAGCATTTTGTCGCTCGGACGATTGGGCCACGATCCGGTCGCATTCGTGCTACTCTCGGCTCTGGTGTTCTTCGGGTACGGCGAGATCTACAGCCTGTTCCCTGCGACCTGCGCCGATTCATACGGGCCACGGTTTGCCTCGGCGAATGCGGGACTTCTCTACACAGCGAAGGGCACCGCGTCTTTGCTCGTTCCACTCAGCGGGGTGGTCGCAGTGGCCAGCGGGTGGCAAACGGTGTTCGCCGCCGGCGCGGCAATGAACCTGCTGGCAGCGGTGATGGCGTTGGTTCTTCTCAAACCGATGTGCGCGGGTGTGCGCGGTTCGTTCCGAGCCGCGCATCAACCAGGCTAACGATCTCGTCGAGAAGGTCAGACTGGAGGCCCTGTTGCTGGGCGATCCTACGCACCAGACAGTCGACCCGCTCGATGTGCTGGGCCCCGCCAAAAAGCGCGCGCGCGGCTGAGGAAGGTTTGCCCAAGCCCTCGGCCGCCTTCGCGTATTTGTCGAACGGAACCATGTCCTCGTCGTCTGCGCCCAGGCCGGCGCAGAGCGTCCAGACCCAGTCGTAGATCCCGCGCGACGTGTCGAGGTTCGCGTGCACCGCCTCCGTGATCGGGATCATGCTGTCGCGCCGGACGCAGCGGTAGTTTCCGGCCATCAACATCGGCCATTTGGCGAGCGGCACGAATATCGAGTCGTGGACTTTCAGCTTCACCGGAATCTCGATGCCCTCGTATCGCGCAGCGTCGATGTCGCGCTCCAGCGTGCGAAGGATCGCCGTCGAATCATCGGCATCGAACCGCGCCGCCTTGAAGTTCGTCGGCAGCCCGACTTGCAGGACGTTCTTCGGCTGATCCGGCGGACGAAAAGCCTGAGGATCAGGGCTGGCGAGCGTCGTCAAGGCCGGGTCGAACCCGTCCCAGACTTTCGGATCGGCGTAGCAGGTCTCGAGCCTCTTCGTATCCAGAGCCGGAATGCGTTTCAGATACGGCAGCGGCGGCATGTTCATGATCGCCAGGCAGGGCACACGAGACTTCGCGACGCGACTCATCAGCTCCCGAACGCCGGGGGCGCCGTACTGTGCTTCCTGCATGCCAAGGACGACCAGCGCGAACTCCGCGGGGTCGAGCTTCTCCGGCGTGCTCGCCGACAACTTTCCCGAAAGCTTGTCAGAAGAGATATCGAGGAGGGACTCGCGGCCTTTGATCGGCATCCGCACGACGGTCCCTTCGCGATTGATCAGCGCGGCGGTCGGGCCGGTACAGACGAGCGAGGCGTTGTGTCCCGCCATCAGCACCTTCGTGCTGAACAGCGAGCCATACGAGGCGCCCAGGACAAGGACGTTGATAGTCATGTGGGGTGTGTCGCCCCGAGCGAAGCGAAGGGGAAAGGATTTGCCCTTCGCTTCGCTCAGGGCGACGAGTCAAATAGCGCCCTGCTTGCGAGCCTCGGCGATTTCAGAATCCGACAGTCCTACGATCGTCTTGAGCACCTCATCGGTATGTTCGCCGAGCAGGGGGGAGCGAACGACTTCGGACGGAGAATCGGACAGCTTGATCGGGTTGCCGACCGTGAGGTATTTGCCGCGCTTCGGGTGATCGACCTCGACCACCGTGCCGGACCTTCGCAGCGACGGCTCCTCGGCGAGCTCTTTCATGGACAGGATCGGACCGCACGGGACGTTCACCGCGTTGAGCCTATTCATGACTTCCATCTTTGTCATCGTCATCGTCCACTTTTCGATCTCCGCGAAGACGAAGTCCAGCTTGGGGAGCCGCGCCTCGGGCGTGTTGAACTCGGGATCGTCGAGCCAATCGGCGTGCCCGATGATCTTGGCCAGCTCCGGAAAAGCCTGAGCCTGGGTAATGACGTACTGGTAGGCGTCGGGATCCGTCTCCCAGCCTTTGCAGCGCACGATCCCTCCGGGGTGGCCGCCCCCCGAGGCATTGCCGGCGCGCGGAACGGCGGAGCCGAATTTGCCGTTCGGATACTGCGGGTATTCCCTGAGCGGTCCGTGTGCGAGTCGCTGCTGATCGCGCAATTTGACACGGCAGAGATTCAGCACCGCATCCTGCATCGCGACCGAGACGCGTTGCCCGCGGCCGGTTTTCTCGCGTTGGAGTAGCGCGGCGAGGATGCCAGCTACGAGGTGAATCCCGGTTCCGGAGTCGCCGATCTGGGCGCCGGTCACCATCGGAAAGCGATCGACCTCTCCTGTCGTCGACGCCGCGCCGCCAGTGCATTGAGCGACGTTCTCATAGACCTTGCAATCCTCGAAGGGGCCGGGCCCGAATCCCTTGACGGAGGCGTAGATCATCCGCGGGTTGATCTTCTGAATCGTCTCCCACGGAAAGCCCATACGATCGATCGCGCCGGGGGCGTAGTTCTCGACCATCACATCGCACTTTGCTATGAGTGCGCTGAAGATTCGTTTACCCGCTTCGGTCTTGGGATTCAGGGTCACGCCGCGCTTGTTGCCGTTCAGCATCGTGAAATAGAGACTGTCGACGCCCGGCTTGTCGCGGAGCTGGCCGCGCGTTGGATCCCCCTCGCCGGGTCGCTCGATCTTGATGACGTCGGCGCCGAACCACGCCAGAATCTGGGTGCAAGTCGGCCCAGACTGCACGTGCGTCATGTCCAGGACCCGAATACCCTCCAGAGCTTTTGACATGATTCACTTTCTCTCCGAACGCATGTTGCTGTGATGCGACCGTTGTTGACCGCCGCTCCCGATTTCGGCCTCGCCGACGAACGGCGGGCAAATGACTGACCAAATTCTAACGCGACGAGATGGTTCCGGAGTCAAAGTGTCCTGGTGACGTCAGCTGACCGGCACACAGTCAACCATTCTGAGTCGGGCCACGTTGTAATCCTACGGACAGCTCATTCCCGTACTCTTTTCGCGGCGCGACAGCGCGACCGTTCCCATCACCGAGGACCGCATGAGACGCACCTCCATCGCAGCAGTATGTCTACTCGGCGCCCTGTGGGCGCTGCCGGGCGCAGGGCAGGCACAAACCTTCAAAGGCGCCAAGTCCGACATTGGCGGACTAGGGGGCACCGACTATCTGACCGCCGAACCCGGCACGGGCCGCGTCTTCGTTTCCCGAGGCACGCACGTCATGGTCGTCGACGGCCCGAGTGGCAAGCCGATCGGCGACATCCCGAATACGCCGGGTGTTCACGGAATCGCACTCGCAGACAAATGGAATCACGGCTTCACGACCAACGGCGGTGATACGAGTGTCTCGATGTTCAACCTGAAGACCCTCGAGCTCATCAAGAAGATCCACATCACCGACTTCGGGACGAGAGCCGGCCTTGACGGCATCATGTATGACGCCGACGACGATCTGATCATTCTTACCAACCACAGCCAGCCGATCGGCACAGTGACCGCGATCAATCCGAATACCGGTGACATCCTCTGGAAGGCGCCGCTGGAAGACACGGGTCCCGAAGGCGCCGTCGCGAACGGCAAGGGCTGGATCTACGTCAATAACGAGGGCAAGAGCACGATCCAGGTCATCGACGTGAAGACCCACGCGGCGATCAAGTCCTGGCCGCTGGCTCCGTGCGAAGGCCCGACGGGAATTGCCTATGACCGGCCGACGGACCGCATCTTTGCGGGCTGCGGCAAGACATCGGTGGTCGTCAACGGCACGACCGGCGCGATCGTGGCGACGATCACGAACGGTGATGGGGTGGACGCGCTGGGCTACGATCCGTCGGAGAAGCTGATCTACATTCCCTCCGGCGACGCGGGAACCGTCACGGTCGTGCACCAGGACTCGCCGGACAAATACACCGTTGTGGCCACGGTCTCGACGATGCCAGGTCCGAGGAGCACAAAGACGATCGCCGTCGACCCCGTAAAGCACATGGCGTATCTCTTCCAGCCCGAGTATGGGCCGGCGCCGGCTCCGCCGCCGGGAAGCCCGGCCCCGCCAGCGGGTCGCGGTCGAGGCGGTCCGCCGCGTCCGATCGTGGCCGCATGGTTCTTCTCGGTCAGTCACTAGTCGCGACGCGTTCCGCAAGCACGAACGTCCGGGCCGAGTGGTCCGGACGTTTGTACTTGTGAGATATTGATTCTGTCGGCGGGCTGCCTATCGAGTATTTCGCCCCTGTCCGCCAGCCTCATCGCATTCATTAGAAGTGGGAGGCTCATGGAGCGTCGGAAGCTGATTGAACGGTCGTCAATAGTTGCCCGATGGGCCGTTACCGGACTGCTCGTCAGCGTGAGCACCGCGCTCGCGCAACGTGCTGATTCCGCCACGCGCATCGATGTCGTGTACGAAGCGACCATTCCGCGGCTTCAGTCAGAGCTGGCAGCCGGACGACTCACATCGGTGCAGTTGGTCGACGCTTACCTGGCACGGATTGCCGCCTACGATCATCAGGGCCCATCCCTCAATGCCATGATCACGATCAACCCCGCGGCGCGCCGCGAAGCCGCGGCGAGAGACCGGGAGCGTCGGGAAAGACACCTCCGCGGTCCGCTGCATGGCATTCCGATACTGATCAAGGACAACTACGGAACCACCGACATGCCGACGACAGCGGGTTCGATCGCGCTGTCCGGATTCGTTCCGTCACGCGAAGCCTTTCAGGTGACGAAGTTGCGGGACGCGGGCGCCATCATTCTCGGTAAGACGAACCTCCACGAGCTCGCCAGCGGCATCACGACCGTTGGCTCGCTCATCGGTCAGACGTGCAACCCGTACGATCCAACGCGCATTCCCGGTGGATCGAGCGGCGGAACCGCGGCTGGAATCGCGGCGAGCTTTGCCGCCATCGGGTGGGGATCGGACACCTGCGGCTCGATTCGAATCCCCGCGGCATCAAACAACCTGTTCGGCCTCCGTCCCACCAAGGGGCTCACCAGCGTCGACGGGATCATCCCGCTGTCGCACTCACAGGACGTCGCCGGGCCAATCGCCCGAACGGTGATGGACTTGGCGATCGGCCTCGACGCCACGATAAGCATCGACCTCGCCGACACCGCGACGCGCATTCTCGTCGGCAAGCCGTTGCCGAAGTTCGTGGCATCGCTGGATCCGGGATCGCTGCGAGGCGCCCGGCTCGGTGCGCTCACCGCCTTCTTCGGCAATCAGGCCGAGGACCAAGAGGCGGCGGTCGTCGTTCGCGCAGCGCTCGACCAGATGCGGGCAAACGGCGCCGAGGTCGTCGACGTCGAGATTCCGCGGCTCGACACGCTGATCCAGCAAGCGGGCGTGATCGATTTCGAGTTCAAGCCAGATTTTCGGGATTACATGGCACGAATGCCGAACGCGCCGGTCGCGTCGCTCGACGACATCATCGACCGTGGGCTGTACCACAGGGCGATCGAGGTGAGTCTCAAACGCCGCAATGCCAGCGGCACGCGTGACAGCGACGCGTATCGAATGGCCCTGGCTCGGCGCGACAGCGCGCGCGATCTCGTCGTGGCGTTTCTGGACTCGCATCATCTGGATGCGATCGTCTATCCGACGCTGCGCAGAAAACCGACTGTCATCGGGCAGCCGCCCCCGGCCAGCAACTGTCAGCTCAGCGCCGTGACCGGACTGCCCGCGCTCAGCCTGCCGGCCGGGTTCACACCCGATAGCCTTCCGATCGGCGTCGAATTGCTCGGCCGCCAACTGTCAGACGTTCGCCTGGTCTCGCTCGCCTACGCCTACGAACAAGCAGTGCATCCACGCCGACCGCCGCGAACCACGCCGGCACTGGCCAACCCACCACGGAGGTAGCCATGCGTCCAGTTCGCGTAGCCGCGCTCGTCTGTCTTCCGATTTGTCTCGCGTCACTTGGATCGCTTGGATGCGCGGCCTCCAATCGAGCCCCGGAGTTCATCGCGCCCACATCCGGGCCACCGCGTCCGTTTTCGCCGGCCGTTCGCGCGAACGGGTTTCTGTTTCTTTCCGGCCAGATCGGCACCGATAGCACCGGGCAAATCGTCGCCGGCGGAACCCAGGCCCAAACGCGCCAAGCGATGTCCAACGTCCGTGACGTCCTTCGCCGAGCCGGATCGTCGCTCGATCACGTGGTGAAGTGCACGGTCTTCATGGCCGACATGAGCGAGTGGGGCGCGATGAACGAGGTGTACATCACGTTCTTTCCGCAGCGGCCGCCCGCGCGATCAGCGGCAGGCGCGAATGGGTTAGCCCTCGGAGCGCGGGTAGAGATCGAGTGTATCGCGGCGGAATGACCGCTGGCATCGCGCGAGCTGCCGCTTGATGGCCGATCGACCCGCGCCGATGGCGTCGTATCCATCGTCGAGAGCGACCACCATTCGTTCGATCGTCGCCGCGTCATCGGGGAATCTGGTCGAGTGGTTCGATTTCTACACGTACTCCTTTACCTCGCTCTATTTCGCCGCGGCGTTTTTCCCCACGGGAGACTCGACGTCGCAGTTACTGAACACCGCGGGGATCTTCGCTCTCGGCTTCTTCATGCGACCGCTGGGAAGCTGGCTCTTTGGCCGTCTCGCGGACCGGCGGGGCCGTCGCGCATCGATGGTCACGGCCGTGACGTTGATGGGTGGTGGCTCGCTGATGGTGGCCTGCCTGCCGACCTACGCGAGCATTGGAAAGTGGGCACCGGCGCTGTTGCTCGTGGCTCGACTGATTCAGGGCCTGTCCGTCGGCGGCGAGTACGGAACGAGCGCGACCTACATGAGCGAGATCGCGCTCGCCGGCCGGCGCGGTTTCTACGCGTCGTTCCAGTACATGACACTCATCGGCGGCCAGCTACTGGCGACCGTGGTGCTCGTGATCCTGCAACAGTGGTTGTCGGTCGATGAACTGAAGGCATGGGGGTGGCGCCTCCCATTCGTGGTCGGCGCGGTTTCGGCGCTGGTTGCGCTGCATCTTCGCCGCTCGCTAACGGAAACCACGACGGAGACATCGCGCGTTCAAGCGCACGCCGGCACCATCCGTGGCAGTCTCAAGCATCCCAGGGCATTGTTAACCGTTTTCGGCATCACGGCGGGCAGTTCCGCGATCTTCTACACCTACACGACGTACATGCAGAAGTATCTCGCCAACACCGCGCAGCTGAGCCCAAAGGTTGCGACGAACGTCATGACGGGAGCGTTGTTCTGTTTCATGATGGTGCAGCCGCTGTTCGGCGCACTGGCAGACAGGATCGGCCGGAAAGCCTCGATGATCGCGTTCGGGCTCATCGGCACGCTCACGACGGTGCCGCTGATGTTGGCGATTGGACGGGTCGCCAATCCGGCGATGGCGTTCGCCCTCGTGCTGTTGGCGTTGATCGGCGCAAGCTTCTACACGTCGATCAGTGGCTTGGTAAAAGCGGAGCTGTTCCCGATCGAGGTCCGTGCCCTTGCGATGGGACTGTCGTATGCGATCGCGAACGCGCTGTTCGGCGGGACGATCGAATACGTGGCACTATGGTTCAAGTCCAAGGGCGTGGAGAGTGCGTTTTTCTGGTACGTGTCCGCGTTGGCCGCCGTCGCCCTCGTCGCGGCGTGGACGATGCCGAATCCGCGAGTCTACGGCCACCTTCGGGACATCGAGCCACCGCCGGTCTAGGCGGTCGCGAGGCTAGGCCGTTCGCGTCCCGACGTGGACCGCGATGGTGCGCCATTTTCCCTGGTTGAATCGCCAGACGCTCAGCGCACAGCGCGTCGCGTGTCCGGTGAGGATTGCGATCCAGATATGGATAGGGAGGAGCGTGCCCGTCCTCTGAACGACGAAGCAAATACTGAGCGGCACGACGATCTGCGAAACGATCGAGATGTACAAGGGGCTCTTGGTGTCGCCCGTGCCCTGCAGACCGCCGGTGAAGGTAAGGGCGACGGCAATGAACAGCCCAGAAAAGGCCAACACACGCAGCAGTGGAACGCCGATCTCGATCACGGCCGCCTCGTGCATGCCAAACACCGCGAGCAGTTGACGCGGGAGGAAGAAGTAGAGCGCACCGAGCATCGCGGCACTGACGAAGGCGAACCGTGCGGCAACACGAACACCCTCGGCGGCGCGATCAGGCTGACGCGCGCCGAGGTTCTGTCCCGCGACCGCGGCGGCCGACCCCATCAGTCCGACGGAGGCCCAGGTGACGAACGAGAACAATCCGGCCCCCACGGTCCCCCGCGCGGAAACGAGACCACCCATCCGCCCCGCCACAGTTTCCAGATCGCGTAGATCGCGACGGTTCCTCCGGCGATGGAGGTGCCCATCGCGGCTCCGGTGGTGCCAAACGCCGGTATCGGACCGAGTCCCCGAATCAGTACCACGTTGAGACCGATGTTCAATACGGTGATCGCGATTCCGAGAACCATGGGTGTCCGAGCGTCTCCGGCAGACCGAAGCGCCCCGCCCAGCATGTAGAAGATCAGCATGCCGACGCTGCAACCGAACATGATGCGGATGAAGGGCAGTGCCTCGGCCTTGACGGCCGGGGTTGCATGAACCAGATCGAGCAGAATCGGCGAAAGAAAGTATCCCAGCGGCGCCATCACGCCGATCGACAGGCCGATCGCGGTGAGGAACGCTTGATAGACCGTCCGGTCAACCATCGCATCGTCGCCGGCACCGGCGAACCGCGCCACCAGCACCCCCATGCCAATGAAGAGCGACATGATGAACGCGATGACGACGAGAAAGATCTGCCAGCTGACCCCAATCGCGGCGTTGCCCGTGTAGCCGACGTAATGGCCGACCATGATGTGATCGACGATGCCTTGCATACCACCAATCATGTTGGCGAGCATCGTCGGCCAGGCGAGCTTCCAGACCGCGGGGCGCAGCGAACCCTCGATGATGGACCGGTCGTACCGTCGCCTGTCGGGCGCGGCAGTCGGTGGAACGGTTGGTTTCGCTACAGACGTTGGCGGGGCGGAGACGTCGGTCATCTGCTGA
>WNFI01390234.1_pt2 | contig 13899 bp, 12 predicted proteins | sample 5400471 | NCBI WGS metagenome assembly WNFI01 (sample SAMN13153348, study PRJNA577476) | soil metagenome | isolation source: 100 cm saprolite on Douglas fir-dominated hillslope | place: USA:California | collected 2013-09-17 | reverse complement strand
TCCGGCTTCGGCGAGGGCATCGCCAGGCGTTTCGTGGAAGAGGGATGCAAGGTCATCGTCAACGACCTGAAACCCGAGGGCGGCGAACGAGTCGCGAAGGAAATTTCGTCTGCTGGCGGCCGGGCGAAGTTTGTACAGGCGGATGTATCGAAGGCGGCCGATTGGGACAAGTTGCTGAAGGCGACGCTCGACGCCTACGGCAGCCTCGACATCGTCATCAACAACGCCGGCACGACTCATCGTAACCAGCCGCTTCTGAATGTGACTGAGGAGCAGTTCGATCGTGTCTACGCGGTTAATGTGAAAAGTCTGTTCCACAGCGCCCGTGCTGTAGTGCCCTACTTTCGCAAACAAGGCGGGGGTGTATTCATCACCATCGCGTCAACGGCGGGAGTGCGGCCCCGCCCCGGGCTTGTCTGGTACAACGGCAGCAAAGGGGCGGCAATCGTCACCAGCCGTGCGATGGCCGTGGAACTGGCACCGGACAAGATCCGCGTGAACGTCGTCAACCCGGTCGCGGGCGATACGCCGCTGCTCGCCGAATTCATGGGGTCCGATACGCCGGAGATGCGCGCGAAGTTCGTCGCGAGCATTCCGCTTGGGCGCTTCAGCAAGCCGATCGACATCGCCAACGCCTGCCTCTATCTTGCTTCCGACGAGGCGGATTTCATCACGGGTGCGTGTATCGAAGTCGATGGCGGGCGTTGCGTCTGAGACCCACCCACCTCACCCCGGCCCTCTCCCCCCGCCAGCGGGCGGAGAGGGAGAAGTACAAGCGAGCGGCCGTTGGCCGCTCTCTTTTTTCAGCGCCTTCTCCACTTTGGGGAGAAGGCGGGGGATGAGGTGATTATCCGGTGAAGGCTTGCAAGCCGGTCTGGGCGCGGCCCAGGATCAGCGCATGCACGTCGTGAGTGCCCTCGTAGGTGTTCACCGCTTCCAGATTCATGAGATGACGCATCACGTGGTATTCGTCTGAAACCCCATTGCCCCCATGCATGTCGCGTGCAAGCCGGGCGATTTCCAGCGATTTTCCGCAGGAATTGCGCTTGATCATCGAGACCATTTCAGGCGCGGCGCGGTCTTCGTCCATCAGGCGACCTACCCTCAGCACGGATTGCAGGCCGAGCGTGATTTCGGTTTGCATGTCCGCGAGTTTTTTCTGGATCAACTGGTTTGCGGCCAAAGGCCGGCCGAATTGCTTTCTTTCCAGAGTGTAGTCGCGAGCCGCGTGCCAGCAGAATTCCGCCGCCCCGAGCGCCCCCCAAGCGATACCGTAGCGCGCCTTGTTCAGACATCCGAACGGTCCTTTCAGCCCTTCGACGTGCGGCAGCAGATTCTCTTCCGGGACGAATACGTCGTCCATGACGACTTGGCCGGTAATAGAGATTCGCAGGCTGAATTTGCCTTCGATCTTCGGCGTCGTCAGCCCCTTCATTCCGCGCTCGAGAATGAAGGCGCGAATCGTATTTTGGTCATCCTTCGCCCATACAACGAAGACGTCAGCCACCGGCGAATTCGTGATCCACATCTTCGCGCCCTTGAGAAGGAAGCCGCCATCGACTTTGCGCGCACGGCTGATCATGCTGCCCGCGTCCGACCCGAAGTCCGGCTCAGTCAGACCGAATGCTCCCAGGAATTCGCCTGAAGCGAGCTTGGGTAGATATTTCTGGCGTTGCGCTTCGGTACCGTAGGTGTATATCGGATACATGGTGAGGCTGGATTGCACGCTCATCATAGAGCGATAGCCTGAATCCACCCGTTCGATCTCGCGGGCGATCAATCCATAGCACACGTGGTTCACGCCCGCGCAGCCATAGCCCTCAAGCGTCGAGCCGAGAAAGCCCAGGGCGCCCATCTCGACAAAGACTTCGCGATCGAAGCGTTCCAGCCGGTGCGCCAGAAGAACGCGCGGCATAAGTTTGTCCTGGCAGTACGCGCGGGCCGAGTCTCGCACCATGCGCTCTTCGCCCGTCAGTTGTTCTTCGAACAGTAACGGATCTTCCCAGCGGAACGAGGGGCGGACGAGGGGGGCGTTCATGAGTGTCTCCTGTTTTGCGGGTAAGCCGCCTGCGTGAGAATAGGCAGGTGAGCGATGGCCGCCCATTCTAAGCCAAACGCACGGGGCCAATGTGTCGCCCTGACTACCCGGCGCCGAGGTGTTTGCGACCAACGCACTGCACGCCATTACTCGATTTAACAGGGGCCCGGGGACAGGGTTTCGGCGCTATTTTTTCCGCCTTGCGCAAATGTCGTAACCATCGCGCCATCCGGTGGCGTATTGTGGATCGTTCTTGAATCTGGCTTCGTCCCGGGTCTGTCCGCTCGTTCTTTTGCTGCTGTCGCATCCGTCCAGATAGCCAGCGCGAAATGCAGGCGGATAGCCCGCAAGATTTACGTTGGCGTCCTTTTTCGTCGGAGCACAGGCACAGATCAGCACGGCCGTGATCAGCAGGAAAGATTTTTTCATTGCCGGGTTATCCCTTCTGCGTCGAAGCGTCGTCCTTCCCGGCGGCCGACAGGCAAACGGGTCAACTGGAAGAGAATTCTACCTTGTCGCGCGTCGGGCGGATTCTGGGCGCGATAGCAAAAAAAACGCCCGATAAGGGAGGAAATCGGGCGTCAAACACGCAAAAACGGAATTAAGGGGTCAGGTCATCGATCAACTGTTAATGCTTTGCCTCATCTTTGTCATCCGCACCCGCTTTCAGCCAAGCCTGATTACCGACCCGTTGACCAATTTGATCCGCTCGCCGATATTGAACGACGGGCGCTCGGTTTCATATATGGTTCGCACCGTGCCATTTTCCATGTGGACGGTCACTACGAACGCGGCCGTCGTAGGGCCATCCTGTCGATCGACCGCATTGTCGGCGACCTTCAAAATCGTCGCGCTCTCGCCGCCGCTCGCCAGGGACCGGATGAGTCCCGTTGCAAGCGGCCTGGCAGGTCCCGGAATAATGGAATCCACAACACCGCAATCGGGGCACACAGGCTTGCGTTCCGGCAGGCGTGCGCCAGATCGGAACGTCACGGGCCTGCCTTCGGCCAGTGTTTCGCCGCGGCTGCGGGTCAGGCCTTCGTGACCCTCTGTCGGAACGGCTGGGGCCTGGATGATGCCGCTGGATGATGTGTTGCTGAAGCTCGAGAATGGATTGAGGCTTCCGTGCGTGATCGAAAGATGTCCGGTAATCGCCGCCACTCCTATGCCACTGAATGCGACGACGGAAAGCGCTGCGGCGATCATCAAAGGCGTCAGAAGCGGAGTTTTCTTGTGGGTTTTCTTATAGTTCATTTTCTTATGGTTCATGATTGGTTTTCGCGATCAAGTCGCCCATCACCTGGTGCAGGCAAGACAAGGAGCGTCTTATCTTAAGTGACGGATTCTCCACAAACTATTTCGCACAAACTTAATGAGCACGTGGCGTGCCAGAAGAATTAAGTATTGTTAAAACAAGAAGTTGATTCTTCGCGGCCAAGACCATCACGGTTAAACCGTCGCCATGTGGCGACAGTCGCCGCGCGCCGGACCGACATTGGCTCGAATAATCCGTGCGCGCCCATGTCTCCCCGCGGCGACACGGATGTGCTGATCACATCGCCTTGAACAGTTTGGGATCGAGGTGGTGACGTTGCAGGAGTTTGTAGAATTCGGTGCGGTTCCGCTTTGCCAGCTTTGCCGCCTGGGTGACGTTGCCGCCGGTAATTTTGAGGAGTTTGGCGAGGTAGTCGCGCTCGAATTCACTGCGCGCGGATTCGAATGAAGACAGCTCGGCGCTCTGACCGCGCATCGCGCTGTCGACCAGGGCGGGCGTTATGATCGACGTGGTCGACAGTGCGACTGCCTGCTCGACAACGTTGTATAACTCGCGCACATTGCCCGGCCATGCTGACTTGACGAGAATTTCCATCGCTTCGGATGCAAAACCGTTTAGCGGCTTCTTGTAGCGGTCGGCGAGTTGATTCAGAAAGTGGGTAGCCAGAACCGGGATATCTTCGCGCCGTTCGGCAAGAGCAGGCAATGCGAACGAAACAACGTTGAGGCGGTAATAGAGGTCCTCACGAAAATTTCCCGCCTTGATCGCTTCTTCGAGGTTACGATGCGTGGCGGAAATGATGCGCACATCCACCGGGATTATCTGGGTACTGCCGATAGGTCGTATCTCCTTGTCCTGCAGGACACGCAGCAGCTTCACCTGCAGCGGCAGCGGCATGTCGCCGATTTCATCAAGGAATACGGTGCCCCCTTCAGCGGCCTGGAATAATCCCTTGTAATCGCGCGCGGCACCGGTGAACGATCCCCTCATATGACCGAATAATTCCGATTCAAGCAATTGCTCGGGGATGGCCCCGCAATTGATGGCGACAAACGGTTTGGCGCTGCGCGGACTCGCTTTATGGATCGCCCTGGCCAACAATTCCTTCCCAGTGCCGCTGTCGCCGCGAACCAGCACGCTGGCGTCGCTCGCCGCCACCAGCTTGGCCTTGCCGAGGATGCTTTCCACGGCCAGGCTGCGGGTAATGATGTCGGTGCGCCAGTCGGCTTCGCCATTTACCTTGGCGGTGTTGCCGCCGCTCAACGCCACGGCTTTTTCGACTTGTTGAAGCAGATCCTTGCTGTCAAACGGTTTGGTCAGATAGCCAAATACGCCTCTCTGGGTTGCCGCCACGGCATCAGGAATCGTACCGTGTGCGGTCAGGATGATGACTGCCAGCGTAGGATTGCTCTTGTGTATGCTTTCGAACAGCGCCATCCCGTCCATGCCGCTCATTCGCAGGTCGGTGATCACGAGATGCGGGATTGAGACGGAGAGCCGTGCAAGTGCGCGCTCCGCGCTTTCGGCGCTTTCCACTGCGTAATCTGCCCCTTCGAGCCTGAAGGTCAGAAGGCGCAGCAGGTCGGGGTCGTCGTCGACGATGAGGATTCGTGCTTTGGCCATGGTCATTTCTTCTTGGGAAGATTCTGTTCTCGTTCGATCATTTTCATTTCCATATCGAGTATTGCCTCGAGTTTCTGCTGCAAGGCCTCGGAACGACGTTGTTCGTCTTTCAACTTCGCCGACTGCTGTTGCAGGGCTTCGTCACTACGCCGCAATTCAACTAGTTCGGAATGCAGCCATAGCGCCAGCGGTCGCAAGGTCGAGTCTTCGCGGCCCTTGTCCTTCAGCAACGGATTCAGCAGCAAGAGTGCGGCGTTGTCGTCGCGGAAACCGGTGCCCGGTAACGAAAGCAGTAGCGCAAGCTGCAGGCGATTGAGTTCCGACTTGTCATTCTCGAACGATATCCGAATCGTCTCCAGTTCGCCGGCCAGCTCGCTGCCTCTCATCGTCAGCAGCCGGTCGTAAAACCTGGCGATGCGGTCAGGATCGCTTGGCACGGGTTCCATGACCGCTCGGTACCAGGGCGTTTCGGGGCGCGTAGTTTTGCTTTCCACTGGGGCACAAGCGGCGACAGTTACGGCCAGAATAACCCACCCCGGATCCCACCTCATGCGGCGATCTCCACCTGCCGCGACGGCAGGACGACTCGCAGGTGTGCACCAGGATTGCCGTCGACGATAATCTCTACGCTACCATGGTGTGCGCCAACGTATTCCCGGACGATGGCGAGCCCCAGGCCAGTCCCTTTTACGGGTCCGGTATATTCGGAGGCGCCTTGATAAAAAGGTTCGAATATCCGCCCGCGATCCTCCGGAAGTATCCCGGGACCTTCGTCCATGACGTCGATTACGACATCCGATCCACGCCTGCGTAACTGCACGCGGATCGTGCCTCCGGCTGGAGAAAACTTGATCGCATTCGAAAGCAGATTATCCACGATCGCTTCCATCTTGTTCTCGTCGGCTTCGATGTCGAATTCGGTCGCCGCCAGGTTCAGGCTGAGATTCTTCGCCCGCATTGCCAGCGAATGCTGCTGGCCGACACGCGCGGCAAGGCCTTTGAGATTGAACTGTGAGAACGAGAGGGCCGAAGTGTGAAATTGTGCGCTGTGGTAGCTGAGCAGGTCCTCGATAAGTTTCTGCAATCTCAGCGTGTTCTGTCTCAGGATGCGGGCAATCTCGAACTGGCCCGCGGTCATCTTTCCCGTGACCTCGTCCGCGAGCAGTTCCACGCCTTCGCGCAGGGCCGTCAGCGGCGTCTTGAGTTCGTGAGAGACGTGTCGGAGGAATCTCGACTTTTGCTCTTCCAGATCGAGCAGGCGTAAACGCAGCCAGTCGAGCTGCCGCCCGAGTGATTCCAGATCGGCCGGTCCGCTGACGGAGACGCGCGTGTCGAAGCGTCCTTCGCCGAGTCTCTGTATTGCGGACTCGAGTTGTGCGATCGGTTTGGAAATAAGCAGCGTGGCGCCGATTACAAGCAGCAACGCGATTGGTACCAACGCCAACAATTGCCAGAATATAAACCGTTGAACTTCGCCGGCCATCTTCTGCATGGTGTCGACTTCGCGGTCAACCAGTGAATTTCCCTGTTCATCGAGCCCGCGAGCCGCTTCCGAGAGCACTGCTAATTCCGCCGCAGCCAGATTGATGACGTCGGGTTTCCCGCCCGAACTTCCGATGTTCTCGAACAGGGTCGATTCGCGGCTCTGCAGCGCCTGCAACGCCATTCTTTGCTTGGCATCCAATGGAAGCGACGACATTTTGCGCGCGGTTTCCGTGAAGCGTTCGTGAGCGAGTCCGTAGCCCTGCAAAAGCGACGGGTCGCCAATGATCGCAAACTGACGAATGCTGCGTTCCATGCTGGTGATCTGTTCGATAAGAAAACGCGTGTTCTGGGTAGTCTGGACGGCCTGATAGACGGCGCGCTGGCTGTGAGTGGCCAACTGATGTATCGAATAGGCGTTATTGATCAGGGCGAAGATGAGCGGCAGCACAGCCAGTGAAAAACCGGCAAGTATCAGCTTTAGAAAGGACCGAGGGTAATAAAGCTGCATTTACGAGAACCCATTTCATGACGGCGATCGTCGCGACATCGGCCCGGCATGCCCAGCATTGCACAATGTTCGCATGATCGCAGGACCCCTTCGCACTTGCCGGGATCGATAACATGCCGACGATTCGCAGACGGCACTATCGCACGTAACCCGAAACCTCGCCATAAATCAGCTATATGCGCACCGGGGGCCGCGAAGGCAGGTTGGCTCAGGAGACCAATCGCGCCTCTACGCGACCGAATGGTCCAAAATCGGCGACAACGTGATCTCCGGCGTCAATTGGCACCGGTGTAACGCACGTGCCGGTGGTAATGGTTTCCCAGCTTCGCAGCATGTCGCCCACCAGCGACAACTCGTTCGCAATCCAGGTCAGGGCGATACGAGGGTCTCCGAGCACGTTTTCGCCCCGGCCTTCGCGAGCGAGCTTGCCATTAACTTGAGCGGTTACGGGATGCTTGGCCAGATCGTACTGACGCCACTCGGCGATGGTCGCCGGCCCGAGAACAAAATAGCTGGCGCACGCGTTGTCGGCAATGAGTTGCGCCGCGCCGACGGATACGAAATCCCGATAACGCGAATCCGGAATTTCGATCGCCGGGTGCATGCCGGCCACGGCCGCGATGACTTCGTCCAAGGAATAGGGAGTTTTGCGCGGCGGTAAGTCGTACGCCATGCGAAACGCAAACTCTGCTTCGGCGACTTTCATGATGTTGTTTGCCAGCGATACATTCGCCCCCGATGGAAAAACACGCTTTTCCAGCAAACGACCGGCGAGGGGGCCGTCGACGCCGATATGTTGTTGTCCCGCCTTGCTGGTCGCGGCGATTTTCCAGCCGAAAATCTTTTGCCCCGAGAGCCGTGCAACCTGTGCCTGGACTCGATAAGCCTCGACGCGGGTAGCGGGCCGGCATTCGACCGGCAGTGCGTCGATGTGCCGATTTGCTTGCCAGGTCGACCAGATGATACTTGCAGCGTTCCCGATTGCATGGTGTTCCATCTGTACTTTCCCTGAGTGTGGTTTCAGCGGGCAACGACAGGTTGCCGGACGACATTGACGAGTGGCTCGCCACGTGCGAGACGATCGAGGTTTTGTGCAATCAGCCGGCAGCGCCGCGGGCGCAGGCCTTCGGTCCAGCCTGATCCGTGTGGTGTCATGATGACGTTATCGAGGTCGCGAAAAGGCAGGCTGGAGGGATCGCTGTGGACATCGCCTTGCGCGGGATAGCGATACCAGGTGTCGATTGCCGCGCCGCCTATGCGATGGTCCCTGCATGCTTCATACAACGCCTTTTCGTCAATCAGTGCGCCGCGCGCGACATTGATGATAAGCGCCGTAGGCTTCATTTTTGCGATGCGCTGCCTGTCGATGAGGCCGGAGGTGGATGAATCCAGCGGGAGTGCCAGCAGCACGAAATCGGACGTTTCGAGCAGTTCATCCAGCTTCTGCATCGGTGCCACTTGCTCGACCAGGCCGTCCCCGGCCTTCGACGTGCGGCTGCATGCCCGAATATTCATGCCGAAAGCGCGTGCGCGCGCCGCGACTTCACGGCCTATGCGTCCATAGCCGACGATTCCCAAGGTCTGTCCGAATAACTCACCGTGACGCGGACCGCTTAAATGGGAGCCGTACCATTCGCCGCGCCTCAGTGCGGCGTCCATGCGTGGAATCCCGATCACCCATTGCAGCATCGCGGATAGGACGTATTCGGCGATGCCGATTTCATGCTCGAAGACATTGCAGACCGCGGTCTGAGCCGGAATGGCGTCGAAGGCAATGTCGTCGGTGCCGGCACCGGGGAGGTGCAGCAGCTTCAGCCTTGGTGCGAGCGGCATATTTCTCGCCCAGTTCATCGAAATCATGGCGTCTGCATCGGTGAGCGCGCGCTCGAGTTCCTTCCGGTTCTCGTGGTTCGCAATTTCGATGGCCCATCTGGTCTCGAGAAATTCCGGAATGAGCGCGAGGCGTCCGTCGTTGTCTACGCTTTTGATGAGTAGCTTCAAGGGGGAATGTCCAGTCATCTGACTGCAATCCAATGCGGATGTGAATCGGAGGAGGGGAAGTTTAGGCTGTGATAACTTCAGTGAAAAGCCGGCGTCTTCATTGGTACACTCTTCATTGATTTCCGTTCTATCGCCATCTAATGTCTAGATTGTAAAGAACTTTGGACTGGCGCCTCGGGGGAGGGGAAGGTAGTGTCGAAATCGCCAATCAATTGTTTGTGTTCCGGATTAGGGTTCTTATGAGTACCGGATCTTCTATCCTCGTGACCGGCGGTGCCGGATATATCGGTTCTCACACGGCCGTGGAGCTGCTGGCTGCGGGTCACGAGGTGTTCATCATCGATAACCTGTGCAACAGCAGGCTTATCGTCATCGACCGGATCGCTGCCATCGCAGGTCGGAGACCGGATTTTGCCAATCTCGACTTGCGTGATCGGGAAGGGCTGAGGAACCTGTTTTCCATGCGTACGTTCGACGCCGTGCTCCATTTTGCCGGACTGAAGGCGGTAGGCGAGTCGGTGGCAAAGCCGCTGCTTTACTACGATAACAACGTCAACGGCACGGTCTCGCTGCTGGAAGCGATGGCGGAGGCGGGAGTAAAGACCCTGGTATTTTCCTCGTCGGCTACGGTTTATGGAGATCCCGCTGTGGTTCCGATAACAGAGGACTTCCCCCTTCGCGCCACGAATCCCTATGGCCGTTCCAAGCTGATGATCGAAGATATTCTTCGCGATACGGCGCAGGCGGACCCGCAGTGGCGTATCGCCTTGCTGCGTTATTTCAATCCGGTCGGTGCCCATGAATCCGGATTGATCGGTGAAGATCCACGGGGCACGCCGAATAACCTGGTTCCTTATGTGGCCCAGGTTGCAATGGGCATATTGCCGCAGCTTTCGATCTATGGCGGGGACTATCCGACACCCGACGGGACGGGCATTCGCGATTACATCCATGTGGTCGATCTGGCGAAGGGACATCTTGCCGCTCTCAGGACGCTTGCCGGGCGCCCGAATGTGCTGACCATGAACCTCGGCACCGGACGCGGATGTAGCGTACTCGAAATGGTTAACGCGTTTTCCGAGGTCAGCGGCCGGCGAATCGACTACCGCATCGTCGGCCGGCGCCCGGGCGACGTCGCGCAGTGCTACGCCGATTCGTCGCTCGCGTTTGCGATTATGGGATGGCGAGCCAGCCGTACGGTCAAAGAAATGTGTGCGGACGCTTGGCGCTGGCAGAAAACAAATCTCCCGGTCAAATAGACGGCGGCGGACTCCACGACAAAGTCTCCGCGGACATGCAGAAACCCGGGAAGACGAGACGTCTGGCGTAAACGGGAATTTGGTGCCGGGAGCCGGAATCGAACCGGCACGCCTTTGAGGGCGCGGGATTTTGAGTCCCGTGCGTCTACCAGTTCCGCCATCCCGGCACGGGAGCGCAATTATCGACAATTCAGTCTTCGCGGGCAACCCGGATCGGTTGCATCCGCCGATATAATGCGCGCGATGCGAATCGAGGAGTTCGATTACGATCTGCCCCCCGCGCTGATCGCGCAGTTTCCCGCCATCGAGCGCGGATCCAGCCGGATGCTCCGTCTGGATGGCAATTCCGGCCAGCGCTCGGACCATCGTTTTGCCGACTTGCCGAAATTTGTTCGCGAAGGGGATCTGTTCATCTTCAACGATACGCGCGTGATCAAGGCCCGATTGCTGGGGTCGAAGGCAACGGGTGGCAGGGTGGAGGCGCTCATCGAGCGCGTGGTAGCACCGCGTCGCGCACTCGCCATGCTGCGTGCAAGCCATGCTCCGTCAGCGGGGCAAATAATCCGGTTCGGAGACGCAGCAAACGCCGTAATGGTTCAGCGCCAGGGCGACTTCTACCTGCTCGAGTTCGAGGACGAGGTGTTATCGGTGCTCGACCGGCTGGGAGAGGTGCCGCTGCCGCCCTACATAGAACGACCGGCCGGAATGCAGGACCAGGAGCGGTACCAGACTGTCTATGCCCGCCATCCGGGGGCAGTCGCCGCTCCGACCGCGGGTCTGCATTTTGACCGGGCGATGCTGGATCGACTGCATGCCAGCGGTGTGGGTCTGGCTTACGTCACCTTGCATGTCGGCGCGGGCACGTTCCAGCCGGTGCGGGTCGACGAAGTGGAGAGTCATGTCATGCACAGCGAGCATTATTCGGTTCCCGAAGCAACGGCGCAGGCGGTTGCTGCCGCGCTCGGGCGCGGCGGCCGCATCACCGCGATCGGCACGACCAGTCTGCGCGCGCTGGAAGCCGCCGCACACTCCGGTGAGCTGAAATCCGGTAATGGCGAGACCCGGTTGTTCGTCAGACCCGGATACCGTTTCAAGATAGTTGATCGCCTGTTGACCAACTTTCATTTGCCGCGATCCACCTTGTTGATGCTGGTCAGCGCCTTTGCCGGAATCGAGCATGTCCGCGACGCTTATCGGCACGCGATCGATGAAGGCTACCGCTTTTTCAGTTACGGCGATGCCATGCTGATCGATCGTGCCGGCGCGAACTCGCGCACGCAGGCCTGACATGCAGTTCGAAATTCTTTCCAGGGATGGTCTGGCCCGGCGCAGTCGCCTGACACTCTCCCACGGCAGCGTCGAAACGCCCGTTTTCATGCCGGTTGGGACCTATGGTTCAGTAAAAGCCATGAGCCCTGCGGATCTGCATGCAGTCGGAGCGCAGATCGTGCTCGGCAATACCTTCCACCTTTGGCTCAGGCCCGGGCTGCACGTCATCGCGGCGCACGGGGGCTTGCATCGCTTCATGGCGTGGGACAAACCCATCCTCACCGATTCCGGCGGATTCCAAGTGTTCAGCCTGGGCGAACTGCGCAAGATCAGTGAGGAGGGGGTACGCTTCCGCTCGCCGGTAAATGGAGACATCTGTTTCCTGTCTCCGGAGGAATCGACGCGTATCCAGCGTGCGCTCAATTCCGATGTGGTCATGGTCTTCGACGAGTGTACGCCCTATCCCGCCGGCGAGCGTGAAGCCGCCGCATCCATGCGCCTGTCCCTGCGCTGGGCACAACGCAGCAAGCGCGCTCATGAAGGCAATGGCAACGCGTTGTTCGGCATCGTTCAGGGCGGCATGCATGAAAGTCTGCGCGATGAATCGCTCGCCGGCCTGCAGGAAATCGGCTTCGACGGCTATGCGATCGGCGGCCTGTCGGTCGGCGAACCCAAGCAAGACATGCAACGCATCCTGCGCCACATGGCCCCGCAACTGCCTTCCGGCGCACCGCGCTATCTGATGGGAGTGGGGACACCGGCTGATATCGTCGATGCCGTCATGAGCGGCATCGACATGTTCGATTGTGTGATGCCAACGCGCAACGCGCGTAACGGCTGGATTTTCACCCGCCGCGGCACGATCCGGCTGCGAAACGCGCGTTATCGCGACGATATCCGGCCGCTCGACGAGGAATGCAGTTGCTACACTTGCCGGCATTTTTCGCGCGCCTACCTGCACCATTTGCAGCGCGTCAATGAAATCCTCGGCGCCCATCTCAATACTGTCCACAATCTTCATTTTTATCAGCAGCTAATGGCCGAACTGCGGCAAGCAATCGATGCCGTCAAGCTGACCGAATATGCCGCATCGCTGAGGTTCCGGGACGGGTAGCCGTGCTAGAATGCGCCACTTTTTCGGGATGCCCGACGCGTTTTCGGAGCTTGTAGTTTTCGGAACCTGAGATTTTCAGGGTCCGGCGCGTCGGGCTGGCCTGGCGCCGACAGCCGACCAATTATTGTCTTGGGCGCAAAAATCAATTTGGAGGAATATCCGTGCTGATCAGTAACGCTTATGCCCAGGCTGCACCGGCCAGCCAGGGATTCGACCTGTTCCAGATGCTGCCGCTGGTGCTGATGTTCGTGCTGTTGTACTTCCTGATGATCCGGCCGCAGTCGAAGAAAGCCAAGGAACATCGCACCATGCTTGCCGGTTTGCAGAAGGGGGATGAAGTGGTGACGGCCGGTGGCACCCTCGGCAAAGTCACCAAAGTCGGCGACAATTTTGTTTCGGTGGAGATCTCGCCGAACGTCGAAATCCAGGTCCAGAGGCCCTCCATCACCACCCTGTTGCCCAAGGGAACCATCAAGAGCGCCGAAAAGGGTTAACGGCCGGGAAGTCCATCAATCCCCAGGAGCGAAGTTCACACCCACCAACCGCGCCGCGTAAGGCATCCATGAATCGCTACCCGCTCTGGAAATACATCCTCATTGCCGCTGCCCTGACTATTGGCCTGCTATACACATTGCCCAATTTCTTCGGTGAAGTCCCCGCGGTACAGGTGTCCCCGGCCAAAACCACGGCGAAGGTCGATGAAACGCTGATGTCGCGAGTGGACCAGGCGCTGACCCAGGCCAACATCAAGCCCGACGGCATATTTCTCGATCCCTCCAGCATCAAGGTGCGTCTGGCCAATACGGACATGCAACTCAGGGCGAAAGATGTTCTGCAAAGCGCGCTGGGCGAAAACTATGTTGTGGCATTGAACCTGTTGTCCAGTTCTCCGCGCTGGCTCACCAGAATCAACGCGCTGCCGATGTATCTCGGACTCGATTTGCGCGGCGGCGTGCATTTCCTGCTGCAGGTGGACATGAAAGGCGCGCTGACCAAGGCTGCCGATCGCTATGCCGCCGATATCCGGACCACGTTGCGGGGCAAGGAAATTCGCTACGCCGGAATTTCCCGCGACGGACAGAATGTCGTGGTGAAATTCCGCGACAGCGAGACGCGCGACAAGGCGGCCGCGGAAATCGGAAAGCAGAACCCGGATCTGCTCCTCAATCAGGGCGAAGCCGGACCCGAATATTCAATCACGGCCGCGCTCAGGCCGGAAGTGCAAAAGCGCATCCAGGAGTTCGCCATCCAGCAGAACATCACGACGCTGCGCAATCGGGTAAACGAACTCGGCGTGGCCGAGCCGATTGTCCAGCAGGCGGGCGC
>WNFI01034376.1_pt1 | contig 13900 bp, 10 predicted proteins | sample 5400471 | NCBI WGS metagenome assembly WNFI01 (sample SAMN13153348, study PRJNA577476) | soil metagenome | isolation source: 100 cm saprolite on Douglas fir-dominated hillslope | place: USA:California | collected 2013-09-17 | reverse complement strand
CGCTGGACATTGAATGCCCAGGCCGGACAGACAATGACCGTTCAGCTTGCTTTCTCGACGGGGCAGGCGATCTTGATTGTCTACGGGGCCGATGGTACGGTGCTGCTTTCGGATCATGTCGGTGCGAGCGCGTTCAACGGCATCTTGCCAGCTTCGCAGTTCTATAACATTGATGTACGGGGCAACCCGACAACAGCAACCAGCTACACGTTGACAGTCACCATACCGCCATTGGACTCGACACCATCAGTCCGCCGGATACAGTTTGCCCTGGGTGCAGATTCGGCTGCTGTACAGGGACTTGTCGCCGCAAACAGTACGAATACCTGGGTTCTTGCTGCGGCTGCGGGGCAAACGATGTCTGTGCAGATCATCTATTCTACTCAGCCAGTTACAATAAGCGTCACAGGCGCAGATGGTTCAGTTCTGCTATCTGATCAGGCGGGAGTAAGCAGTTATGTCGGCGTTCTCCCTGGAACTCAAGATTATATTGTCACGGTGAAGGGCAATCCGAGTATCCCCGCCAGCTACACATTGACAGTCACTATCCCCCCTCTATAACGCGCAGTAGAGAACTATCTTAAGTAAAGGTTGATGCTGGTTTACCTCACCCCCTGCCCCCCTCTCCGCAAACAGGAGAGGGGGAACCGATTGGCAACCCAGCGGGGCTTTGCCAATCGGTTTAATCTAGGTGAAGTAGTAGTACCTCCGAACAGCGGAACGTTTACATCGAAAAATGCCGACGTTTTTGATTCTGCCGTGAGCTTCCGTAGCGCCTACGTTACTTCTGGTCGCTCCATTGCATGCTTTTCATACAACCGTTCCTCAATCACCTGCCTGATACGTTTGACCGCTTCGTGAATTTCCGTGAACGAGGTGTAGATCGGCGCAATGCCGAGCCGGATATTGTCCGGATAGCGAAAGTCGGGAATAACATTCATTTCCTCGATCAGCGCCCGGTCAATTCGCAGCCCTTCGGGATGACCAAGCGAAATGTGCGAACCGCGTACCCTAGCATCAATGGGAGAATTTAGGGCAACGCCCAAAGGCTTCAACTGTGCTTCCCACAACGCGATAAGATACTCAGTCTGTGCAATAGATTTCGCTCGAAGTCGTTCGATCCCAGCTTCGAGCAGCAAGTCCACTCCCGGTTCCACGGCAGCGAGTGATAGCATATTCGGCGTTCCAGCGAGAAAACGCTGTAGGCCCGGCGCTGGCTCATAATCTGGCTTCATATCGAACTGGCCTTTCTGCGCGAACCATCCCCAGATCGGGCTGAGAAGCTGTTCTTGCAGATCGCGACTGATATAGAGGTAGGCAGGTGCGCCCGGCCCACCATTGAGATACTTATAAGTGCAGCCCACAGCCAGATCGACATTGCACTCATTCAGGGAAACGGGAACCGCCCCAGCCGAGTGGCTCAAATCCCACAGCATCAGTGCGCCCGCGCGGTGGGCGATTTCGGTCACAGATGCCATATCGTAGATGTAGCCACTCTTGAAGGCGGTATGCGTTAGGGTTAGCAGAGCAGTATCGGTATTGACCGCTACTTCGAGCGCTTCATTAGGAGTGCTTATTTCATCTTCAGAATGCACGATGTGCAGATGGTATTCGTGTCCGGCGAGTCGGATTGCGCCTTGCAGCAGATACAGGTCCGAAGGGAAGTTCATGTCATCGGTGACAATACTGTGCCGGTTTGCCCTCGCACCAAATGCTGCCATTACCAGCTTGAAGAAATTTACGGATGTGGAATCAGTGACGATCACTTCGTCGGGCTGTGCGCCGATGAGTTGGGCTATCTTGGCTCCCAGGCGCTGCGGCGCATCAAACCAGCCTTCGCCCCAGCCGCGAATTAGCCGCTTGCCCCATTCGTTGTCGACCACATCCCGCATTCGCGCCTGTGTTCGCTTGGGCAGCCGTCCGAGCGAGTTGCCATCCAGATAAATCAGGTCGGGATCATCTACAACAAATTCGTTACGAAAATGTGCCAGCGGATCCCGTCGATCCAATTCACGAGCATATTCAGCATCGAGCCGCATATTAACTATCCTGCCTTGTAACTCTATGAAACTGTGCATTTGCCAAGCATGTCATTAGAATAGCAGGTTACAGAAACTTTCGCAGATTGGTGAGGCGTCTGGAAAAATGAAATCTGAATTGGACGGAGCACAGCTCGACTTCGATGACGACATGAATTACGGCGACTATCTAGCGCTGGAGTCGCTGCTGGGCGCACAACATCCGCTGTCCTCCGACCACAACGAAATGCTATTCATCATCCAGCATCAGACGAGTGAGTTGTGGATGAAATTGATGCTGCACGAGCTGCACATGGCGCGTGAGCAAATCAAACAGGATGATTTACCGCCCGCCTTCAAAATGATGGCCCGTGTCTCGCGGATCATGGAACAACTGGTTCATTCCTGGGATGTCCTGTCAACGCTCACGCCAAGCGAGTATTCGTCTTTTCGTCCATATCTACGGCACGCGTCCGGCTTTCAGTCATTTCAATATCGGCTGATCGAGTTTGTCCTGGGGAATAAGAATGAAATGATGACGCACCCACATCGTCATAAACCCGAACTTTTTGCCGTGATCCAGCGCGAATTTCAAGCGCCGTCCCTCTACGATGAAGTGATCCGACTGCTGGCGCGGCGCGGTCATCCGATTGATGCTGCTGCGCTGGAACGAGATTGGACACAGCCATATGTCCTTAATGAATCCGTCGAACGGACCTGGCTCAGCGTTTATCAAGACCCCGACGAGCATTGGGAACTGTACGAACTGGCTGAAGAACTCGTCGATTTAGAAGATACGTTCCGGCAATGGCGATTCCGCCATGTGACGACGGTGGAACGCATCATCGGTTATAAACGCGGCACAGGCGGCACGGCGGGCGTGAGCTATCTAAAGCATGTGCTCGACATCCAGCTATTTCCAGAACTCTGGAAAGTGCGTACGGATTTATGAACGTCCAACTACTGGACCATGACACTGTAAAGTCGCTGTTCCCCGATGCCGTGAAGTTCAAATATGCTATCGGTGACGACCAGTTCGGGGCTAGTCGTCAGGATTTGCTGTACATCCGGGTCCTGGTGAGCTGCTTCAGACATCAAGATTTCCTCGCTGCGGCTCTTACTCTGGATGCGGGCGGCGAGGTTGACCATATTACCAAAATAGTCGAGCGTATTATTCAGGTTGACCGCAATCGCGCTGCCGCTGTGTAACCCGATCTTTACAAGAATAACGCCTTCCTCAGATGTGCGCGTTTCATTGAACTGTGCAATGCTGTGCTGCACGGCTAGCGCTGCCTGCAAGGCATCATCTGGACTTGGAAACGCCGCCATGACCGCATCGCCAATCGTTTTGACAATGATGCCATGATAGAACTCGATTTCCTGAAAAAGGACATCAAAATGGTCTCTAACGAGGTTGTAAGCCCGAATATCGCCGAGACGTTTATAGAGTGCCGTGCTGCCTGTGATATCCGTGAAAAGAATTGTGAGGCTTTTGACGCTCAGGCTTTCCCGCTGAGACAGCGTATCGTGCGCAAAAACACTTTTAAAATCTGGCGTTAGCAACACGTCCAGACCAGTAACTCTCGGTTTTAACGTGAGAGGTTTTGTGTCATCACGGTAAATGCCGATAATGTCCGTCGTACCAGAAATAGTGACAGTGGTTGTGCCGGGACCAATGAGCGTTTGTGAGGGTGAAGCCGTTTCAGGATAGAACGCCACCGTCATTTCAGGCCGGGGAGCCTGATCTTCTCGCACATCAAAACGGGTGACAGCGCCCGGTTTGCCAGACTCCAAATGCGTTAGAAAATATTGCCCCGGTTGGTCCATCTTCAACTCGATAGGCCGCGTCGCATCCCATTGCCCGATGGCGATAGCCCCATCGGGTAGACCAGATTCCAGTGATGGAGACGTTGCCCGAATGGATCGGTTCACCGTGAAAGTCACCTCGACGTTTTCATCCGAGTGGACCGGAAAATCAACCTGACACATCTTGCAACTGGAGTCGTGACCAATCGTGCCAAGACGTACGGTGATGTTGGATGACCCATTGCAATGGGTGCAATGAGTTTCCCAGTGCAGGTCGAATAAGCCTACCTGGCTGGAATAGAGCAACCAGACCAACAGCGAATGCGCATCGGTATTCCAAAATGCGGCTAAGGCATAGGCATTGATGCGATTGAGGGTATCGTCGTCGGCATTCAGAATTAAATCGCGGAAACGGTTGTCCAGCACGGAATCTCGCTGTGGATATGCCTGAAGGCGTTCAAATGCGTGATCGAGGCGGTTGATGTTGACTTCGGCCATCGAATAGTTCCCCTGTGTGAATTATTTGTTGATGTGCGATTTGCCCATGCTGTTAATTATAGGTTATTTCGCCCTATATGTTGGGTCCTGTATTTACCCTGAGTCGTTACAAGCAATTGTTTTCGCAGAAAATAAAACGACCCCAGCTTCATGAAGCTGGGGCAGTTCAGGATATCGGGTTACTGCTTGTTGACGTTTACTTCGCGGCGGTACTTTCTGGCGTTGCGGCTGAGGTCGCCGCCTGGGTCACGGCGGGCATTGCCGTCGCCTGCCCGGTAGCTGCCGCCGTTGCCTGAGCCGATTGGCTGAACAGGCTCAGCACCCATGTTCAAGACCGCGTAGAGAGGTTCTGCCAACGGATATTTATTCGCCTTCAGGTTGGCCTCATTGGGATCAACGCAGCCATTGCCCGCGTTAATCGCAACAGGGTGAACATTCGCCTTGACCTTCAGGAAATCCGCATAGGTCATGTAGGTAATCGCACCTGCCACGTTCTGAGTCGCGGTGCCACGATACAGGGCATCATCATTTTGCTCGGTGACGTCGGTACGCGGGATGGGGGCAATCCCTTTGATCGACTTAAGAAGCAGTAAATCGGTTACTGCCGAGCCATCTGTAGGCGTCAATATGGTCAAATCTGTGGCAGGAAAATCGGAACTTACATCGGACCACTTCTTGACTTTGCCTTGCGAATCGACACCGAATATCTTGCCGATCTGATCCGTGGTCAGGCAAGTCGCGAATTTGTTGTTGCCATTTACGACAACGACCACGGCGTTTATGCCCAGTTGTACGCCCATTGTCTGGACATTCACCTTTTTACAGGCTGCTGTCTCGGCATCCGTGGGCAGCCGGGTTGTACCTATTAGATCTAGCCCGTTCGAGCAAAGTTTGCTGTAACCAACGTCGTCGCCCAACGCTATCGCCGTAACCGTTATACTCGCGTAGCGCGGCTTGAAGGCGTCGCCAATAGCCTTGATAATTGGCTGTACATCGGGCGAACCATCCGACGTAATGGTGCCCGTGGTGTTAGCGGGGACATTTACACTGCGGATGCGGCTGAAGGTCCGGCCCACCTGTTTGGTCGTGATGTAATTTTGCGCACGGTCATAACTGGTTGTATCAGCCGGTTCAAAGCCGCTGCTACGTACGAAGCCCGGCGCATCACTGCCCACGAGATAGGTGGCGAAATCCTTCACCGCAGCACGATCCAGACTCGTTGTATTTACATACGCATAAAGTGTTTCAGCCGCCGGATAGCGTCCTTCTTCCATGTTGGGCACTGTCGGATCGACGCAATCGGCGGTTGTTTTTAGTTGCAAGGCCTTGACCGCAAGTTGTTGACCCTGGATGCTATCATTGTCGGCAACCGTGATAATTCCGACGCCGGTCGGGTCGCCGTTCACTTTTTGTGCGACTGTTGCGCCTTTGTCCTGGCTCTGGATGTCGGTCCGCAGCTTGCCACCCGGCACAATCGTGTTGGCTAATTGGACGGCCTGCGAATCCGCTGGCGGCGCGTAAACAGCACTAATAGGGTTGTCGCCAAGAGTCGAGTCAACAACATTCCAATTATTGACGGTGGTTGTACCTGCTGCCAGCAGCTTGTTCAATTGAGTGGCGCTGATGCACGTTATTTTTGAGGCGCTGTTAACCAGAACCACGAGTGCATCGTAACCAAGTACCAGTTCGGTGTACTTGACGCTTTTCTGGTTACAGGCTGCATCCTCTGCGTCGCTAATGCTGCGGTTTGCCATTGCGATATCAAGGCTACCGGCGCACAGCTTTTCAAAGCCCGCGTCCGTACCAGAAACGTTCACTGTGATCTTCGCGTCTGCGTGACTCTGCACATACTGCTTGACCGCAGCTTGCAGGATAGGTGAAACTACTTTCGACCCGTCCACAGTGACTGTGTTGGCATCCTGTGCACGGGATAAAGATGCGGCATTCGGGGCAAGCATTGTCAGCAACACGAGTGTTGCAACTGCCAGCCCGAAGAGCCGCCGTAAATACATCATAAAAGACTTCTCCTTCGGGAATTTTTTGCCCGCAAGATTGTACACATCTAGCCTGAAAAAAAAAGATGGGCGTGCCAGATAATCGAATGTATACTCAATTAATCAATTATCCGCCTAAAGGAGTATTGAATGGCTGCCTTTAACTCAATCCCGGCTATTTTCGAAAATCTGTGTACCGTCTTTCAGCCAGACAAGGCACAAGGCGACAAAGCGACGATACAATTTGATTTGTCGGGTGACAACGGTGGCAAATATTGGGTCAAGGTTGACAACGGAAATTGCGAAAGCGGCGCGGGTGATGCTCCGGGCACGCCCGATATGACGTTGCTCGCCAGCGGCGACGATTGGCTCGGCGTGAGCAATGGGACTGTCAATCCAATGACAGCGTTTATGCAGGGCAAAGTCAAGGTTCAGGGGAATATGGGACTCGCGCTCAAACTTCAGAGTTGGTTCAAGCTGGCTTAGGCTGGCTCGATAAAGTAACGCGTCCGATCACCTTCAAGCACCCAACCTGCTCTGCCGTCAGGTACGTATACGAGCCAGAACCACCCACGTTTGTAGCAGTGCGGCCCATCAAACACTTTGAGGATTGTACCTTCGGGCGCATTGACAACAATGCGCCCGCCTGGTTGGTCAAGGACAGGGCTAGGGCCGAGTCCATCCGTAATCACGCGGGCATTATGACCGACTGCTAGACGTACTGCCCTTGCCCCAGGGCAAGACGTGTCAGCCGCCACGACCCCGGTTGCGCTGGCGCTTGGCGCGGACGCTGGAACCACAGCGGCATTGCCCAGGCCATTGATCACTGCTGCCAGCCGATTTGCCGCTTTGGTATGCCCGTATATATTTGGATGCACACCATCCGTGAAATCCGAGCCGCCGAGCCATCCGCTGGTATCCACGAATACTACTTTAGAATCCCCGGCTGCTTTACGCAATGCCACTGCTGCCTGTATCTCTGCTGGATAGACCTTTTGCGTACCGCTGCGCAATCCGAAAGGTGACAGCGCGAGAATTACTGCACCGGGATTGTCGTTTCGGAGCATCGACAGGAGGTTGACATAAACAGCCTGAAAATCTGCCGGTGCGGTCTCTGCTGGCCCGCTAATGTCGTTTGTGCCCAGGTTGACGACCACGATACCGGGCTGCCACGACCAATCGTTGGGAGCGTCATAGTCACGGTCCAAAAATGGATAGTCCACAGGCACCGTACGGACCGGGCTGTTCGACGGCATCCCGAAATTGTGGACAAGTCCGCGTCCCGTGATGGCGACGATGTGTACCTGCGCCCCTAAACGATTCGCAAGCAGCCAGCCGTAGCTGTTCCGGGCATCATGGTTCTCAGCAACCTCAAACGAGGCAGCCCCATAAATCTTGTAGCCCGTTGAGGTCGAATCGCCGACAATCTCGATCTTCCCTCCTGGCACCGGAGCCGGTTCCAAGGTCCCGCTCTGGTCCAGCATGATAGCCTTAAAAGTTATCTGGCCTTCGCTGGCTTTGACAATATCAAGCTGGTGCTTGCCATTACCGCCAGGAACGAAGAGCTGCACATCATTTTCTGAATTGGCACCCATGTAAAAGCGGTTCCACGATCCGCGATCAATGCGGTACCAGACCATTCTGGGCGTATTCTGTGACGACTCGTCCCAGAAGTAATCATTGTGCAGTCTCACGGTCACGGAGGTGCTGTTGTTGTAAATGACCCGCAGGCCACTTCCGGGCCAGGTCCAGATGGCATTATCTTCGCGTTTGACGCGACCAAAATAGTAAATTGCCGGGTCAGAGCCGTTGAAGAAAGCGTATTGCTTACCCTGGACAGCGTGGATAAAAAAAGTGGGCATGAGAGCGATAACAAAGCCGAGCAGACCAAGCAGCACACGGCGCTGGCTGGCTCTAAATAAATGACGAGAGTGCATAGTGTTTGACCTTAAAATTTGGATGATTAATTGAGCATTCTAGCCTAATTTCATATGCGGCGAAAGAAGCGAAAAAGTCCCATGACTGCGATTGTGGCGTTTCTCGTTTTGTTATATCATGATGACAGCAGGTTCCCCACAGAACTCAGGAATTATCAATGCCAATCCAAGACACCGTTACCAATTTGCAAGATCCAATCAAGGTGCTCAATCGCCTGTTGGAAGTGAGTCTGATTCTCAATTCCAATCTCGCCCTCGATCCGCTTCTGGATTACATCATGGAGGCAACCTGCGAGATCACACGGGCAGAGGCAGCTTCCATTATGTTGTACGACCAGAAAACTGATGAACTGCATTTTGTCGCGTCAAACTCGCCCGGAACCGACAAAAAGAAGTTGGCGGAAATTCCTGTACCGATGGAAGGCAGCATCGCCGGACAGATCGTGCGCGAAAACCGCTCAATCGTGATCAAAGACCCTGACGATCCACGCATTTATCGTGCGGTGGATGATAATATTGGCTTTCGCACGCGCACGCTCTTAGGTGTGCCGATGCACATCAAGGATAACGTCGTCGGGGTACTCGAAGCGCTCAACAAGCGCGAAGGGCAGTGGACTGACGAGGATCGCAGCCATCTCTCGATTCTGGCTTCTCACGCTGCCGTCGCCGTCCAGAATGCACGGCAGACGAACGCACTGCGCAAAGCCTACGATGACCTACACCAACTCGATAAGCTCAAAAATGACTTTATTTCCATCGCATCACACGAACTGCGGACACCGCTTGGCGTCATTCTGGGCTACGCCAGCTTTCTCAAGGAGGAAGCACAGGGCGAGGCTAGCGACCACGCAGCAGCAGTCCTTAACAGCGCGCTCCATCTGCGCAACCTCATTGAAGACCTGACCAATCTGCGTTATTTGCAGCTTGGAAAGTCAGATCTGATGCTTGAAGAAGTTTCTGTCACCACGTTGGTCGAGGCGGCGCTGCATGACGTTCAATCGCTGGCTGAGGCGCGAGGTCACGAGTTGAATACCAAGCTCGATGACGCCGATATCGACGTGTATGTAGATCGTTCAAAAGTCGGCATGGCCTTGACGAATATCCTCAACAATGCAATCAAATTCACGCCTGATCGTGGCAAAATTGCGGTCATTGTTGAGCCACGCGCGCATGAGGTATGGATTAGAATCTCGGATACCGGAATGGGGATCCCATCCGAGCATCTGGACAAGATTTTTCAGGAATTTCATCAGGTAGAGGATCACATGACGCGCAGGCACAACGGGATGGGAATCGGCCTGTCCATCGCACGCGGCATGATTGAGGCCCATGATGGGCGCATCTGGGCTGAGAGCGACGGCGAGAACAAGGGCAGTACGTTTTTCGTTGTGCTGCCGACGAAGAAATCCTGAGACAGTTATCTACTTACTAGCCTAGCGGAAAGAGCGGCTTGTTAAGCACATTCGTCACGGGCTTGGCATGAACGACGAGACGCGTCAGGTAGGCCTTGCTCTGTTGATCCCAGTCGCTGCATGTCACGAGTGTCAATTCTTCGTGCCCGTGACTCTGAATCTCGGCAAAATCCGTCGGCTTGACGGTCTTGACCTCGGACACCGCATACTCTACAACGACGGGATTTGATGCTTGATTGCTTATGATGTTTATGGCGTCGCCCGCTTTTAGCCGGGCCAGGTAGGCAAATGGGCCGGGGCTGCCATCCTTCATTTCGACATGACCGGCCAGAACAAAATTTCCGCCTTGCCCCAGAGCAGCAGTCCCTTGCAAATAACCAACAGATTGGCCCAAATAGGTTAAATCCCAATTCCCAGCATCATCCAGATAGAGATTGATGATGGGCGCTACCAGATTAGCTTTTTCTGCGACCAATTTGTACTCAACAGACTGTGCAGTAGCTGCCAGAGTCCGGACCACGGCGGACGGCGGAATAGCGAGAGTCACAGTGGGTACTGACGATAGCACACTAGGAGAAGTGAGCGCCTGGTACACGGCAAAAGCCGTTACCGAGATCAGGATTATCACGAATCCTGCCAGCAATTTACCTGAAGCACCCGAACTTCTGCGATGGGCCATGATGTGCTCCGCACTTTAATTGAGAAATCCACTGCACATCGGTAATTATAATCCAGGGTGTCCATACTTTTCACGCAACCACGTGTTTGTGAAATAACAGAAATTGCAATGAGTGTCGTAGATCAGGTAACGTTGGCGTCATCTGTAAACATACCGCGATAGGTATGCCGATGGCAGATCTAACCCGCAATCCGATTATCTGGCAGGAAGTCAATTATCAGCAGCGCAGCACGCCACGATTGACCCCGCACTGGCATCTGATAGGCCCATTACTTCTCGGTGTGTGCATCATCGTCCTACTGCTGACACTTACCCGCATCGACTACCCCACACGAGATATAGGGCTATGTGTTATCTGGATCGTCCATGCTGCGACGGTGGTTCGCGCCATCAGTGTCGGCGGAAATACCATCAGCCGTGAACATGTCGGGATGACGTGGGACGCGCTGGTGCTCACTGGAGTCAGCGCACGTCAGATACTTCTCGGCAAGTGGTCGGCGGCGCTCCAACGCATCGGTCCGTGGATGCTGGCGCTAGGACTGCTGCGACTTGCCATGCTTCCGATCTTTATGCTGGCGATGGTCAATCGACTGGCATGGCGCAACATTTTGTACGGTAGTTATTATGATTGGACTATCGCCTGGATACCTGCGGCTGCGATTTTTGCGGTCTTCGCAACCGTGGTCATGACCATTTTAGAAGTGCTGGCTAGTACAGCATTGGGCCTGGCAAGCAGCGCTGTGACGCGGCGCGGCGGCATCGCCCTTGTCACTGCGCTCACCATACGATTTTTGCCCGTAGCCCTTTTTGCGGCGCTCACACACTACGAACTTGGCCCGGTCCCAGCGTATCGCGCTGTGCGTTATGCACCTTTCGCCATCGCGGACAGCGGTACATCGCCACTCTCTATATTGGCACTGCCCCGTTTACCGGGGAATACGACGCTAGGATTCGACGCTGTATATGGCTTTAAATCAGCGGCGTTCGGCAGCGGTATATAAGTAGATCGATGTCCTAATCAGTCAGCAGCACGCGACTGATGCGCTCGATGGCCCAATCGATCTCATGCCGCGTGATTATCAACGGCGGCGCAAACCGGATCACGTTATGGTGCGTTTCCTTAGAAAGGACGCCCTCTTCCTGCAACATCTGGCAGAAGCGCCGCGCACCGCCTGCTTCCGGCTTCAACTCAACACCGATCAGCAGGCCACGACCACGAATCTCCTTCACATGTGGGCTGTTGATAGCTGTTAACTGCTGCTGGAAGTAAGCGCCCATTTCAGCGGAATTATCGATCATTTTTTCTTCGACCAGAACCCGAATTGCCGCACGGGCTGTACCGACACCTAGCGGATTTCCTCCGAATGTGCTGCCATGATCGCCGGGGTTGAAAACACCCATGATCGCGGCGCTCGACAGGACGGCTGACACTGGATAAAAACCGCCAGCCAGCCCCTTACCGATAATTGTCACATCCGCTTTGACATTATCGTAATCTTGCATGAATAGCTTCCCGGTCCGCCCCAGACCCGTCTGGATTTCATCAGCGATCAGCAGAACGTTGTGGCGTTTGCAAATCTCGGCTGCACGGGCGAGATAACCATCCGACGGGACATTCATGCCGCCTTCGCCCTGGATAGGCTCGACCAGGAAGCCAACTGTATTCGGCGTAATGGCGTCTTCCAGCGCCTGCGAATCGCCGAAGGGGATGATCTTAAAGCCAGACGTGAATGGACCAAATCCGTCGCGGTACTGCTCTTCTGTGCTGAAGCTGATAATCGTCGTCGTGCGCCCGTGAAAATTGCCGTGGCAAACAATGATCTCAGCTTGCCCGTCGGCTACGCCCTTCACCGTGTAGCCCCACTTGCGCACCAGTTTGATTGCCGTTTCCACAGCTTCGGCACCGCTGTTCATCGGCAAAACTTTTTCGTAACCCGTCAGGTCGCTCAGTTCCTTATAAAACGGGCCAAGCTGATCGTTACGGAAGGCCCGCGAGGTGAGTGTTACGCGACTGGCCTGGTCAATCAGCGCCTTCAGAATTTTGGGGTGAGCATGACCCTGATTCACGGCTGAGTAGGCACTTAGGCAGTCAAGATAACGTTTGCCGTCTACGTCTGTCACCCAGACGCCAGACGCTTCACGGATCACGACATCGAGCGGGTGGTAGTTGTGCGCGCCGTATTGCTCTTCGAGAGCGATAAATGATTCGGAAACGCTATCATTGATGTACTCCATAAGCACCTCATCAGGAATAAGCATAAGTGAATTTATTACTGTATATTATATTTAATTTTGAGACTCGACACAAGGTGGACAAAAGTAACGGCGCAGGACAAAACAACCTCACCCCCTGCCCCCTCTCCGCAAACAGGAGAGGGGGAACTAGTAAACACGCATCCCTTTTCCCTCCATTTGGGTGGAAACCGGACGGGGCGCTGAACCGCGCAACAAATTTCCATATTTGCCTGCCAAGTTTCTGTGATAGAATTCAAGGTTTCAAGGTCTGCGATACAATAGCTGGACTGATATAAGGAGCTAGGCGTTGTCTAGAAGTTACCATATCTGGACACTGGGTTGTCAAATGAACGTTGCGGATTCGCAACGTCTGGCGAGTGAACTCGAAAAAATGGGCTATCGCGCTGCGCAAACACCAGAAGACGCCGATGTTCTGGTGGTAAATACCTGCGTAGTGCGTCAGGGGGCGGAAGATAAAGGTGTCGGGCGGCTGGTGTCGCTCAAGCCGCTCAAGGAGAAGCATCCTGATAAAGTGATCGGATTGATGGGCTGCATGGTCGGCGTGCGCGATCCACTGCCTCTGCGCAAGCGCTTCCCTTTCGTGGACGTTTTCATGGCTCCTTCAATGCCTGGACCGATGGTGTCTTTCCTACGTGAACGGACCGTCGAGGATGAGCTACTTGAGATTGAGACTGAAGAGCGGGCGATCCGCGACGCTATTCAGGACGAGGACGCGCTGATCTTGCCCTCGCACGAACGAGGTACGCTGATCACAGCACATGTGCCGATTGTGTATGGCTGTTCTCATGCTTGCAGCTTTTGCATTATTCCGTTCCGGCGTGGTGTAGAACGCAGCCGAAGTGTCGGTGAGATCGTGGCTGAAGTGCGCAGCCTCGTGCGGCAAGGAGTCAAAGAGATTACCCTGTTAGGGCAGATAGTGGATCGGTACGGCAAGGATATCCCCGATGGCCCTGATCTGGCGGACTTGCTGCATATCATTCACGAGGTCGGTGTTGGTGAAGGGCTGGAGCGTATCCGGTTCCTGACCAGCCACCCCAACTACATGACCGACAAACTGCTCGATACAGTGGCTGAATTACCGCACGTCATGCCGCACATCGAGGTTCCTGTACAGGCTGGCGATGATGAGGTGCTGGCCCGCATGAAACGCGGCTACACGCAGCAGCAATATCGTGACCTGATTGCGCGTATCCGGGCGCGTATCCCAAACGTGGCGATCAATACGGATATTATCGTCGGCTTCCCCGGCGAAACTGAACAGCAATTCATGGAAACTTACAATCTGCTGCACGAACTGAAG
>WNFI01516800.1_pt2 | contig 13902 bp, 13 predicted proteins | sample 5400471 | NCBI WGS metagenome assembly WNFI01 (sample SAMN13153348, study PRJNA577476) | soil metagenome | isolation source: 100 cm saprolite on Douglas fir-dominated hillslope | place: USA:California | collected 2013-09-17 | reverse complement strand
CCATCAATTCCAACCCTGCCAACGAGTACGCCGTGGCTTTCACCGGCTTCGATTTCCTCGGGGGCTACTTCCGCAACAACGCCGCGACCATTTTTGTGGCGCAAAAGCACTGGGACGAGCGCAAGGTCGGCACGCAGCAGCTCGTCGGCGAGCTGTTCATGAAGACCGCGGGCATCAAGGAGGGCCTGGTGCTCGCCTTCGCGCCGCCGCCGATCTTCGGTTTGGGCCAGGCGGGCGGCTTCGAGCTCTACCTGCAGAACCGCGGCGACGGCGGGCCGCAGCGCATGGCGCAGGTGATGGGCCAGTACCTGCAGCGCGCCAACAGCGAGGGCAAGTTCGCCTTCGTGCAGACGCTGTGGCGCCCGGGGGCGCCGCAGCTCTACGTGGATGTGGACCGGGACAAGGCCAAGGCGCTCGGCGTGCCCCTGCAGGAGCTTTACGGGGCGCTCGCCGCCACGCTCGGCAACTACTACGTCAACGACTTCAACAAGTTCGGCCGCACCTGGCAGGTGCTGATGTCGGCCGAGCCGGGCTACCGCAGGACCCCCGACTCGGTGGGCGACATCTACGCGCGCTCGGAACGCGGCGAGATGGTGCCGCTGCGCGCACTCGCCAACGTGCGCTACGCCGCAGGCCCGGACTCGATGACGCGCTTCAACAACCTGCCGGCGGTGAAGCTGTTCGGCCAGGGCGCGCCCGGCACTTCCTCCGGCCAGGCGATCGAGGAGGCGGAACGCCTCGCAAAAGAGGTGCTGCCGCCGGATTTCAGCTTCGACTGGGGCGGCGCTTCTTACCAGGAAAAGAAGTCCAGCGGCACTTCGGCGCTCGCGCTGGGGCTCGCCGTCATCATGGTGTTCCTCATTCTCGCCGCGCAGTACGAGCGCTGGTCACTGCCGCTCTCGGTGCTGCTGGCGCTGCCGTTCGGCACCTTCGGCGCCCTGGCCGCGGTGTACCTGCGCGGCTACACCAACGATGTCTACTTCCAGATCGGCCTGGTGACCTTGCTCGGCCTGGCGGCGAAGAACGCCATTCTGATCGTGCAGTTTGCCGAGCTGAAGGAGCGCGAGGGCTTGTCGGCCGCGGCCGCGGCGCTCGAAGCCGCGCGGCTGCGCTTCCGACCGATCCTGATGACCTCGCTCGCCTTCATCTTCGGCGTGCTGCCGCTCGCGCTCTCGAGCGGCGCCGGCGCCGGCGCGCGGCGCTCGGTGGGCACGGGCGTGATGGGCGGGATGCTGGCCGCGACGTTCCTGGCGATCTTCTTCGTGCCGATGTTCTTCAAGCTGCTCGCCACCCGTCGCCTGCGCGAGAAGCGCAGCACGGCAGAGATCCGCAACGAGATCGAGAGCGCGCGCGCTGCGCCGGCTGCGCCCGGCACGCCCCATGCGTAGATTCGCTTTTCTGCTGGTGGCCTTCCTGGCGGCGTGCTCGTCGCAGCAGGTCTACGACAAGCCTGCCATCGAGCTTCCGGCCGCCTGGACGGAAAGCGCGCCGCGCTTCGCGGAGGACGGGCGCTGGTGGCGCATCTACGAGGATGCGCAGCTGGATTCGGTCATGGACGAGGCGCTGCAGAACAACGCCGACCTGGCGATCGCCGCCGCGCGCGTCGACGAGGCACGCGCGCTGGTCGGCGAGGCCGAGTCGGGATTCTTCCCGACGCTCGACGCCCGCGGCCTCGCCACCCGGCAGAGGAACTCGCAGCGCACCGCAACCTTTTTTCCCGGCATACCGACCCAGTACAAGGACTACCGCGCCACGCTCAACGTTTCCTACGAGATCGACATCTTCGGGCGCCTGCGCGCCGGCGCCCGCGCGGCCCGTGCCGAGCTCGAGGCGAGCGAGGCGGCGCGCGAGACCGTGCGCCTCGCGCTCGCTGCGCAGGTGGCGAAGTCCTACTTCACGCTGCGCGCGCTCGATGAGCAAGTGGCGCTCACCCGCGAGACGCTGCGCCTGCGCGAAGATACCCTCGGCCTGCAGCGCAAGCGCTTCGACGGCGGCGTGATCTCCGAATTCGATTACCGCCAGATCGAGGCCGAGGTCGCCGCGGCGCGCGCGCAGCTGCCGCCGCTCGAGCGCGACCGCGAGCGCGAGGAAGCGGCGCTGGCGCTGCTTCTCGGGCGCAGTCCCAGGCAGATTTTCGAGTCGCAGGTGGAAGTAAAGAAAGCCTTCGAGGAAAGCCCGGCCGCCCCGGTCCTGCCCTCCGGCGTTCCCTCCGAGCTGCTGCTGCGGCGCGCCGATCTCGTCGAAGCCGAGCGCCGGCTTGCCGCGGCGAACGCGCGCATCGACGCGGCGCGCGCCGAGATGTTCCCGTCGATTGTCCTGACTGGCGCGCTCGGCAGCGAAAGCGCCGCGCTCTCCAACCTCTTCGCGGGCCCGGCCGGAATCTGGAACCTGGGTCTCGCGCTGACCCAGCCCATCTTCGCCGGCGGCCGCCTCCAGGCCCGAACCGACGCCGCCGAGGCCCGCGAGCGCGCCGCCGTCGCCCAGTACACGAAAGCCATTCAGAGCGCCTTCAGCGAAACCCGCGCCGCGCTCGCTGCCCAATCCCGCTCGCGCGAAAGCTACGAAGCCGAAACCGCGCGTGCCGAAGCCCTCAGCCAGACCTTGCGCCTCGCCCGCCTGCGCTACGGCAACGGCGTCGCCAGCCAGCTCGACGTCCTCGACGCCGAGCGCGGCCTGCTCGCCGCCCGCAGCGCACGCATCGAAGCCCTGCGCGCCCACCGCTCCGCCATCGCCGACCTCTTCAGGGCGCTCGGCGGTTAGCTGAGCTCGTCCTGGCGCCGCAGGAACGCGAGCAGCAGCCCGGTCACCCGCTCCGGCTGCTCCTGCTGCACCCAGTGCCCGGCCCCGTCCACCAGATGGCAGCCGAGCAATTGCCTGCAGGCGCCGTTTTGCATTCTCTCGATGTCGCCTGGTTTCTGGTAGACGCCCCAGTCGCTCTTTCCGGCGATAAAGCACGCCGGCACCTCGATCGCGCGGTCGAACGCCTGAAGCTCGGCCGCGTACTTGCCGCCCGTCGCGCAGCGGTACCACTGCAGGCCGCCCTGGAACCCGGTCCTTTCGAACGCCGCGCTATAGACGCGCAGCTCGCTCTCGGGAAGCCACTTGCAGGAAGCAATCTCGGACGCGGACGGCATCTTCGGCGCGACCGTCTCGGCCATGCTCTTGTCCAGGTCCATGATGTAGTAAGCGGGAAGCTTGGCGAGCTCGTGCGCAGTCCAGGACTTGAGCGGGGAGGGCTTGTTCTCTTTCCAGTCTGCGCTCTTGTAGTGATAGTAGGCGCGCAGGAAGGCGTGGATTCCCTGCGGGCAGTGCCGCATCTCGCCGCCAGCCTCGCGCGTCGAGTAATACCACTGATAGTGTTTGCGCGGGCGCGCCAGCGCCGCGAGCTCGTCATGGATTGCGGAGCCGGGCGAGCCGAATGGCGGTCCCGCGAACGGCGCGCTCATCAGAGCCACCGAGCGGAAAACCTCCGGCCGGGAGAGTGCGCAATAGGCCGCCACCGGCGAGCCGAAGTCATGCCCGATCACCGCGGCGACGGAACGGTGGCCGAGAGCCGCGACGAGCCCCGATGCGTCCTTCACGAGATTGAGGATGCGAAACGAGCCGAGGTCGCCGTCGTAGTCGCCGTCCCACCCGGTCGTGCCGCCGTAGCCCCTCTGGTCGGGCGCGACCACGTGGAATCCCGCTGCTGCGATCGGCAGCATCACCTTGCGCCAGCTGTAGGCGAGCTCCGGAAAGCCGTGCAGCAGCAGCACGCCGGGCCGGCCCTTCGCCTCGAAGCCGGCCTCCAGGACGTGCATCGCGAGCCCGTTGCCGTTGCTTACAATGCGCGAACGTATGCCGGGAGGCAAACCCGCACTAGCGTAGGCAACAGCGGCACTCATTGGCGGGCTCATTTTAGATGACGGAGAAACATCATGAATATCCTGACGGTCAATCTCGTATTCAGCACGCTGGTGTTCTGGATCGCGGCGAGGATCTACCTCATTCCAAGGCTCGCGGAGCTGCGCCCCAAAGCGGTCCTGCTGCCGATCCTGCTGCTGCACGCTTTCCGCCATCTGGGACTGATGTTCCTGGCGCCGGGGGCCATCTACCCTGGAATTCCACCGCAGTTCGCGTATCCCGCGGCCTTCGGTGACCTGCTGGCCGCGGTGCTCGCGCTCGCTTCGATTGCGGCGGTGCTCGCCAATACCCGGGGCGCGCGGCTGCTGGTGTGGATCTTCAACATCGAGGGCAGCCTCGATCTCATCGCGGCGATCGCGCTGGCGACGGTTTTCGGCGCGGCGCCGAGCATGGGGCCCGCCTACTGGATCCCGGCGTTCTGGGTTCCGGCCCTGTTGGTGACGCACTACATCACGTTCATCGTCCTGCTGAGGTTCTGGAAGTAATGATGCATCGCATTGCTCCGAGGTCCTTTGTAGTTGCTTTCGCGACAGCATCCTTTCGCGACGCATACGCGATGCTGACGCGTAGTTCAGCGTTGTAGCGCGACGGCAACGATTGCACCGCGTTTCGCGCATGTCATGCACGCGCGCTCACCTTTGGTGCTATCAAGCGAGTCCCATCCCCAATCCCCAAGGGAGATCCCATGAAGATGTCTCGTGCAACATTGTCAGTCGCAGTGTCGCTTGCGTTCGGCGGCACGGCATTCGTCGGCAGCGCATATGCGCAGTCGAGCGCAGCGGATCTTCAGCGACAGATCGATTCGCTGCAACGGCAGGTCGACGACATGAAGAAGGGCGAGGGACGCGGGTCCGAGCCCGGAGCGCCCTCCGGCCGTGGCGGCACGCCCGTGACGGCGGATACATCGATACAACTCTACGGCCACCTCGACCTATCGGTCGATACGGCGACAAAGGGCATGTCTGAAGGCCACGTCAGAGCGGACGGTACTACGGCGGTCGGGCGTCTCGGCTGGCAGCCTGATGTCGCGAGCAACCTCTCCTACATCGGCGTGCGCGGCGGACACGATGTAAGCGAGGGCATCCGGGCGATTTTCCAGTTCGAGACCCAGATCGACGTGGCGGCGACGCCCGGTGGTAGCGTATCCAGCTCGAGCAGTGACAATCAGGTCAAAGGAGCGTTCGCTTCTCGTAACAGCTACCTCGGCATCGCCGGACCATTCGGCGCCGTGAAGGCCGGCAAGACCGATGCGCCTTACAAGCTCTCGACCGCTCGGATGGATCCGTTCTCCGCCAGCGTCGGCGATTACAACAGCATCATGGGCAACACTGGCGGCGACAACCGGGCGGAGTTCGACACCAGGCTGTCGCACGCCGTGTGGTACGAGTCGTCGAGCTGGAGCGGCTTCCGCTTCAGCGCTCTCTTCGCGCCCGGACAGAACCGTTCGAACGACAACTCCGAGGTGGCGAGCGGCGAGCCGAGCTGCACGGGAGGAAATAGCCCGGGCGCCACCCCGTCAGGGGTCGGCACCTGCACCGACGGATCGTTCGGCAATGCCTACAGCTTCGCCGCCATCTACGAGGCGGGGCCGGTTTATCTAACCGGGGCGTACGAGCGGCACAAGGGCGTGAACCGTACCGGCGACGAGGATGGCGTGATCGTGGCGCCGGGCCAGGTTGGCGTGCGCGACGAGACGGCGTTGAAGGCCGGTATCCAGTACACCGCGCCGACGCGCACTACGCTGAACTTCATCTATGAAACGATGAAGCGCGACGCTCCGGTCTCCAGCTTCAACGAGCGCCAGAGGAAGGGCACCTGGCTCGCGGCGACGCAGAAGCTCACTGACAAGGACGACGTGAACCTCGGCTGGGCGCATGCCAGCAAGACGCCCGGGGATCCGGGAGCCGGGGCGCCAGTGGATAACGTCGCCAATATGTTCGCGGCGGGCTACAAACACCATTGGGACCGGCAGACGAACCTCTATGCGGTGTATGCCCGTCAGGCGAACCACAGCGGCGCGCACTATGATCTGGGCGCAAGCGGCCACGGGATTACCACCGACTGCCATGATGCAAACGGAAACTGCTTCCCCGGCACGACGCTCCAGGCATTCTCGGTCGGAATGCAATACAACTTCTAGCAGCTATAGCCATGGGCGAGGCGGCGTCGAAGGATGCCGCCTTTCTTTTTCTAAGGGGACTCGATGATGCGCATCAGCATTCTTCTCGGCGTCTTATTGCTGGGCGGCTGCACCTACTACATGAAATCTGACCGGCCAGGCGAGAGCGCGGCCAAGCCGCCCGCCAGGGCGCCAGACCAGCTTTGCATGAGCGACTGCATCGGCACGGGCGGTGACCGCGGGTTCTGCACCGAGCGCTGCACGCAATAACTACAAGTTCTAGAGCGGGGACAACTCAGGCGAAGACGTAAGCGTCCATCGCGAGCGCTCCGCTCTCGATGACATCGTAGATCCGCTCCGGCTTGGTTTTGTCGGGCGCGGCACCGAGCGCGACAAACAGCGGAAGGAAGTGCTCATCGGTCGGATGCGCCCGCGTGCCGTGCGGCGAGGCGGAGCGGTAGTCGCTCAGCGTTTCAAGGTCCTTGTTCTTTATTTTTTCGAAAACCCATTGCTGGAATTCGCGCGCGTACGGCGCCGGCCCGGCGCGACCGCTGCGATCCCAGTCGCGCAGGTTGTGCGTCAGATGGCCCGAGCCGATGATCAGCACGTCCTCATCCGGCAATTTTCTCAATGCACGTCCTACTGCAAGATGATGCCCCGGCCCGAGTGCCGGCTGCACTGAAAGCTGCACTACCGGCACGTCCGCTTGCGGATACATATAGAGCAGGGGCGACCAGGCGCCGTGATCGAGGCCGCGGGAGCCGTCGATGGCCGCGGTGAAGCCTTCGTTTCGAAGTAGGGATTGCGCTCGTTGCGCGAGGGACGGTGAACCATCTGCGGGGTACTTCAAGCGGTAGAGCGGCTCGGGGAAGCCGGAGAAGTCGTGAATGGTTTCCGGCCTGGCGCTGCCGGTGAGCGTCGGCGCATTGGTCTCCCAATGCGCCGAGGCGATCAGGATGGCGCGCGGCTTTGGCAGGCGACGGCCGAGCGCTTTCCAGGCCTCGCCGGCCGCGCCCGGCTCGAGGGCGTGCATCGGCGAGCCGTGGGAGATGAATACGCTCGGCAGCGGTTTCATGAACTCAGAGAGCTTTCACTCAACCGCGGCCGGAACGCGTCCCATGCGGCCGGTCTGCAGGTTGGCGGGTTTCCTGCTGCGTGTTCATGACGAAGGGGCCGTAGCCGGCGATCGGCTCGTCGATCGGCTCGCCGCTCATGGCGAACAGCCGCGCATCGGTCTCGGCCTCGATCTCGACCTCGTCGCTGGCGCGCTCGAACACCACCAGCTCCTCGCGGCCGGCGGCCTCGGAAGCGTTGACCTTTATGCTGCCATCAAGTACGAAAAGGGCGGCAGACCAGCCCTCGCCAAGCCGCAGGCGCGCGCTCTTGCCGGCACGCAGCTTCAGATCGAACAGCTTGATCGGCGTGCTGGTGCGCGCCGGGCCTTTCGTGCCTTCATGCTCGCCCGCGAGTACGCGCACCGAGCCCGAATCGGCGGGAAGACCAGCCGTCGGAAAATCGGACGCGACCAGCCCCTGATAACGTGGCGCGGTCATTTTCAGCTTGGCCGGCAGGTTGACCCACAGTTGCAGCACCTCGAAACGGCCGCCGCGGCGGGTGAACCCCGGCGAGTGGAATTCCTTGTGCAGCACGCCCGAACCTGCAGTCATCCACTGCACGTCGCCGGGACCAATGCTGCCCTGGTTTCCGGCGGTATCGGCGTGATCGACCTCGCCGTCGTAGACGACGGTCACCGTCTCGAAGCCGCGGTGCGGATGCCAGTCGACGCCGCGCGGCGCGGCGGACGGCTCGAACTCGACCGGGCCGGCGTGATCGAGCAGCAGAAAAGGCGTCAGCTCGGGGCCGAGGTCGCTGTAATGGAAAACCGTGCGCACCGGGAAACCGTCGCCGACCCAGTGCGGCTCGCCTGCTTTGTGGATGCTCCGAATCGTTTTCATGCCACTGAATATGGGTATGCAGTCGCCAGGTATAAAGGGCTAGGGATTAATTGTCCCTGCCAATGGGATATGTTTGCGCAAATGGACCGACTCCCGGCAATCCGAGTCTTCGCGCAACTCGTTGAATCCTTTCTGGTTGCGTTTGCGACCCTGGCGGCCACCGCCTGCCTCGGCGCCGATCCCGACAATCCGGCGCAATGGGTCGTCGCCACGGACGACGCCAGCGTCATCGCCGGCGAGCGCTTCGAGCTCCTGATAGTGAGCCTCGCCGGCGAGCCGCTGCCCGAGGAAATCGACGTGCGCATGAGAGTCGCGGCCGAAGAGCGCGTTGTCACGCTTGCCGCGGCCGGCCCGGCGGAAGGCACCCGGCGCAGCTACGCCGGGACCATGCCCGCCGGCGTATCGGGGCCGGTCGCAGTCGACTTGCCGGGGCGCGCCTCGAGCGTGCTCGTCCTCATGGTGGCGGCGACGCGCGCCGATCCGGTTCAGGCCTTCGTCTCGCGGCGCGCGCGCCCCGGCGTCGGCGAGCCGCCGCTGTCGGAAAACGACCCGATGTACTTCGTGGTCGGCGGGCGCGGCGGCTACTCGGCACGCTTCCAGTTGTCGTTCAAGTATCGCCTGTTCGACCAGAGTGCGGGCTTCGGGCAGGACCAGCCGTGGCTTTCCGGCTTCTACTTCGGCTACACCCAGAACTCTCTCTGGGACCTGTCGGAGGAGTCCAAGCCGTTTCGCGATACCAGCTACCGGCCGTCGCTGTACTGGCGATGGGAGCGGACCGACGACCGGACCTGGATCGACGGCGTCAGGGCGGGTGTCGAGCACGAATCGAACGGCGGCGGCGTCGACCGCTCGCGCTCGATCGATATTGCGTTCTTGCGCACCGACTGGCGCTGGCGCTACGCCAACGACTCGCGCTTCGAGCTCACGCCGAAGGTGTATGGCTACCTCGACAAGAGCGACAACCCGGATATCGGCCGCTACCGTGGCAACGTCGACTGGCGCGCGCGCTATGACTCGGGGGACAACTGGATCGCGACCACGGTCGCGCGGGTGGGAACCGCGGGGCACGGCAGCCTGCTGCTCGACGTATCGCGGCGCATCCGCGATCTGAGGTTCGGGCCGGTCGGCGGCTACTTGCACTTCCAGTACTTCAACGGCTACGGCGAGGATATCCTGGACTACAACGCGCGGCGTACGTGGCAGTTCCGCATCGGGTTCGCCATAGTCCCCTAGTTTTTTCTAGGTATCTTCTGTCTTGGGTGGGCGCCAGGTGTAGGGAACGGGCCCCGGCGCGCGCAGCACCCGCAGCATGCGCAGGGCGCCCTCCTTGCGTCCTTCGCCGCCGCGGTAGTAGCCGGGCACCAGCACCGTTTCGTAGAAGCCCATCGCGCGATAGAAGCGGCGCGCGGCGTCGTTTCCGGAGCGCAGCTCGAGATGGATGCTCGCCATTCCGGCGGTGCGCGCCGACTGCAGCAGCCATTCGAGCAGCCGCTGGCCGATGCCGAGCCGGCGCTGCGCGGGCCGCACCGCGAGCAGCACGAGGTGGGCGCGCTCGTCGCCGAGCTCCATGATCGCGAAGCCGATAATCGCGCCGCGCCCGCTGTCGCTCTTGCCGCTCTCGCAGGCCACCACGGCAAGCGTCTCCCGGTCGCGGATCGTGCGCAGCACGCGCGCCGCATCGTATTTCCAGCCCAGGCCGGACTCGATGAAGTCGCGCGACATCGTGGCGATGGCCTGGGCGTCGCGCGGCTCGGCGAGCCGGATGGCGATGGCGCGGGGCGTCATGGGACGACACATGGTGTCATGGGTAGAGATTGTGCCATGACCCGCGCGCCGCTACGCGCCCCCGGACTACGCCTGCACCGCAACAATGGCTTACACTCCGTCAACTCGGGGAGGCTCAACGTGGAAGATCTGACGGAGCAGATCAAGAGCGTTTCGGACGAAGGCACCGTCGGCCGGCTGATCGAGCCGGCGATCGCGGCGTTCCCGCCCGGCCAGACCATAGGTCAGACGGTGGAGGCGCTGCGCGAGATGGTGAAGACGGCGTTCATCACCTATATCTACGTGGTCGACCCGGCCGAGCGCCTGCTCGGCATCGTCACGATGCGCGACCTGCTGTTCGGCGACCACCACAAGACCCTCGGCGAGGTCATGCTGCGCGACGTTTTCGCGCTCAAGGCGTCGAGCCTGCTGGAAGACGCGATGCGCAGGGTGCTGGACAAGCACTATCCGGCGTATCCGGTGGTCGACGACGAAGGCAGGCTGCGGGGCCTGGTGCGCGGCCAGACCATGTTCGAGGCGCGCGCGATAGACCTCTCGGCGCAGCCCGGCAGCATGGTCGGTGTCGAGAAAGAGGAGCGCCTCGCCACATCGTTCTGGCGCAGCCTGAAGATGCGCCACCCCTGGCTGCAGCTCAATCTGCTCACCGCTTTCCTCGCCGCCGCGGTCGTCGGCGCTTTCCAGGGCACGCTCGATCGCCTGGTGATCCTGGCGCTGTTCCTGCCGGTGCTCGCCGGTCAGTCGGGCAACACCGGCTGCCAGGCGCTCGCGGTGACGCTGCGCGGCATCACGCTGGGCGAGCTCAAGCCCGGCTCCGAGCGCAGGCTGGTGACCAAGGAAGCCGGCCTCGGCCTGCTGAACGGCGTCGGCGTCGGATTGTTCGCGGGCCTGGGCATGTACGTCACCGCCGTCGGCCAGCAGAACTCGCATCCGGCCCTCCTGGCGTTCGTCGTGTTCCTCGCGATGGTGCTTGCCTGCATCGCGAGCGGCTTGGCGGGCGCGGTCATTCCGATCGCGCTCAAGCGCCTCGGCCTGGACCCGGCGACGGCCTCGGCCATTTTTCTCACCACCGCGACCGACGTGGTGAGCATGGGGATGCTGCTGGGCCTGGCGACGATCTTGATTCGGTAATTCAGAAGAGAGTATTCTGCAGACAGGAGGAGCTCCGCCATGCAAGTCAAGGAGATTCTGCGTGTCAAGGGCAATCGACTGCTCAGCATCGAGCCCTCGGGCCGCGCGGTCGACGCGGTCACGACCATGGCGAAGGAGAACCTCGGCTCGCTGGTGGTGCTGGAGCAGGGGCGCATGGTCGGCATGCTGACCTTCCACGAGCTGCTACGGGCGCTCGCCAAGCGCGCCGGCTCGCTCGGCGACCTCAAGGTGAGCGACATCATGCAGCGCGACCCGGTGACCGCGGAGCCCGAGATGGAAGTCAACGACCTGCGCCGAACCATGCTGGAGAGCGGCGCGCGCTATCTGCCGGTCGTGCAGGACGGCAAGCTGCTGGGCGTGATCTCGTTCCGCGACGTCGCCAAAGCCGTGCTCGAGGAGCAGGATTTCGAGAACAAGATGTTGAAGGGCTACATCAAGAATTGGCCCGCCTAAGCGTTTTCTGAAAAGGCGCAGTCTTCTTCTCGGCGCGGGCGCCGCTCTCGCCGGCATCGGTTCGTTCGCGGCATGGCGCCTGTGGCCGGAGCAGGGGCTGTGGAACCCGTGCCTCGCCACGCTGCCGCGCCGGCTCGCGAAGCACGAGCTGGTGGAGCGCGCCTGGGAGGGCCTTGACCCGGCGCTGGTCTGGGACTGCCACGCGCACCTCGTCGGCACCGGCGACTCGGGCAGCGGCATCGTGCTGAATCCGGACATGGACAGCATGCTCAACCCGGGGCAGTACGCGCGGCGCCTGTTTTTCCTCAACGCCGGCTGCGCGCACGATGCACCGGGCAGCGTCGATCGCTCGTATGTCGAGCGCATGCACAATCTCCTCGACGGCATGCGGCCCGGGGTGAAGCTGCTGCTCTACGCCTTCGACCGCGCGCACCACGAGAACGGCGAGCCGGACCCGGAGCACAGCGCGTTCTATGTTCCCGACGCATACGCGCGCGATATCGCGAAGAAGCATCCGCAATATTTCGAATGGGTCGCTTCGATTCATCCCTACAGAAAAGATTCTTTGGAGAAGCTTCAACAGGCAAAAAAAGAAGGGGCGCGGGCCGTCAAATGGCTGCCGTCGAGCATGGGAATCGATCCGGCGTCGCCGCGCTGCGATGCCTTCTTCGGTGAGCTGAAAAAGCTCAATCTCCCCCTGATCAGCCACGCCGGGCTGGAGCGCGCGGTGATTGGCCGCGAGTTGCAGGAATACGGCAACCCGCTGCGCATGCGGCGCGCGCTCGACGCCGGCGTACGGGTGGTAGTTGCGCATTGCGCCTCGATGGGGCAGGACCGGGATATCGACGCCGGGCCGAACGGGCCGAGCGTGGACAGCTTTTCGCTTTTTGCCAGATTGATGAGTGAAAGGATGTACGAAAAAAATCTCTACGGAGACATCTCGGCGATGACGCAGGTCAACCGCGCCGGCCCGTCGCTCGTCCAGGTGATCGAGCGCAGCGAGTGGCATCCGCGGCTGCTGAACGGCTCCGACTATCCGCTGCCCGGCGTGATGCCGGTGTTTTCGGTGGATTACCTGGTCTCGCTGAAGCTCATCGAGGAATCGGCGGGCCAAGTTTTCAAGGAGGTGAGGCTCCACAATCCCCTGCTGTTCGACTTCATCCTCAAGCGGCATCTGCGCTCGAACGGAAAATCCTTCGCGAAAAGCGTATTTGAGACGCGGCGGTTTTTCGAAGGCGGCGTGTAAAATTGCAGCCTTATGTCGGGAAACACTTTCGGCGTTCTTTACTGCGTGACCTCGTTCGGCGAGTCGCACGGCCCGGCGTACGGCGGCGTGGTCGACGGCTGCCCTCCGGGTCTGGAACTTTCCAACCAGGACATACAAAAAGAGCTCGATCGCAGAAAGCCCGGGAGCTCGCGCCACGTCACCCAGCGGCGCGAATCCGACACGGTCGAGATCCTGTCGGGCGTGTACGAAGGCCGCACCACCGGCACGGCGATCGGTTTCCTGGTCCGCAATGAAGACCAGCGCCCGAAGGACTATTCGTCGATCGCGGAGAAGTTCCGCCCCGGCCACGCCGACTACACTTACTGGCAGAAATACGGCATGCGCGATCCGCGCGGCGGCGGCCGCGCCTCGGCGCGCGAGACGGTGGTCCGCGTGGCAGCCGGCGCGATCGCGAAGAAGTGGCTCAGCCAGCGCTACGGCGTTCTCGTCCGTGGATACCTTGCACAGATCGGTTCCATAGAAGTTCCTTTTGAATCGTGGGAGGCGGTGGGCGCGAATCCCTTCTTCGCGGCGAGCAGCAAGATCGTGAAAAAACTGGAAGACTTCGTGGATCAGCTGCGCGAGAGCGGAGATTCCTGCGGCGCGCGCATCAACGTCGTCGCCGGGGGCGTGCCGGTCGGCTGGGGCGAGCCGGTCTATGGGCGCCTGGACGCCGATATAGCCGGGGCGATGATGTCGATCAATGCAGTCAAAGGCGTTGAGATCGGAGCCGGATTCGATGCCATTGCGCAGAAGGGAAGCGAGCACGGCGACGAGATGACGCCGCAGGGCTTCGTCTCGAACAACAACGGCGGCGTGCTCGGCGGCATCTCGACCGGGCAGGACATCACAGTCTCGCTCGCGCTCAAGCCGACTTCGAGTATCCGCCTGCCGCGCCGCACGATCGACACTCGGGGTGCGGCGACCACTGTGGAAACTACCGGTCGCCATGATCCGTGCGTGGGTATCCGCGCGACGCCGATCGCCGAGGCGATGCTCGCCTGCGTCCTGATGGATCACGCGCTGCGTCATCGCGCGCAATGCGGTGACGTAATACCACCCACGAAGCTAGAAAAGCCCAAGAAAATCAATTAAAGTATGTCTGCAAAGCTCGCTACAAAACTCCAAAGAGAGAACAACATGAGCAACAAAGGGCAGTTGCTACAAGACCCATTTTTGAACACGCTTCGCAAGGAGCACGTCCCGGTCTCGATCTACCTCGTCAACGGCATCAAGCTGCAGGGCCAGATCGAGTCTTTCGACCAGTACGT
>WNFI01003826.1_pt1 | contig 13903 bp, 11 predicted proteins | sample 5400471 | NCBI WGS metagenome assembly WNFI01 (sample SAMN13153348, study PRJNA577476) | soil metagenome | isolation source: 100 cm saprolite on Douglas fir-dominated hillslope | place: USA:California | collected 2013-09-17 | reverse complement strand
ACCCATCCCGCAGATCCTCATGGCTTCTCTTCGAGACAGAAGTCGGTCATCAGTCACGTGAGAATCCTTTGCTAATCTGTGATTTGAAGTGTTGCTTCGGAGCCACGGCTCGAGTCTGGGCTTATCCACAAAGTGACTCGGGCAGGTTCAACGCTGAATTTGTTCTGATCGTTCCAGAAAGCGAAAGCTTCAGCTCCTAGCGCGAACGTTACCTTTTTCGTCTCACCGGGAGCAAAACCAACCCTCTGAAACCCGCTCAGCGCCCGAACCGGTTGGGCAACGCTTGTTCCGCGCAGCTGCACATAGAGCTGAACAGTTTCGTCTCCCGGTCGTGTTCCTGTGTTTGTGATTTCAGCGCTCACGACTATAGCTGCGCTCGCAGTACGCTCGCCACCGTGAAGATTATGATTCAGGGACTTCGCGCTAAGTTGTGTTTTGTCAATCTGGAGATTTCCGTAACGGAATTCTGTATAAGAGAGCCCATAACCGAATGGGAACTGCGGACTGTTCTGTTCGTCGATGTACCGTGAAATGTATTTCTCTTCAGTATTTTTTGGCGGACGAGTCAGGTCAATGTTGACTGCGGGACGCCCCGTATTCAGCGCATCGTAATACAAAGGTTCCTGGCCGACGCTCCTGGGCCAGCTCACCACTAATTTCCCGCTCGGGTTTGCTTCGCCAAAAACAGTGCGCACCAACGCAGGGCCGGCTTGCACTCCGGGGAACCACGCAGCCAGCACTGCCGGCACATGCTCGAGGGCCCACGGAAGCGTTAGCGGACGCCCACTGAAAAGTATCAACGCGACCGGCTTTCCACTTGCCACGATTTTTTCAAGTAGCTGCTCCTGGCGTCCTGGGAGCCCGAGATGCGCCCGCGACGCGGCCTCACCTGTCAACTCGTTGAGTGAGAGCCGTTCGCAGCGTGATAACGTCTTCGGGCCGGCCTTGTCCGGCCCAGGAACCCAGCATGTCTTTAGAATCATCCGCCAGGGGCCCTACCAGCGCGATCACTCCGGACTCCGCTGAGAGCGGCAAAACTGGAGCTCCAGCCGAGAAACCCGCGTTCTTAAGCAGCACGAACGAGCGCTCAGCAGCGGTGCGTGCCAGGGAAAGGCTTTCCGGCTGAAGCATCGCACCCGCTTCTCGTGTCTCGTCGGCATAGGGGTGCTCAAAGAGGCCCAGGGCGAACTTTATCCGCAGCACATGCCGAACAGCCTCGTCGACAGCTGCCTCTGGCACTTCTCCAGAACGCACGAGGTGCTCCAGATTTTCGTGGTACAGACTGCTGACCATGTCCATGTCCACGCCTGCCAGAAAAGCCTTGCGCGCTGCTGCCGCGCCATCATTTGCGATTCCATGTGCGACGAGTTCGGCGACAGATGTGAAATCGCTATCCACGATCCCTGCGAATCCCCATTCCCTTCTCAGGATCTGCTTCAATGTGAAGGGATTCGCGGAAGCGGGCACGCCATTCAGCGAATTGAAAGAACTCATAAGAGTGGCGGCGCCGGCATCGATTGCGGCATGAAAAGGCGGCAAGTAAAACTGCCGCAGAGTATGTTCGGAAATTTCCACGGAATTGTAGTCACGGCCGCCTTCCGCAGCGCCGTAGCCAACGAAGTGTTTCGGGCAGGCTGCGATGCTGTCGGGAGCATCCAGGCGCTCACCCTGGTAGCCCCGTACATAAGCACGAGCCAGCGCTGCACCAAGATAAGGATCTTCACCGGACCCTTCCGCCATTCTTCCCCAGCGCGCATCCCTGGCAATATCCACCATCGGAGAAAAAGTCCAGCGGACGCCGCTCGCAGAAGTTTCACGCGCAGCTACTCGCGCCGTTCGTGCTACGAGATCCGGATCCCACGCAGAGGCCAGGCCTAGCGGAATCGGAAATTCCGTGCGAAATCCGTGAATGACGTCCAAGCCAAACAGCAAAGGGATGTGCAGGCGGGACTGCTCCATTGCGACGCGCTGGTACTCATTTACCTGACGGGCGGTCGTAATGTTAAATAGAGCTCCAACCTCACCTTTGCGGATCATGTCCTCATAATCCGTACGGCCTGTGCCTGGCCCTGTTGGCTGTCCTGCCGAATATTGGACGAGTTGGCCAACTTTCTCCTCGAGCTTCATCTTTTGCAGCAGTGCTTCAACTTTCTTCTCGGAGGCTGCATTGCTCAAACTCGAACGAACTGCTACCGGACTGGATATTGAGGTGGAGAACTTGGTTTACGGTAGAATACTAAACCGATTTACATGGCATTTCAAGGAATTGCAATACGGGCCTCCTAGCACTCAGGGACATCAAGGAGCTTGTCCAGATTCGGCCCATTATGCGAGACTAGCTGGCAAGTCACCCTATGCTGCGTGCGAAATCCACCCTGGCCCCTAAAGCGCGAAAACCTGCGAGGGAAAGCGTCAGTTTGAAGTCGCTCGCAGAGCATCTGGGACTCTCGAAGACGGCAGTGTCTTTCGTCATTAACCGCTCTCCCGCGGCGAAATCGATCCCTCATAGCACACAGGAATTGATCCGTAAGGCTGCCAGGGAATTGAATTACAGGCCCAATCATCTAGCCCGGTCTCTTAGGCAACAGCGAAGTTACACCATCGGCGTGCTTGTGCCGGAAATCAGCGAAGGATACGCAGCGCTGGTCATGTCTGGCATTGAAGATCATCTGCTGGAGGAGGGTTATTTCTATTTCGTGGTCAGCCACCGCCATCGAGATGAGCTCATTGAAGAGTATCCGCTGCTCTTGCAGCAACGCGCAGTGGAAGGTTTGATCGCCGTGGATACGGCTCTCTCCGAGGGTGTGCAGGTCCCTCTGGTGGCGGTCTCCGGCCACCGGGATGTACCCGGCGTAACAAACATCGTTCTGAACCACGCCCGCGCGGCGACGCTCGCTATGGAACACCTCACGAAGCTGGGGCACCGGCAGATGGCCTTCATCAAGGGGCAGGAATTCAGCTCCGACACCGCTGTGCGTTGGGAATCAGTACACGCTGCCGCCGCAGAACTCGGAATCGAAATCAAAGATCGGTTAGTGGGCCAGCTTGAGGGCGAATCTTCCTCGCCCGAGCTCGGATACCTGGTCACTCGCAAACTCCTCGCCTCGGGCGATCGATTCACGGCTCTCTTTGCATTCAACGATATCTCGGCGATCGGGGCCATCCAAGCTTTACGTGAGGCAGGCCGACGCATACCGGAGGATGTTTCCGTCGTCGGCTTCGATGATATTCAAAGCGCTGCGTTTCAAAACCCCGGCCTTACAACCGTCAAGCAACCTCTGCGCCAGATGGGCGTCCTAGCCGCTGAGACCGTATTGCAGCGCATCAACGCTCCGCTAAAGGTACCCTACCCCAAAGAAATCGTTGTCGAACCTGACTTGATTGTTCGGGGGAGCACCGGGCCCGCTCGGCGGGGCGATCTGGAAATGTAACGTGAATCGGGTGGAGACTGTTGGCCGAGGTCCATGGCAAAGACTATGGCGAATCTCCCCAAGCTCGTCAGCCCCCTTCTGCAGGTTCAGGATCTTCACGTCACCTACCTTTCGCGGACTGGGCAAAAATCACCTGCTCTCGCAGGGTTGAGTTTTGAAGTACGGCCCGGGGAGACTCTCGGTGTTCTCGGCGAGTCAGGTTCCGGGAAGAGCACCCTCGCGGCGGCGCTGCTGCGACTCCTTCCCGCAAATGGGGAAATTGAAAAGGGTGTCGTCCTATTCGAAGGACAGGATCTCCTTCAAGCAGAACCTGGAACCCTCCAACGCATTCGCGGCGCGCGCATTGCCGTTATTTTTCAAGAGCCGTCACTTGCGCTGCATCCGATGATCCGCATTGGTGAGCAGATTAAGGATGTCATAGCCGCGCACGAATCGTCGAGCCGGGGCGTCATCCGGCAGAAGACACTGCAACTCCTCGCGGAGGTTTTCCCCGCAGATGCGGCGCGAATAGCGGACTCCTATCCCCATCAATTGAGCGGCGGCCAGCGGCAGCGGGTGCTGATTGCTCAGGCGATTGCGTGCGGCCCTTCTTTGGTCGTCGCGGATGAACCGACTGCTTCTCTCGACCCTTCAACGCAGCAGGAAATTCTCTCGCTCTTTCGAAAGCTCCGGGAAAAGCTCGGTTTGTCCCTGATTCTGATTACTCACAACCCAGCCCTGCTGGCAGGCTTCGCCGACCGCGTCCTGGTGATGTACGCAGGGAAAGCCGCGGAAATCGGTCCGGCTGAGAGAGTCCTCGGGTCTCCTCAGCACCCATATACGCGTGCTTTATTGCAGAGCATGCCAAGCGAAATGGAAGGGCATGCGAACCAACGCAAGTCCAAGCTGGCAGTTATACCGGGAGAGGCTCCTAATCTTGAAATGCTCGAAAATGGTTGTCGATTCGAAGCAAGATGTGCGGATCGGATGGAACTGTGTACCAAGCGCGAACCCGCGGTTGTGAATGTCAGCGAATCGCATACCGTTTCGTGTTTCAAGTACGGAGAATGAATGGGATTGAGCCACGACAATGCGGAGCGGCTTCTGATCGTCGAAAATCTCGAGAAGATTTATGCGAGCCGGGGTGTGCTCGGAACCAAAAAAGAAGTAATCGCCTTGCAGGGAGTTTCGTTCTCGATTCGGCCGGAATCGACGCTGGCTCTGGTAGGCGAATCGGGTTCCGGGAAAAGCACGCTGGCTTTCTGCCTCGCGTGCCTGGAGCGGCCAACGTCAGGGAGAATCATCTTTCAGGGAAACGAAATCACCGAGCTCGATGAAAAACAACAACGTGCGGTGCGTCCGCAGATTCAGCTCGTGTTTCAAGATCCAGCACGATCGCTGAATCCGCGATTCTCTGCTCTAGAGCTTGTCAGCGAGCCGCTACTAGTGCAGGGTCGTGTGAACAGACGGGAAAAAGAAGACCGGGCGCGCGCGCTTCTTGCCCAGGTGGGCCTGCCACAAGAAAAAGCTTTGCAGAGGGCGGAGGAATTCAGCGGCGGGCAGCGGCAAAGACTGGCGATCGCGCGGGCTCTGGCGCTGGGGCCGAAGCTACTGATTCTGGATGAAGCACTTTCCGCGCTCGATTGTTCGGTGCAGGCACAAATCGCCAACCTGCTGCTTGAATTGCAGTCTTCGCTGAGTTTGACGTATCTCTTCATCACGCACGATTTCGCTATGGCGGGGCATCTGGCCGACGAAATCGCCGTGATGGAACGGGGAAAGGTCGCGGAACTGGGCGCCGCGGATAAAGTCTTGCGCGAACCTGAGCATGCGATCACGCGACGCTTGATTGCCGCTACTCCGAGACTGGGCGCCGCGGCACACGCGCCGCAGGTGGTATGATGCGTTACTTTTTGCACCGATTGCTGCAGGCAGCGTTTCTCCTGATCGGTGTCTCGATCCTTACATTTCTGTTTTCCGCGCTTGCACCCGGAAATTATTTCGACGAGATGCGCTTGAATCCGCAGATTTCTCCTGAAACAGTCGCCGCTCTGCGCGTGCAGTATCAGCTTGACCGGCCCCTGCCCGTGCGTTACGTGCGATGGGTGAATTCTCTCGCACGCGGGGAGATGGGATACTCTTTTGCCTACAACAGTCCAGTTGCCCCGCTGCTGTGGGTGCGCGCCCGAAACACCTTGCTGCTCACCGTAGTCGCTACCCTGGTCGCCTGGGCACTGGCTCTTCCTTTGGGAATCTGGAGCGCCACAACTCTCGGGCACTTGCCAGATCGCGCTCTTTCCGGAGTGACTGCGGCGCTTTTGGTTATTCCGGATCTCGTGCTTGCACTTGGTTTGCTCATTTTCGCTGTACGCACTGGATGGTTTCCTACGGGAGGAATGGTCTCCGTCGGTCATGAAAACCTCGCCCCGCTCCAAAGACTCCGCGACATCGTCTCGCATATGGCGCTACCGGTGATTGCTCTGGTGCTTTCTGCATTTCCGATTCTCGTCCGGCACGTTCGCGCCGCCTTTGCGGATGTGCTCTCAACGCCATTCCTCCGCTCGGCCGCAAGTCACGGCATTCCGCGACGCACCCTTCTCTACCGATACGCGCTACGGGCTGCCGCGAATCCACTTATTTCACTCTTTGGATTGAGCATGGGGGCTCTCCTGAGCGGGTCGCTGATCATCGAAGTCGTGATGAGCTGGCCGGGACTTGGACCGCTGCTGCTTGAGGCCATCCTCGCGCGCGATTTGTACGTCGTGATAGGTGGAGTGCTGTGTTCAACGATTTTTCTGGTTGTCGGAAATCTTCTGGCGGACGTGTTGTTGTACTTGGCCGATCCGAGAGTCCGTACAGAGGTGGCAACGGGATGATCCAGCGCCGCAGCTGGAAGCGATGGCTCCTCGCCCTTGCCGTTCTCCACGGAATCGTTGCGTTTGCGGGATTCTTTGCGCCCTACGACCCCACCGAGCAGGATCGCGAGCGCCCCTATCTGCCGCCCATGAGAATTCATCTGCTGGATGCGCAAGGGCACTTTCACCTGCGCCCTTTTTTCTACGCCGAACACCTGCGCGGCGGATCCTTTGATCAATTCGAAGAGAGCACCGATCAGGCCATCCCTTTACAATTCTTAGTGAGCGCTGCGCGCTACCGTCTTCTTGGCCTTCTGCCCTCTCGCATGCACCTCTTTGGTGCACGAGCGAATCGAATCTATCTGCTGGGCAGTGATGGCTACGGCCGCGACCAATTCTCGCGAATTCTCTATGGCGGACAAATCTCTTTGCTCGCTGGGTTGTTGGGGGCGGGGCTCACTTTGTTCTTCGGCACGCTCATCGGCGCGACAGCGGGTTACTACGGTGGCTGGAGAGACGGATTATTGATGCGTGTGGCCGAGCTGTTTGTCGCGCTGCCCTGGTTGTACTTGCTGTTCGCGCTCCGGGCCTTCCTGCCGCTGGCGGTCAGCCCGGTACAGGCGTTTTTCCTGATTATCACCGTTATCGGAGCGGTGGGTTGGGCGCGACCTGCCCGTCTTGTGCGCGGAGTGGTTCTGAGCGCAAAAGAGCGCGATTTTGTCCGTGCCGCGCGAGGATTCGGCGCAACCGACCGGTACCTTCTTCGCCGTCATATTTTGCCGGAAGCTTCGAGCGTAATTTTGACGCAAGCGGCAATCCTCGTGCCACAATTCGTGCTCGCGGAGATGACGCTTTCCTTTCTGGGCCTGGGTGTGCCGGAGCCCGTGCCGAGTTGGGGCAGCCTGCTCGCAAGTCTTCAGCAATACAGTGTCTTGGTTTCGTCCTGGTGGATGTACGCGCCCGCATTGGCAATTGTGCCGTTCTTTCTAGTATACCTAGGACTTGCGAGTGCATTGCAGCAGGATGGCGGCACAGGGAAGATAGAGAAGACGTTGGGCGGGACCTGATGGTGAGAATGGCGAGACTTTCCATCCTCGGCAGATTGCTCGGCTGCGGCCTGCTCCTGGCCAGCGGCACCGTTCTTTCGAGGCCCGCTAGCGGAACTCCCCAGCAGCAAAATCCATCCGAAGAGCTGCTCACTCTTCCGGGGGAACTCGGGAATCGTGGCGGGCGACTCGTGGTTTCTCTGCGCGCTGAGCCGAAAACGCTGAACCCTCTAACTGCCGCTGATGGGCCTTCCCGCGAAGTGATTCTTGGCGCGATGCAAGCGGACCTGGTTCACATCAATCGAGCGACGCAGCTCACGGAACCGGCTCTGGCAAAGTCGTGGAAGATTTCCCCGGACGGGCTGGAATACACCGTCATTTTGCGAAAAGGATTGCGCTTCTCAGACGGGCAGCCGCTTGACGCGGACGACGTGCTGTTCACGTTTCGCGTTTACCTCGACGAGAACCTCCACGCTCCGCAGCGCGATTTGCTGATCGTCGGCGGAAAACCGATTACGGTTCGCAAAGTGGACGCGTGGACACTTGTATTTCAATTTGCGAAGACCTACGGGGTGGGAGAAAGGCTGTTCGATGGGTTTGCGATTTTGCCACGGCACTTGCTCGAGAAACCTTATGCCGAAGGCAAACTTGGGCAAAGCTGGACGCTCTCCGCGGCGGCGAGCCAGTGGGCCGGACTGGGCCCCTTTCGTTTGAAAGAGTATGTACCTGGACAGAGATTGGTTTTGGAGCGCAATCCTTATTACTGGAAAGCGGATACCAAGGGAAATCGACTGCCGTACCTGGACGAAATGGTATTCCTTTTTGTGCCCAGCGCGGACGCACAGGTGTTGAAGTTTCAATCCGGGGAAACGGACATCATCAACCGCCTCAGCGCCGACAACTTCTCGGCGTTATCGAAGCAGCAGCGCGGGTACGCCATGATTGATGCGGGACCTGGACTCGAATATAACTTCCTGTTTTTCAATCTGAATGAACTGGGAGAAAAAACCTCGCCGGCGATGATCCGCAAAGAGAAATGGTTCCGCGAGGTGAAATTCCGCCAGGCGGTGTCCGCCGCTATCGATCGCAATGCGATCGTACGACTGGTATATCAAGGGCGCGGGGCGGAGCTATGGGGGCCCGTCACTCCTGGAAATCGCCGCTGGGTGAATGCGTCGATTCCCCGCCCTTCGCGCTCGCTCGAGCGGGCGCGCTCGCTCCTGAGGGAGGCAGGATTCTCTTTGACGAACGGGCCCAACGGAGAATCCGTGCTCCAGGATTCAGATGGAAAACCTGTCGAATTCTCCGTCGTCACGAGTTCGTCAAACGCCGACCGCACGAAAATGGCTACACTGATTCAAGACGATTTGAAACAGCTAGGGATGCACGCCCAGGTGGTACCGCTCGAATTTCGATCCTTGCTTGACCGCGTGACGCAAACAAAGGAATACGACGCTTGCATCCTCGCTATCGCAAGCTTCGACGCCGACCCGAATTCCGATATCAACGTGTGGCTTTCGAGCGGGGGAATGCACTTCTGGAATCCTTCGCAGACGCGTCCCGTCACGGCCTGGGAGACGGAGATCGACAGCCTGATGGAGCGACAGCTGACGGCACCGAGTTACGACCAACGGAAAAAGCTTTATGATCGTGTGCAAGAGATCCTCGCCGAAAATCAGCCTATGATTTTTCTGGCCAGCCCGGACATTCTAACGGGGGCAAAGAATTCCATTGGCAATTTCCGTCCCGCGGTTCTCGAACCCTACGTCCTATGGAATGTGGAACAGCTGTACTTCAAGAATAGTTCTGAGAACCCCGGCAGATGAGCCCCGCGCTGATCAAGTCTGAAAGGAAGCCGCGGAGTGTTTGGGATGACACGCGGCTGGTCAAGGAGTGCCTCGCGGGCAACGAAGAAGCCTGGTCACAGCTGATTGACAAGTATAAAGCGCTCATCTATTCGATCCCCATCAAGTACAACTTGCCCTCACACGAAGCGGCCGACGTATTTCAGTCGACGTGTATGGAACTGTTAACTCGGCTGCCGGAATGCCGGACTTGCCGGATCCGGAAACACCGGCGATCGCGGACACTTTGGTGCAACAGACACAGGAAGAGCAGATGCTGCGCGAAGCGATGGGCAGTCTTAGCCCGCAATGCCGTAGGCTCGTGGAGCTGCTTTTTTTTGAAACGCCGCCGCGGCCCTACGCTGAAGTTGCTGCCGAACTCGGCTTGGCACTCGGTTCCATCGGGTTTACGCGCCAAAAGTGCATCGAGCGATTGCGGCGGAATTTGGACGAACTGGGATTCCACTGATGCCCGCGACCCACAAAAAGGCCCCGCCCGAAGATCTTTTTTCCCAGCTTGGGCAAATTGAGATCGAGCCTGCCCGCCGCAAGTTCCTGTCGCGCCACAAATCACTGGTGCGGCCCGAGGTGGTCAGCCAGCTCTCCACTTTGGTGCTCGAGAAAATCCGCGTGAATACGCGCGAGGCATTGCACCTGGCGGATGCAGCCCTGCTGATCGCGCGAAAATTGCGGCGAAAAAAAAGTCTCGCCGAAGGGTTGCGCACCAAGGCGAATGCTCTCTACGCTTCCGGTCAAAACCGTGCCGCGGTCGAGCATCACGAACAAGCCACAAAAATCTATGAAACATTGGGAGATCAGAAGGAAGCGGCCCGCGCGCTGAACGGCTCGATCCAACCGCTGATTCTCCTCGGCGAATACGACCGCGCCTTCGCGGCCTCCGAACGCGCGCGTGAAATCTTCACGAGATTCGGAGAGACGCGTCGCATTGGCATCCTCGAGAACAATGTAGGCAACATTCTTCATCGCCAGGATCGCTTCGAGGAGGCTATCGCGCATTACGAGAGCGCCTATAAGACTCTCACCGAACATCAGGATTGGGAACGCGTCGCCATCACCCTCCATAACATGGCGATGTGCCTCATCAGCTTGAACGATTTTCCCCGGTCGCTGGACTGCTATCAGAAATCGCGGGATTTGTGCGAGCGGTATGGAATGCCGCTGCTGCGCGATCAGGCCGACTACAACATCGCCTACCTGTATTACTTCCGTGGCGAATATAGCCGCGCGATCGAAATGCTTTTTGCGACGCGGCGCGCCTGCGAGGCAACCGGCGATGCTTATCATTTCGCCCTCTGCCATCTCGACCTTTCGGAGATTTACCTCGAGCTGAACTTGAGCGAAGAAGCGCGCGAGATGGCGCAGGAAGGTTTCCTGCGGTTTGAAAAACTGGGCATGGGTTATGAAGCCGCAAAAACGCTGGCAAACGAGGCGATCGCCTATGGCCAGCAAGGAAAAACAGTTCACGCGCTCGAAAGGTTTGCCAAGGCCCGCGATATGTTCGCGAGAGAAAAAAACCTGGTGTGGCCTTGGCTTTTGGATTTGTATCAGGCGTTGCTGCTCTTCCACGAGGGGCGCTACTTTGAGGCGCGCAGATTGTGTGTTGGCGCAGCCGGATTCTTCGATCAAACGCTGCTCTCCGGAAAAGCCGTGCTCGCACATCTCCTTCTGGCGCGCATCGCCATGCAGGTCGGAGAGCCTGCCGTTGCGGAATCGGAGACGGACGCTGCCCTTGCGAGAATTGAGCGCCTGCAAGTTCCTGTGCTTGCCTACCAGGCTCACTTTCTGCGCGGGCAGCTTGCCCACGGTCGCGGAGACCGCTCTGCGGCTCTCGCGGCGTATGCCGAGGCGCGAAAAGCATTGGAAACTCTGCGTAGCCGGCTACACTCCGAAGAGCTGAAGATCTCTTTCGTGAAAAACCGCCTTCAGGTTTACGAAGCTCTGGTTGATTTGCACTTGACCGGCGAAGCCACCGAAACCGCCGATATGGAAGCTTTTGCATGCATAGAAGCGGCGAAATCCCGCAGCATGTCGGAAATGATTTTTCAGAGCGGCCAGAGCATGCCAATGGGAGATGCCGGTCAAAGCGAGTTGGTGCGCCAAATCCGCAATTTGCGCGAAGAACTAAACTGGTATTACCACCGCATCGAGTTGGAGCAATTGCGCCCGGAAGAAAGCTCTCCCAAACGCCTGCAACAATTGCACGAAAAAGCGGTCTCGCACGAAAACGAGCTTTTGCGATCAGTCCGCGAACTGCCCGCGAGCGAGCGCGAATATCCCACCCTCGAAGCTCCAACGGACTTCTCGCTGGCTCGGCTGCAATCCGCTCTGCCCTCAAACGCAGCACTGGTCGAATATTATTCCACGGGCGATCGGCTCGTAGCCGTGGTGGTCACACGCGAATCGCTGAAAATCACCGCCGTCAGCGTAGTCTCCCGCGTTGTGCACTTTCTTCACTTGCTCCGCTTTCAGCTTTCGAAATTTCGCATGGGCGCTGCTTATACTCACCGTTTTGAGCAGCCCTTGCTCTCGGCGACCAAAGGTCATTTGGAAGCCCTCTACTCGGAACTTATTGCTCCCATCCGCGAACACCTCAACACCAAACATCTGATCTTTGTGCCACACGGCGCCCTGCACTTTCTTCCCTTCCATGCTTTGCGATCGGGAGACGAATACTTGTGCGATGCGCATACAATTTCTTACGCGCCCAGCGCGACCGTCTTTGCCTTGTGCCAGGAGAAAACCGGCAATAACATGCCAAACTCCCTGGTCATGGGGATCCCCGACGAGCGGGCTCCACAGATCCTGAATGAGGTACAATCCGTCGCAACGCTTTTGCCGCATCCCCAGGTCTTCCTCGGCCCACAAGCCACTTCGGAGATCCTTCGCGAGCGCGGCTCGGCAAGCAGCCTCCTTCACATCGCAACACACGGCACCTATCGTCAGGACAACCCAATGTTTTCCGGCATCCGTTTGGGAGATGGCTACTTGAACCTGTACGACCTGTACCAGATTCGCTTGCCTGCCAAACTCGTGACCCTCAGCGGTTGCGCCACAGGCATGAACTTCGTTTCCGCCGGCGACGAACTCCTCGGCTTGCAGCGCGGCCTCTTCTGTGCCGGCGCGACGTCCTTGCTCCTCTCCCTTTGGGATGTCCATGACGAAACCACCTCCGCACTCATGCAAGCTTTCTACAAGAGCTACATTCAAACGGGTGACATGCCGGGCGCCCTGCAATCCGCCATGAAGCAGCTCCGCGAACAGAACCCCCACCCCTACTTCTGGGCGCCCTTCGTACTGGTCGGCAAACTATCTGACAATACAGCAGTTAGCTAAACAGTCTCTCCCTATATCTTTCCCTTCCTCCGGCCCCCTTATTCCACAAGAGCCATACAGGCTCTTATCCGCTGGGGAGCGGAAGTTCAGGGGAAAGGCTGACGGGGGAATGAAATGAAGATGAAGCACTTTATGACTGAGGAGTGGATCGATTTCGTGAACCAGGTGAGTTCTCCAAAGCAGCAGGAAGCGATGAAGAAACACTTGGGTACGGGTTGCAAGCGATGCGCGGAAACAGTCGCTATATGGCAAAAAGTTCACAACTCGGCAGCAGTGGAGGCCAGCAATCAGCCTCCCGCGACAGACGTTCGAATCGTCAAAGCGGCATTCGCTACGGCTGGCCGAGCCAAGCAGCTGGAGGAAAAGGGCACCTTTGTCGAAGTGCTGTTCGACAGTTTCTTGCAACCGGTGCTGGCAGGCGCGCGTTCGAGCGGCCTGGGAACAAGACAAATGCTCTATCGCGCTGACCCCTACCAAATCGATATCCAGATTGAATCGAAGCCGGAGGGCAATCGCCTTATGGTTACGGGTCAATTCCTGGATGTCAGTTCACCCGGCATCGTCGGGCGCGACGTGAAGATAACGCTTTCGAATCATCGCGGAAACGTCATGCACACGGTCACCAATCAGTTTGGCGAGTTTCGTGGCGAGCTCGAAAACACTGGCGACCTCGAGCTTTCCTTCCCCGGTCAGGGCGAGAAATCCATCGTGATTTCCCTCCGGAATGCTCTGGGAAATTTACCGGGGAAGGCAGTTTGACGGGCTCGTGCCACATCGAATTTCTCGGCTATTTGCCCGATGGTACAAAGGTACCAAACGCAAATAGTTCGAGTGATTGTGACAGGTATCACACTCGTACCATTGGCCCAAAAGGAAGAATCCGCAAGACTTGGCGGGTATCCCTTAGAGCCGAAGGTGGAGAAAACTCGAAGCAGATGTCCCCTGGGAGGGATGTATTCTATGAAACGTAGCTTGCTCATCTTCGCCGTCCTGATCGCTATTGCAACTGCTGGTGTTCAGCCTGCTGCGGCCCAGAACCGCTACATCGTCCGGACGACGGGCGGGCTGGGATCCGTTCTAAACCTCTGTGGACTTCTGGGATGCCAGGTTCAGGGCTCTTTGGACGGCAATATCAATCAGACTTTTCTTGTGACGTCTTCCACCAACATCGTCGTCGATCTGCTGAATTTCACGGTAAATCTCGTGGAATCGCTCTTGGGAATCCAGAGCATTGAGCCCGACAAGCTGCTGCCGGTGCCGCAGACGAAGATTAACAGCATTTCTTCGGGGCTTTCCGACACCACCCTGGTGAAGTATTACGGCACCCTCGTCACGCATGGATACGCGGCCCAGCCGGCTGCTAACATCATCCGCCTCACTGACGCGCAGAATGG
>WNFI01274780.1_pt1 | contig 13904 bp, 17 predicted proteins | sample 5400471 | NCBI WGS metagenome assembly WNFI01 (sample SAMN13153348, study PRJNA577476) | soil metagenome | isolation source: 100 cm saprolite on Douglas fir-dominated hillslope | place: USA:California | collected 2013-09-17 | reverse complement strand
CCCGCACGGACACAACTACAAGGTGCGGGTAACGTTGCGCGGCGGCGAGCTTGACAAGGCCGGCCTGCTGCTGGACTTCAAAGACCTGAAGGACGTAATGAAGCACGTGATTGAGCGGCTGGACCATCAGATGCTCAACGACGTGGAGCCGTTCCTCGAGCTGAATCCTTCGGCGGAGAATCTGGCGAAATATTTCTACGACCAGACGAACACCCGCTTGCGCACGCTGACCAATGGGCGCGTCTCGGTTCAGGATCTACCCATCTGGGAAACGGACACCACCACGGCGCGCTATTCGGAATAGTGCGCGAGTCCATCGATCCGCGAAAATCCGCAGTAAGGTTTTGTTTGGCTAACTGCCATTTGCTAATTGCTAAGTGCTCTCTCCATGCAGATCACTGAAATCTACCGGTCGATCCAGGGTGAATCGTCCTTTGCCGGGATGCCGTGCACGTTCGTGCGGCTCACGGCTTGTAACCTGCGCTGCACGTGGTGCGACAGCGAATACACGTTCACGGGCGGCAAGAAAATGTCCGCGGAAGACGTGGAGAAAGAAGTGCTCGGCCTGGCGCCTTCAGGGTTAGTGGAATTCACCGGCGGTGAGCCCATGTTGCAGGAGCGCGAACTGCTGCCGCTCATGGAACGCTTGATCGCGCAAGGTTATACGCTGCTGTTGGAAACCAGTGGCGAGCGTCCGCTGGAGCGCGTTCCCGCAGCGGTGCACAAGATTGTGGACGTAAAGTGTCCGGGATCGGGCGAGGGCGGGACTTTTCACCTGGCCAATTTGCAGACGCTGACGTCGCGCGACGAAGTCAAATTCGTGCTGGCCGGCCGCGAAGACTATGAGTTTGCGCGCGACTTTACTCAGGAACATGGTCTGGAAGTGAAAGCCGGCGGCGTGATCTTTTCGCCCGTGTTTGCCAAGGTCCCGAGCACCGAGCGGGACGCTTCCAACTGCGAGCTTGACCCGCGCGTACTGGCGGAATGGATTTTGCAGGACAAGCTGAATGTCCGCCTGGGCCTGCAGATCCATAAGTTCATCTGGGAGCCTGCTACCAAAGGCGTCTAGTTTTCGGAGCAAGCGAACGAGACGTCAGGTTTTGCCGCCTAACCCGCTGGGCGGCAGAAAGTTTTGAGATAATTCTGGATAGGTTGCGGCCATGACGGGCACCTATTTTACCGTCGCAGCCATCAAAACTTGTACCCACTGTTTCATAAGGAGCCGCTTTGTCCGGTTTGAAACCGCGTTCGGTAGTGCTATTGAGCGGAGGCATGGACTCATGCGTCTGCGCCGCTCTGGCTGCGCGGGACACCGATGCCGCCGCCCTGCACATCAGCTACGGCCAGAGAACGCAGGAGAAGGAACGGCAGGCGTTTGAGCGCATTTGCGATCGCCTGGAAATTGGAACGCGGCTGGTGCTGCGGAATGAGTCCTTGAGTACAATTGGAGGATCAGCGCTTACCGATAACGCTATCCCGGTGCCCGAAGTGGGTGAAAGCGCGGCGATCGGCTCCGGCGCGGCGCCTGTGACTTATGTCCCGTTCCGCAACGCGCATTTTCTGGCGGCAGCGGTAAGCTGGGCCGAGGTGCTGGACGCTACCCGGGTATACATCGGAGCCGTGGAGCAGGACAGTTCAGGCTATCCTGACTGCCGTCCCGCCTATTACCGGGCTTTCAATGAAGTGATCAAGGCGGGGACGCGTGAAGGCAAGATTGAAATCGTTACCCCGCTGATCGAAATGCGGAAGTCGGAGATTGTGAAATTAGGACTGTCCCTGGGCGCGCCTTTTGATTTGACCTGGTCGTGCTACAGCCGTGAAGATAGAGGATGCGGAGTGTGTGAAAGCTGCGTGCTGCGCCTGCGGGCGTTTGCTGATGCCGGCGCCACCGACCCGGTCCCCTACGTGGAGCAGGAAGTCAGTGCGAGAGTTTAGATTTTGAGAGTTTAGCCGGAGGCTTAACAACAATGAAAAAGACATCAATTTTTGCAACGCTGATAGCGCTGCTTGCGCTCAGCGCCGTGCCCGCCTGGTCACAAACTGTGTTGGTGCGGGCGACCGGGAGAGTAACGGACGGTGGAAAGCCGCTGACCGGCGCTCAGGTTGTTTTCACCCACCAGGACAGCGGCAGACAAACCAAGGAGAAGATTGACAAGAGTGGGAATTTCTCCATGATTGGCCTGCAGCGCGGCTTCTACACAGTCGAAATCTTCAATGTGGGCGGCGAGAGTGTCTACAAGAAAGGCAACATCAACATCAGCAATGATCAGGGTGTGGTGGACCAGTTTACGATCGACATTTCCCAAGCAATTGGAGGCCATCAAGGAAGGCAACAAAAAGGCTGAAGGCGAGAACACACTGATTGCCCAACTCAATCCCGCGATGCAGGCCCAGAACTGGCCGGCTGCGGAACCGATCCTGCAGCAACTGATTGCGATCAACCCCGCTCGCTGGGAATACATACAGGCGCTCGGCAATGCCCAATTGAACCAAGGAAAATATGAGGAAGCGGTGGCCTCATACGAAAAAGCCATCCCCTTGGCCCAGAACCCCAACGATCCCAAGTCTGATGCGGCCAAGGGAAAAGCCGCAGTGGGCCAGATGCTCACCAATGAAGGCACCGCTTACCTGAAGCTCAAGAAAACGCCGGAAGCCATTGCCGCCTACAACCGGGCTGCTGAGTTGTCTACCAACAAGGGAACAGCTTACTTCAACATTTGTGCAACCCAGTACAATATCGGCAACACGGAAGGGGCGCTCATGGCCTGCGACAAGGCGATTGCCGCAGACCCGAACAAAGCAGATGCCTACTACATCAAGGGGTCTTTGCTTATAGGAGCCAGCACAACTGACAAGGACGGCAAGATAATCCCAGCACCCGGCACCGTGGAGACCCTGAACAAATATCTGGAACTTGCTCCCGACGGCGGGCACGCCGGAGATGTGAAGCAGATGCTGGAGTACACAGGTTCCAAGATTGAGACCACGTACAAGGAGAGGAAAAAGAAATAGCCCCAGCGCGCAGATTTTAGAGGGGTGGTTTGACGGCTGTTCAGTGTACAGGGGGAAGGCACAATCCGTCTGCCTTGCGTGGTTTTTCTGCGCAAAGCTGCCGCCGAGGTTATAATTCTGCCAAATTTATTCTTGCCTTTTAGCTAGCTATCCAAAAATGGAGGTCCGCAACCATGAAGAGACAACCAATTCTCGCCTGTGTGGCCATGTTGCTGTTTGTTCTGAACGCCGTTCCAGCATCATCGCAGGGTCACACGGCTGCGCTTCGAGGCGTGATTACCCGTAGCCACGAGCCGGCGCCGAACTTGCAGGTGGTGATGACCAGCGTCTATACCGGAGGGCAGTACAAAACCAAGACTGATCAAAAGGGATGGTATTTTGTCCCTGGCATCCTGCCCGATACCTACCGGGTCGAAGTACTTGGCCCCGCTGGTGATGTTCTGTATACCCGAGAGGCTCTGCGGTTTGCGAGTAACAACACCGAGGATGTTGACATTGACTTGGACAAGCCAGAGGCGAGCCGCGGTGTGGCCGGGTCTCCCGGCGGTGCGGCCGTCAGTGGCGGTAAGAAGCTGACCAAAGAGGAAATCGCCAAAGTCAAAGCCGACAACGAAAAGCTCATGGGATTGAATTCGCTAATCACTCAGGCCCAGACCGCGATGCAGGCGCAAAATTGGAAGGAAGCAGAAACCGCGCTGCAGCAGTTAATCACTGCGGCCCCCAATACCACTCGCTGGGAGTTCTTCAAGGCACTGGGCGATGTGCAGGGCCGTTCCGGCAAGTACCAGGATTCAATCCAGACGTATGAAAAGGCCATCCCGTTGGCCCAGATGTATGCGTCAGGCAAAGTTCCAGTCGATCCCAAGAATCCGTTTTCAGATCCAGCCAGAGCCAAGGCCGGGATCGGCCAGATGATGGTCTCCGAAGGCAATGACTATTTCAGTCTGGAAAATCAGGTCAAGGCGGCTTCGCTTTATGCCCAGGCGGCGGAGATCAGCCCTAATCCTTCACTGGTCTACTACAACCTGTGCAGCGCCGAGCTCAACATTCACGAGACGACTGCCGCGCTCGCAGCGTGCGACAAATCCATTGCCGCCGATCCCAGCAAGGCCGATCCGTATTACTTGAAAGGTAAAGTTCTGTACGGCAACGGCAAGCTCGAGAAAGGAAAATTCGTGGCGCCTTCGGGGACGGCGGAAACCTTAAGCAAGTACCTCGAGCTTGCGCCCAGTGGCGAACATACGGTCGAAGTCAAGGCCATGCTGCAACAAATGGGCAAAACCCCTTGATTCTCGCAACAGCACGCTTGGGCTGTTGGCTATCGGGTAAAGTCGGACCGTAAGTGCTCATGCAAATACATTGTGCCCCCGGGTACGATTGAGGCCCTGAAAAAATACCTGGAGCTTGCCCCCGAGGGCGGTTATGTAGCTGACGTCAAAGCCATGGTGGAAACGTTAGACGTCAAAATAGAGACCACCTTCGAACAGAAAAAGAAGTAGCCCAGCCTTCAGTTTAGAGCAGCCATCCATGAGTAGCTCGTCAGCTTCCGGAGTTGTGCCTTTCGAACAGGCTTGTGAAATCGTCCGGGAATACTGCAACCGAATTTCGTCTGGCCAACCGGAAACAATATCTCTTCTTCAGGCGCTGGGCCGGGTGCTGGCGGAACCGATTGTTGCGGACCGCGATTTCCCGCCATTTCCCCGCGCTACTCGCGACGGATACGCTTTGCGCGCGGAAGACGTGCGCACTGTACCAGCCACTTTGCGCGTCGCAGGCACGGTCAAAGCCGGCAGCGCTCATCACGGCGCAGTTGCTCGCGGGGAAGCGGTGGAGATCATGACCGGAGCGGCTATTCCGGATGGCGGCGATGCAGTCGTGATGGTGGAATACACTTCACGTGACGCAAACCAGGTGGTAGTGCAGCGGACTTGCACGAAAGGCGAGAACATTGTGCCGACCGGCAGCGAGTCCCGCGCTGGACAAGAGATGCTCGCGCGCGGCTCGCGCCTGGGATTTGCCCAGGTTGCGGTTGCTGCGGCCGTGGGCAAAACCAACGTTCAGGTCTACAAGAAACCGCGCGTCGCGATTCTCTCCACGGGAGACGAAGTTGTCGACGCTGCTCAATCACCGGGTCCGTTTCAGATTCGCAACAGCAACAGTTACTCGCTGGCCGCGCAGGTGATCGCCGGTGGCGGAGAACCGGAAACGCTGCCCGTGGCTCCGGACGACGAGGCTGCGCTTCATCGCCTGGTCCAGCAAGGTCTTACTGCCGATATGCTTCTGCTTTCCGGCGGTGTTTCCATGGGTAAATTTGATCTGGTGGAGAAAGTGCTCGCGGCGTCGGGCGCGGAATTCTTTTTCACGGGTGCGTTGATTCAGCCGGGGCGTCCGGTGGTCTTTGGACAAGCCGCGCCGGCAGCGCGACGCTCGCCAATTCCGTTCTTCGGTTTGCCGGGAAACCCGATTTCCACAATGGTCACGTTCGATCTGTTCGCAAGGCCAGTGCTGGCGGCGCTCTCTGGCGCTAGTCCGTCACGATTACCAACAGTGAAAGCGCGGCTGAGCAAGGAAATCAAAACCAGGACCGGATTAACCAGGTTCTTGCCGTCCATTCTGCAAGGCGGTTTGCTGGACGCGGAAGTTGCAGTTGTTCCATGGCAAGGCTCGGGAGACCTGATGGCTTCCGCCCGGGCAAACTGCTATGTTGTAGTCCCCCCAGACCGGGATTTGCTGCCGGCAGGAGAAATGGTTTCGGTTTTGTTGCGATGATGTGACAGATGACGCGAAAAACGACGGCCAAAAAACTATCGCACTATGACCGCGCCGGACGCGCGACGATGGTGGACGTGTCGGCGAAATCCACCACGCATCGCGAGGCCGAAGCATCGGCATTTGTGGTCATGTCTCCGCAGGTTTTGCGAGCGCTACCCAGGAATCCCAAAGGCGACCCGCTGGAAGTTGCGCGATTTGCCGGTATTTCCGCGGCGAAACGCACTGCGGAGTTGATACCTATGTGCCACCAGCTTCCGCTCTCCTTCGTTGATGTGACCAGTGAGGTGTGCGAAAATGGCGTCCAGATTCGCTCGCGAGCAACTACCACCGCGCAGACCGGAGTGGAAATGGAAGCGCTGGTCGCCGCCAGCGTAGCCGCGCTTACGGTCTACGACATGTGCAAGGCCCTGGATAAAGGCATAACGATTCGCGAGATCGTTCTGGAACGAAAGTCCGGCGGAAAAAGCGGAGAGTACGCGCGCAAGCGCCCGAACAACCAGCGTAAGAAATAAGTTTTCTCATGCCCAGCAACGTCAAAGTCCTGCTTGTTGACGATAATCCGATGGTCCTGGAGATGTTGCGCCAGGCGCTGGGCCAGTTTGCCATCGTCAGCACCATGACCGACGGCGCCGACGCGCTGGTCAAAGCCGTCGAAGACCAACCCGACCTGATCGTGGCCGACTACGCCATGGAAACCATGGACGGCAAACAACTCTTGCAGAAGATCAAAGGCCGCCGCGCAACCGCCAATATCCCGGTAGTCCTGATGGCCAGCAAGGTCGACATCGCCGAGAAACTCAAAGTGCTGCAGGACACGGTGGAAGATTTCGTTGAGAAACCCTTCTTCCTGAAGGACGCAGTCACTCGCATCAAGAAGGTAGTCGACAAGATCGCATTGGAAAAGATGGCCCGTGAGGCGCCGGGCGAATCCGTGCTACGCGGAAGCCTCGCCCAGATGAACGCCATGGACCTGTTGCAATCGCTGGACATGGGCCGCAAAACCTGCACGCTGACGCTGCGTAATGGCAAAGACAGGTGCAAACTGTTTTTCTCCGACGGCCAGATCAATCACGCACTGTACAGTGAGTTAAAGGGCGATGCCGCGGTGTACAAAGTGCTGACCTGGACTGCGGGGACCTTCGAAATTGATTTCAGTGGCAGCAGCAGCGAACAGACCGTGACCCTGTCCACACAGGGACTGCTGATGGAAGGCGTGCGGCTGATCGATGAGTCCAATCGCGACGCTGAGGAAAACGTTCTTGAAGCCTGACCGTGTGAAAACCGCTGCCGTCCTCACCATCAGCGACTCGTCGTTTCAGGGGAAACGGGATGACAAATCCGGGCCAGTGGTGGTCCGCAAACTCAAAGCGGCGAAATTCCGGGTGGTGCACACCGCAGTCTTCCCGGACGAACAGCAACAGATCGAGGCAGCGATCGTACAGGCCTGCGGTGCTGCCCGTCTGGTGGTCACAGTCGGCGGGACCGGCGTTGCACCGCGGGACGTTACGCCGGAAGCGACCATGGCGGTTGTCGAACGCTTGATTGTGGGCATCCCGGAAAAGATGCGCTGGGACGGCTCGAAAAAGACCGCGTTCGCGGGATTGAGCCGCGGCGTTTGTGGGACCAGAGGAACGTCTCTGATCTTAAATCTGCCGGGCAGCCCCGTGGCCGCCACGGAATCGCTCAAAGCGGTGATTAAGATGCTGCCGCATGCTTTGGATTTGTTGGAAGGTTACACCGCTCACAAAGACGACGAAAAACTTAAGCGTCCGCGGTGACTTCAGGGAATTTCAGTTTGCTTTTGGCTAGCGCCTTGTTGAGCAGGTCTTCAATCTCAGATTCTTCCGTGTTCTTGACCATGGCCAGCTCAGTTACCAGAAGATAACGGGCCCTCTCCAGCATCTTTTTCTCGCGGAAGGAAAGCGGCTTGGACTTGGCCAGCACCAGCAGGCTCTTAAGCACCACGGCTACTTCCAACAGGGAACCGGTGCGCATTTTATCGGAGTTTTCCTTGAACCGGTATTTCCAATCGGCGTTGTTGTCGCATTTGCCGTCGGTCAGAAAGTTGAGGATCTTGGCGATTTCCCCGTTCTTGACAACCGCGCGCAGACCTACGGTCCCGACATTGGCAAAAGGGACCTCCACTTTCAGGCTGCTGGCTTTGATTTTAAGGAGATAAAACTTGTGGACGTTCAGGCCTATGGTCCGGCTGCTGATCTGCTCAATGACGCCCACGCCATGATTGGGATAAACAACTTTGTCGCCGATTTGAAAGCTTAAGTGGCCATTCATGAAGCACCCGGACGGGGGTCTTTGCGGGGGAACGGTCCAGACAAGGTGATTATAGGCCAATCCGGGGCTTTCCGCAATTTCCAGCTTGACCTGAGAGAACCTTAAGGTCTGGGTTCCCGGTTAACACATTCATCCGGCAAGGTCTATAATGAACTTTTCGCGCGCTCGCCGCTGGCTTTTTAGACAGCTGGACGGCAGAGGAGTTGTTGTCGCCAATCATGCCGGAGCATATCAAAAGAAAACTGGAGGAAGAGATACGAGCGCTGGAGCACGAACTCACGCACGACCTTCCCAAGGAGATCAAGAAGGCTGTGGCCATGGGCGATCTCAGCGAAAACGCGGAGTATCACATGGCCAAGCAGCGCCAGGACATCGTAAACGCGCGCCTCGGCCAGCTCAAGAAACGCATGGGCGAACTGGCCCTGGTCAATCTGACCAACATCCCCCGGGACTGCGTGGCCTTCGGGTCCAAAGTGCGGGTGTTCGACAGCACCAAGGAAGAAGAGCTCGAGTACACGCTGGTCACCAGCGAGGAATCCGACGTTTCCAAAGGACTGATTTCGACGACTTCGCCCATCGGCAAGTCTATGATGGGAAAGAAAGTCGGTGACACCGCCACGGTCGTCACTCCCAACGGCAAACGTGAGCTGGAAATTCTGAAATTGACCACCATTCACGACGAGGCGCAATGAGCTGGACTGGAGCATTTGGACGAGGTTGCCGCGTGCTGCTGCACGCAATTGTCCACGGGCTGGCGCTCACCCGCATTTCGCCCAACGTACTCACGTTCCTGGGACTGGTCATCAACATTGTTGCCGCGATTCTTTTCGGCTTCGCCAACGCACAAAACTATGCCCGCATGTTTCTGTACGCCGGACTGGTGATCATCGGCGCTGGCATCTTTGACATGGTGGACGGTCGCGTGGCCCGCGCTACCAACCAGGTCACAACTTTTGGCGGGTTCTTCGATTCCGTCATCGACCGGTATAGCGACGTTGCTCTGTTTTTCGGGCTGCTGGTCTACTACGCCCGCGCCAACCGCTTTTTTTACCTGGTCATGGTGGCGTTCGTGATGGTCAGCTCCGTCATGGTCAGCTACACCCGAGCGCGCGCCGAATCGCTGATCGGCTCCTGTAAAGTCGGCTTCATGGAGCGTCCGGAGCGTGTTGTGCTGGTCATCATTGGCGCCCTCTTTGCCCGCTGGGGAGCCATGGCCCCCGTGCTGTGGGTACTGGCCGTGCTTTCAACGATTACAGTAGTACACCGCATCATCTACACAGCCCAGCAAACGAAGATTCTCGACGAAAAGATCGCCGCCGAAGCCGCTGCCCAACAGCAAGTCGTTCCCGCCGAACGCCCCAAACAGCAAGACAAGAAGAGTCCCCAGCAGATCCCGTCGTTCAATTAGCCGATTTCTCAATGCTGCGGCGCAACGGCCATCTGCGCGAAGACAACCACGTGTCCAGCAGGATCTTTCACCCCGATTTCGTCGGCGCCATAGAAAGTTGTACGTCGCGGGACCACTACCGCGATACCTTTCAATGCATCAATGACCGATTGCAGATTGTCGACCTCCAGATAGAGAAAAGTGCGGCCTCCTTCAATCTCTTTGGCCAACGCTGGCACGTCTTTCGCAGCACTAGAAAAGCTCTGGTACATGATTTCCAAACCGCCTCTCTGCAGAATGACGAAGCCCAAACGGTCACCATCTGGGACCTGAGCGGTCATCTCAAAGCCGAGACGCTCCGCCCAGAACTTGACGCACGGCTCGATCTCTTTCACGTAAAGAACAGGGGTAATTCGCTTCACTTGCATGGTTTTGATCTCCTTTTTGTCATTCTGGCCCGGGTTTCCCTGGCTCAAACCAGGCTGGAAATGAACAGCAAACTCAGTAACAGCCAAAATATTCTGCGCATTTTCGAATTCCATTCTTGTAATTTCTACTAGTCTTAATTAGACTAGTAGACGATAAAGGAGGCCTGATGAGTTTGTCAAGGAAAAATTCTGCTTTGCCGCAGGAGCGCCGCTTACAGGACCTGATTTCGGTTGGTCCGGCCATGCTGCGGGACTTTGAATTGCTCGGAATTCGCAGCGTGGCCCAGTTGGCTCGCGCGAACCCGCACGCGCTGTACAAGAAGCTGTGCCGTCTAACCGGCCAGCAGCATGACATCTGCTGTCAGGACGTATTCAGCGCAGCGGTAGCGCAGGCGCTTGACCCGCACTTGCCCGTGGAACAATGTGTGTGGTGGTATTGGAGCCGGAAACGGAAGGCGCAACGTGCGAGCGCGTAAGCAAAATCCGTCGCTGACCACTCCTGACCTTGTCCTGCTGAGCCTGCTGGCGGAAAAGCCCATGTACGGCTATCAGGCCAATCTGGAATTGGAGCGCCGCCAGGTGCGCGACTGGGCCGGCATCTCGCGTCCCCAGGTGTATTACTCGATCGAGAAGCTCCAGAAGCTCCGCCTGATTCGTGCCAGCAGAAGCAAAGAGCCTGCGGCCGGCCCTGACCGCAGTGTCTTTGCCATCACCGCAAGCGGCCGCGCCGCGCTGGCCGATGCTCTGGAGCGCGAAGAGTGGACTACACAGCGTGAACGTCCGCCCTTTCTTACGTGGCTGGCCCTCTCGTGGCAGGCACGACCGGGAGTCCTGCAATATCAAATCAATCGCAGGCGGGCGTTTCTGGAATCGGAACTCGTACGCGAAGAAGACACGCTTCAGGCTGTATTGCGCGAAGTAGGCCATCCGCACCACGAAGCGGTTTGGATGATCAGTCTAATCATTGAACAGTTCAAAACTGAACTGGCATGGCTCGGCAAAGTGGAGAGTCAGCTGCCGAAGCGGAGTCCCGCGGAGAATCCGGATTGCGCAGGAAATGACCCAGCTTAAGGAAATCAAAATTTAGTACCTGGGCGCAATTGTTGCTGGCGTTGTACTATTACGCGTGCCCGCAGCCGCAGCCACCACCATCGAGCGCCCCGAAGTACGATCCCGTTTTTCCGATTTCACGTTTATTCTGCAGTCTTCCCGTCCCGGAATTTGGCTCACTACGATCTGGTTTTACATGTTGCCCCTGGGACAGAGACACGTGTTTTCTTCCAAAGTTTTTTGGCTGGGATTGATTTACGTTTGCTTCCCACTCGGGCTTCTGCTCTACGGCTGGAATGACTATGTGGATTTTGAAGTGGACGAGGCCAATCCACGCAAAGGATCGTTTCTCTTCGGTGCGCGCGGTTCCATGGCGCAACTGCGCAAATTACCGGCGATCATTGTTCTGGTGCAGGCGCCGTTTGTAGTTGCGTTCTGTTACCTGCGCGGATGGCACATGCTGCTGTGGTTTGCGGGCACGGTCGCCGCTGCCGCGATTTACAACTGGCCGCGCTGGGGTTTCAAGAGCCGTTCTCCATTTGAGATATTGAATCAGGCGGGATATCTGTTTGTCTTTCTGCTGAGTAGTTGGCTGAATCTTGCGCCGCAACTTTCCTGGCAGGCGATGGCATTTGGCGCGCTGTTCGCGATGCATTCCCACGTCTTCGGCGAGATCATGGACCTGGAGCCTGATCGCGACGCCGGCCGCCGTACCACCGCCGTGGTCATTGGGCGAATTCCCGCAAAAATCCTGATTGCTGGAATTCTGGCAACCGAGTGCGCGCTGGTCTTCTATTTCTTTCATGACGCGACGCTTGGTTTGTTCCTGCTCGCCAGCGGCGCGTGGTTTCTCGTAGACGCCCTTCTTTTCTGGCGCGAGAAACCATATTCGCCTGCACAGATGCGTTTCGCGATGATCGCCTGGAACGTGATCGCGCTGTGCAGCATGCCCTGGGTATGGTGGAAAGCCAGCCTCACCGTGCTGCGCTAAGAGCACGGCATTCCCGCGCTTTGATACACTCACCTGTTTGCATTCTTATTCGCATTCATAAGGGGTCGAGCGGTGAAACAGCTACCTGTTCTTGTAGTACACGGCGGCGCATGGGCCATTCCGGACGACATGGTCGAAGCCCATCTCAAAGGCGTGCGCCACGCTCTGGCGGAAGGCTGGCGCATTCTGGAGCGGGGTGGGACATCGCTGGACGCCGTCCAGACCGCCATTGTTTGTCTCGAAGAAGACGAAACGTTTGACGCCGGTCGCGGCAGTTTCCTTACCCGCGATGGCCGCGTGCAACTCGATGCCCTGCTCATGGACGGCGCCACGCTGCGGGCCGGTGGCGTGGGCTGCGTGGAGCGCATTCGCAATCCGATCAAAGCCGCGCGATTGATTCTGGATGACAGTCCTCACGTCTACTTTGTGGCCGAAGGCGCGGAACGTTTTGTGCAGGAACACGGCATGGAGTTGTGCCGTAATGCAGATCTGGTGATCGAGCGCGAAGTGGCGCGGCTCAAAGACGCGCAAGCCAAAGAAGCCGCCGGCCTGCCCGACCTGACTTTTGCCGGTCCGGAGTTTGGGCACGACACCGTGGGCGCGGTTGCACTGGACATGAATGGCAATCTGGCAGCAGGAACCTCTACCGGGGGCACTCTCAACAAGACTCCGGGACGCGTGGGCGATTCTTCGCTGATTGGCTGTGGCTGCTATGCCGACAACCAAAGCGGCGCAGCTTCATGCACCGGCTGGGGCGAACCCATCATGAAACTGGTCCTGGCCAAATGGGCCACAGACCGCGTGCGCCAGGGAATCGCTCCGGACGTTACTTCCACCGAAGCTATTGCGTACCTGAATCGGCGGCTCCAGGGACATGGCGGAATCATTCTGCTCGACGGCCGCGGCCGCTTCGGTATTGCCCACAACACGCCGAGAATGGCGTGGGCGTATCAGAATACCGAGAGAGACGCGTCAGGCATCCACTGCTGAGAGTGGAAGCGGGATAGCTTGACTACCGACGTCTGCCGACGCCGAGCATTTTCCAGGCTTACCTGATCGAGAATTGAATCTTCAGCTCCGTCTCCATTGGAACGGGAGTTGTGTCACACATGGCGGGCTTGTATTCCCAATTCTTGACCGCATCCAGTGAGGCTTGGGCCAAAATAGGATGGCCAGATTGGAGATGAAGCTGGCGCAAACGGCCATCCACACCGATGATGCCATAGATGTGGATGAACCCGGTGATGTGGGCAATCTTGGCCATCTGCGGGTAAACGGGTTCGGTCCTCGTTGTAATCTCGGCAGCCGTTATGTCATCACAAGTTGGCGTCTGGAGACTCTGCATCTGCGGGCTGGCTTCGGGCGCTTTGAACATATCCGGCGCCGGTTGAACGGTGGTTATTTTCACGTTCCGGACTTCCAGAACCACTCCCCTTTCATCCGACCACTTGATTTGCTGCGGAAATACCTTGCTCTTCACCGCCGTGTAGCCCGGAAAAACATTCTTGCCGTATCCGTGGCGGAGATCGGCGCTGAGCAGGAGTTTGGTGACAGCGTCGAAACACAGCTGTTCATCGCCGATCTTCGGGCGCTTGATCGCAAAGCAGTATGCCTGCTGCCCTTCCACCTGGCGCGCGGAAACGCTGCCAGGTTTTGCGTCGTGGGCAAGCTTGATACGCAGCATCCGATCGAGATTTGAAAGCGCCAGCACGCCAGCCGGCGGATAGGTTTGTGAGCGGACAATATACAGTTTGGTCTCCCAGCACCCACTGAGACTCCCCGTAATCGCTCATTCGCAACTCAAAGCGATAGTGTTCGTGGTCCCGGTAAATTCCGATCTGACCTTGTTTCTGATTGCCATCAAATTTAAGAACGAATGTAGCCGTCAAGTCATACGGTTCAAGAGCAGTAAGATCGGCAAGATTGTTGGCTGTGGTGATGAGTTGTTGCGGTGACGGCAGCTCCTGCGCCA
>WNFI01522084.1_pt1 | contig 13905 bp, 14 predicted proteins | sample 5400471 | NCBI WGS metagenome assembly WNFI01 (sample SAMN13153348, study PRJNA577476) | soil metagenome | isolation source: 100 cm saprolite on Douglas fir-dominated hillslope | place: USA:California | collected 2013-09-17 | reverse complement strand
CGGGACGTTCTTCGTTGCCACCGCCGGCAGCGATCTGAATTCTTGCGCAACCGCTCAAAACGGACTCACGCCCAAGCAAACCATTCAGGCGGGGTTCGCATGTCTCAGTCCGGGAAGTACTTTGACCATTCGCGACGGAACCTACTCGGGCGCCGCCAACGCGTTCACCGGTATTCCGAACGGATCGGCGGGCAACTACATCACGATCCAGGCCGAGAACGAAGGGAACGTGATCATCACGGGCGGTTTGGTCATGGCCCAGGGCAATCAATACATAGTATTTCAGGGGCTTCGGTTTCAAGATTCAAATCAGCATCCCATTTACGGGAACCACCTGAAGTTTCTCCGCACCGAGTTCCGAGGTGGGTGCCTGGCCGGAAACTGCATGAACATAACGATCGGGACGAATGACTTCACGCCCGGTGCTCAGTTCGTGCTGCTTGAGGACGTGTGGGTGCACGGTTTCGGCGGTCGCTACAAGGTGCTCGTCTATAACTCCGACTCGATCGTCCTGCGACGTGTGATAACGCGCTTCGACGGGGCGACTTCAGAGATGAACGGCGACCCGATGGCCGACATCACGGTCTACGATTCAAGCAATGTTGAAGTACAGAACGCCATCGCCATCGATGGCCTGCCCTACTCGCCCAATGCCCTCGATTACACGGCCTCCTTCTACAACATCTGCAACGCAACCACTACTACCCCGAGTAAAAATCATTCTTGGCGCGGCTCCATCGCGATCAAGCCGACGCCGACCGGGTTTTTGATGGGGACCGAAGGCGCGTGTGACCAAGTTGGGCAGATCGTCGTGGATGTAGCGGGCTCCGGCGGCAAGCACGGCATTTCGCAGCTCAAAGGAGCCGTTCTGTACACGCGAATTACCACCCTGGGATCGGGTGAGGGCGGGTTTGGCGTATTCGGAGGCAGCGCTACCCGAGGCGCTCTCTGTGCTTTCGCTGGGTGGCGTCACTGGCGGTCAACGGGGTGCGCAGATCGTCAAGCGCATAGGCGCGCCCGGAACGCTCTACGGCGAGGCGGGCTACAACACCACTACCGCCACCGATCTCTGGCCGTTCCCCAACGAGGCGCGGATCAAGAAGGAGATGTGCACCGATGCGGGGGTCACGCGGGGCTTCTGCGCCGACGCGTCCCTCACCCGCTACATCATGAATTCTCTGGGGAACGGCAGTCCGTACTAGCCGGCCGAGCCTTCGCGCTCGAGGTATTCGACAAGCAACCGATCGGCTGTAATCACCCAGCAGATACGCCGGCCGTTGAAGGCGACGGCCGGTCTTGGCCCTCGAATCAGCACTGACCCGGTGCTTTTCGCATAGGCGATCTGGGCTTCCAGATTGTCCACTTCGTAACACACGTGGTGTAGCCCCCCGCCCTTTGAGAGCAGCTTCTGGACCGGAGATGAAGGTCCGAGGGGCGCCACCAATTCAATCAACGGGCCCGACGGTCCGGGCCCCAAAAAAGCAACCTTGACCCCCTGGATGGGATCCTCCACCAGCGCAGAAGTCCACCGCGCCTGGAGACTCGCCGCGAATCTCCGCAAAGCATCTTCAACGGAAGCTACAACATAGCCCAGATGATGAAATGACGGATCCGCCATGATTGATATCCAGGAGCCTGTCGGACACGATGCTCATGCAGCCTAACCCGGTGTCCGCGAATTCGGGGTCACCGCAGCTTCCAGCAAATATTGCCTGAGTGCCGCGTATGAGTCGAGCGCCTCCAAATCAAAAAGGTCTATCGTCACCCCGAACTCCTGTTCAACGACGTGAATTAAAGTGACCGATGCAAGCGAGTCCCACTTTTCCTCCATGATGCTTCGCTTTGCCTGTCGTACCGCGGATTCGTCCAGCTGAGGAAAGACACCTCGAAAACAGCGGATCAAACGAAGGTCGATGTCATTCAACAGCTACCTCCTCAAGGGAATGGCACATCAAAGGGCAAACGCGCTCAAGCTCCTCGGCAGTGATCTTCAAGAATTGTCGGCTCGCTCTCGGGTGCAAGCTCTCCACGAATTCCTGCAATGGTCCGTTCCGATCCGTTTTCCGGAAATCGAGAGCCACTTCTTTCACACCTAGGGTATCAAACACGTACTTGAGGGTATGATGCTCGATCCGCCGCGAGAATGCACGGCAACTAAGAACCCAGCAATCAATCTCCGCCACGTCGCCGGTCTTTCTTCCCGAAAGCACCTCGACACGCCCGAGCGGGCCGAACTTATCACGATAACTGGCCTCCAGCACGAAAATCCCGGGTTGCCGACAACGGTCGGCCCAATCGGTTTCGGTGTAGCGCCGACCATTGAGGTTGAATTGATTGGTCTTGTTGACCAGTTCGAGAGCTCGACCATCTCGCGGCGGACAAGCCGAATCGATGGTAATCACTGCCTCAAGCGACCGCTGAAAATCATCCGGAGTCATCATACTCTCGTCAGGCCGATTTGCGGCTGCCTGAAGGCTGCTGGAGCGGATCCGGTCGGAAAGAGGAGGCATTCCATTCCCTGGTGTACCCGCCCCACCTCGGCGAGCTCCATCCGGCTGTCATCGACGAATACGACCGAGTCCGCCGCAATGTTCCAGGCCCGCAGGATTCTGGCCACAGACTCGCTCTTCGTACCCCAGTTTGCTTCTATGGGGAAAAGACATTTTCTGTCCAGCAGGAGACGCCCGCTGTTCAGAATTTCTTCCACCAGCCGGGGGTCATTCTTGCTCGCCACTGCGATCAGGGTGCCCGCATCGGCCAAGGATGCCAACAACTGCTGATAAAGACCGTGGACCTGTGCGCGATGTTCGAGATCCCAGCCTACGCCGTTGGAACCCACCTCCCCGAGAATGCCGGACCAGAGCGTGTCATCCAGGTCGGTAATGAGTCCTTTCTTCGGCAAGGCCGGCACTGCCAACCCCGCGATCGAATGGGCCAGGATAGAGGCGTACTCCGTAGTATAGGGGGAGCCTGCCGCCAAATCTGCTCGAGCGCTATACCGACCTTTCAGAGGCGCTACCCGATCGAGTCTCTCTGGATTCAAGAGACGGATCTTGAGATGCTCGCTGAGACGCGCACCGCATTCGGCAAGCGTCTGGCGCAATGTCCATTCGAACGGCCCCCCTTGCTCGGGACTTCGGTAGGACACCGGCGGCAAAGGGAGCGACGGCAGGCTGCAACACACCGGCGATATTTCGGCGACGCGAAGCATTGCGCTCTCCAAACGCTGCAGGTTGCGCCTGACGGTCTTGACAATGTCCTCCAGCGCGTTGCCTCGCCAACCGCCCAACGAGCGCAGGCCGAGCCGTGGATCTAGATCAGCCCACTCGATGACGGCGACCAACGCGTGCCACTTGCGCGGATCCAACGACTCCAGGCTCCCGACCAGGTCCCCGTATAGCCCGGTGCCGGCCTCGACTGCCCGGGAGCCGAGACGCCTTCGCAGGTGCGCTGCCAGAAAGGTCTTCAAATCCAGTGGCGTGAACCCGCACGCCAAAAAGACGCGGAAGGCCTCCTCCTCTTGAGCGGGCTCGCGAAGTATTTCGAGTGCTTCCAGTAAGGTCATTGCGTGGTCACGATCACGCGCATGGAATTCGATATTGACGCCACCACGGGAGACAGACCCTCAGGTGATGAAATCGAGGTGGCCGGGATGGAGAAACGCACCATCTCCGTGGAGCATCTGAAGATGGAACCGACCCTCTTTGGGCGTTTTTCCTTCCGGGTCGTACACCATCAAATCGTTGCAGGAACGTTCGCGGAAACCCAGTTGCGTAAGGGCCCGCTGACCCACTGGAACAGCGCACCAAGTCGTGATCTCGTAGCTTTGCGGGTCTTGCATTGCCTGTCGCAAAGCCAGCGCGTACAGGTTGAGCCATCCACGCTCGATCTCGTCGTCGATCAACGCGTACACGATCCGCGCCTGCCCGGGAACATACATTAGAACAAGGGCACCTATGTCCTCCCCACGGTAACACACCCGAAAGGATTCAAGCCGCGCAACCGGGCACTCCGACAAGTATCTGAGGAATTCGGGACTACTCCTAAAATGGAACACGCCGAGCGCCGACAAGTTATCTTTCCGTTCCATGACCCATAGATGTTTCTCGTCGGCGGGCACCGCAGTCCATCCGGGTTCCACACGCATAGGCGCAAGCGCCCAAATGAAGTTCCGTACGAAATGGGGAAGTGCCTTCCAACTTTGGTCTGCGCGAACCAGGGCCTGACGAAAAGGACGCAACGGTCTTGCGTACAAGGGAACCGCATGCCTTGGCGCAAATCCCATCGCGGCGCGCATCTTCAGAGCCTGAGGGGTTCCTCCCCAAGTCCAAACCAATCCTCCTGCCCTTGCCATGCGCTGCATCAGGGCTGCGCCAATGCCCGGTATCGAGGGATCCGCTGCCCAATCAATCCAGAAAAAGCCACGGACAGGTCCGTCTTCCAATTCGAGGTGAAGGGGCCAAGCCGCGCCATGCGCGAGAATCGTAGCATCCCGTTCGATCACGTAGCTGCGTGACCCGTCCCAATCACTTCTGGGCCGCCAGTATTTCCACTGCATCAGCGCCGGATCCATAAAAATACATCCATCATCCCACTGGAAAATGCGAGCCAAAAAGGCACTAAGCGCCGCTTCCTCCTTGGGTTCAGTCGGACGGAACACTGGCCTCATCATGCGTCCCGTAGCAACCAGATGGTGTGGCCAATGGGGCTCGAATCCCGGACGAAAATCATATTCGGTGGCAAAGGAGCTCGTACTGAGACGATCTTACGAGGTCTCGTCCCCCAAATTGTCGTTCGGCTCTGCGCGCCTCCCGAGTAGCATCATGTCAACGCCGAAGTGATAGGGAGAGATGTACCACTGCGAGATGGACGTACGCTTGATGTAGAACGGATCAGTGCCTGGCGGCACCACGCCGCCGTAGGCGGATGGGCACGTTTTAAACCCGAGATCGCGCACCCGTTGACGGTTCTCCTCGGTGCATTGGTCGATCCCGCCATACGGATAGCTGAAGTAGGGGATCTTCTCACCGGTCTCGGCCTCGAGTTTCCGTTTCGACTCTTCGATCTCCCACTGCGCCTCGTCCCCATGCACCTTGCCGAGGTCGAGGTGATTCACCGTGTGGCAGCGTAAGCCCTCGCTTGCGAAGGTCGGCCGCCGCCACTTCCTCGTTGTCCCGGTATCCGTCGTCGAACGTAATCACCACGTGGCCTCGCAGATTTTCTCCACGGTCGAGTTTCCGCAAGAGCTCTCCATAGGAGATGACCTTGTAGTACTTCTTGAAGAAATCGCAGAAATCCCTGAACTTCTTGACCGTGCAGCTGATTTCATTTTCTCCAAGCCGATCGTTAACGCGATGGAAGAGCACCACGATGGCACAGTTCGGCATCGCCAGCCGATGGAGCCCCGATTGGTACAGCACCATTCCCATCAAATGCTTCACGCTTCGAGCAACGAATGCTCGCACCGCGAATTTCATGCCCATACCGTAGACCCCATTCCACTCATGGCGGATGTACACTTGCAACGGCTCACCCCGCCAAATCGCCGCTCCCGCGCCGGAGTATCCGGAAATACGCAAGAACCCTAACATGGGGCAGGGATTCTCTCAACGGAGTCGGAGTTTCTGAGGCCACTTCCCGTTCCGAAGGCGCAGAATCTTGAATCAGTCCTGGACTGAAACGCCCCGTCCGCCGATACTGGAAACGGGAAACCTGAGATGACGTCCGCGCTCAAAGATTTCGCGCTTTCGCTGCTGCCGAATCGAGCCGTTGTCAAGAAGAAGACGGGCAATCGTGTCTATTTGACGTTCGACGACGGTCCGCACCCCGAGAACACACCGCGGCTGCTGAACGCCTTGAGAGCCCATGGCGCCAAAGCCACGTTCTTCGTTCAAGGTCAAAACGTGGCTCGCCACCCGGACATCGCGCGACGGACGGTCGAAGACGGCCACACGATCGCGGGCCACAGCTGGTCGCACCGGCGGCTGCCTCAATGGGCTTTCCGAAACGCGTGGAACGAGTTCGATCGGACGAGAGAAGCCATCCGGAGGGCCACGGGCGTGGAGACAATCCTGTACCGGCCGCCTTTCGGCTGGGTCACTTTGCCTATGCTGGCGTTCGCGGCTGCAGGTCGGATGAGGCTCATCCTCTGGTCCGTGGATTCGGACGACGACCGCACCCGCTCGGCGGCAGCGGTCCTAGCCAAGGGCCGGCAGGTCCAGGGCGGCGATATCTTTCTCTGCCATGACGACAACGAGGCGATCCTGGAGGCCGTCCCGGCGCTGTTGCGTGAATGGCGGGCGCGGGGACTCGAACCGTGCGCGCTGGGAGACAACGAAAACATCCCGGCAGCATGACGGCCCGCGTTCCCCACGTCACCACCGAAGGCGGGCGGCAATCACCGCTGCGCTTTGCGCCACTGGACCGTCTGGCTCCGTCGCAGGAAGCGGAACAGGCCACACAACGCCGCCAGGTTCATCGTGGTGAAATAGAGCGGGATATATGTCGTCGCGGGCAGCTTCGCCCGGCCGATGCGCCAATAGCCCGCCAGCGCGAGGCCATAGAACGTGAGCTGCGCGGCGAGCGCCGCTTGGTACAGCGGTTTGGCGCTTAGCGCCGCCGACGTGACAAGTGCCAGAATCAGGAAGAGGGGTGTCAGCCATCGCAGGGTCTTGTGGGAGAAAAACTCCCACGCGAACCATGACCGCAGAGGAAACAGTGCCGCGGCGTTTTCGACCAGGGTCTGAAATCCTCCGGCAACCATGCGCACCTTGACATGGAAGTCGTCACGGATGTGGATGGAAGCGAACTCGTAGGAGCACGCGTCCGGCGCATAGCGCACACGGTAGCCCTGCTTGACGAGATCGAGCGTGATCTGCTGATCGTCATTGATGATGTGCTCCGGAACCGCCCGGTAGAGATGGCGGCGCACCGCGAAGATTTCGCCGTCCGCGCTGGTGATCGTCCCGAGCCTGCTCTCGGCGAATTTCACCGCCGACTCGTAGCGCCAATACAAGCCGTCACCCATGGAAGACTGGCGCTCCGCCGCGGGCTTGATGCGCTTCGCTCCGCACACTCCACCGACACCCGGGTCCCCGAAGGGAAGCACCAGCTTGCTGATTGCATCCGGGGCGAAATCGTTGTTGGCGTCGGAAAAGACCACGATGTCTCCACCGGCGCGCTTGACCGCGCGGTTCAACGCGGCCGTCTTGCCGCGACGCTGCGATTCATGCAGCGAGACGACTCCTCGCGGGGCGAACGAACGCACGAGCGCGGCGGCGGTACTGATTTGGGACGAACCAAACTTGCGCAAGCAATCACCAGTGCCGGATAAAGCAGGTAATGGTAGACGAGCACTGCCGCCGAAACGAAGAACGCTCCCTCAAGCATCAGGTGCTACCCTGCGCTGCGCTTTGGCAGGCCGATGCGGGTCGTCGACCGCGATGTTCCCGATGTTGAAGATCACCGTGCCTCCAGACGACCGGGAATTCCACCTAGTTGTACAGCATGACGAACACTTTCACGCCGACGAAGAACGCCGCCATGATGGCGCCTATCGTCCAAAAGTCCCGCCGCGTGAAACTCGGGCGCGCAGACAGAGTATTGCCTACTGCCGCAGTCAAACCGAGCAGAAAATAGTACGTCTCGTATTCGAGCGTCACGAACATCCCACTCATCGCGTAGCCCGCAAGACTCAGACCGAGCGCCATCACATATGAGCGCAGCACCGGATCCTCGGTCTCGCGGTAAGCCGCAAGCAGATTCTTGAATCCCATGTAGACGATTGCTAGCCACAGGAACAGCCCGGGAATGCCCGTGTCGCCCATGATCTCGATCGTGGAGTTGTGGGCGATCAGTCTGTTCGTGTAATGCAGAAAATTACCCTTCCCAACCCCGAACACGGGGTTGTAGCGGACCATTTCTATGCCCTCGGCCCACATGTCGATACGATGCTGGGCGGACCCCGCCGCATCACTGGTCGAGGTCAGATACTTTGGCGCGAGGAGCAACGCCGCGATTAGCACGCCGCCCACCAGCAGCATGCGTGTGAGCGATATGCGGAACTTACTCATCAGAAAAAGTCCGAACACACCCAAAGTCGCTAGAAATCCGCCGCGCGACCCAGTGTAGAAAGTCGCCAGCAAAAGCGGGGCCAACAACAGCACCCCAAGCAGTCGCGTGCCCATACCGAATGGCTTGCCGAGATACTGCGCGGCAAAGGGCAGCGCGATCGTGTAGACGACGCAAAATACGCCGGGCCCGTCGAAAATGTTGATCCATCGCGTCCTACCGGCCACACCGGCGCGGGCCGCCTCGACGTCCATCCACGCGAATCCCTGTCCTGCCCAACCCGTACCGCTAGGGTTGTGCATCTGCTGGATTCCTTCGAACGCCAGGATCAGGCCGAAAAACAGCAGCAACAGGAGCGCGCGGCGTACGTGCGTGAGTGTCGGCAAGCTCACGACAGTCAGCCGGTAGAGGATAAACCATTTCAAGTAGTTCTCGATAACGTCACTGCTCCCCGCTTGAAATCCGTTGACGGCAATGGAGACGACGATCCAAACCAACCACGCAGCGAAGAATTTGTCCTGTGGACCCAGGCGGAACAGTTCTCCGGCGCGGCCCGTTATCGCTATCCAGCCGAGCCACGCCGGATACAGGTAGAGATCTACGCGCATTCCGATGAACGGCTCCACCCACAGCTGGGGTGCAATGAACAGAAAAACGAAGTAGAGGAAGATAAAGAACATGCGTCAGGCCGTCGTCGGCAACCTGATCCCGTCAGCCCGTCACGGGACCGGGTAGCAAATTGCGCTGCGCCAGGACCGCGTGCATCGTGTCGAACTCGAAGTCGTCGAGCAAACGGCCGAGCCGCTGCGCGCACCGGTCGAGGTTGAGGTAATGCCGGAATCGCGAGGCGGCGCTTGCGGCGCGCACCCGCGGCTGCCCCGGGTCAACCTCCCAGGGGTGGACATAGAACACGAACTCCTGGTGCTGCCGGTTGAGCCTGCGCAGCGCCCAGCGCGTGAAACGGTACGGAAACAGCCGGAAGTACCCACCACCCGCGACGGGAATCGTGACCCCGGCGTAACGCAGTACCGAAATCGGGAATTCCACCAGCCGGCCGCCGCCAGGTGTAGTCAGCACGTGCGGCCTAGGGTCCGCGTCGGAAATGCCGTAACGGTCGTGGTGCATAGGGAATATGCTCGAATCGTACCGGAAGCCTTCCTCGCACAGGACATCGAGCGCCCAGAGCGAGCGGCGCGTGACCGAGAATGTCGCTGCGCGATAGCCCATCACCGGTTTCTGGCACAAGTCCTCCAGCAGCGCTTTGGCGTCGCGCGTCTCGCGCTGGAACTCGGCGGGGGTCTGCGTGTAGATCGGCCGATGACTCATGCCGTGCGAGGCGACCTCATGGCCCGCAGCGGCGATCTCGCGCACGATCTCCGGGTGCTTGCGCGCAACCCAGCCCAGAATGAAGAACGTCGCTCGAATCTTGCGCCGCGCAAGCATCTCCAGGAGGATCGCCGTACTTGCGCCTACACGCGTGCGAAATCCCTCCCAGGAGAGCCGGTCGATCACCTGCGCAAAGCCTTCGACCTGAAAATAATCCTCCACGTCTACTGTGAAGGCATTTCTCATGACATGCTTCCTCCCGACACCTCAAGTACTTGATCTATTGTACTTTGCCATGCCAGCAAGAAGAGGCTTAGCTGCGACGACTCGTGACTTATTTTTTCACCCGGCGGACGAAAGCGGGAACCGGACCGCGCTCGGCCTCAAGGTGCTGGCACGGCGCGTGGCGGCGATCAGTGCGTCCGCGCTGGGCAACGCGTTCCATGAGACCAGTTTTATGCCGTATTCATGCATCGCTTCGCGTGGATTGGTAACCGGGTCATGAACCTGGACCTCGACGCCGTAGCTGCTGAGCTCACGGATGACATCGATCACACGCGAGTTGCGCAGATCAGGCACATCTTCCTTGAAGGTCAGGCCGAGCACGTTGACTTTGGCTCCCTTGACGGGATGCCCGCTGCGAATCAGCTCTTTGATCGTCTGCTCGGCTATGAATTTCCCCATGTCATCGTTGATCCGACGACCCGCGAGGATGACCTCGGGATGATAGCCGAGCATCTCTGCCTTGTGTGTCAAGTAGTAGGGATCGACGCCGATGCAGTGTCCGCCAACAAGGCCCGGACGAAAAGGAAGAAAATTCCATTTGGTGCCGGCAGCCTCGAGCACCTCAAGCGTGTCGATGCCGACTCTTCGGAAGATGATGGACAGCTCGTTCATGAGCGCGATATTCAGGTCGCGCTGCGTGTTCTCGATCACTTTTGCGGCTTCGGCAACCTTGATGCTCGACGCCCGATAGACCCCGGCCCTGACCACGGCGCCATAGAGCCTCGCGACCTTATCGAGCGTCTCGGAAGGACGGGGATGCACACTTCTTCCGTGGCTCCCGGGTATACCGTCGATTCGTAGACGACGATGGCACCGCGTTTCATGTGCTTGCCCACCGTGGCGCTCGAGGCCACCAGCGGGGCAAGGTCCGGCCGGCGAGCCGTATCGATGGGGGTCGGAACCGCGACTATAATGATGTCCGCGGCCGCGAGCTCGGCAGCATCCGTGGTGACGGCGAGCTGGCTGGCGGCCCGCAAATCTTCACCTGATATTTCGCCAGTCGGGTCGACGTGGCGTCGGTAGTTGGCCACTTTCTCCGCGCTCAGGTCATAGCCAACGGTGCGAAACTTCTTGCCGAACTCGACTGCAAGCGGCAGACCAACATAACCAAGCCCGACGACAGCTACTACACTCATGTGCTCTCCCTTGTTTGGGGCGGACCGGCAATGCCCCGCGCTCCGGCGCGGTTCCGCCACCTTTGCCTGCCCGGTTCGCCGTTCCCGATTGACGTTGTTTTCCTGACGCTGGCATGATACCTAGAAGTGGAGCCGGATATCTAGTTGACCTGAGTCGGCAATTCGTGGCCGGGGCGGCGTGTGAGTCCTTCTTGGTAGCTTGTTTGATCACCCACATACACGTGGAGAAAAGGTTTTCGGATGGTTTTTGCGAAGGGCGTTGCGAAGACAATGGATAGTCCGAGCCTTTGGCGAGATATCGGCGCGCATGATTACGGTTGATCTTGTCGCGGCGGCGCGTCCGAACTTCATGAAGGTCGCACCGCTTTACAAGGCTTTGAGGGCGGAAGGTTCGTGGTGTCGGCCCCGAATTGTCCATACCGGACAGCACTACGACGCCAACATGTCGGACGCCTTTTTAAGGGACCTTGGACTTCCCGATCCGGATGTGCATTTGGGAATAGGGAGCGGCACTCACGCTCAGCAAACGGGCGGAGTAATGGTCGCTTATGAGGAGGAATGCCTCAGGACGCGCCCGGATTGGGTGGTAGTCGTTGGTGACGTGAATTCCACGATCGCCTGCACCTTGGCGGTGAAAAAGCTGGGGATTCCGGTCGCTCATCTTGAAGCCGGATTGCGCAGCGGCGACCGGTCCATGCCCGAAGAGCTAAATCGAATTGCAACCGATGCGCTTGCAGACCTTCTCTGGACGCCTTCGCCCGATGCCGACGAGAATCTCGAGCGGGAAGGAGTTCCGAAGAGTCGAATCGAGTTAGTCGGCAATATCATGATCGATTCGCTCGAGATGATGAAACCCGCTATCCAGACACGCCAGTATGCAGCGCGCCTGGGCCTCGCGAGCAAGGGGTACGGAATAATAACGCTCCACCGCCCGAGCAATGTTGATAGTGCGGAGCAGCTAGAGCAAATGGTTCAAGTAATACTTCGTGCCGCCAAGAGCCTGCCCGTGGTCTTTCCGGTGCATCCCCGGACGCGGCGGCGACTCGAGTCTTCTGGTTTGTTGAAGCCGCTGATCGAAGGGCAGGGAGTCGTTCTTACCGAGCCTTTGGGGTATACAGATTTCATGAGCCTTGTCTTCGATTGCCGCTATGTTCTCACCGATTCGGGTGGGATCCAGGAAGAAACGACGTATCTTGGAATTCCGTGTCTGACGATGCGTGAAAATACCGAGCGGCCCGTTACCATTACACACGGAACCAATCGTCTTGTGCGGCCCAACACCGTGCTCGAGCAACTGGAAGAAGTTCTTGCCGGCGCGTGGCCCAAGCGAACCAAAGTCGCTCTTTGGGATGGAAAAACCGCTTCGCGAGTCGTTAGGAGTCTCAAGGCCGTTGCGCCGTAGCCGTGACTGCGCTGGTTGCCATACGCAGACGATCGGGGATCAGGCGGTCACGCGAGAAAGACTGGACCAGGCAGTATTCAGTGACCGTTGAAGGTCTGGGCACGTCTTCATCGGCTGGTTCCCCCGAATCGATCATGATCCGCTTGGCGTGCAGCCGCCCATTTCGGTAGATTTAGGCAGACCTTCTCCAATCACCGTACATATGTCATCCGTTCCGGAAAAGGAATATTTGGCTCACAAAGGCACGATCCTTTTTGTTTCATACTTTTTTCCTCCAGGCAGTGCTGTCGGCGGGAAACGCATCGTGAAGATGGAGAAGTACTTCCGGGACCATGGATATCAGACCGCGGTTGTCGCGGAGCATCCTAGAAATGCCCACGACCATCGTAGGCTAACGCTACCCGATGATGAAATCACAAAGAGGGCGGTGTTTACGAAAAGCATACGCAACCGGATAAAAGGCTCTGTGCCGATATCGCATGACTCCAACGAACCGCGAAATGATGAAGCAAGCGAAAGTAAACAGTGGGTTCGGAGGATCGCTAAGCGAATGGGCAAATACGCTAGGGAAATGCGGGACGTTTTGATATTTCCCGATAGTCAAAATCTATGGATACTGCCGTCCGTGCTTGCGGCGGCCGATATTATTAGGAAACGTAGAGTTTCATATCTGTTGACGTCTTCTCCCCCTCATAGTTGTCACGTGGTAGGGCTGATATTGAAAGGGCTGTTCCCGGATTTGCATTGGATAGCTGATTTCAGGGATCCATGGATCTATCGCAAACCCTCAGGCGGTTTGGTTTCGTGGGCGGCTGGAAAGCTTTTTTCAGATGTCATGCTTAAGGCAGATACCATCACGGCGACAACCCAACCGATGATTGAATTGTTTGAGCAACTGTCAGGTACTACCTTGGGGGAGAAAGCGATGCTCCTTCCAAACGGAGTCGAAATGGATATGTTCGACCACATAGTCCCAATCAAAGTCTCCGAAGGAAAAATGATAATCGGACACTTCGGCGACATGGATTATGACCACAGAAATCCCGAGCCCTTGCTGATGGCGCTCTCGGATCTATTGAAAGACGGGGTCATCTCAGGACGAGAGCTGGAGGTGCATTTCTGGGGCCAATCGGGTCGGTGGAAGGGGAGATCGTTAAACGACATTGTGCGTGAGCTTGGCCTGGAGGCCATGGTGTTCGGGCATGGCCAAGTGCCACACAAGGAATCGCTCGCGCGCATAAAAGGGATAGACGTGTTGTTATTGCTGGCAGAAAACCAACCTCTTCAGATTCCAGCAAAGACGTATGAATATCTGTTGGCAGAAAAGCCACTGATCGCATTTGTCGACGAGGGAGGCGCGACACACTTGCTGCTAAAACGCTTCGATAACGTACACTGCGTCTCGAAACAACGTAAGCAGGAATTGAGAGGACTCATCGAGTCAATATCGTCAGGACACATTTCAAGTGTCGATCGTGAATGGAGCAACCAACGCAATAGGAATACCGGCGAATTATCTTTTGCGTACCACTTGAAGAACCTCTTGAGGAAGATGGAGCAGTCGAACGGGCAAGCGTCTTGATAAGGCCATAGAGAAAATGACAAGAACGGCGGTAGGAGGGAGCGGAGCGGGACTATTTAGGTTCTTCCTGTCTATTTCGGACGGGGCCACCGTGCTGGTTAACG